>ENA-OQAS01000156-OQAS01000156.1-human-gut-metagenome-genome-assembly--contig:-NODE-156-length-35951-cov-3.903277_pt1 | contig 35951 bp, 46 predicted proteins | sample MGYA00242733_ERZ504523 | MGnify/ENA primary metagenome ERZ504523 (study PRJEB26092, sample SAMD00036239) | human gut metagenome | host: Homo sapiens | study: EMG produced TPA metagenomics assembly of...
TCTGATTTTTCATCTGCGGCGTTGTCGTCAATCGCCGTAGCCACCGCTACGCCTCATTCCTCCGCCTTGCAGCTGAAGAAATCATCCTGCGTCAATATAGCAGAAACTTAATTTTCGCTGTACTAGTTAAAAAAAGATTTTTGACCACAACACAGCCCCATGATATAATTTTCAAAACAGTAAAAAAGGTGGGGGACAGGATGAATTTAAAAAATGTGAATCATCAGAAACGATCATTCACATGGTCTATGGAAAAACCGTCTGCAAAGGATTATTTTCTGACGGTATTTATATTTGTGGTATGCACTTTAATTGGTCTGTTGTTTCAGAAACTGAATTTTACGGATACGAATATTGTAACCATATATATTCTGGGGGTTTTGCTTACTTCGATTGTGACAGATGGCTATCTTTGCAGTGTGGCAGGCTCTTTCTTAAGTGTATTTTTATTTTGTTTTTTTCTGACAGAACCAAGGATGTCTTTCAAAACCTATGCGGTGGGTTATCCGGTGACATTTTTCATAATGCTTATTTCATCCGTACTTACGGGAGCACTTGCAGCAAAGCTGAAAACACATGCAAAGCTGTCTACACAGCTTGCCTTTCGTGCACAGATTCTGTTCGATACAGACCGTCTGCTGCAAAAGGCAAAAGGAGAAACAGAGATTCTTGATGTCACCTGTACACAGCTTCTCCGTTTATTAAACCGCAATATTACAGCATATGTAGTAGAAAATGGAACTTTATCAGAGGGAAAGCTTTTCTCCGGGGAAAAGAGGACACAGAAGATTTTTTGATACCAGAAGAGCAGCAGATAGCCAAATGGGTCTGTGAAAACAGACAGCATGCCGGTGCGTCCACACACCATTTTCCTCAGGCTAAATGTTTATATCTGGCAATCCGGAGCGGGGATAATGTTTACGGCGTGATCGGGATACCATTGCAAAAAGAAACACTGGACACTTTTGAATACAGCATCCTGTTGTCTGTAATAAATGAATGTGCGCTTGCAATGGAAAATGCGAAAAATGCATTGGAAAAAGAAAAAAATGCAGTTATGGCCAAAAATGAACAGCTGCGGGCAGATCTTCTTCGGGCGATTTCGCATGATCTTCGTACGCCGCTTTGCTCCATTTCCGGTAATGCAGATATGCTGCTTGGCAATAGCGACCGTCTGGACGAAGCTACAAAACATCAGATTTATAGCGATATCTATGATGATTCTGAATGGCTGATCGGAGTTGTGGAGAATCTGCTTTCCATTACCAGACTGAATGACGGAAGACTGAAATTTAAATTTACAGACCAGCTTCTGGATGAGGTGATTGCAGAATCCCTGAGGCATATCAGCCGGAAACATGATGATTATAAAATTGTGACAGACTGTGAAGAACTTGTTCTTGCACGTATGGATGTACGTCTTATTATGCAGGTTCTGGTAAATTTAGTTGACAATGCAATAAAATATACACCGCCGGGTTCTGTGATCTGCATTCGGGGAACGAAAACAGATGGGAAAGCGCAGATAAGTGTGGAAGATAATGGCCCGGGAATTCCGGAAGAAATGAAGTCACATATTTTTGAGATGTTTTATACAGGGAAAACAACAGTTGCGGATAGTCAACGAAGTCTGGGACTTGGACTGGCACTTTGCCGCTCTATTATAGAAGCACATGAAGGAACCCTGGTTCTGACAGATAATAATCCTCATGGATGCAATTTTACTTTTACTTTACCCTTAAGCGAGGTGACATTAAATGAATAAAACATTAATTCTGGTGGTTGAAGATGACAGACCCATACGCAATCTGATCGTTACTACATTAAAAACACATGACTATAAATATCTGACTGCAGAAAACGGATCTTCAGCCATTCTGGAAGCTTCGTCCCACAATCCGGATATTGTTCTTCTGGATCTGGGGCTTCCTGATATGGAAGGGGTAGAAGTGATAAAAAATCCGTACCTGTCGAATATGCCGATTATTGTGATCAGCGCCAGAAGTGAGGACACAGATAAAATAGAGGCGCTGGATGCAGGAGCAGATGATTATATTACGAAACCGTTCTCTGTTGAGGAATTACTTGCGCGTATCCGTGTCACCCAGAGGAGACTTGCGGTTATGCAGAGCGGAGAGCAGATAGAAAGCTCTGTTTTTGAGAATGGTGGATTAAAGATAGACTATACGGCAGGCTGTACATATCTGAAGGGAGAGGAATTGCATCTGACACCTATAGAATATAAGCTGCTCTGTCTTTTGTCCCGCAATGTGGGGAAGGTATTGACACATACCTATATTACCCAGCAGATTTGGGGACGATGTTCGGATAATGATGTTGCTTCTCTCAGAGTTTTTATGGCAACATTGCGGAAAAAACTGGAGCCTGAGAAAAATGGAGTACAATACATCCAGACACATATTGGCATTGGGTATCGCATGCTTAGAATTGAGAAGTAAAAAGCTAGTACATCGTTTCGTAAATAACTATACCAATCGCGTAGGATGCGGATTCGAGTGTGCAGGTCTAAAAACGCAGGCGTAGCGGGCTACGCTGAGGCTTTTAGACCTGTGCACTCGGATTTGCAGACAAGTGAGTGGTATAGTTATTTCGAAAACGATGTACTAGATGACATCAGGAAAGGAAGTGAAAAACAATGGGAGGCGTACTCTCCTACAGCGGACTTTCCACGAAAATCCGCGCAATGCAGAGCAGGCTTACTACCATGGATCAGTTCGAGGAAATCCTCCAACTCTCCGATGTCACGCAGGTAGCCGCCTATCTGAAGCGAATGCCGGAATACTCTTCCAGGTGGGATGCACTGGATGAAAATACCCTGCACCGTGGCCAGATTGAGAAGCTTCTGAAGAAATCCATATTCCAGAATTTCTCCAGAATTTATCACTTTGCCAACCCGGAGCAGCGTAAATTTCTGGATCTGTATTCCAAGCGATATGAAATCCGTGTACTGAAGGAAGTCATGACAAATATCTTCGATCACCGCGACACGGATCCTGTAGATGTTTCTCCGTACCGTGAATTTTTCCGTCTGCATTCCAATATTGATGTAGACCGGATCACTACCTGTTCCACCATGGAGGAACTGATCTCCAGCCTCAAAGGAAACGAATTTTATATCCCGCTTTCTAAGATCCAGGAGCATGAAACAGCACTTCTCTTCGACTATGGTATGGCACTGGATCTGTACTATTTTACCCAGATCTGGAACATCCGTAAGAAGCTGTTTAAAGGTAAAGATCTGGAAGAGATTACCTGCACTTACGGCGAGAAATTTGATATGCTGAACCTGCAGTTTATCCAGCGTTCCAAAAGGTATTACAACATGGATCCGGCAAGTATTTATGCCCTGCTGATCCCTGTAAATTATAAGTTAAAGAAAGAAGAGATCACAGCTTTGGTGGAAGCACCTTCATACGAAGAAGGTCGAAGAATTTCCAGAAAACATGGTACGGCAACAAATATGAACAGCTTACCGTAGCCAATCTGGAAGAATTCTACAACCACATCCACCGCTCGATCCTTGAGAAGGAATCCCACAGAAATCCATATTCTGTAGCAGTGATCTATTCTTATCTGTATAACAAGGAACACGAAGTAAACCGCCTGACTATCGCCATTGAATGCGTACGTTACGGTGTGCAGCATGATGAAGCCATGCGTTATATTTGCAACAGTTGATTTCTATATGACGCATAACTGAATAACTGCTTCGCAGTTTAAAGAACATTAACCAGGAGGTGAATTTATGATTGAGAAAATGAAGTTCCTGAGCATTACCGGTCCTAAGGCCGATATTGACAGAGTGGTAAACACCTATCTTTCCAAGTACGAAATTCATCTGGAAAATGCCCTTTCCGAGCTGACAGCAGTAGAGAGTCTTTCTCCGTTTATGGAAATCAATCCATATAAGGAAGCACTCTCTACTGCCAACAGTTTCTATGATGAACTGGCAGATCCGGAGAAGATTTCTGCCAAACCCATGGATACTGAACAGGCTTTAAATACAATCCGCCGGATTCAGTCTGATTATCAGGAACTAAGCAATAAACGTGCTGATCTGGAGAGTCAGCTTGCAGCTCTGGATGAATCTCTGCGAGTGATCCGCCCGTTCAGAAATATTAATTACAATATTTCCTCAATCCTGAAATTCCAGTTCATCCACTTCCGTTTCGGAAGGATTGAGAAGGAATATTACCAGAAATTTGAAAAGTATATTTACGAAAATCTGGACACAATTTTCATTAAATGTGATGAAGATGACCAGTATGTCTGGGGTCTGTATTTTGTCCCGGAGCACGAAGCCCAGAAAGTAAAAGCCGTCTATTCTTCCATGCACTTCGAGCGTATTTATATGCCGGATACTTATGAGGGAACAGCAAAAGAAGCTTTCGAACAACTGACTGAAACACGCAACAGAGCTGCTGCTGATCTGGCATCTGCCGATCAGAAAAAAGCAGATTTTCTTCTTAGAAATCAGAAAGATATCGTTGCATCACGCAATGCTATCGCACAGCTTTCCGGTAACTTTGATGTGCGCAGACTTGCAGCATGTACACATGGGATAAGGACGTTTTCTATATCTTATGTGGATGGATGACAGAGAAAGATGCCCATTCTTTCCAGAATGATATCAAAGACGACAGCCGCATTTTCTGCATTATTGACGGTGAAGAGGACGAACATCTGAAGCCAGGTATCCACCAGCAGCCGCCAACGAAACTGAAGAACCCGAAACTGTTTAAACCATTTGAAATGTACATTAAGATGTATGGTCTTCCGACCTATAACGAGATGGATCCCACATGGTTTGTAGCACTGACTTATTCCTTTATTTTCGGTGCAATGTTCGGTGATGTGGGACAGGGATTGCTACTCTTTATCGGAGGTTCCTGCTTTATAAATTCAAACATATCACACTGGCAGGCATTATCAGTTGTGCAGGTGTGTTCTCCACAATCTTCGGATTTATGTTCGGAAGTATCTTCGGATTCGAAGATGTGATACCTGCCCTGTGGCTTCGCCCGATGAACAATATGATGTCAGTTCCGTTTATCGGAAAGCTGAATACAGTATTTATTGTTGCCATTGGTTTTGGTATGTGCCTGATCCTTTTATGTATGGTATTTAACATCCTGAATGCCTGGAAAGCCGGAGATGTAGAACACATCTGGTTTGATACAAACTCAGTGGCTGGTCTGGTATTCTACGGCTCTGCAGTTGTCTCCATTGCACTTATACTGAATGGCAAAACACTTCCCGGCGGAATCGTACTGTTTATCATGTTCGGCGTACCATTGATCCTAATCTTCCTGAAAGAGCCACTTACAGCCCTCATTGAGAAGAAATCAGAAGTTATGCCAAAAGAGAAGGGAATGTTCGTTGTACAGGGACTTTTTGAAATGTTTGAAGTCCTGTTAAGCTACTTCTCCAATACCCTTTCCTTCGTCCGTATCGGAGCTTTCGCAGTCAGCCATGCAGCATGATGGAAGTCGTTCTCATGCTTGCAGGCGCAGAAAGCGGAAACCTGAACTGGATAGTAGTAGTTCTGGGAAACCTTTTTGTATGTGGTATGGAGGGCCTGATCGTCGGTATCCAGGTGCTTCGTCTGGAATATTATGAAATGTTCAGCCGCTTCTACAAAGGTACAGGACGTAAATTTGAGCCGTTCCGCTCTGTAAAATAGACAGAAAGATCATCAGAAATTATACTATTTTCATTTATATATCATCCTCGGGAAACCCATATCTGTCGGTCAGCCAGATATTCAAAGCCGAATAAATATGATATATATGAACAGCAAAATCAAGAACTAAGAGGAGATTTAATTATGACAACAATCGCACAGATCATTTTAGCAATCGCACTGGTACTCAGCATCATTCTTCCATTTGGCTACTATCTCATCGGTGAAAAAAACCGCGGACGTTACAAAACAGCTCTCGGTGTAAACGCCTTCTTCTTCTTTGGAACTATGCTTATCGCCATTGCAGTTATGTTCACAGGTGCTTCTTCCGTACAGGCAGCTGCAGGCTCTGAAGGCACACTTGCAACAGGTATGGGTTATATCGCAGCAGCTCTTGTAACCGGACTTTCCTGTATCGGTGGTGGTATTGCCGTTGCCAGTGCGGCAAGCGCAGCCTTAGGTGCTATCAGCGAGGATCAGAGTATTCTTGGTAAATCCCTTATTTTCGTAGGTCTTGCAGAAGGTGTTGCCCTTTATGGACTGATCATCTCCTTCATGATCCTGGGACAGTTATAAGATGCAGATGTTTTTGATCAGCGACAATATCGATACCTACACAGGGATGAGACTGGCAGGTGTGGAGGGCGTGGTCGTACACACACATGATGAATTAAAAGATGCTTTGCAGAAAGCTATCTCCAATAAAGAAATCGGAATCATACTCCTGACCGAGAAATTCGGCCGGGAGTTTCCCGAAATTATAGATGATGTAAAGCTTCATCACAAAACCCCTCTGATCATTGAAATTCCCGACAGGCACGGTACTGGCCGCAAACCGGATTTTATCACTTCATATGTGAATGAAGCTATTGGTTTAAAGCTGTAAAACAGTTACCAATAGTAAATCTAATGTTACTGTTCACACACCACTATCTCGAGACATACAAGCCAAAATCCCATTGCCGCAGGCAATCTGGAATGAATTTTGGCTACGTTACTGTGAACGGAGTGAACAGTTACAATCTAAATATTACAGGCAGGTGTTAACATGACAATTGATGAAAAACTCAGCCATTTTTATGATATCACTGTAGAGGAAGCCCACGAAAAAGCTGCCGCCATTCTCGATGAGCATAAAGCGGCTCTGGAGAAAATGGCAGAAGAACACAAAACTCTCAGTGAAGAAAACGCCCAGACACAGATCAAAGCGGAAACTGCCAGCGCCCGACGTGAAATAAACAAGGCTCTCTCCGCAGAACAGCTCACGATCAAGCGTGACTGGACCAGAAACAAAACGAATTAAAAGAGAAAATTTTCTCCGAAGTAAAAGGACTTCTGGAATCCTTTACCAAAACTCCGGAGTATGAGAACTATTTAACTGCTAAGATCAAAGAAGCTCTGGATTTCGCGGGAAATGATGAGATTACCATCTATCTCTCTCCGGAGGACAGATCTCTTGCAGAGAAACTTCAGCATACAACAGGTACTGCTATCCAGCTTGCAAAGGACTCTTTTCTTGGCGGTATCCGCGCTACGATTCCTCAGAAAAACATCCTGATCGATCACTCTTTTGCAGGAAATTTTGAGGCAGCATACAAAGAATTCAAGTTTGACGGAGGACCAGAACATGAGTAATACAGGTATTATCTACGGTGTCAACGGCCCCGTCATTTATCTGAAGGGCGACAGCGGATTTAAGATTTCCGAGATGGTCTATGTAGGTCCGGAACATCTGGTAGGTGAGATCATCGGCCTGAAGAAAGGCATGACCACCGTACAGGTTTTCGAGGAGACTACAGGACTGAAACCGGGCGATACAGTTACAGGAACCGGAGATGCCATTTCTGTACTTCTGGGACCTGGAATCATCCACAATATTTTTGATGGTATCCAGCGTCCTCTGGAAGAGATTGCCAAAGCCTCAGGCAAATATATTTCACGAGGTGTCAGCGTTGATTCTCTTGACACAGAAAAGAAATGGAACACTCACATCATAGTAAAAGAAGGAGATGTTGTAGGTCCCGGCTCTGTTATCGCAGAAACTCAGGAAACAGACTCCATTCTCCATAAATCCATGGTTCCTCCGAATCTTACAGAAGCCACAGTTATCCACGCGGCATCTGACGGAGCATACACCATTCTGGAACCGATCGTAACCATTCAGTTCGCAGACGGAACCACCAAAGATCTGGCACTTGCACAAAAATGGCCGATCCGTATCCCGAGACCAACCCACAAACGTTTCCCCGCAAGCGTCCCGCTTGTCACAGGCCAGCGTATCCTGGACACTCTTTTCCCGATTGCCAAGGGCGGTACAGCCGCTGTTCCGGGAGGTTTCGGTACAGGTAAGACCATGACTCAGCATCAGATTGCAAAATGGTCTGACGCAGACATTATCATCTACATTGGATGCGGAGAACGTGGAAACGAGATGACTCAGGTTCTGGAAGATTTCAGTAAACTGATCGACCCGAAATCCGGAAACCTGATGATGGACAGAACCACATTGATTGCTAATACTTCCAACATGCCGGTTGCGGCGCGTGAAGCTTCTATTTATACAGGTGTAACTCTTGCGGAATATTACCGGGACATGGGTTACGACGTAGCTATCATGCAGACTCCACTTCCCGTTGGGCAGAAGCTCTTCGAGAACTGTCCGGCCGTCTGGAGGAAATGCCTGCAGAGGAAGGTTTCCCTGCATATCTGGCATCCAAGCTGTCCGCATTCTATGAACGTGCAGGAATGATGCAGAACTTAAACGGAACCGAAGGCTCTGTCTCCATTATCGGAGCAGTTTCTCCACAGGGTGGTGACTTCTCAGAGCCTGTCACACAAAACACCAAACGTTTCGTCCGCTGCTTCTGGGGACTGGACAAATCCCTTGCCTATGCCCGTCACTTCCCGGCAATCCACTGGCTCACCAGCTACAGTGAATATCTGGAAGACCTGACTCCATGGTACAGAGAACATGTTTCCCCGAAATTTGTAGCAGACAGGAATCAGCTCATGGCAATCCTGAATCAGGAGAGCTCCCTGATGGAGATTGTCAAGCTGATCGGAAGCGACGTTCTTCCGGATGACCAGAAACTGACGCTGGAAATTGCCAGAGTCATCCGTCTGGGCTTCCTCCAGCAGAACGCTTTTCACGCAGAAGACACCTGCGTACCAATGGAAAACAGTTTAAAATGATGGAAACGATCCTCTATCTTTATGAAAAATGCCGTGCACTCATCAACCGTGGAATGCCGGTTTCCGTACTGAAAGAGGGGAACAACATTTTTGAAAAAATTATTTCCATTAAATATGATGTGGCAAATAATCAGCTTGATAAATTCGACCAATACAAGCAGGACATTGATACTTTCTATGATAACATAATGGAAAAAAACGGCTGATGCCGGAACAGTTACATTCATAGCCATAACCGGCTATGAGTCGTAACAGAGAGGAGAAGTTTATGGCAATTGAATATTTAGGCTTAAGCGAAATAAACGGACCTCTGGTGGTCCTGGAAGGCGTCAAGAATGCCTCCTATGAGGAAATCGTAGAATTTCACATGGATGACGGGACTCGCAAGATCGGCCGTATTATTGAGATTTATGAGGACAAAGCTGTTATCCAGGTTTTTGAAGGAACAGACGGTATGTCCTTAGGCAATACCCATACCCGGCTGACCGGACGTCCCATGGAAATCGGGCTTTCCCCGGAAATCCTCGGACGAACCTTTAACGGTATCGGACAGCCCATCGACGGTCTGGGGGACATCACCCCGGAGGTAAAATTAAACATCAATGGTCTGCCGCTGAACCCGGTAGCACGTGAATATCCCAGAAACTATATCAACACCGGCATTTCCGCAATCGACGGACTGACCACCCTGATCCGAGGACAGAAGCTTCCGATCTTTTCCGGAATGGTCTTCCACACGACAAGCTGGCTGCACAGATCGTACAGCAGGCTTCTCTGGGAGAGGACTCTGATGAAGATTTTGCCATTGTTTTCGCGGCAATGGGTGTCAAATATGACGTAGCGGAATTTTTCCGCCGTACCTTCGAGGAAAGCGGTGCTGCAGACCATGTAGTTATGTTCCTGAATCTTGCAAATGATCCGGTTGTTGAACGTCTTCTTACACCGAAGATCGCCCTCACTGCCGCAGAGTATCTTGCTTTTGAAAAAGGAATGCACATCCTGGTCATCCTGACAGACATCACATCCTTCTGCGAGGCCATGCGAGAGGTTTCCTCCTCCAAAGGTGAGATTCCGTCCCGTAAAGGTTATCCGGGTTATCTGTACAGTGAGCTTGCAACCCTGTACGAACGTGCAGGTATCGTAAAAGGCAAACCGGTTCCGTAACCCAGATCCCGATCCTGACCATGCCAAACGATGATATCACTCACCCGATCCCTGACCTTACCGGTTATATCACCGAAGGTCAGATCGTTCTGGACAGACAGCTTCATGGACAGGCAATCTATCCGCCTATTAACGTACTGCCATCTCTTTCCCGTCTGATGAAGGACGGTATCGGTGAAGGCTATACAAGAGCAGACCATCAGGACGTGGCAAATCAGCTTTTCTCCTGCTATGCAAAGGTTGGAGATGCCAGAGCCCTTGCTTCCGTTATCGGTGAGGATGAGCTTTCCCCGCTGGATAAACGCTATCTGGTATTTGGTAAAGCCTTTGAGAGTGAATTTGTCGGCCAGTCCGAAACCGAGAACCGAAGCATCACCGAAACTCTGGATAAGGCTGGGAGCTTCTGGGACTTCTTCCGAAAGAAGAGCTCGACCGATTGATACGAAGATCCTCGACAAGTACTATCACGAAACAGTACGCTAAAAGAAGCGAGGTGATTACATGGATCCGAATACCTTTCCCACCAAGGGAAACCTGATACTTGCAAAGAACTCACTGAAGCTTTCCCGTCAGCTATGAACTGATGGACAAAAAGCGTAACATCCTGATTCGTGAAATGATGGAGCTGATCGATCAGGCAAAGGATATCCAGACACAGATTGATGTGACTTTCCGCACTGCCTATACAGCACTGCAGAAAGCCAATATGGAGATTGGTATCGCCTTTGTCCAGCAGATTGCGTGTACGGTTCCTGTCGAGAACTCTATACGCATTAAAACCCGAAGTGTTATGGGTACGGAAATTCCTCTGGTGGAATATGACAAAACCACTAACACTCCCACCTATGCCTACTACAGCACAAAGATGTCTCTGGACGAAGCCAAGGCTGCCTTTGAAAAGGTAAAAGAGCTGTCCATCCGCCTGTCCATGGTGGAAAATGCAGCCATCCGCCTTGCAGCCAATATCAAGAAAACTCAGAAACGTGCCAATGCTCTGAAGAATATCACTATTCCGAAGTACGAGGCACTGACCAAAGATATCCAGAATGCACTGGAGGAGAAAGAACGTGAGGAATTTACCCGTCTGAAAGTCATCAAACGGATGAAACAAAAATAGTATATATCAGAAATCAGCCGGATGAATATTTACTATTCATCCGGCTGATTTTATCTGACGCAGGATTTCACACTCTGATGGGCTGGATTAAGATGAAAGTTATCCCCACCCAAATTCATTTTGTGCATTTCTCATCCACATCTGTCTCTCCTATGTGGAATTTCCTGTTTCTGTCAAATGTATTCTTTTTTTCATTGTTGTTGTAGATTTCAGCAGAATATCTTTTCGAATATTCTGATTATTTATGTATATATTATTATATTTTGTCTTTTTTGTACAATATTATATGTTTTTTAGAATATAAAAAAGTCAATAGATTTGTGGATTTTTTCGTCCAAAAATGTCGATTTATCATTTTACACAAAACATCTGTTTCTTTTTTCCTTATGTAAATCGAGTATTCCACACACATAAAATGTGGATAATGTGGATAACTTTGTGTATAACTTTAATTTACGGGATTTTTCAATAACCGGGTATGTGGATAGAGTGTGTATGACTTTATCCACTTTTCCCACCTCTCGACATTCTTTGTGCAATTTGTCGAATCATATAATTTTAAGCATTACAGCTATTCCATAAACGTACCTACAGCTGCCGGCTGCTCATAATCATAGTTGGAAATCTTGATTCCCGTTGCAGCACCACTGGCATGGATAATCTTGCCGTCACCGATATAAAGTGCCACATGGTCAACATATCCGCTTCCGTAGAATACCAGATCTCCCGGCTCAAGCTGACTGATGTCTTTCTTTGTGGAAGCATCACACTGCGCTGCAGCCACACGTGGAAGACTGTATCCGAAATTAGCAAATACAGACATTACAAATCCTGAACAGTCTGCACCGTTTGTCAGGCTTGTTCCGCCGTAAACATACGGATTTCCCTCAAACTGCAGTGCAAAATCCACAACCGCCTGACGTTTCTCAAGACGCTGTTCCTCTGCCTTCTTCGCTTCCTCTTCAGCTTTCTTTCTGGCCTCTTCCTCCGCTTTTTTCTTAATTTCTTCTACTGTCTGCTGAATAAACTGCAGAGCATCTTCTTTCTCCTGCTCTGCTTTTTCGGAAGCTTTCTGCGCTTTCTCCACTCTGCGTTCCTCTCTGATCTGTGCAGCTTCCTCTTCCTTCGCAACAAACTCCTGTGTCTGTTCCTCTGTCTGCTTCGCCAGTGTACTTGCCAGAGCACTTACACTTCCTGTTCCATCAGAAAACGCTGATGCGCCATCATCAAACTGTGCTGCGCTTACACATACCCCCTGTGTCAGAACCACAGAGCTCATAATTGCTGCCATCAAAATTGTCTTTATTTTATTATTCATTTTACTAATCAACTCCTGTTATACATCGCTGTAAAATTATTACATTTTTATTACGTTTTGTTACACATTTGTGTATGTTAACATAACATCCCAATTTTGTCAAATGAAAAAAGTGTGACGAGCATTTGAAGGATGTTATGTTACTGAAGCATACTTCATGCTTCCTTCAATAAGATAGTAAAAAACAGCTTCCGAGGTGGATATGCGTATTCATAAAAATATCCCCAAAAGAATCCTCAGCCTGTGTCTGGTCTTTGCCATTGGCATCAGCATGGGTGTTCTCTCCGACCACTTTGTTTCTGAAAACTCCCGTTTTCAGACCTTTACGGAAAAATTATTCCGGTCCGAAGTATGCAGCAATAACCTCACCCTTCACTACACTCTTGCACACCCTGAAAAAAAAGGTATCAGAAAGCCCGAGGCAACTCTTGGAACTGCACTTTCTGACCCGGCTAAGACCACCAGTCTCTGTCAGGAATATGAGAAAGAGCTGAAATCCTTTGCCTATTCCAGACTCTCCGAAGAAAACCGGCTTACCTGTGATATGCTTCTTCTCTATTTTCACACCAGAGCTTCCCTTGGAAAAAAAGCATCCTGGATGAGCCGCTGGGACCAGGCCTGGGTGTGCAGGCACAACTTCCCATTCTTCTGGCGGAATATACTTTCCGGACAAAAGAAGATATCTCTGATTATCTGAAACTTCTGAGTACCGTCAGGCCATATTTTCAAAGTATTATAAAACTGGAAAAGCAGAAATCCCAGTCAGGGCTTTTCATGAGCGACACAACTCTGGACCGTATCCTGAAACAATGTCATTCTTTTGTCGCGAATCCTGATTCCAACTACATGGATGATATTTTTGCGCAGAAACTGAAAGCTTTCTCCAACCCTGCATTTAGCAGCGAAGATCAGAAAAAACTCTGTACATATCATCATAAACTGATCTTAACCGAAGTGATCCCTGCTTATCAGGAACTGGCAGACAGTCTGGAAAGTCTTCGCGGTACAGGCAAAAGCAGCCGGGGCCTGGCATTTTTTGAGGGTGGGCGTGAATATTACCTTTACCTGCTGCAAAGCCAGACAGGAACCTATGTACCTGTCGGACAAATCGAGAAAAGGATGTCAGCTCAGCTTTTGTCCGATTACCGGGAGATATCTTCTCTGCTGAAACAGGATCCCTCCCTGATCGACAGGCTGAATCAATGTTCCAGTGAACTTACACTGACACCAACTCAGATGCTGGAGAAGCTTCCGGAATTGATGGAAAAAGATTTCCCGGAACTGAAAGATGCCACTTACGAACTCCGCACCGTCCATCCTTCCATGAAGAAATTCTTAAGTCCTGCTTTTTACCTCACACCGCCTGTGGATACCCGAAGCCCCAACGTGATCTACATCAATGATTCCGGGCGCACCTCTTCTCTGGAACTTTTCGGCACACTGGCACATGAAGGATTTCCCGGCCACCTTTACCAGACAGTTTCTTTTGCCGGAAACAATCCCTCTGACATCAGATATCTGGTCACCTCCTCCGGCTATGTGGAAGGCTGGGCAACCTACGTGGAATCCTACGGCTATGAATATGCCGCCTCCCTTATGAATGATCCGGATTCTGCCAAAAATGCCGTCCGGCTTGCCTGGTTAAACCGGAGTATGAATCTGTGTATTTACTCCCTGATCGATATCGGCATTCATTACAGGGGCTGGGATGCAGCCCGCACTGCTGTCTTTCTGAAAGCATTTGGCATCAACAATGCTTCCACTGCTGCCGAAATCTATCAGTATATTGTGGAAACTCCCGGTAACTATCTGAAATACTATTGGGGATATCTGAATTTCCTTGACTTGAAAACAGTCTGTCAGAAAAGACTTGGAGATGATTTCGACCTGAAAGAATTTCACCGCCGGATTCTGGACATCGGACCTGTACAGTTTCCGGTTCTGGAAAAATACATGAAATAAACGAATTACTGTTCACTCGTTACGGTTTGACATTTTCTGTAAAACATTTTAGAATATTTATATCTGTTTGTAATTATTCAGCAGTCTGCTATTTTGCAGGATATTTTGACCTGTCACTGTAAGGATACTGCTGAATAATTACCAAATATTTATCATTGGAGGTGACGTTCAATTATGCTTAATGTACCGGAAAATCTGTCAGGTGCAGTAAACAGACAGACCGTTCTGACTATCAACACTAAAAAAGTCATGGAACCATTATCCTCACACAGCATAGGCAGCATCAATAATATGAGCTGCAGAAATTCCCCCATACCCGCTCTGCGCCAGTTACAGCTTCATCTTCTGTCAGAGCCACCGCTTCGTCTGCTGATTCATCTTCTGTCAGAACTACAGCTCAATCTGCCGCCAGAACTGTCCCAATCTTAAAAAATCCTGCTCGAAAGGGACAGAAGTTTCTCTCGAAACCAATGCCCGGATTACAGGAATCCGGGCATATCTGGGATGGGACATCACTAATCCTGAATGTGATGTGGATGTATCCGCTTTTCTTCTGAATAATACAGGCAAGGTTATCGGCGATTCCTGGTTTGTCTTCTACGGTCAGGAAACAAGCCCGGATGGAAGTACTGCTTTTGGGGCAGGTCAGGAAGAGAATCATGAGATCATATCTGTGGACTTTAACAGACTGAATCCTGCTGTATCCAGAATCGTTTTTGTCCTTACTATAAACGAAGCACTGGAAAAACATCTGAATTTCAGTATGCTGAGAGATGCCTACATAAAAATCACCGATACTTCTGATACAGAGCTGGTCAGCTTCAAAATGGACGAATACTATTCCAACGTCACTTCCATGATGATCGGAGAAGTGTACCGACACAATGGAATCTGGAAATTCAATGCAATCGGAAACGGAGTCACAAGAGATCTCGCCGGGCTCTGCGAGCTATATGGGGTTCAGGTAATCTGAGAAAGGAAGGCACTATCATGTTGTCATTTGAAACCATCAACGAATTAACACTGAAAGTTACATGCACCGGCAGCGATGTTATTTTTGTAAAAGCCGGAGCTTTTATAGCCGGAGATAATTGCGGTCCAAAGAATTACCGTTTTGAAAAGGTACTTCTTGGTCCACAGCAGAGTGTCGGACAGGCTTTATTTGGACAGCTTGCCAGAAGAGTCACAGGAGAAAATATTCCGCTGATGAAGGTCAGTCTGAACGGTGATTCCGTTACATATTACGCCAATTACGGACAGCACGTTGTCATCTATCAGCTGGCGCAGGGCGAAACCATCTCCGTTGAATCCGAGAATATTCTGGCATTTACCCAGGATTGTGATTACAGTGTCCGTTTCATCGGTGTGGGTGTACTTTCCCAAAAAGGTCTTGCTACTTCCACACTTACGGCCAGAGGCAGGAATGCATATGTTGCCGTATTGTCAGACGGCAACCCTGTTGTACTGAGCAATGTTGGCAGGAATAATACCATTTCCGTAGATCCGGATGCTGTGATCTGCTGGATTGGAAACGGACACTGTGATCCCAGTGTCACTGCCGATGTATCCTGGAAAACTTTCATCGGCCAGACTTCCGGAGAGTCTTATCAGTTTGAGTGGCATGGAGGAGATAATGTTACGGTTATCATTCAGCCATCTGAACGTCAGAGCGGAATCCGCGTCAGTATGGATTAACAGCCTGATATAACAAAGAGCCGGACTGACTGCAATATTTTATAGAATTGCAGTCAGTCCGGCTCTTTAAAATATAAAACCAAACATTTCTCAAGCAATGTTTCCGAAAACAGTCTTCCTGCCTCCATTTCCATCACTGTCTCTTTGAATCTGTCGCTACCATTACCGTAAATCTTTTTAAATCCGGCCGGAACTAATCCCAGGTCGCTTTCTTCCACCATGAAACATCGAATTCGCTGTCTCCGGCTGCTATGATATATGCAGGCTGCAACCTCTTTCGAAGTCTTCTCACGGCCATTCCCTTACTCAGATTTACAGGAACAACATATACCTTCTCTCCATTATGAAATACGTCCACCAGCTTCGTAGTCAGTTTTGCCTGCAGATCTTCAACCACTTCCTCTGGCTTTTCACATTTTGTAAAAATAAAAAGCTCATCTAGAAATCTCAGCTCAAACTTTCGTCTGGAATCCCCGGCAAGAATCTGCTGCGCTTTTTCCATTTCCGGTCTGCTATTCCGGATCATTTGCAGCGACTCCAGATACCACTCTCTGTCACGCTTACCATTTACCAGCAGTACTCCTCCATTACAGACAAGGGCATAGGGTACGATTCCTATATCCAGATCAATACGTTTATACTGTTCTTCCGTCCTTGTGGATGTTGGTATGATAGTCATCTTCTCACTTACTTTTTTCAACAGATCATGCGTTTTTTCAGAAATAAACGAGATTTCTCTTCCATTATATAACTCAACATTTAATTTATTTTCACCGATATTGCGCTTATACGAATATATTATGGTATTGTCCATGTCCGCGCATAAAATGCCATTCATTCGCTTCCTCCAAAATGGGACTGCCGCACTGTTATTACCTGCGACAGCCCCATAATTATTATTTCATACGTATTGTTTACCTGCTCATGATTGCTTTTCTGATAAGATCCACCGGTATAATAAGTACTGCAAGTACCATGGATACCAGTAATGCCTTTGGCTCAAGCAGAGTTGTGTTAAATACTTTTCCCCCGATTTCAATGATAATGGTCTGAAGAACAAAGATTGCTCCCATTACCAGTACGAAGTTCTTATTCTCCCCAATATGCTCAAACAGATTAAACTTCTCAGATCTGGTATTCAGACTGTTAAAGATAATCGCATAAATGAAGAACGCAAACATAAATGTTTTCTCATAAAGCTCCGGATCTGCACAGCCCGCAGGGATTACCCAACTGGTAATGCCGCCGATATTCTCAAGTATCAGGATAGAACCAAGGGTAATAAATATTGCACTTACTCCGATCGCTGACTTGATGTACGGAGTCAGAATATTATCTGTTCTCTTTGCCGGCTGATCTTTCATATATCTGTCAAGAATAGGTTCTCCACCAAACGCCATGGCAGCCAGTGTATCCATGATCAGGTTGATCCAAAGGATCTGGACAATGGAAAACGGCTCTGTCCATCCCAGGATCGGTGCAATGATATTCATTAACAGAGTACTGATATTACAGTAAGCTGAAAATGAGGAATTTTCCAACAGATTTCGCCATAGTCCTGCTGTTAAGCACACAGTCTTTAATGGAAGTCAGACTGTTATTAAGGATAACAACATCTCCTGCCTCCTGTGCAACTGCTGTACCATCTCCCATTGCAAAACCAATGTCTGCCTGTTTTAATGCGGGAGCATCGTTCACACCGTCACCGGTCATACCACAGACATTATCAATCTGCTGTGAAAGAGATACCAGTCTTTTCTTATCAAGCGGTTTCGCGCGGCTTACCACTCTCAGGTTCGGGAGAACTTCTTCAGCTCTTCATCTGATAATTTCTCCATTTCTTCATGGGTAAGAACCACATCCTTCTTCTCATCTGCAAGAATACCTGCCTCTTTTGCAATGGCTACTGCAGTTTCCTCTGCATCACCGGTAACCATAACTACCTGGATTCCTGCATCATTAAGAATCTGAACAGTCTCAACCGCATCTGTTCTGACATTATCACGCAGACACAGAACTGCCATAAGAACAGTCTTTCCATCACTGATTTTCGCTACGGAGAGCAGCTTCATAGTTCTCTTTGCCTGTGCATGCATCTGCTCTTCTACTTTATCTTTATCTGCCTTTGTAAACTCTCTTTCTTCTCCGTCCGGAAGCATGTAATGTGTTACTTTATCAATGATATTCTCTGTAGCACCCTTCCAGTAAACAAGTCCGTTTTTCAGTTTTACAGTGGCACATTTCTTCTCAGAATCAAATCCGCTGATCTCTTCTACCTTCTCCGGATCATTGTCAGAATCATTATAACCATGATTGATGGCATAAGAGAGCAGTGCTCTGTCCATGTTGTTACTTCCGATTGCCTTTCCCTCTGAGGAAATCTTTGCAAGGTTATTCAGGGTGATAGCTTCTATAAACTCCCTGCTCTGGATGGAATCAACAATTTCACCGTTACCTGTGATAAATTCTACCAGTGACAGGTTACCCTGTGTGATCGTTCCGGTTTTATCACTGAACAGCACGTTCATGTAAGCAGAATCTGAAAATGCCGCCTTGTGGCTGACAAGGATATTCTTTTTATACATGGACTCTGTATTCATTGACTGAACCAGACTGTTCATCATCGGGAGTCCCTCCGGAACTGCCATGATCACGATAGAAGCCATAAGCATAACTGCTTCCGCTATTACAAGGAGAACGGAAACAACAGTGATTGCCTGATCTGCCTGATCAGAGTCAGGACAACATGAAGGATACCTGCGATCGCTGCAGCTGACACACCCAGTTTACCGATACCTGCTGCCACACCTTCCAGCTTCAGGCTGGAAGTATCTTTTCGCTCTTCTTCCTCGGAGGTATCTGTCAGAGCTTTGTTTATCTTTCCTAATTCAGAACTGTCTCCGATAACAGTTGCGATCATGTAACCTTCGCCTGAAGTCACAACAGAACCCATAAAGACTTTTCCATGTGAGGAGTAATCCGTAGATTCTGCCTCGTCCATATTGGTTACTGCTGCTTTGTTCTCATCTCTTGATTCACCGTTTAATGCCGCCTGAGATACTTTGATCTTACCTTCAAATAACAGACCATCTGCCGGAACTTATCTCCTGCCTGGATAAGGATCGTATCACCTTTAACGATTTCACTGGTAAGAATATTGACCAGCTTTCCGTCTCTTACAACTTTGGCATAAGTCTTGCTGTATTCTTCCTGAAGCGCCTCACTTCTTGAAGTATTTCTGTACTCTGACAGGGTACTGAAACCGGTAGCAAGTGCGATTGCGATCACAATACTGATGATCTCCACAACATCATTTCCGCCGGATAATGCAGGGACAAAGATTCCCAACACAGCCAGGATAACTTAAGAGCCAGAGCCGCACATAATACCTTGATCCAGATGTCATCAAATGCGCCGATGAACATGGACCAGAGTGATTCAGTCTCTTTCTTCGCCAGCTCATTGGTGCCGTACTTCGCCTTGCTCTCGCTGACCTGCTGTCCGGACAGGCCCTGCATTCGCTCCTCTTTGTTTATTTCATTCATAATAATTAACCTCCTCTTTCGGGTTTTGCAACTGTTCAATCATGGACAGACAGTTACCGGATTTTATATAAAAGAGGAACCATAACAGCTCCTCTTTTTATTTTCACACAAATCTCTGGCAGAGTTCCCCAAGTCCGGGATCTGTTGTGCCATTTCCTACGGCGTTGAATTTCCATTCACCGTTATACCTGTATATTTCCCCAAAAATCATCGCAGTCATACCTGAATAATTCTCAGTTAAATTATATTTGCACATTTCTTTATTGTTTCTGGCATCAACCAGACGGATAAATGCATTCTGGATCATTCCAAAATGCTGTTTTCTCTTTACTGCCTGATAGATATTGACAACAATGACAATCTTATCATATTCAGCCGGAACTCTTGACAGATCAATAACAATCTGCTCATCATCTCCCTCGCCTGCTCCTGTAAGATTGTCTCCCATATGATTGACTGTCCCGGATTTATGTTTCAGGTTGCCGAAATATACCAGGTCTGTTTTATCTGTAAATTTACCATTTTTCAACATGATTGCAGAAGCGTCGCAGTCGATTGCCTGATGTGATGAAGAACCAAATAATGCACCAAACAATCCACCACCGCCGGATGCTTTGCCTCATCCCAGCCAAGTCCCACGATCACCTTTGCTAATCCTGCATGCTCCTTTGACAGATTTACCTTCTGTCCTTTCTGTAAGCTTACTGACATTTTCGTCCCTCCTGTTGCCCTCCGGCACTATTCTACGTCTACACCATAACTGTTGCACAAAGCAGCCAGACCACCCTGATAACCGCTTCCAATGGCATTAAATTTCCATTCGTCACCATTCTTGTACAGTTCACCAAATACAACTGCTGTTTCAATAGAGAAATCTTCTCCAAGATCATATCTGAGGATTTCTTCTCCTGTCACTTCATTGAAGATTCTCACAAAGGCATTAGAAACCTGTCCGAAATTCTGGCGTCTTGCCTCTGCCTCATAGATGGTAACTGTAAATGCAATCTTTGTGATATTGGCAGGAATCTTTGACAGATCGATCTTAATCTGCTCATCATCTCCGTCTCCGGCACCTGTAAGGTTGTCTCCCATATGCTGGACTGCTCCGGACGGATGTACAAGATTTCCATAGAATACAAAATCGTTCGAATCAGAAACCCTTCCGGAATCTGTCAGACAGAACGCTGCTGCATCCAGATCGAAATCTCCGCCTGTGTCAAAAGCATTGATATCCCATCCGATACCTACAACTACATTCTTAGTCCCGGGTTACCTTTTGTAAGACTGACCTTCTGTCCTTTTTTTAAACTAACTGGCATATATTTTTCCTCCCATATTGTCTTATCCGCTTCGCTATACAGCTCCATACCTGATAACTGTTTAGTATTTTTACCAAACAGCCGACTGTCTCTTACATTACGCTACTTCAATACCATAATGACCGCAGAGTGCTGCAAGTCCACCTTGGAATCCGCTTCCGATGGCATTAAACTTCCACTCTCCGTTATGTCTGTAAAGTTCTCCTACAACTACTGCTGTTTCAATGGAGAAGTCCTCCCCAAGATCATAATGGATCAGTTCCACCTCATTGGATTCATCTACCAGACGGATGTAAGAGTTTGAAACCTGTCCGAAGTTCTGACGTCTTGCTTCTGCATCATAAATGGTAACTGTAAACGCAATTCTCTCAATATTCGCCGGAACCTTTGACAGATCGATCATGATCTGCTCATCATCACCTTCACCCTCACCGGTAAGGTTATCTCCCATGTGGATGACTGATTCACTGGCATGCTTCAGATTGCCATAGAAAATGAATTCTTTCTCTGTAGGGCATTTTCCGTTGGCACCAAGCATAAATGCTGCTGCATCCAGGTCAAAATCCGAACCTGAATCAAAAGCGTTTACATCCCATCCAAGTCCTACCATGATCTTCTTAAGTCCCGGATTCTTCTTTGTTAAATCTACCTTCTGTCCTTTTGATAAATTAATAGGCATATCATTCATCCTCCCTTTTTTCTGTGTTTTTATTTTCTTACCGGTGGCACATTGTATTGTTTGTTAAAATCCTGTTTGATTGCCTCCAGACGAACCTGATCCTCCTGGCGTTTCTTTCTGGCATCTTCCTGGATCCTTCTTGTCTCTTCGATTCCATTTGTAATGGTTGCCCATGTCTTCTCAAGAGTCTCAATCTGAATGGAACTTCCGGATGCCATTTTAGCTGTCATCTTCGATACATCTACTGTATTCTGGGCATTCTTAAGAAGCATCTCATTTGTTTTCTTATCCAGTTCTGCAATAGATTCTGCCTGTATCTTCTGCCTTTTCAGAAGAATTGCCTGCGCAAGTGCCTGCTTAAATACAGGAAGCGTAACGATAAACGCAGAATTGATCTTTCTCACCAGATTGTAATTGCTGAACTCCATAGTCTTTATCATGGGAATGGACTGCATTGCCACATTCTCTGCTGTTCTCAGATCCTGTGTCCTCTGTTCCAGCATCATCAGTGCCTGATTCAGACTGGTAAGTTCAAACTGAATAGACTGATCTCCCGTATTCTCCATATCCTGCTGTCTCTGGGCAATGTAGCTTCAATCTCTTTACATGCCTGTTCTCCTGCAAGGATATATTTCACCAGTTCATGATAATAATCCACATTGGTCTTAAACATGGTATCCAGCTTTTTGTTGGACTGTTTGATTTCAGACTCATATCCTTTAAGCTGAACATAAATCTTATCAACTTCTTCGCCCATTGTGTGATACTTGGCCAGTATCTTATCCAGCTGTTTCTGAAATTCCGAAAAGCTTTCCGAAAAGTCCCGGATTATCCTTAATTTCATTAATGTCAAACTGATCCATGATCTTTGCCAGCGATTTAAGCATCTCGCTTGTCTCATTAAGCTGCGACATATTCATGCTGTTGAGGACACATCAGATGCCTTGGAAATCTCCTCTGCTGCTTTCGCACCAAAAGATACAATGGTATCCATATTGTAAACTTCGATCGTGCTGACAATATCGTCCACTTCTTTTGAATTGACCAGCTCAGCATTCATCTGCTGCCTGTCAGCGACAATATCATATTTCTCCACAACTTCAATCTCATTTTTCTCCTGAAGACCATTACCGGCCTGAGCAGGATTTCCCATAGATGATTTACCGAAATCAAGTCCCATAATCTACTAACCTCTCCTGAAAAGTTTTCTCCGCCATGAGGGGCGGGTACTGTTTGTCGAAATGTTATTCAGATCCGGAACCTGCATATCGTATTTATATTCCCCGATCTGGTGCTCTTCCATCAGTTTTTCTGCAAAGTAGTTCTCCACACTCTGATAGCCTGTAGGGACAAAAAACAGAATGTCAAATCCTGCCAGGTTCAGGAATGTTACAAGAATCGAATCCTGAAGTGAAATCATCGTCTCCCCTGTATTAATATATATCAGTTTCGGATTCTTTTTTGTAAAATCAAATTTCTGGATCAGACGCAGAATCTCCTTCGGCAGATCCAGAATCTGCGCGATCACTGTATATTCTGTACCATTTTCCCCAATACCCTTTATCAGTTTCCGCTCGATCAGAAGCTGCAGCTTGTCAAGTATAAATTCCTGCATTTCCTCCCGAAGAAGATGATAAGGATATCTGGGATGATTCTTTATTTTATTCCGCAGAAGCTTTCCGTTTTTATAAAATTCTACGGCAAAGGCTTTCATTGGACCGGAGGCAGTTGGTTCAATGTACGGAGCACTTTTCACAACAACAGTATCCTCTGTGATCAGTGCTGCTATGGATTCCCAGTACTGAGAAACACTTCCATCCTTCACTCCTGAGATTTTTGAAAAATAACCGGAATATTTACCACACCGTTAACTGTGCTGAAATTAGGTCTGTATTTCAATTCCTGATCCCACAGTAGTTTTATCTCTTCATACATGGTCTGCAGATTGATAACATTCGCCTTCACATACTGCTGATTTCTGTATATCCCACTGTCCTGATACATCAGAGTATCAAGTTCTCTTTCCGCATGATAAGCGGCTGTTCCAATCTTTACCTGAGAACTCTCTTCCGGATATTCTGTGATCGCCAGACTCTCCGGATAGTTGACCTCATACAGAAGTTTATCTTCCAGACAGCACTTAATGTTCAGATCAGGACATAAGATCAGCACATCCAGTGGCAGCCGCCCAAGGAAACTCATAAACAGAGCTTCGTTTTCATTCCGGCAGCCCCCAGATAAATAAAGCATCCAATCTCCGGTGATTTCCAGTTTATGAACAGCTTCGGCAGATATCTTCTCATCCAGCACAGCAGATACACTGCCCTGTTTGTCAGTCTGTTAAGATTTTCCCCTTCCTTCTGAGATTCAGCCAGCATAACATCCACAAATGTTTTATGCAGGATCCGCTGAAGCTCCGGATTGGCTCCATACTGTATATTACACGCAAGTCCCAGGAGCATCTGATCTCCGGATGTGTAGTTTGACCTCTTTATCTCTGAAATTTCCTGCGGCGTTGGTCTTGGAATCTCTTTACTTACGATCACCGTATTTCTCTTTGAATTTCTCAGTTCCTGCTGCAATCTGAACAGTTCATTTGCATAAGTAAGCTTATCTTCTGCCCCGTTTATCCTGCAGAAACAGTTATAAAAAACGGCTGTCATTTCCCCTTAACAGAATGCTCTCGCGGATATCATCCAGGCCGTTTCCCTTTATCCATGCATTTGTACAATTTGTAAGCGAAGGTCTGATTCCATACAGTCTCTCATTGTTAAGTTCATTCTGAATCTCATCTCTGACCTTTTTCACACAATATCCCTGCGGAAATGGCTGCAAACCTTCCATCTGCAAACTGTCTGAAAGAACGGAACCCGGATCTGTTTTCAGATATCCCTGATCCCCTGCATACTGAAGCAGTACTACATCACAGCCTGCATTGGAAAGAATCGATATGAGCATTAACTCATAATTGCTTATCTGCCCTTCATATAATATTTTAGGGATATGGTTCTCTCCAAGCTGATTTACAATGCGTTCAAATTTATAATACAGCCAGCACATGAACTTGATATATGCGTTCCTGAGCATATTCTCGGTTTTCCCGGCTTTTCGCAGGGAATCCAGAGAGTCATAAATGGAGCTGCCACATTCTGTCTCTGAAACTCATTCATCTTGGCAGCCATTTTCTCAGACTGACATGGATAAAATCCATACTCATCTGAAAATCCATTCCCATTATTTCATTATAATATGCAAGATTCCCCTCATCGGGATTAGGTATCTTCCCTTCGATAACCACTCCGGTTCTTCTTGCTGTATCATAATATTTCTTTATAAATTCGCCGACTTCTTCAGAATATCCGTTGATACGGTAGAAATAAACACCTTTCTCCCGCCTGCTGTTCAGTTCGACAAAATAATCACTGAGGTTTTGAATTTTTTTGTGTTCCAACATATAAGTATCTCACCTTCAATATCTGCTTATCTTATTTCTGTTCATGATAAGTTCTACAGTAATTTCATAAAATAATGCGGAACCATAATTTTCTCCAAATTTTCGTATAAATTCTACCTCAAAATTGTATCATATTGCTATTTATATTTCAAGAAAATTCCCCTGTTCTTTCTATGGCTTATTCCCCTGAAATGTGCTATGATGTAGCTGCTGACTCGGTCCTTCACACTGTGATGGGCCGGATTACCTGCAGTATTTTATTGAATTTCTATAAGGTACCCTATTTACGGGAATTTTTGTAGATATGTCAGAAGGAGTGTTATGAAAAATAATGTTTTATATTACAGTGTAGGTCCATTACTCTATTGTCCTGCCAACAGAATATCCATCACTGATTCTCTGATAAATGAAAGATTCGGGAACAGATTTTCTCTTGCTCTCTGTCTTGAAGATACCATAAACGACGATCATGTTGAAGAAGCCGAGCAGATACTGATTTCTTCTCTCAGCCAGATATTCATACAGCATGAACAAAAGCCATTCTATCTGCCAAAATATTTATCCGGGTTCGGAATCCACAGCAGATTCAGAGATTAACAAAAGCTCTTGGGCAATCCATTAAGATTGTTACCGGTTTCATCGTCCCTAAATTCAGCCCGGATAACGCACAAAGTTATATTGAGCAGATGATCCTCGTCAATGAACTTGTCGCAAAAAAGCTTTACATGATGCCTATTTACGAAAGTCCCTCCATTATAGATTTGCGAAACAGAATTGATATTCTCTATTTGTTAAGGGATTCTTTAGCCAGAATTGAAGATCTTATATTGAATATACGTGTTGGCGGAAATGATCTGTGCCATATGTTTGGGTTTCGCAGACATGCCAATGAATCTATTCACAGCATCAGACCTGTTTCAGATATTTTCTCAGATATTATCACTGTATATGGTATGGATTATGTGATTTCCGGTCCTGTATGGGAATATTATGCCGGTGACAGCTGGAAAGAAGGAATGATTCAGGAAATCCGGGAGGACAGACTTTGCGGTTTCATCGGAAAAACCGTTATCCACCCTTCACAGATCCCTGTAGTAAACAGAGCTTATCAGGTTGCACGAAATGACTACCTTGACGCACGGGCGATTTTAAACTGGAATGCTGATTCTGCTTCCCTTGTTGCAGGAAGCAAAACCAGAGAAAGAATGAATGAATATAAAACCCATCTGAACTGGGCTAAGAAAACAGTTTATCTTTCAGAAGTTTTCGGAATAACAGAATAAGTATTACCCTTCTCACGCATCCGCAAGCTTCTTAATGATTCCACAACATTTATAATGTATAAGTGGATAGTATTCTACAGGTGTATGTTTCTCTTCGGCAAGTCTGACAATATGCTCCAACTGAGGATTTCCCTTATATCGCTCATCGATCAGCACCTTCCAGGGAATTCTCCTCAGTAATACTCTTGTTGTCTCTCCGATCCCCGGTTTGATCAGATTAATATCGTCAATACCGAAATTCTTTCCTATATTTATTACCTCATCAATACCCTGACTTTCCACTCTTTTTTCCAGATCAGGTGTATTCTCCATATTAAATTCCTTTTCAATGGTTTCAATAAAGTCATATGACAGATCAGAATCTGTCAGTTCTCCGTAATAGACTGCCCCATGGAAATCATCTCTGCCTATTATGTCATCTCTCAGAAAAGTACGGCTGATAAGGCCGGATACTGTACTGTTCAGGCAGGAACTTGGGATCAGGATATCTTCATGTGTTCCGCAAAGCTCCGTAACATTTGCCGGATCTGCCACTACCGCTATGTCAGCAGAAACCCCTTCATATGCAGAGATATCTTTCTTCAATTCATTCAGGATCGCACCCTTGCCAATCCATCCGTCCACAAATAAAATCTGCTGCGGTCTGTACTTTTCAAGCAGATACTTCATGGCATTATCGTCAATCCCTCTTCCTCTGATAATTGAAATGGAATAATGAGGCACATTTATACCATATTTGAATTTGATGTATCGCTTCACAAGGATACCAATTGGGATTCCCGCTCTGGCAAGGGATACCAGGACAATTTTCTTTCCCTTATTCTCTATGATCTTATCTGCCAGCATTCCTACTGCATTGGCAACCGGCTTCGCATAATGTTTCAGCGCATTATGATATACCTGCATATACTGATCTGTAGGAACATATTCAACAGGCAGCATCTCGCTGTAATGTTTTCCGGACTGAATCAGTTTCTCCCGCACTTTGGCAGGCTGAGGTTCTACCAACCCGGTAATATCCTTCAATAATAAAATCACATCTTCTTCTGAATAGGAACTTCTCAAATCAGCACCACCTTACAACTGTAATATCCTTGTTCTGCATCCGGACAGCATTTATCAGCGTTTCCTGACTCTCCTTTATTTCCGGGGAATCTGTGACAATCAATACCTTGTCATATTTTCCTATATCGTAAATAACGTTCTCCTGTCCGGATCATATAAACTTTTCAGTTCATATCTGCTGTGAAGGGGATACTCTTTTTCCAGACTCACAGCAATGGGACTTCTTGTAGTCGAATGGCACCTTACTTCGGCTCCCTCTTTTTCCATCTTTCTTCCGATATAAAGTGCAGGGAACATAAACTCCTCAGTGCCGATCACCAGTATTCTTTTGCCAGATATATTATCAGCCATGTTTCCGGTTTTCTCCCGGATTTCTCTCCACAGATTCTCACATGCTTCTTCATATTTCCCGGAATCAATCAGTCTGCGGGCATCCATCCGGTCTTTAACATAAATCGTTGTATACTCTGCGGCCTTATCCGGACATTTATAATAAAATCCGTCTCCCTTAAATGTTTCTGCTCTGTCTCCGTAAGTACTGTGATCCGTTTTTACCAGATAATACAGAGAAATCCCCTGTCTCTTATAACGTTCCAGATTCTCCTCGCTCATTCCGTTTAACAGAGATGCTACTGAATATTTAAATTTTCCGTCATATTCCCGGTCAAGAATACTGATGATATTCCGAATTGTTTTTCCGGTAGTTACTTCATCCTCGATAAATATGATCCGATCCGTCTCCGCCGCTGCTCTGTCAATATCATCTTTTACCAGCTTCTGCTCTGTGGCATGGCTGTGTTCCTCGGAAAAAACAGATAATTCACGCCGGGAATAACTTCTCTGGTGGTCTGAATATAATCTGCCCCCACAGTAATCGCTGCCTGAGCACCTATGGCAGTTGCTGTCTCCGCAAAGCCCACCAGCAAAAGTTTTTCATCTTTGTATTTCTCCCTGAAAGTATCTGCCAGAGCAGCAAATAAATCCAGTGCCTTTGATGGCACTACCGGAATATGCTTTCCCTGAAGCGGATCCACTACCAGATAGTTTCTCTTCGTATTATTTTCCCTTTTTGCGATCTTTACTAAATCCTTCTCAGTATATTCCATCTTTACTCCTTCTACTGATACGATCTGAAAAATGCCTGCAGCTTAGTCAGAGCTTTCGTCAATGCCTCTGTCTCCTCCACATTTAGGCCTTTAAGTACAGCCAGTACCATCTTCTCATGGAAATCTTTATGATGGTAATAAGCTTTCTTCCCCTGTTCTGTCAGGGAGATCAGCACAACCCTTCGGTCCTCCTGACTTCTCATACGCTGGATATATCCCTTCTTTACAAGATTATTCACAGCGATCGTCAATGTACCCACAGTCACATTCAGTTCTCTGGCTACTGTTGACATATTCTTCTGTTCCCGGATACCTACTGCATTAATAATGTGCATATCATTGACGGAAATATTCTTATATTCTCCCGTAATCAATGCCCGTTCTTCCAGGTCCAGAATCTCATTAAATAAATTGACCAGTACATCATTAATTGCCTCATAATGGTTCATCCGGTTACCTCCCTCTTTTTGCTTAAGCAATTCCATATAGCATTGCTGTAGCATGTTTGTACATTATGGTTATATTGCTACCTATTATACACTAAAATACTTTGTCTCACAAAGCATTTCTGGCAGGTTTTCAAAGAATTTCTCTCTTAATTCTTTCTTTGAACCATGAAATTTGTTATAATGAATAGATAGATTACAGTTCACACGCTCCTGTCTCATTTCCGTATGCAGTCTGCAATGAATTTGAGATACGGTACTGAGGACAGCAATACAGGCTGCAGATTGCTGTAACTGTTCAGCACTCTCACTGTTAAGAACTATTTTAGTTAAAGGGAATTTTCTATGAAAAAAAATAATATGCCACTTAATTTACGGGAGAGAATCAACTCCCGGATCAGTCTTCTGTGTTCTGTTATTGTTCTGGTTCTGCTCGTTCTGGTGATGCATCAGATGGATTACACCCTGATCCATAAACCGCAGAAAGAAGCAGCTGAAGCAGCGGCTCTCAAGGAACAGCAGGATAAGATCAAAGCTGAAACACCTGTCATCTCCACTGCAAGTGTAATTGCTGTTGGAGATAATCTTTATCACAGCAAGCTGTATGAATCCGGCGAAAATGACTCCGGCATATGGAATTATGACCATATCTACACTCATGTTCTGGACCAGATCCAGGCTGCAGACGTAGCCATGATCGACCAGGAAACGGTTTTTGCTCCAAGCCACGATGCTGTCAGCACTTATCCTTCTTTTGCCACTCCCCAGGAAGTGGGAGATGCCATTATCAAAGCAGGGTTTGATGTAGTGGAATCTGCCACAAATCACGCCGATGATTATGGATATGACTATCTGAAAAGTACTCTGGATTTCTGGAGCACCAATTATCCGGATATTCCTGTACTTGGCATCCACGCCACCCAGGAAGATGCAGACACTGTCAAAGTAAAAGAAGTGAATGGTATTAAGATTGCTTTTCTTGACTATACATACGGCACCAATAATTCCGGTGCAGGCGAAGGATATGAGTACATGATCGATATCTTTGATAAGGATAAGATCACCACAATGATCCAGAAAGCCAAAGAAATCAGCGACTGCATCATCTTTGTGGCTCACTGGGGAACAGAAGATGAAACCATGCCAAATGAATACGAGAAACAATGGGCCGCTTTTCTGATGCAGCAGGGTGTTGATGTGATCATTGGCGGTCATCCGCATGTGCTTCAGCCTTACGGACAGCTTTCTGATGACCAGGGACACAATACCACCATATTCTACTCCCTCGGAAACTTCGTTTCCACCCAGCAGGAACTCCCGGAACTTCTGGAAGGAATGGCAAGTTTTACCATACAGAAATCAACTCTGAACGGCAAATCAACCATCCAGATCCTTTCTCCGGAAGTGAAACCTATGGTCATGCATTATGATTACGATAACGGAGAATACGGACCATATATGCTGGATGATTATACAGAAGAACTTGCTTCTTCCCACAGTGTAAGAAATGTGATCGGTGATGAGTTTACTCTCGATAACCTGAAAGCTAAATTTAAGGAAATCATGTCCATGAATGTGAAGCCTTCCACAAATACAAACCTGCTGAACGTCAAGTTTGACTGGGAGGGCAACATGATTGACAAAACTACCGGAAATGTAGTGGAAGATACAGAATCCATCCACTCCTGGGAATATCAGGCAGACACATCAGACGGAACCGAAGACTCTTCCGACAGTTCTGACAGCTCTTCGGATGAAAGTTCCGATGATTCTTCAAACGAATATGACAGCGGTTATTGATGAATGCCCAGCAGTTTCTCTGCATTCTGTCTGGTCACATCAATGACCTCTTCTGCTGTAATTCCCTTCAGTCTGCGATTGCCTGTGCTACATAAGGCAGATTTAATGACGAATTTCTCTTACCTCTGTTTGGCTCTGGAGACATATAGGGACAGTCTGTTTCCAGAACAAGCTGAGACAGGGGTGCATACTGAACCGTCTCTTTCAGTTTCTTTGCGTTCTTAAAAGTGACAACTCCGCCGATTCCCAGATACAGTCCCATTTTCAGATATTCTGCCGCAATCTCCCTGCTGTATGAAAAACAATGAATGATACCGCCATACATACCACCCTGCATATATTCTCTGACGATATTCAGAGTATCCTCGGCAGCTTCTCTGCTGTGGATCATAAACGGAAGCTTCTCTTCTCTGGCAATGTCAAGCTGGGCGCGAAACATTTTCTTCTGGATCTGATGTTCCTCTTCTTCCTTATGCCAGTAATAGTCCAGCCCGATCTCACCGATTGCCACCATCTTGTCCATATGGGATAATCTGCGAATCTCATCCAGAGTCTCCTGTGTCATCTTATCTGCATCATCCGGATGGATTCCCACTGCTCCATATACAAAAGGATATTTCTCCATCAGCTTCACAGTATCCTGAAAACCGCCTACAGATGCACAGACATTCACAATCTTCTCAATCCCTCCATCGTACATAGACATAAGAAGCGCTTCCCTGTCTGTGTCAAAGGCCTCGTCATCATAGTGCGCATGTGTATCAATAATCATTTTTTCCAATCTCCTCATGTAATCTTATAGCAATTCCATAAAATAATGCAATCAAGACAGTTCAGCAGAGTGCGAAGGACAAGGAAGATATCTGCAGGCGTGCTGACGCACGGCAAAGATATCTGACGCAGGACTTTGCGCTCTGATAAACCGGATCAATATACATTATTTATGAGAATTGCTATAGTCCGGTTAAAAATCTGTTATAAAATTACCAGCTCATCCCCCGGGTGGATCACACCTCCGTGGAGAACCTTCGTAAAAACTCCCTGTTTCGGCATAATGCACTCTCCCATTTTCTTAAAGATCGCACATCCGCTGTGGCATTCTTTTCCAATCTGTGTCAGCTCCAGGACTACATCATTGCACTGGAATTTCGTGCCGATAGGAAGTGTGGCAAAGTCGATTCCCTGAACCACCAGGTTCTCTCCGAATGCCCCGTCTTCTACCTCTGCACCTCTGGCGCGAAAATCTTCAATCTTGTCAAAAGAGAGCAGACTTACCTGACGGTGCCATTTGCCGGCATGGGCATCACCCTCGATTCCCCAGTCCTCAATTACTTTAATCTCCGGAACACTTGTCTTCTGTATTCCCTTTCTTTCACTTGTACAAACCGCAATTACTTTTCCCATAAGATTATCCCTTTCACCTTCCTGTTTTCGTTTCAGATACTGTTTTCGTACCTGCTCTTCCGTTTATTGCCGTCAGCTTATCTTCTCTGCTTTGGCTCACTGATTTCTCTTTTCGTCAGTACATTCTGACGCTACTCTGCTTTCTTATCCCTGTTATCGCCATCAGTTATCTTGCGCAGTTCCCTGCTTCCCCTGTCATGATCTCAATGCCATGTCCAAGCGCATCAATAATATACTCCAGGCTCTCTTTTACAGCTTTCGGACTTCCCGGAAGATTGATGATCAGTGTTTTTTTGCGGATACCTGCCGTAGAACGGCTGAGCATGGCGCGTTTCGTGATAGTCATGCTGTACGCACGCATTGCCTCCGGAATCCCCGGTACACGTCTGTCAATAATATCCTCCGTTGCCTCCGGTGTAATATCTCTGGGTGAAAAACCGGTTCCGCCTGTTGTCAGGATCAGTTCCGCTGTGCCGCTGTCTGCAATTTCCGCCATTCTCTCTGACAACATCTTTCTGTCATCCGGCAGAACATCTTCAGACACAACCTCATATCCATTCTTCTCAACAATCTCTCGGATCGCAGGTCCGCTTAAATCCTCACGTTCTCCGCGATATCCCGTATCACTGGATGTAATGATCGCTACTCTTTTCATTTTATAAAAACCTCCCTGTCGGGCAGATAATTTTTTCGTTATCTGCCATTCTGTATTTCCATTATACACATTTCTTTCATTTTACCCAACAAATATTTTGCAAATCGCAGAGTAATTCGTGGATATCAAAAATGAAAATCTCCACTCTTACCACCCGTCTTTTCAACCAGATGAATATTGGACATTACCATATGCTTGTCAATTGCCTTACACATATCATAAATCGTCAGAAGCGTCACCTGAACCCTGTCAGTGCCTCCATTTCCACACCGGTCTTGCCTTCTGTTTTCACTGTACAGAAAGCGCGGATAATTCCGTTTGTCTCATCCAGTTCATAGTCTACGGAACATTTCTGGATCGGAAGCGGATGGCACATGGGAATCAACTCAGAAGTCCTTTTCACTCCCATAATCCCCGCTACACGTGCTACTCCAAGCACATCTCCCTTTTTCACAGAACCCTCTTTCACAGCCTCCATGATTGCTTCTCCTACATGAATCTCACCTGTGGCAACTGCTGTTCTGTAGGTGACATTTTTCCCGGAAACGTCTACCATACTGCGTTTCCGTTCTCATCAAAATGATTAAAACCCTGTGACATGATCAAAATCCCCCTGTTTAAGTTTTTACAAAAAGCGAGGCTCTTATTGTACGGGAACATACAATAAAAGCCTCGCCTGTTCATCACGATACGGTTGGAGTCTTTACCCACCGAAATTGACGACACCATGAATACTCATGAGTCAGTCACTCCCCTTTATCTAAATATTAATATAGCTTTTGAGAGTGTATTTGTCAAGATAATATTCGTAAGTTTTCACACATTTTCGCTACCATTCGCTTTGTTCTCAGTAATACAAAGATCAGCAGATTTCTGCACCTGCAGGCATTTCCTTTTCCGGTACCATCAGGGAAAGGTTTCCGTCTGCATCTTCTGCGCAGAGGATCATTCCTTCACTGAGTACACCGGCAAGTTTGGCTGGTTTCAGGTTTGTGACTACCATAACCCTCTTACCTACCATTTCTTCTGCACTGTAGTGTGCTTTGATTCCGGATACGATCTGGCGCACCTGGCTGCCGATCTGTACCTGTGAGCAGAGAAGTTTCTTTGATTTTTTTACTTCTTCACATTTGATGATCTTACCAACCTGGAACTGAAGCTTGCCGAAATCTTCAAATGTAATCTCAGGTTTTGCTTCGATATCAATTACGTCTTCTTTTTCTTCTTTTGCAGGTTCTTCTGCTTTCGGCGGATGAAGCTCTGCCACCTTTGCAAGTACCTCTTTCAGGTCAAGACGGGCGAAAAGAATCTCCGGTTTTTCAGTTACTTTATTTCCTGACGGATAGAGGCCAAAGGTCTTAAGGTCTTCCAGTTCTCTGTCCTGTGCATTTAACTGGGCAAGGATTCTCTCTGTTGTTTCCGGCATAAAGGATTTCAGCAGAACCGCACCAATGCAGATTCCCTCAACCAGATTGTAGAGAACTGTTGCAAGACGGTCTTTTTTCTCTTCATCCTTAGCAAGAGCCCATGGCATTGTTTCGTCGATGTATTTGTTGCAGCGTTTGAAGATTGTGAATACTTCTGTCATTGCATCTGCCACGCGGAGTTTATCCATTTTTTCGTTTACTTTGGCAGGTACGGAGAGAATGAAGTTCTTCAGATCATCATCTACAGGTTCTGTAACGCCTTTGTTTTCTACCACACCGCCGAAATATTTGTTTGACATGGAAATGGTACGGTTTACAAGGTTTCCAAGGGTGTTAGCGAGTTCAGAATTGAGACGCTCTACCATCAGTTCCCATGTGATCACACCATCATTCTCGAATGGCATTTCATGAAGTACGAAGTAGCGGACTGCATCTACACCGAAAAAGTCTACCAGTCATCTGCATAGATTACATTTCCTTTGGATTTACTCATCTTACCATCACCCTGAAGAAGCCATGGATGTCCGAATACCTGTTTCGGAAGCGGCAGATCCAGTGACATCAGGAAAATCGGCCAGTAAATTGTATGGAAACGGATGATGTCTTTACCGATCAGATGCAGATCTGCAGGCCAGAGCTTTTTGAACTGGTCTGTGCTTTCGCCATCGCAGTCGTAGCCGATTCCTGTAATATAGTTTGTAAGGCATCAAGCCATACATATACTACGTGTTTCGGATCAAAGTCTACCGGGATTCCCCATTTGAAGGAAGTTCTGGATACGCAAAGATCCTGAAGTCCCGGGAGAAGGAAGTTGTTCATCATCTCATTTTTACGGGATTCCGGCTGGATGAAGTCCGGGTGTGTATTGATGTAGTCAATGAGTTTGTCGGCATATTTGCTCATTTTGAAGAAGTATGCTTCTTCTTTTGCAGGTACACATGGGCGCCGCAGTCCGGACATTTGCCGTCTACAAGCTGAGATTCTGTAAAGAAAGATTCACATGGTGTACAATACATTCCTTCATAGTGTCCTTTGTAGATGTCGCCTTTTGCGTACATTTTTTTGAAGATTTTTTTGACCTGTTTTTCGTGGTCTTCATCTGTGGTACGGATGAATTTGTCGTAGGATGTGTTCATCAGATCCCAGATTCTTTTGATCTCACCGGATACGTTGTCTACGAATTCTTTTGGGGTGATTCCGGCTTCTTCGGCTTTTAATTCGATTTTCTGACCATGTTCATCGGTTCCTGTCTGAAAGAATACGTCATAGCCCTGCTGACGTTTGTAGCGGGCGATGGCATCGGCAAGGACGACTTCGTAGGTGTTGCCGATATGGGGTTTGCCGGATGTGTAGGCGATGGCGGTGGTGATGTAGTATTTCTGTTTTTCCATGGTTTGTTGTCTCCTTTTTTGAATGTGGACGCTTCGGAAAATATAATTGTTTTCCGAAGCTGGTGTTTAAAATGGTAACAACTGCTCCTTATTTATGGAAGAAAAACATAAATTCTTCATGGTAGGAAGGAACTGGTGTTGGGGGAATAAAAACGTCTCCTCAGATTATCTGAGAAGACGAGTATTACCCGTGTTACCACTTCTGTTCGTTTCCGGGCTCGCGCG
>ENA-OQAS01000157-OQAS01000157.1-human-gut-metagenome-genome-assembly--contig:-NODE-157-length-35744-cov-5.972738_pt1 | contig 35744 bp, 67 predicted proteins | sample MGYA00242733_ERZ504523 | MGnify/ENA primary metagenome ERZ504523 (study PRJEB26092, sample SAMD00036239) | human gut metagenome | host: Homo sapiens | study: EMG produced TPA metagenomics assembly of...
CTCGATCAAATTCGATGCCCTCGTTTCCCGAGGGTCATGTTGGCAGTGACGTGCGCTGCCAACCAATAACCTTTACAGGAGGAAAAGAAAATGGTTAAAGGCATTATCGGCAAGAAGTCGGTATGACTCAGCTGTTCGATGAGAGCGGCAAGGTCATCCCCGTGACCGTCATCGAGGCTGGTCCCTGCACCGTCGTGCAGAAGAAGACCGTCGAGAGCGATGGTTATCAGGCTGTCCAGCTGGGCTTCGGCGAGGTTTCCGCCAAGAAGGTCAACAAGGCAGCTGCAGGCCACTTCAAGAAGGCAAACGTTGCCCCCAAGAAGACCCTGCGCGAGTTCCGTCTGGAAGATGTTTCCGCAATGAACGTTGGCGACGTGCTGAAGGCTGATGTCTTCGCAGAGGGCGACAAGGTGGACGTTGTGGGCGTTTCCAAGGGCAAGGGCTACCAGGGCGTTATCAAGCGCTACGGTCAGCACCGTCTGCGTGAGAGCCACGGCACCGGTCCTGTTGCTCGTCATGCAGGTTCTAACGGTTCCACTTCTACCCCTGCTCGCGTGTTCCCCGGCAAGCGCCTGCCCGGCCACATGGGCTTTGTGCGCGTCACCGTGCAGAACCTGACTGTTGTCAAGGTTGACACCGAGAACAATCTGATCGCTGTCAAGGGTGCGGTCCCCGGTTCCAAGCACCATCATCACTCTGGCCAACAGCGTGAAGGCGTAAGGAGGAAAGCTACAATGGCAAAGTTTAACGTAGTCGATATGAACGGTCAGCATGTTAGCGAGATCGAGCTTTCCGACGCCGTGTTCGGTATCACCCCGAACGAGAAGGCTGTCCACATTGCTGTGGTGAACTTCCTGGCCAACCAGCGTCAGGGCACCCAGAACACCAAGATCCGCATGGAAGTTTCCGGCGGCGGCAAGAAGCCCTGGCGTCAGAAGGCACCGGCCACGCTCGTCAGGGTTCCATCCGTGCACCGCAGTGGACTCACGGCGGCGTCGCTCTGGGCCCCAAGCCCCGCAGCTACAACTACCACATCAACAACAAGGTCAAGCGCCTGGCTCTGCTGAGCGTGTTATCCGACAAGGCTGCCAATGGCAACATGGTCGTTGTTGACAAGTTCGCTTGCGATGAGTACAAGACCAAGACCGTGGTTGCAATGCTGAACGCTGTTGGTGCCGGCAAGAAGAACCTGCTGGTCAACGAGACTGTCGATGCAAAGTTCGTCAAGAGCGCTGGCAACATTGCCGGTGTGAAGACCACCTTTGCAGGCAGCGTGAACACCTACGATGTGCTGAATGCCGACAAGCTGATCATCAGCGTCGACGCAGCTAAGAAGCTCGAGGAGGTGCTTGGCTAATGAAAACCGCACATGATATCATCCTGAAGCCGGTCATTACCGAGAACTCCATGGCTGGCATCGCTGACAAGAAGTACACCTTCAAGGTCGCTACCGATGCTACCAAGGTCGAGATCGCTCAGGCCGTTGAGGTCCTGTTCCCGGGCGCTAAGGTCGCAAAGGTCAACACCATCTCTGTGCGCGGCCGTTTCCGCCGCCAGGGCATGCACGCCGGTTACACCGCTGCATCCAAGAAGGCTATCGTGACCCTGACCAAGGACTCCAAGGAGATCGAGTTCTTCAACAGCATGGTCTAAGCCGAACCCGCCGAGGGTTCCTCTATGGGGATATGACCCCGATAATAATTCATAAGATAAACAAAGGAGAATAGCACTATGGCTATCAAGAAGTATGGCCCCACTACTCCGGGCCGCCGCGGCATGACCGTCACGGATTACAGCGTCCTGTCTAAGGTCGCTCCCGAGCGCAGCCTGCTGGAGCCCATGAAGAAGCACAGCGGCCGCAACAACACCGGCCGCATCACCGTCCGTCATCAGGGCGGCGGCAACCGCACCAAGTATCGTGTCATCGACTTCAAGCGTCAGAAGACCGATATGCCCGCTACCGTCAAGACTCTCGAGTACGATCCGAACCGCAGCGCATTCATCGCTCTGGTCGAGTACACCGATGGCGTCAAGAGCTACATCATTGCTCCCGATGGCCTGAAGGTGGGCGATGTGGTCATCAGCAGCAAGTCTGCCGACATCAAGCCCGGCAACTGCCTGCCCTTCGAGAACATCCCCGTCGGTACCATCATCCACAACATCGAGCTGTATCCCGGCCGCGGCGCTCAGCTGGTTCGTTCCGCTGGCAACATGGCTCAGCTGATGGCTAAGGAGAATGGCTACGCTCTGGTTCGTCTGCCCTCCGGTGAGATGCGCAACGTGCCCGTGAACTGCACCGCAGTCATCGGTCAGGTTTCCAACATCGACCACGAGAACGTCAACCTGGGCAAGGCTGGCCGCAAGCGCCACATGGGCGTCCGTCCCGGCAGCCGTGGTACCGTCATGAACCCTGCGACCATCCCCACGGTGGTGGCGAGGGCCGCGCACCTGTTGGTCACTCCGGTCCTATGACTCCCTGGGGCAAGCCCGCTCTGGGTCTCAAGACTCGCAAGCATCATAAGCGCTCCGATAAGCTGATCGTGAAGCGTGCAGGTAAGTAAGAGAGGAGTTTAAGACAATGGGTAGAAGCATTAAAAAAGGACCTTTCGTCCAGGCTGCTCTTATGAAGCACGTTGAAGCGATGAACGCTTCCGGCAAGAAGCAGGTCATCAAGACCTGGAGCCGCGCCTCCACGATCTTCCCCGAATTCGTTGGTCACACCTTTGCCGTTCACGACGGCCGCAAGCATGTGCCTGTGTATGTGACTGAGGACATGGTTGGCCACAAGCTGGGTGAGTTCGTTCCCACCCGTACCTTCAAGGGCCACACTGGTAATTCTAAGTAATAGAGGGAGGAACACAACATGGAAGCTCGGGCAATTCTTCGTTATGCCCGCATTAGTCCTCGTAAGGTGTCTATCGTTATGGATCTGATCCGTAACAAGCCCCTGGACGAAGCGCTGGCAATCCTGCAGTACACCCCGAAGGCAGCTTGTGAGCCCCTTCTGAAGCTGGTGAAGTCTGCAGCCGCTAATGCGGAAAACAACTTCAATATGGACAAGAACAACCTCTACGTCGCCGAGTGCTACGTCTGCCCCGGCCCGACGCTGAAGCGCATGATGCCTCGTGCACAGGGCCGCGGCTACCGCATCCTGAAGCGCACCAGCCACATGACCGTTGTTCTGAAAGAGAAAGAGTAAGGAGGGAAAACAATGGGCCAGAAAGTAAATCCGCACGGCATTCGTGTCGGCGTTATTAAAGACTGGGACAGCCGCTGGTTTGCCTCCAAGAAGGATTTCAGCGATAACCTCGTCGAGGACCACAAGATCCGCACTGAGCTGAAGGCTCAGCTGAAGGATGCTGGTGTGCCCAAGATCGAGATCGAGCGTACTGTGGACCCGTCCACTTCCGCTCCTCGCGTAACTGTCAACATCTACTGCGCTAAGCCCGGCATGGTCATCGGCAAGGGCGGCGAAGAGCGCGTTGCTCTGCAGAACAAGCTGACCAAGGAGTATGGCAAGACTGTCATCGTCAACGTCATCGAGGTCAAGAGCGCTGCTACCAACGCTCAGCTGGTTGCTGAGGATATCGCTCGTCAGCTGGAGAACCGCGTGACCTTCCGTCGTGCCATGAAGCAGTGCATGCGCAATGCCATGAGCCCCCGCGATCGCGCAACCGTTCCCGCAAAGGCATCAAGGCAATGTGCTCCGGCCGTCTGGGCGGCGCTGATATCGCTCGTACCGAGAGCTATCACGAGGGCACCATCCCCCTGCAGACCCTGCGTGCTGACATTGACTACGGCTTTGCAGAGGCTGCTACCACCTACGGCCGCATCGGCGTCAAGGTGTGGGTCTACAAGGGCGAAGTCCTGAAGAGCGCTAAGACCGCTCAGAAGAAGGAAGGAGGCAACAAGTAATGTTACTGCCTAAGCGTGTTAAGTACCGCCGCGTCCAGCGCGGCCGCATGACCGGTAAGGCTACCCGCGGCAACGTGGTGTGCCAGGGCCAGTACGGCCTTGTTGCTCTGGAGCCGGCATGGATCTCTTCCACCCAGATCGAGGCTGCTCGTGTTGCCATGACTCGTTACATCAAGCGTGGCGGCAAGGTGTGGATCAAGATCTTCCCCGATAAGCCGTGACTGAAAAGCCCGCTGAGACCCGCATGGGTTCCGGTAAAGGCTCTCCCGAATACTGGGTCGCTGTTGTGAAGCCCGGCCGCGTTCTGTTCGAGCTGGCAGATGTCGATGAGGCAACTGCTCGTGAGGCACTGCGCCTGGCTATGCACAAGCTGCCCATCAAGTGCAAATTTGTTGTCCGTGAGGACTCCGTGAAGGAGGATGGCACCAATGAAGGCTAATGAACTCCGCGAAATGCAGACCGCAGAGCTGACCAGCAAGCTGGCAGACCTGAAGGCCGAGCTGTTTAACCTGCGCTTCCAGCATGCCATCAACAGCTGGAGAACCCCGGCCGCATCGAAGCAGTCAAGAAGGACATCGCCCGCGTGATGACCGTTCTGGCTGAGAAGCAGTAAGGAGGTTAAACGATGGAAGAACGTAATCTGAGAAAGACCCGCGTCGCGTCGTCGTGTCCGACAAGATGGATAAGACCATCGTGGTTGCCGTTAAGGATAGCGTGCAGCACCCCCTGTACAAGAAGATCCTGAAGCGTACCGCCAAGTTCAAGGCTCGTGATGAGCAGAACGAGTGCGGCATCGGTGACCGTGTTGAGATCATGGAGTGCCGCCCCCTGTCCAAGGATGTGCGCTGGCGCCTGGTCCGTATCGTTGAGAAGGCAAAGTAATTTGCCCGCTGCTTTGAACAGTTTGAAAGGAGATATCTGATATGGTTCAGATGCAAACTTATCTCAAAGTTGCCGACAACACCGGTGCCAAGGAGCTGATGTGCTTCCGCGTGCTGGGCGGCACCCGCAAGAGATACGCAAACATTGGTGACGTCGTGGTCTGCTCTGTCAAGAAGGCAGCCCCCGGCGGCTCCGTTAAGAAGGGCGACGTCGTCAAGGCTGTCATCGTGCGCAGCAAGCATGGCGTGCGCCGCGACGACGGTTCCTACATCCGTTTCGATGAGAACGCCGCCGTTATCGTTATGGCCGACAAGAGCCCCAAGGGTACCCGTATCTTTGGACCCGTTGCCCGCGAGCTGCGCGATGCCGGCTACACCAAGATCCTGAGCCTGGCTCCGGAATCGCTGTAAGGAGTTTTAAAAATGAATAATCTTCATGTTAAAACCGGCGACAACGTTATGATCATCAGCGGCAAGGACAAGGGCCACACTGGTAAGGTCCTGCAGGTCAGCCCCTCTGAGAACAAGGTCATCGTTGAGGGCCAGAACATGGTTACCAAGCACGTCAAGCCTCGTCGTCAGGGCGAGCAGGGCGGCATCGTCAAGGCTGAGGGTGCTATGTACGCATCCAAGGTCATGCCCATCTGCCCAAGTGCGGCAAGGCCGTGCGTGTGGGCCACGTCGAGAAGGACGGCAAGATGGTTCGCGTCTGCAAGAAGTGCGGCGCTGAGCTGTAAGAAAGGAGTAAGGAACAATGGCTCGTTTGAAAGAACAGTATGTCAATGAAATTGCTCCTGCTCTGAACTCCAAGTTCGGTTACAAGAGCGTTATGCAGATCCCCAAGCTGGACAAGGTCGTCATCAACGTTGCCTGCGGCGAAGCCAAGGACAACGAGAAGATCCTGGAAGCTGTCATGAAGGATCTGGCCAGATCACTGGCCAGAAGGCAGTTGTGTGCCGTGCCAAGAAGAGCGTTGCTAACTTCAAGCTGCGCCAGGGCACTCCCATCGGCTGCAAGGTCACCCTGCGCGGTGAGCGTATGTATGAGTTCGTCGATCGCTTCTTCAACATCGCACTGCCCCGTGTCCGCGACTTCCGCGGCATCAACGGCAACGGTTTTGACGGCCGCGGCAACTTTGCATGCGGCATCAAGGAGCAGATCATCTTCCCCGAGATCGACTTCGAGAAGGTCGATGCAGTCCGCGGCATGGATGTCTGCTTTGTCACCACTGCCAAGACTGACGAAGAGGGCAAGGAGCTGCTGAAGGCTCTGGGCGCTCCGTTCGCAGAGAACAACTAAGGGAGGAGATTTCTACAATGGCTAAACTGTCTATGAAGCTGAAGCAGTCTCGTCCTGCTAAGTTCTCTACCCGTGCATACACCCGCTGCCGCATCTGCGGCCGTCCCCACTCCGTGCTGCGCAAGTACGGCGTGTGCCGTGTGTGCTTCCGTGAGCTGGCCTACAAGGGCGAGATCCCGGGCGTGAAGAAGGCTTCCTGGTAATCAACCAGAGGGCCGGATAATTTGTCGGATATCCGCCCCGGGGCAACGATGTTTCGGGGCGGTATCATTATAAAACAAACGAGAGCTAATCTAAGGAGGTTAGTGGCAAATGCAGATTACTGATCCTATCGCGGACCTGCTGACTCGCATCCGCAACGCTAGCACTGCCAAACACCCTTCTGTGGAGATCCCCGCTTCCAACATGAAGAAGGCTATCTGCCAGATTCTGGTTGACGAGCTACATCAAGGGCATGCAGGTCAAGAACGACACCGTTCAGGGCACCATCGTTGTCACCCTGAAGTATCAGGCTAACGGCGAGCCGTTATCGCTGGTCTGCGCCGCGTGTCCAAGCCCGGCCTGCGCATCTACACCAACTGCGAGGATATGCCCAAGGTCATGAAGGGCCTGGGCACCGCAATCATTTCCACCTCTAAGGGCATCATGACTGATAAGGCTGCACGTGCTGCACACGTCGGCGGCGAAGTCCTGGCTACGTGTGGTAAGAAAGGGGTAAAAGACAATGTCGAGAATTGGAAGAAAACCCATCGTCATTCCTGCCGGCGTTACTGTCACTGTCGATGAGGCAGCACATCACGTCGCCGTCAAGGGCCCCAAGGGCAGCCTGAATTCCAACTATCATCCCCTGATGACCGTCAAGGTCGAGGGCAATGAAGTTCTGGTTACCCGCCCCAATGACGAACCCCAGGCCCGCAGCCTGCACGGCCTGACCCGTACCAACATCGCCAACATGGTGAACGGTGTTGTGAACGGCTACGAGAAGAAGCTGGAGATCGTGGGCGTTGGTCTGCGCTGCCAGAAGCAGGGCTCCAACCTGGTCATGAACCTGGGCTTCTCTCATCAGGTGAACATTCCTGATACTGAGGACTGCACCATCGTGTGGCAGGATCCCAACCACTTCACCGTTACCGGTATTGACAAGCAGAAGGTCGGCCAGTATGCTGCCGAGATCCGCGCCAAGAAGCCGCCCGAGCCTTACAAGGGCAAGGGCATTCGCTACGAGGGCGAGGTTGTCAAGCACAAAGAAGGCAAGGCCGGCAAGGGCAAGAAATAAGGTAAGGAGTGAAAGACAATGGTTAAGCAGATCGACAAGAACGAAGCTCGTCTTCGTCGTCATCGCCGCGTTCGTAACAAGATCAGCGGCACCGCAGCACGTCCTCGCCTGGATGTTTTCCGCTCCGCCAAGCACATTTACGCTCAGATCATCGATGATGAGCAGGGCGTGACTCTGGTGTCGGCTTCTACTATGGACAAGGACTTCAACGGCAACGGCGGCAACGTCGAGGCCGCTGCTGAGATCGGCAAGAAGATCGCAGCAAAGGCTCTGGAAAAGGGCATCACCGAGGTCGTGTTCGACCGTGGTGGCTACGTTTATCATGCCGTGTTAAGGCCCTGGCTGATGGCGCCCGTGAGGGCGGCCTGAAGCTGTAATGAGAGGAGGAAACACATTATGGCTATGAGAAACCGTGAAGACGACGGCATGATCACCAAGGTTGTCTCCATCAACCGCGTTTCCAAGACTGTCAAGGGCGGCCGCATCATGAAGTTTGCCGCTCTGGTTGTCGTGGGCGACGGCAAGGGCACCATTGGTTACGGCATCGGCAAGTCCGGCGAAGTGCCTGAGGCAATCCGCAAGGGCGAAGCTGCTGCTAAGAAGAACATGCACAAGGTTGCCCTGAAGGGCACCACCATCCCCCACGAGATCGTCGGCAAGTACGGCGCAGGCGCCGTTCTGCTCAAGCCGGCTGCACCTGGTACCGGTATGATCGCCGGCGGCCCTGTGCGTGCCGTCATTGAGGCTGCTGGCATCAAGGACATCCGTGCGAAGTCTATGCGTTCCAACAACCCCATCAACGTTGTTTCTGCTACCTTCGCAGGTCTGTGCGGCCTGGTCAGCGCTGAGTCTGTCGCTGAGAAGCGCGGCAAGACCGTGAAAGAAATTCTGGGTTAAGGAGGTAACAAACCATGGCAGATAAGATGCTCAAGATCGAGCTGAAGAAGAGCCTGATTGGCCGCGGCGCTAAGCAGATCGCTACCGCTGAGGCTCTGGGCCTGAAGAAGCCGGGCGACGTTACCGTTCAGCCTGACAATGCCGCTACGCAGGGCAAGATCGCAAAGATCGGCTTTATGCTCAGCGTCACCGAAGCCTAATAGCAGGGGGTATACGCATAATGAAACTTCATGAATTGCACGCGATTCCCGGCGCAAACAAGGCTGTGACCCGCAAGGGCCGCGGCATTGGCTCCGGCAATGGCAAGACTGCGGCTTCGGCAGCAAGGGCCAGAAGGCCCGTTCCGGCGTGAAGCACGCTGGTTTCGAGGGCGGCCAGATGCCTCTGGCACGCCGCCTGCCCAAGGTTGGCTTTAACAACATCTTTGCTACCCAGTACGCCATCGTCAACGTGGCTGATCTGGAAGCTGCTTTCAATGCCGGCGATGTCGTCGATACCGAGGCTCTGAAGGCAAAGGGTCTGGTCAAGAAGACTCTGGACGGCGTTAAGGTTCTGGCAACGGCGAGCTGACCAAGGCTCTGACCGTGAAGGCCGCAGCCTATTCCGCTTCTGCCAAAGAGAAAATCGAGAAGGCAGGCGGAAAGGCTGAGGTGATGTAAGGTGTTCCAGACATTCCGTAACGCATGGAAGATCCCCGAGCTTAAAAATCGTCTCCTGTTCACGCTGGCGATCCTCGTGGTGTACCGTCTGGGCTGTGCCATCCCCGTTCCGTTCGTTTCCGGCTCTGCGCTGACGCAGATGTTCGCAAACGGCGACATGCTCTCCTATCTGAACATGATGAGCGGTGGTGCTCTGGCCCGTTGCACGCTCTTCGCGTTAGGTGTGACACCCTATATCAACGCCTCCATTATTGTGCAGCTGCTCACCGTGGCAATTCCCGCGCTGGAAAATCTGGCAAAGGAAGCCGACGGCCAGCAGAAGCTGCAGCAGATCAACCGGTACGCAGGTGCTGTGGTCGCTCTGATCATGAGCATCGGCTACTACTTTGTGATCCGCAATATGGGCGCACTGAAGTACGTTTCCGGCGGTGCCGGCATCTTTGCCGCCATCGTCATCATCGCAACCTTTGTGGCTGGCGCACAGCTGATCACATGGTGCGGTGAGCAGATCGATGACAAGGGCATCGGCAACGGTGTCTCGCTCATCATCTTTGCTCGATCGTCTCCAACTGGTCTTCGCTGTACACCTCTGTCAAGGGTCTGCTGACTCAGGCAGCGTCCGGCAAGCCCCAGTACTACTTCTTCCTGCCGCTGCTGATCGTGCTGGCACTGGTGGCTGTGGTCTTCGTGGTCGTCATGACCAACGCAGAGCGCCGCATCACCATTCAGTACGCAAAGCGCGTGGTAGGCCGCAAGCAGATGGGCGGTCAGAACAGCTATCTGCCCCTGAAGCTGAACATGAGCGGCGTTATGCCCATCATCTTCGCTTCGGCTCTGGTGTCCATCCCGGGCACCATCGGCAGCTTCCTGCAGATCGACCAGCAGGCACACCCGGTGTGGTATGCATTCTTCCACACCTTCAACTACACCTCCTGGCTGTACGTTGTGATCTACCTGCTGCTGATTCTGGCATTCAACTACTTCTATGTGGCCATCCAGTACAACCCCGTTGAGATCGCCAACAATCTGCGCCGCAACAACGGCTCGATCCCCGGCTTCCGTCCCGGCAAGCCGACCAGCGATTTCATCACCCGCACCCTGAACAAGATCACCCTCATCGGTGCCATCTTCCTGCTGCGGTGGCTGTGCTGCCGATCATTCTGGGCAACCTGACCGGTATGAGCATCCAGCTGGGCGGTACCAGCCTGCTGATCGTGGTTGGTGTGGCACTTGATACCACCCGCAGCCTCGACAGCTTCATGACGATGCGCAACCACAAGGGCTTCCTTGGTTGATCCACAATAATTAAGATGTGAGAAAGCACTGGAAAGGAGAGTACGCTCGAACTTTTCAGTGCTTTTTTACTTTTTGGAGTTTACATCCTCTAACAAAGGAAAGGAATGATCCTATGAATCTGATCCTGTTGGGCGCACCTGGTGCTGGTAAGGGCACTCAGGCCGAGATCATCTGCGCCAAGCTGAACATCCCCTCCATCAGCACCGGCAACATTCTGCGCGCTGCTGTCAAGGAAGGCACCGAGATGGGCCTGAAGGCAAAGAGCTTCATGGACGCCGGTGCACTGGTGCCCGATGAGGTCATCATCGGCATCCTGAAAGAGCGTCTGGCTCAGCCGGACTGTGCAAACGGCTTTATCCTGGACGGTGTGCCCCGCACCATCGCTCAGGCCGAGGCCATCGAGACCATGGGCATCCGCATCGACAAGGTGCTGGAGCTGCAGGTCGAGGACAATGTGATCGTTGACCGCATGAGCGGCCGCCGCGTCTGCGAGAAGTGCGGCGCAAGCTACCACATCGTCAACAAGAAGAGCAAGGTCGAGGGCGTGTGCGACCTGTGCGGCGGCAAGACCGTCATCCGCAAGGACGACCAGCCTGCCACCGTGCTGGATCGTCTGAAAGCATATCATGAGCAGACCGAGCCGCTGGTTGAGTTCTACCGTACCCGCGGCAAGCTGGCAGAGATCAAGTTCTGCCCCTCCATCGAGGAGACCACGGCTGAAGTCATGAAAGCTTTGGAGGCATAATCGTGATTCAGATCAAAAATGCGAAAGAGCTGGACGGCATGCGCAAGGCAAATGCCCTGAGCGCAGCTGCCCTGAAGTACGGCGGTGAGCATATCGAAGCAGGTATGACCACATGGGAATTGGATAAGCTGATCTACGACTTCATCGTGAAGCACGGCGGCACCCCCAATTTCAAGGGTCTGTATGGCTTTCCGGGCACGGCCTGCATCAGCCTGAACGATACCATCATCATGGTATCCCTTCGCATGACATCGTCATTCGTCCCGGTGATATCGTCAGCATCGACACCGGCGCAAAGATCGATGGCTTCAACGGCGACAATGCCTGCACCTATGCGGTGGGCAAGGTCGATCTGGAAGCACAGCGCCTGCTGGATGTGACCAAGGCTGCTCTGTATAAGGGCATCGAGCAGGCTGTGGCCGGCAACCGCATCGGCGACATTGGCTATGCCGTGCAGAGCTACTGCGAGGATGCCGGATTCTCGGTCGTCCGCGAGTTCGTGGGCCACGGCACCGGCCGTGAGCTGCACGAGGACCCGGAAGTGCCCAACTACGGCCATCAGGCCGCGGCCCGCGCCTTGTGCCCGGCATGACCATTGCCATTGAGCCCATGATCTGCCAGTACGACTGCAAGATCACCCAGTCCAAGGACGGCTGGACCGTCAAGACCAAGGACGGTGGTCTGGCTGCGCACTTTGAGCACTCCAATGCGATCCTGAAGGATCACACTGAGATCATGACCCGCTTCTGGGATGACCCGGATTTTGACCCGGAAAAGTTCAGCCTGAAGTAAGCTGATCCCTGAAATATGAGAAGCGCCGCCTGTGAAGAGCAGAAATGCTCCGCCGCAGGCGGCGTTTTTGCAGGGACAGACCTGCTGTTTGTGCAATTATGACAACTTTTGGTGAAAAAGTTTCATCTTTGCGGTGGAGAAAAACCAAGACCGGGGAGAGAAAGGACAGCTTTTGAATTTCGAGAATTTTTTATCGGAAATACGGAAAAAAGCTCTTGCAAATTGACAACAAAAGGTGTATAATCTATAAATGGCTGTGGAAGCCAGATACTTCCTCGGCGGACAGGGATTTTCTGCCCGTTTTGCGGATTTTGTGCCGCGAAAGATGAAGTATGTGGCGATCATCGCCGCCTGTCCGTCTGTGGACCGGCACTGGAACTGGAGAACGCTGAAGCGGCAAGCTGCGGTCAAACGGGCGCAGGCACGTGAAAACCGCGGCGCTTTCAGGGTTCCAAGGCAAAGGCACCGGTTCAGGTTCAACGACAAACTGAGCAGATCCAATGAGGAGGCAAATAGCTTGTCTAAGGAAGACGTTATCGAGATCGAAGGCATTGTGCGTGAAGCCATGCCCAACGCCATCTTTAAGGTGGAAATGTTGAGCGAGGATAAGAACACCGGGAAGCTCACTCCCAGCGGTCACATCCTCTTAGCGCACATCTCCGGCAAGCTGCGGACCAATTTCATCCGTATCCTGCCCGGGGACAAGGTTACCGTGGAAATGTCGCCCTATGATCTTTCTAAGGGCCGCATCACCTGGCGCTCCAAATAAGCACCAGGGTATCAACCAAAAGGAGGTTCAACATCATGAAGGTCAAGCCTTCCGTGAAACCCATCTGCGAAAAGTGCAAGGTCATCCGCCGCAAAGGCCGCGTGATGGTCATCTGCCAGAACCCCAAGCATAAGCAGCGCCAGGCTAATTCGGGCGCCTGGGGGTCAAGTGCGTAGAGTCCCGGCGCAGACCCCGACACTGACATGGGATGATTTTTGGAGGAAACTACTATGGCACGTATTGCCGGCGTTGACCTGCCCCGCGAGAAGCGCGTTCAGGTGGGTCTCACCTACGTTTATGGTATCGGCCAGACCACTGCTAACAAGATCCTGGAAGCAACTGGCATCAACCCCGATACCCGCGTCAAGGACCTGACTCTGGAAGAAGAGGCTAAGATCCGTGACTACATCGATCAGGCTAACATCATCGTTGAAGGCGACCTGCGCCGCAACGTTGCTCTGGACATCAAGCGCCTGGTTGAGATCCAGTCCTTCCGTGGCACCCGCCATCGCAAGAATCTGCCCTGCCGCGGCCAGCGTACCAAGACCAATGCACGTACCTGCAAGGGTCCCAAGCGCACTGTCGCTAACAAGAAGAAGTAAGGAGGATTTGAGAAATGGCAAGTGCAAATAATGCCAAGAAGGGCGCTAATGTCCGCATGAAGCGCAAAGAGCGCAAGAACATTGCTGCTGGTCAGGCTCATATCCAGTCTACCTTCAACAATACTGTTGTCACCATCACCGACCTGCAGGGTAATGCAGTGTCTTGGTGCTCCTCCGGCTCCCTGAACTTCCGCGGCAGCCGTAAGAGCACTCCGTTCGCAGCCCAGTCTGCTGCTGAGACCGCAGCCAAGGTTGCTATCGAGCATGGCATGAAGACCGTTGAGGTCTACGTCAAGGGCCCCGGCGCTGGCCGTGAGTCCGCTATTCGTGCGCTGCAGGCTACCGGCCTGGAAGTCACCCTGATCAAGGACGTGACTCCCATCCCCCACAATGGCTGCCGTCCCCCGAAGCGCCGTCGTGTCTGATCGAAGGAGGAAATTGAATTATGGCAAAGAATACGCAGCCTATCGCAAAGCGTTGCAAGGCCCTGGGCATTTCTCCTGCGGTCATGGGCTATGCAAAGAAGAATACCACCCGCAACTCCAATGGCAACATGCGCAAGAAGCAGTCTGAGTACGCATCTCAGCTGAAGGAGAAGCAGAAGGTCAAGTTTATCTACGGCGTTCTGGAAAAGCAGTTCCACAATGCTTACCTGCGTGCTGAGGCCCGCCCCGGCAAGACTGGTGAGAACCTGCTGCAGATCATGGAGTGCCGTCTGGACAACGTCGTGTTCCGTCTGGGCTTTGCTCAGACCCGCCGCGACGCTCGTCAGCTGGTGTCCCACGCTCACTTCACCGTCAACGGCAAGAAGGTCAACATTCCTTCTTACCAGGTGAAGGCTGGCGACGTGATCGAAGTGCGCGAGTCCAGCCGCAGCTCTGCAAAGTTTGCAAAGCTGACCGGCCCCGAGGCTCCCGTTGTTGCTCTGCCCGCATGGCTGAACCGTGAGACCGGTTCTCTGAAGGGTGTTGTCGCAAAGCTGCCCGAGCGCAGCGATATCGACTACGAAGTCGCAGAGCACCTCATCGTCGAGCTGTACTCCAAGTAATCCATTAAGAAGGCTGGGCCTTCCCCGTGGACGGCTCACTTTCGCATTCTTTTCTTTGAAAGAATTTAATAATGGGCCGGCGGCAGCGCCGGTTTGACAAGGAGGGCATAGATATGATGGAGATTGAACGTCCCAAAATCGAAACGGCAAGCCTGTCCCCGGACGGCCGCTACGGCAAATTCGTGGCAGAACCGCTGGAGCGTGGCTTTGGCATCACACTGGCAATAGCCTGCGTCGTGTGCTTCTTTCCTCTCTGCCCGGTGTCGCCGTGACCAGCGTCAAGATTGATGGCGTGGTTCACGAGTTCTCCACCATTGAGGGCGTCAAGGAAGACGTTACCGAAATTGTCCTGAACCTGAAGGGTATTGCTGCAAAGCTGTACACCGATGGTCCGAAGACAGTGCGTGTTGAGGCAGTCGGCCCCTGTGAGGTCACCGCTGACAACATCAAGCAGGGCGACGACATCGAAATTCTGAACCCTGAGTGGCACATCGCAACCCTGGGCGAGGGCGGCAAGCTCGTCATGGAGCTGACCTTCGATAAGGCCGCGGCTATGTGCCCGCAGAGCGCAACAAACAGGCTATCATCGAGAAGAACGATATCAACACTCTTCCCGTTGACAGCATTTACACCCCTGTGCTCAAGGTGAACTACAACGTCGAGAGCACCCGTGTTGGCCAAGCGATCGATTATGACAAGCTGACCATTGAGGTTTGGACCGATGGCACGATCAATGCGCAGGAAGCCGTTTCTCTGGCTGCCCGTGTGCTGACCGAGCACCTGAACCTGTTCGTCAACCTGTCCGATGAGGCAGCCGGCGCTGAGATCATGGTGGAGAAGACCAACGACGACAAGGAAAAGGCTCTGGAAATGACCATTGAAGAGCTGGATCTGAGCGTGCGTTCCTTCAACTGCCTGAAGCGCGCAGGCATCAACACGGTGAAGATCTGGTCAGCAAGAGCGAGGACGAGATGATGAAGGTCCGCAACCTCGGTCGCAAGAGCCTGGAAGAGGTCATGGCAAAGCTGGATTCTCTGGGCTTCAAGCTGAACACGGATGACGATAACTAAAAATAATTAAGGAGTGAAACGGGATGCCCGGTACCAGAAAGCTCGGTAGAACCAGCGACAGCCGCAACGCTATGATGCGCGCTATGGTTACCTACCTGTTAGAGAATGGCAAGATTGAGACCACTGTCACTCGCGCTAAGGACGTTCGTTCCATGGCCGAGAAGATGATCAGCTTGGCAAGGCAAGCGACCTGCACACCAAGCGTCAGGTTTATGCCTACATCACCAAGGAAGATGTTGCAAAGAAGCTGTTTGATGAGATCAGCCCAAGTACGCTGACCGCAACGGCGGCTACACCCGCATCATCAAGATCGGCGCTCGCCGCGGCGACGCAGCTGAGATGGCAGTTCTGGAGCTCGTCTGATCTGCTCTGACTGTTTGATACAGTGTTCAAAAGCCCTTTCCCAGCAATGGGAGAGGGCTTTTTTTGCGTGGCATTTTCATTGCTTCTGAATGCTCCCGGGAATAGCGGGCCAAGCCGTAAACATTTTCACAATTCCACTAAAAACTCGAACCTATTTTCTGCTAAAATGCCTCTTGATATGTTGTATGGGGGGGTAAACTTAAAATGCAGACGGTGCCTTTTGGGGTGGGTGCCTGCAAAATAACAAACGAAAAGAGGATGAGAACATGAGAAAAAAGAGTACGAGACTTCTCAGTGCAGCCCTTGCGGTGTGCATGACGGTGACTGTTCTCCCATGAGTGCATTTGCTTCCGGGGAGGAAGAGCTTAAAAGCGACGTAAGTCCACAGAAAACTACCGCCGAACAGAGCGAGGAGACCGGGGGCGTGACCGGGGACGTTGTGATCAACGAAGCATTTCCGGACCAGGTCTTCCGCGAATTTGTAAAACAGTATGACAACAACAATGATGGCAAACTGAGCCAGGACGAACTTGCGGCGGTCACAGAGATGGATTTAGACCCGTACGACGTGCCGTACGATAAGCCGTACCGTGGTGAAAAGATCAGTAGCCTGAAGGGCATTGAACATTTTACCTCGTTGAAGAATCTGAACTGCAAGCTTAATCTGCTGACGGAATTGGACGTGAGCAAAAATCCGGCGCTGGAGTCGCTGGACTGCTCTTATATCAGCTGCGTGCACTGGATGTCAGCAACAATCTGGCGCTGAAGGAGCTGAACTGCTGCGGGTCTAATAACGGGTCTTATAAGCTGAGTGCACTGGATGTCAGCAAAAACTCGGAACTGAATTCTTTGAACTGCGGGGATAATAGCTGAGTGCACTGAATGTCAGCAACAATTCGAAGCTGACGATTCTGGGCTGCTGGGATAATAAGCTGAGTGAACTGGATCTCAGAAACAATTCGGCGCTGGAGCAGCTGACCTGCTATAGTAATCAGCTGAGTGAACTGGATGTCAGCCAAAATAAGGCGCTGAAGTTGCTGAACTGCGGGTATAATCTGCTGAGTGAACTGAATGTCAGCCAAAATCTGGTGCTGGAGGCGCTGTACTGCGATAGTAACCAGCTGAGTGAACTGGATGTCAGCCAAAATAAGGCGCTGGAGGGCTGAGCTGCCGTAGGAATCAGCTGAGTGCACTGGACCTGAGCAACAACCAGAAACTGAGCGCTCATTGTACTGCGATAGTAACCAGCTGACCTCGCTTAATCTCGGCGAAAGATACTTCGAATTTTTTTCTTGCAATGGTAACAGTTATGACATCGTAGTGGATGAGACCAACTGCTATGATCTAAGCAAGCTGCCGGGCAAATTCGATGCATCCAAGGTCATGGATCTGCACGGCGGCACTTTGGATAAGGAGAACAACATCCTGACCGTTGACAAAAATGCAACAGAGATCACCTATACCTACAATTGCGGCACGTACATCAACAGTGGTAATATCATAAAGGCCAAATGTAAGCTGAACGTGACCCACCACACCCACCACTACGGCGACTGGCTCCATGACGAGGCCTACCACTGGCATGAGTGCACCGACCACGATTGCCCGGAGCCGGAGGAAAGCGTGAAAGATAAGGCCGAGCACACCTTTGACGACAATGCAAAAGACAAGGACTGCAATACATGCGGTTATGTGCGTCCGCTGTACACTGTGACTACCGGTGAGAATGTTACCGCAGAACTTGAGGACAAAGTGCTGGATGCCCCTGTGGCCGCAGACACCAAAGTGCACCTGACAGCCACTGTGCCGGAGGGACAGCACTTCATCGGCTGGACGGTGAAGGTAGGCGATGAGGAACAGAAAGCAGACACCTTCCTGACCCCGGACAAGAACGACCCCACCAAGGCGACCTTTACGATGCCGAGTAAGAATGTGGAAGTGACGGCAAACTTTGCGAGCAACCCCACTCTGAACCCCACTCTGAGGGTCGGCGACCATGTGACGGCGACCATTGACGGCAGCGATACGCCCGTACCGAGCGGCAGCGCCGTGCTAAAGAATACAATTGTGCACCTGACAGCCATTGCGCCGGATGGACAGCACTTCACCGGCTGGACGGTGAAGTTGAATGGTGTTAAGCAAGACGACCCGACAAACATCCTGACGACCCCGGACGAGAACGACCCCACCAAGGTGACCTTTACCATGCCGAATGCTGATGTAGAGGTGACGGCAACCTTCGCGGGTGATTCCAATCCGGAGGAGCCTGTTGACCCGGTTGGACCAGCGATACCGGCAACATTCAGGCGCGATCTCTGCTGTGGTGATCGGTGCTGCGCAGGTGCTATCATCTATGAAGCCGGCACCGGCATCTACCGCGTCATCAATATGCCCGCATTGCAATGCCCTCCAACCGTATCGAGCTGGCCGAGCTGCTGTGGGAGCACGCCGGGAAGCCTGAGCCTGTAAGCACCGCCCTCTACAGCGACATCGACGAGGGCGATACCGACGCACAAAAGGCCGCCCGCTGGGCAGTGGAGCAGGATCTGATGAAGGACGATGCGGACAACAATAAATTCCACCCGGCCTTCCCCGTCAGCAAGCTGCGCACCTGCCTGACCTGGAACGCCGCAAAAGAAAAAGGCTTGTTTGACAAGACCGAAGAATAAAAATCAGGACCCCAAAAGGCTGCTGCACCAAATGTGGTGCAGCAGCCCCTTTTCTCGTTTTCGGGTGTTGGAATTGCGCCCGGCCCGTGGTATACTGACAATAGCATGTTTTCGGCCTTTGGCCGGACAAGTTTTCCACACAGAGGAGGCGCAGCGGTTGAAACATCCAAATCATTTTGGCCGGTGGTTGGCTTGCGTGCTGCTGTGCCTGCTTCTGGCAGGCTGCAGCATGCCCGGTGAACAGGTGCAGGTGGAAGAGCTTCTGCGTGCGCCCAAGCTTTCCGGCGATTACGGCGATGTGCAGACTGCCCTGAACGACTGGCTGGGGGAGAGCGCACAGCTCAAATATCCCATGCAGGCGACCTGCTTTCGCCTTTCCTGCTGCAGGATCTGGACGGTGACGGCAGGCAGGATGCCGCCGTGCTTTACACCACCGCCCAAAGCTCCAACGTGTGCATTGCCATCCTGCAGAAGGATGATGCCGACATCTGGCATGTGCGCCAGAACGTAGAGGGCCTTGCAGACACGGTAGAGTCGGTGGGGCTGGCCCAGCTGCAGCCCGGCGATGCCACCCAACTGGTGGTGGGTTATACAGCGGCACAGGGCGACCATTATCTGGCTGTGTATTCCTACACCGACGGCGTGCTTTCCACGATCCTGGAGCAGCAGTACCAGCAGTATCTGGTGGAGGATATCACCGGCGGCGGCAATCAGGACCTGATCCTGATGTCTACGCTGGAGGACGGCGGCGTGCAGATCGAACTGCTGACCGTGGATAAAGAGGGCAGCTTCCAGCAGGTGGCTGTTATGGGCCTTTCCGCCAATCGGTTCGCCGGCTGCGCCTCGGTGGCGGCGGGTGTGGGTGCGGACGGCAGGCATTATCTGGTGCTGGATGGCTGGACCGGCATTTCCGGCAACAATCTGGCCAGCGTGCTGCTGCGTTTTGACGAGGACACGCAGCAGATGGTGCCTGCCGATCAGATCAGCACCGAAAAGCTTTACACCGCATCCCTGCGCAATGTGCCCAGTCTGGTCAGTCAGGATCTGGACGGCGACGGCATCGTGGAGATCCCCACCCAGCCGGACGAAGCGGGCCTGCTGAACATGAGCCAGAGCCGCCGCATGGATTTTATCGTGTGGATGGACTATACCAGCCCGCACCCGGAAAAAAGCTTCGGGCTGCTGGACGAAGAGACCAACTGCTATATCGAGCTGCCCATGGAGTGGGAGGGAAACCTCAAACTGACCGACAGCGAACAATATGATGGTGCAGTGGAGCTGCGCACGGTGGACGAAGACCAGCTGGTAATGACCCTGCGTCTGGTGCGCACCACCTCAAGCCTGAAGGGCTGGACCCGCCTTGGCATCGTGGCATCCCGCCAGATGCAGGCGAAGCTTGCCCCGGATGTGGAGATCCGTGATAAAAATTACCGCCTGTCCAAGGCGCTGTATCTGCTCAACTAAAGAACGGAGGAACAGTTCATGGTACGAGTGCTTGTCGTTGAAGATGAAGCCAACATCCGCGAGATGATCGCGCTGAACCTGCGCCTTGCGGGCATGGAGGCTGTGGAGGCCGAAAGCGCCGAGGCGGCTCTGCCGCTGCTGGAGAAGAAGCCGGGCTGCGATGCGGCCATTCTGGATGTGATGCTGCCGGGCATGAACGGCTTCTCCCTGTGCGAGACCATCCGCCGCACCGATCAGAAGATCGGCATTATCATCCTCAGCGCCAAGGGACAGGAGCAGGATAAGATCCGCGGCCTTTCTATTGGTGCCGATGACTATATGACCAAGCCTTTCAGCGTAAGCGAACTGCTGGCCCGTGTGAAAGCGCTGTGCCGCCGCGTCGGCCGTACTGCAGGCGGGGACGAAAAAGAAAAGGAAAACCCGCTGGGGATGCTCACCAGCGGCGAATTTGTGCTGGACGAGAACCGCCGCGTGCTGCTCAAGGCAGGCCAGCCTATTGAGCTGACGCAGGTGGAATTCCAGATCATGGAGCTGTTCTTCCGCAACCCCGGCATTGCGCTGGTGCGCGAGAAGATCTTGAAGGGTGTCTGGGGCGAGAACTATTTTGGTGACGTGAAGATCGTGGATGTGAACATCCGCCGTCTGCGCATGAAGGTGGAGGATGAACCCAGCCATCCCACCCATATCCTTACTGTGTGGGGCTACGGTTACAGATGGAAGAATGAGAAGCGGGATCACCCGCCGGTGGCTGCGGGCAACCTGCTCATCACCGTGCTGCTGGTGCTGCTGGCCGAAACCATGTTCCTGTACAACTACACACGCAGCTATTATAACAGCGTGCAGCAGACCATGTACCGGCGGTTCTCTTCGGTGTCCGGCCAGCTGAAAATGTACACCGGCGATACGGTGCAGAGCACGGCGGCTACCCGCAGCGTGGCCCTGCGCCGCATGGTGGAGCAGTTTGCCGATAAGGACAAATACGAGTTCATGCTGCTGGACAGCTATGGCGGGGTCATTGCGTCCTCCAGCGGCACAAATGCGGACGGCATTGTGACCGGCATCGACTTTGAGCAGGCGCAGGAGGCTTCTGATGGCTTGGTGTGGCGGTCTACCGCACCCAGTCCGGCGAGCTGGTGATGGCGGCCTGCTATCTGGTGCCATACGCCGCCGAGGATGTGGCGGCGATGCGTCTTGTCACCAGCCTGACCCTTGTGGGAGCGCAGATCAAGAACGCCATCGCGGTAAGTGTTGTGATCGCGGCGGTGATCCTTGCTTTCACCGTGATGTCCGGCCTGTACTTCATCCGCAGCATCGTGGTGCCGCTGGGGCAGGTGGAGCGCACCGCAGCCAGCATCGCCCGGGGTGAGCTGGATGTGCGCCTGCCGGTCACCGGCAACGAGCACGACGAGGTGGACCGCCTGCGCGGCACCATCAACCAGATGGCCGAAGGGCTGGAAGAGACCGAGAAGATGAAGAACGAGTTTATCAGTTCCGTCTCTCACGAGCTGCGCACGCCGCTCACCTCCATCCGGGGCTGGGTGGAGACCCTGCGCACACTGGACGACCCGGCAGACGAGAACTACCGCAAGGGCCTTGAGATCATCAACAATGAGACGGGCCGCCTGTACAACATGGTGGAAGAGCTGCTGGATTTCAGCCGTCTGCAGAACGGCCGCATCCGTATGGACTGCCGCCCGCTGGACCTTGTGGCAGAGCTGACCGATGCGGTGCTGTTCTGTGAAGCACGCATCCAGCGCGAGGGCCTTGTGCTCAGCTACACCGAGCCGGAGGAGATGATCCCGGTCTATGCGACCCGGACCGTCTGCGGCAGGTGTTCATCAACATCATGGACAACGCCATCAAGTACTCGGCCCCCGGCGGCGCATCACGGTCAAGCTGTGGGCGGGCGAATACAAGGCTTTTGCGGAGATCATCGATCAGGGCCGCGGCATCCCGCCGGAAGACCTTGAGAATGTCAAGACCAAGTTCTACAAGGGCAGCAATTCGGTGCGGGGCAGCGGCATCGGCCTTGCGCTGGTGGATTCCATCATGACTGCACTGGACGGCACCATGGACATCAAGAGCACGCTGGGCCGCGGCACAGTGGTCACACTGGGCTTGCCGCTGTACCATAAGGCGTGAAGATTTTGTCACAATTCTGTGGTAAAATAACCGGGAAAAATATGATCCGATAGGAGAACCCAATGAATCAACCCAAAAAGGAACGTTTTAAGACCAGCGTCGGCGGGCAGGCGCTGATGGAAGGCATCATGATGCGCGGCCCGAAGCTCATCTGCTGCGCCGTGCGCAAGCCGGACGGCACCATTGAGACCAAGATCGACCCTGTGAAGAACCACGGCATCTGGGCAAAGATCCCGCTGGTGCGCGGTGCCATCTCCATGATCGAAAGCCTGATCGTGGGCTACCGCTACATGATGTACTCGGCTCAGGTGAGCATGGGTGACGACTACGACCCCGAAGAGGAAGAGACTGCCTTTGAAAAATGGGTGGGCGACCACTTGGGCAAAAAGGCAGAGGACGCACTGCTGGCCTGTGCCGCCGTACTGGGCGGCCTGCTGGCGATTTTGCTGTTCACCGTGCTGCCCACCCTCATCGTGGGCGGTGTGAACCACTTTGTAACATTGGGCCGCTGGGCCAAGGTGGTGTTGGAAGCGGTGCTGAAAGTTGGCATCTTCCTCACCTATATGGTGGCCATCTCCAAGATGAAGGAGATCCACCGCGTGTTTGAGTACCACGGTGCCGAGCACAAGACCATTGCCTGCTATGAGGCCGGTGATGAGCTGACCGTGGAGAATGTGCGCAAGTACACTCGGTTCCATCCGCGCTGCGGCACCAGCTTCCTCATTCTGGTGGTCATCGTCAGCGTGTTCCTCTACAGCGTGCTGCCGTGGGGCAGCATCGGCCTGCGGGTGCTGTTCAAGCTGCTGCTTCTGCCGCTGGTCATGGGCATCAGCTATGAGCTGCTCAAGTGGTGCGGCCGGTCCGATAACATTGCCACCCGCATCATCCGCCAGCCCGGTATCTGGGTGCAGCACCTGACCGTGTTTGAACCGGACGACAGCATGATCGAGGTGGCTATTGCCGCCGTGACCCCTGTGCTGCCCGAGGATCCGGAGGATGGCAGATGGTAATTGCTGGTTTGACCCCGCGCGAAGCGTGCGGGCCGTGGAAGCCCGGCTTTCCGCTGCAGGTGTCCGGATGCCGATTACGATGCACGGGAGCTGTTCCGCGTGGCAGCCGGGCGGGATGCCCGCCTTTCCGACCGGGTGCTGACCACAGAGGAAGCGGAAAAGCTAGAAGCCTCTGCACGCGCCGTGAGCAGCGGGAACCGCTGCAATACCTGTGCGGGATCTGGAGCTTTCTGGATTTTGACCTTGCCGTTGGCCCCGGTGTGCTCTGCCCCCGGGCAGACACTGAGGTGGTAGCGGAAGCGGCTGCCAATACCTGACGGGCATTGCAGCGCCCCGGGTGCTGGATCTCTGCGCGGGGACCGGCTGTCTGGGGCTGGGCGTCAAGCGCTTCTGCCCGGCGGCGCAGGTGACCTGCGTGGAAAAAGCCCGGAAGCCTTTGTTTATCTGGAAAAGAACTGCCGCTGTGCCCTGAAAGGGCAGGGCGGGCAGACGGAGGACTTGCTGGAGCCTACCGCGTTTGAGCAGGCAGATGCCCCGGCCTTTGACTGGGGGCCGACGCTGAACGCTCTGCGCGCAAAGGCAAAGCCAGCCTATGCGGTGCAGCCGGTGGAGGGCGACCTGTTCACCTACTGGCAGGGCCTGCCGGAAGGGCAGCTTGATCTGATCGTATCCAACCCGCCCTACCTCACCGCCGAGGAGATGCGGCATCTGCAGCCGGAGGTGGCGCAGGAACCGGCCATGGCGCTGGAAGCAGGAAAGGACGGCCTTGTGTTTTACCGTGCCCTTGCAGAGCATTACCAGAATGCACTGCGGCCCGGCGGAGCGCTGGTGCTGGAGATCGGCTGGCAGCAGCGGCAGGCTGTGGCGGCACTGCTGGCTGCAAACGGCTGGGCAGACATTGAGTGCCGCAAGGATTTTGGCGGCAACGACCGGTGCATGATCGCCCACAGACCCGAAAAATAAAAGTGAAAATAGAAACAACTTCTTGTTGTAATATTTTGATTTTGTGGTATACTATACTGGAAAGTATACGGACAGCCCGCGCACGGCGGGCAGCAGGAAGAAAAGGAGCAGCACGCTATGGCAAAAAATCAGAACAACAACACCGTTGCCCCGGCGACCAAAAAGACCGAGCCGGAGGCCAAAAAGGATGCGCTGGCCACTGCGCTGGCCCAGATCGAAAAGCAGTTCGGCAAGGGTGCCGTGATGAAGCTGGGTGATAACGCCTCCATGCAGGTGGATGCCATTTCCACCGGCAGTCTGGGTCTGGATCTGGCTCTGGGCGTGGGCGGTGTGCCCCGCGGCCGCATCATTGAGGTGTACGGCCCGGAATCCAGTGGTAAGACCACGCTGGCTCTGCACATCCTGGCCGAAGCCCAGAAGCAGGGCGGCGAAGTGGCCTTCATTGACGTGGAGCACGCACTGGACCCCACCTATGCCGAAGCGCTGGGCGTGGACATCAACAATCTGCTGGTCAGCCAGCCGGACACCGGCGAGCAGGCCATGGAGATCTGCGAAGCACTGGTGCGCTCCGGTGCCATCGATGCCATCGTGGTGGACTCGGTTGCCGCCATGGTGCCGAGGGCTGAGATCGAGGGCGAAATGGGCGACAGCATGTGGGCCTGCAGGCCCGCCTGATGAGTCAGGCCATGCGCAAGCTGACTTCGGTCATCGGCAAGACCAACACGGTTTGCGTCTTCATCAACCAGCTGCGTGAAAAGTGGGCGTGATGTACGGCAACCCGGAGGTCACCACCGGCGGCCGCGCCCTGAAATATTACGCCTCGGTGCGCATCGACATCCGCCGCGTGGAGGGCCTGAAGGACTCTTCCGGCCAGTTCATCGGCAACCACACCCGCGCCAAGATCGTCAAGAATAAGGTGGCACCTCCGTTCCGTGAGGCAGAGTTCGATATCATGTTCGGCGAGGGCATTTCCAAGATGAGCGAACTCATTGATGTGGGCGTGAAGCTGGGCATCGTGCAGAAGAGCGGCGCATGGTTCAACTATGGCGATATCCGTCTGGGTCAGGGCCGCGACAACGCAAAGCAGTTCCTGAAGGACAATCCCGAGATCGCAAACGACATCGAGGGCCAGATCCGCGCCAATGCCGACAAGCTGTACGCTTCCCGCCGCCCGGCTGGCAAGGGCGCTGTGGCCAAGGCCGAAGAACCCGCCAAGGCTGCAGATGCCAAGGAGCCGGTGGTCAAGGCTCCTGCCCGCAGCAGCGAGAGCGAACTGGATATCATGGTGGAGGACTAAATGTCCTTTTATAAACGCCGCCGCCCGAAGCAGGAAGAAGAAAAGTGCACCGACCCGGCCAAGGCCCGCGCCCGCGCACTGGATGCGCTGGCCTCGCGCGAGATGTCCTCGGCACAGCTGTATGAACGGCTGTGCTATGGCTTTACCGAGCAGGCTGCAGCGGCTGCTGTGGCTGAGATGGTGGAGCTGGATTACGTAAACGATGACCGCTATGCCGAAGCCCGGGCACACAGCCTGCTTGCCGCCCGCAAGAGCCGCCGTGCGGCGGCCCAGAACCTGCGGCAGAAGGGCCTTTCCGGCGCGCAGATCGAGCAGGCGCTGGAAAGCGTCTATGCCCCGGACGCAGACGGCGAAAGCCCGGAGCTGGAAGCTGCCGCCGCTCTGGTGCGCAGCCGCTACATGAAAAAGCTGGCCGATGGCCGCCGCGACCTTGTGGTGGCCGCCCTGCAGCGCCGCGGCTTTGCGTATTCGGTCATAAAAGAAGCGATAAAAAGAGCGGAAGAAGAATAAAAAGCACCCCTCAAAAGAGAAAGAGAGTATCATCCTATGAAATTGCGTGTATTTCCCTTGGCTGCCCCAAGAATCAGGTCGATCTGGATGTGATGGTGCACATCCTGCTGTCTGCCGGCCACGAGACCGTGGCCGATCTGGCCGAAGCAGATGTGATCCTTGTGAACACCTGCGGCTTCATCGAGAGCGCCAAGACCGAAGCCATTGAAAACATTCTGGAAGCCTGCTCCTACAAGCAGCAGAACCCGGAGCTGAAGGTCATCGTCACCGGCTGTCTTGCCGAGCGCTACCGCAGCCAGATCGAGGAAGAGATCCCTGAGGTGGACGCGGTGGTGGGCTGTGCCTCCAACAAGGCCATCGACACCATCGTGCCCGCCTGTTCCATGGTGAGGACCATCTGGAAGCTACGGTGCCAAAAAGGACTTTCCGCTGGGCGCAAGCGTGTCATCGGCACGCCTGCCCACTATGCGTACTTAAAGATCGCTGAAGCTGCAACAACCGCTGCCACTACTGCGCATCCCCGGCATCCGCGGCCCGCTGCACAGCCGCGATATGGCCGACTGCGTGGCCGAAGCCCGCTGCTGGCCGGTGAGGGCGTGAAAGAGCTGATCGTGGTCGCACAGGACCCCACGCTTACGGCGAGGACTGGGGCAAGCCCGGCAGCATCTGCGAGCTGCTGGATAAGCTGAACAAGGTGCCGGGCCTCGAGTGGATCCGCATTATGTACGCTTATCCGGAGCGCATCACGGATGAGTTCATTGCCGCCATGAAGCGCAATGAGAAGGTGGTGCCCTATCTCGATCTGCCATCCAGCACTGCAATGACACCATCCTCAAGAATATGAACCGCCGCTCCAACCGCGCCGAGCTGCTGGAGGTGATCGGCAAGCTGCGCCGCGAGATCCCCGGCATCACCCTGCGCACCACTCTGATCGCAGGCTTCCCCGGCGAGACCGAGGAGCAGTTCGAGGATCTGTGCAATTTCGTCAAGGAAGTAAAGTTTGATCGTCTGGCTGCTTTGCCTACTCTGCCGAGGAGAACACCGTTGCTGCCAAGATGGACGGCCAGATCGAGCAGGAAGTCAAGGACAAGCGCGCCGAACTGGTGATGCAGATCCAGACCGGCATCATGGCCCAGAAGCAGGCCGAAAAGGTGGGCCAGACCGTGCATGTGCTTTGCGACGGCATCGACGAGGAGAGCGGCCTGTATCTGTGCCGCACCACCGGCGATGCTCCTGAGGTGGACGGCAATGTGTGCGTTTCCAGCGAGGAGCCGCTGTACCCCGGCCAGTTCTACGATGTTCTGGTGGACGACAGCGACCTTTACGATCTGTATGGTACTGTTGCAAAATAACAAATTGGAGGAATCTGTATGAATCTGCCCAATAAACTCACTTTGACCCGCATCCTGCTGGTGCCGGTGTTCATGGTCTTTGTGTCCCTCACCAGCCTGAACGGCATCGCGGATGGCTCCTTCCAGCCGACGTATTACCTGATCGCAGGCATCGTCTTTGCTGCCGCCAGCTTTACTGATTTTCTGGACGCCATCTGGCCCGCAAGTCGGAACATGGTAACGGACTTCGGCAAGTTGCCGACCCGCTGGCCGACAAACTGCTCACCACTGTGGCCTTCATTTACATGATGCGGGACGGCGTATGCAGTCCGGTGGTGCTGTGCATCATTCTGGCCCGCGAATTGCTGTGTCCGGCCTGCGCATGGTGCTGCCGGCGCCAAGGACGGCAAGGTGATCGCTGCCAACATGTGGGGCAAGGTGAAGACCGTGCTGCAGATGCTGAGCATCATCTTCTACTTCTTTGGCATGGCGATTGCGGCGAATGTGTCCTGGGATGCCACGGTCATGGTTGTGGGAGCCTCGGTGGTGCTGTGCTGGCTGGTGGCTGCCGTGACGGCCATTTCCGGCATCAAGTACCTGTGGGACAACCGCAGCTTCATCAACACCGCAAAATAAAGCGTTTTTGAAAAAGGGCAGGGAGACCTGCCCTTTTTCAAATTTTCGAGGAAATATTACAAGACGGAAAGGCTTTCCATGAAAAAATTTGCTGATACAGTGCGCCGCCTGCTCTCCATCGCACTGAACCTGTTCATCGTCTGGGCGGAGCCATTGCCCTGCCCATGAGCTGGGATTGGGGCAAAGAGCAGATGTTCATTTTTTACACCGAGGATTCCAACATCCTTTCGGCCTGCATCTGCGCCATGGTGGCGGTGGGCCAGCTGGTATGCATCTTTACCGGCAGGGAACTGCCGCGCTGGCTGCACACCCTCAAGTACATTGCCACCTGCTGCCTGACCATGACCTTTCTCACGGTGGTGTTCGTGCTGGGTCCCATGTATGAGGACGGCAACGGCTGGTACATTATGCTGTGCACCAGCTCCATGCTGTACCATCACCTGCTCAACCCGCTGGCGGCCATCTTCTCCTTTGTGCTGCTGGAGCGCACACCGCGCCTGCCCCGCAGTACGGTCAAGTGGGCGCTGCTGCCCACGGTGCTGTACGGCGGCATCATTTTGTGGCTGAACATCCAGCGCGTGTAGATGGGCCATATCCCTTCATGAAGTGTATGACCAGAGCGTGCAGGCATCGGTGCTGTGGTGCATCGCCATCCTGCTGATGAATTACTTCTATGCTTGGCTGCTCTGGAAGCTGAACGGCGGGAAGAAAGAAAAAGCCTGACGATTTGAAATGCCTCCGCTTCGCTCTGGGCATAAATAGCGGAAATACTAATTTTTATTAGAGCAATACCGGACAGACTGCGGTCTGTCCGGTATTGCATTTCACAGAAGGGGCCGCAAAGAAAAACAGCATCTGAAAGCTCCGGCCCTTCCTGTGAAAAAGCAGCTCCGAAAAGCCCGCAGGCTTTTCGGAGCTGCAAATTAAAGATAAATTATCCTCTGAATATGCCCAGAGCAAAGCGGAGGGCATTCTAAATGGTTCTTGTGTTTTTACGCTACGGTGGAATTCTCTTCCAGCCAGTCCAGCACACAGGACTGCAGGGCGTTCAGGTGCGCACGGTTCTCACCATAGGTGTCGGCATAGGTGCTGTTGGCGTCGTCCAGCTCTTCCTGCGTGGGAGCAAGGCTCTTGGTCTCGGCCACGGCCTGAAGGATCAGGTCCTGCTTTGCCAGATGCTCAAAGTAAGCGTCGGATGCGGCCAGCATGGCATCGGCATCGGTGTAGCCCTGCGTCTGGGCAAAAGCATTCAGATCCATGCCGTAGGCGGTGGCGTACTGGTTGTAGTAGTTCAGGAACATGCGGATGTAATAGCTGGTGATCTCGCTGGGCAGCTCCTTGAAGGTGGAGTTCGACATCAGGTAGTCCACGATGGCGTTCTCATAGTTGGTGGCATACAGTGCATCGTTAAAGTAGCTGCGCAACTGGCCGACGGTGTGCAGATCATCGCTGATGCCAAAGTTGGAGTCCACCCACTCGTCGGTCAGCTCAGGGGTCACGCTTTCGGAAATGGAGTTCAGGGTCACGCTGAACACGGCTTCCTTGCCGCTGAGGGTGATCGTGTTGCCCTCGGCATCGGTGGAATCGCCGTAGCGTCCGGGAAGGTGACGGTCACATCAAAGGTATCGCCCACATTGTGCCCGATGATCTGGTCCTCAAAGCCATCGATAAAGGAACCGCTGCCAAGGGTCAGGTCGTAGCCGGTGGCAGTGCCGCCGGTAAAGGCCACGCCGTCCACGGTGCCGGTGTAATCGATGTTGGCAACATCTCCGCTCTGGGCGGCACGGCCGGTAACGGGCTGGGAAGAGGTGTACTGGTTCAGCAGGTTGTCCACCTGCTGCTGCAGTTCATCTTCGGTGGGGGTCAGGTCGTTCTCCTTCAGGGCAATGGAGCCGAAGTCCTCCGGCAGGGTCACATAGTCCAGCGCTTTGATGCCGCTCCAATAGCCGTTTTCGTCCAGACCATCGCTGTAATCAAAGGCCTCGTAGTCGAAGTCGGCAACAGAGCCAAACTGCGAGACGGATGCGGCAGCTGAAGAAGCGCTGTCGGTCTGCTTGTGCTTTGTCAGCATGAAACAGGCAAAAATGACGCACACCGCTGCGGCGATGGCCAGCAGGATGCACAGGAGTTTTTTGGTGTTGTTTTTCAAAAGAAATACCTCCATAAAAATCGGCCTGATGCACAGCAAAAGACCGGTACAGGCAGAACAGATACCCATTTATTATATACGTTCTGACGGCAAAAGGAAAGTTCTTTGCAAAATTTCCACAAATCCTGCGGCGGGTTTGTATCACTTTTGCCCGTCTACAGGCGCAAAAGTGACCAAACCGGTGGAAATGGGCGGGCGGTTCTGTTACAATAAAAATAAGTGAGCCTTCCCGGGAACATAAGGCCCCTCCCTGAGGGGGCTGTCGAGCGTATGCGAGACTGGAGGAGTTCCTCCTTCCGTCATCGCTGTGCAATGGAGAGGGCGAGGACGGTAAGATATTGGAGGAAATTCAAATGGATTACAATAAAGCTGCTCTGGAAATGCACGAGACCCACAAGGGCAAGGTGGGCATCGTAAGCAAGGTGGAGGTCGCCACCCGCGATGACCTGTCCACCGCCTACACTCCCGGTGTGGCCGAACCCTGCCGCAAGATCAAGGAAAACCCCGACGACGTGTATAAGTACACCTTCAAGGGCAACATGGTGGCTGTCGTTTCCAACGGCACCGCCGTGCTGGGCTTGGGCGATATCGGCCCGGAAGCCGGTCTGCCGGTCATGGAGGCAAGGCGGTGCTGTTCAAGGAGTTCGGCGGCGTGGATGCCTTCCCCATCTGCATCGATGCCCACGACGCTGCCAGCGTGATTGCTGCCTGCAAGGCCATTGCGCCCACCTTTGGCGGCATCAATCTGGAGGATATCAAGAGCCCCGAGTGCTTTGAGATCGAAGAAACACTGGAGCGTGAGCTGGACATCCCTGTGTTTCACGATGACCAGCACGGCACTGCTATCGTTGTTACTGCTGCCCTCATCAACGCCTGCGTGTGGTGGGCAAGAAGATGGAAGATGTGCACATCGTGCTGAACGGCCCCGGTGCTGCCGGTACTGCCATCATCAAGATGCTCATGACCGCCGGTGCAAAGGACATCATTGCAGTGGATCAGTTCGGCACCCTGTACAAGGCTGCAACAGCGCCGAAGCCCACAAGAACTGGCTGGGTGAGGTGACCAATCCCCGTCAGGTCAAGGGCGGCCTGAAGGAAGCACTGGAAGGTGCCGACGTGTTCATCGGCGTTTCCAAGCCCGGCATCCTGACCACGGAGCTGTGCAAGACCATGAACAAGGATGCCATCGTTTTTGCCATGGCCAACCCCACCCCGGAGATCATGCCGGACGAGGCCAAGGCCGGCGGCGTGCGGGTGATGGCCACTGGCCGCAGCGACTTCCCCAATCAGGTGAACAACGTGCTGTGCTTCCCCGGCCTGTTCAAGGGCGCACTGAGCGTCCGCGCCCGTGACATCAACAATGAGATGAAGCTGGCTGCAGCCTACGCCATCGCCGACCTCATCACCGATGCGACCGCAGCGAGGAGAACATCATCCCCGGCGCGTTCGACCCCCGCGTGGCCGAGGCTGTGGCAAATGCGTGGCAAAGGCTGCCCGCGAGACCGGCGTTGCCCGTCTGTAAGCGGAGGAAGCGTTTATGAGAACCATTTCCGCACAGGAGATCACGGATACCGTTGCACGGCTGTGCATCGAAGCCAACACCCGCCTGCCGCAGGACGTGCAGGCGGCGCTGGACAAGGCCCGGCAGGAAGAGCCGTGGCCGCTGGCAAAGAGCACTCTCGACCTTTTGTGGTCGAACCTTTCCGCCGCAAAAGAAGAAAACCTGCCCATCTGTCAGGATACCGGCATGGCCTGCGTGTTTGTGGAGCTTGGCACCGATGTGCACATCGACGGCAGCTTTGAAGCCGCCATCCACGAGGGAGTGCGCCGGGGTTATACCGACGGCTACCTGCGCAAGAGCATCGTGGCAGACCCTTTGCGCCGGGGCAATACCGGCGACAACACCCCGGCGGCCATCACAGTGCATCTGGTGGACGGCGAGGGCTGCCGCATCACGGTGGCACCAAGGGCTTTGGCAGCGAGAACATGAGCCAGATCAAAATGCTCAAGCCCGCCGACGGCGTGGAGGGCTTCAAAAAGTTCGTGCTGGACACGGTGAAGCTGGCAGGCTCCAACCCCTGCCCGCCCATCGTGCTGGGCATCGGCGTGGGCGGCAGCTTTGACAAGGTGGCGTATCTGGCAAAGAAGGCCCTGCTGCGTCCGCTGGATGTGCCAAACCCGGACCCCTATTACGCACAGCTGGAGCAGGAGCTGCTTGCCGCCATCAACGAGCTGGGCATCGGCCCGCAGCTTCGGCGGCAGGACCACCTGTCTGGGCCTTGCCATTGAGCAGATGCTACCCATGTGGCGGGCCTGCCTGCGGCGGTGAATGTTTCCTGCCATGTGACCCGCCGTGCAAGCGCGGAACTGTAAGGAGGGGCAAAGATGGAATACAGACTGACGACTCCCTGCACGGCCGAGGACCTTGCCCCGCTCAAGGCGGGCGACACCGTGCTGCTTTCCGGTGTGGTGTACACTGCCCGCGATCAGGCCCACAGGCGATGATTGAAGCGCTGGAAAAGGCGAACCGCTGCCCTTTGATCTGACCGGCAGCGCCATCTACTACGTTGGCCCCACGCCGGACGCCCGGGCCAGGTGATCGGCTCGGCGGGACCCACCACCAGCGGCCGCATGGATGCCATGAGCCCGCGCCTGCTGGACCTTGGCAATAAGATCATGATCGGCAAGGGCAAGCGGGACGATACTGTAAAGGCGGCTGTGGTGCGCAACGGGGCTGTGTATCTGGCCGCGCTTGGCGGGGCCGGTGCGCTGATGGCAAAGAGCGTCCAGACGCTGGAAGTGATCGCATGGCCGGACCTTGGCTGTGAAGCCGTGCGCCGCCTGACTGTGAAGGATATGCCGCTGACGGTGATCCTGGATGCCCACGGCGGCGACCTGTACCAGTCCGGCCCGGCGGCATATCTGGAAGCAAAATAATTTATCGCCTTTGCACAAAACGCGGCCGACTAAAAACCGGCAAAACAGCAGATTTGCGCAGGATAAATTTGGTTTGTTTTAACAAACTTCCGCGAATTGCTTGCACATCGGCAAAAAGTGTGATATCTTGTACTATATGAAACCGTGGTGCTTTGCATCCCGGCACAGACAGGAGGCAAACATACCATGCAGATCCACCAATCCGCAGAAGATTATCTTGAAACGATCCTTATGCTCACCCAGCGGATGGGCCGTGTGCGCTCCATCGATGTGGTCAATGAGCTGGGCTTTACCAAAGCCAGCGTCAGCATTGCCATGAAGAAGCTGCGCGAGAACGGCTATATCGCGGTGGACGGCGAGGGCAACCTGACCCTGCTGGCACCGGGCCGCGAGATCGCAGAGCGCATCTATAGCCGTCACCGTCTGCTGACCCACTTCTTTATGCAGCTGGGCGTGGACGAAAAGACCGCCGCCGAAGATGCCTGCAAGGCAGAGCATATCCTCAGTGAGCAGACGCTGGAAAAGATCCGTGAGCGCGCCATTGAGACGGATGCTGAGCTTGGCAAGACTGTCAAGTGATCCCCGCAGCATTCCAAGATCGTAAAATGATCCCGTTCCTGAAAAGGAGCGGGATTTTTTTGTATGGAAATTGGGCGGCAGATCCCTCTTGCATCCGGGGTGCGGGTGCGGTATTCTTATAAGATAAGAAGGTTTTACAGCCAAACCGGGAGGAAACAGCCATGGATGCAGACGAGATCCGCACGCTTTTGGGCGATAACATTTTTGAGCGGGCCAAGAAGTACCGCAAGCGCATCCAGCAGAGCACCTGCACCGTGAACGCCGATGGCGTGCGCCATATTTCGGCCATGGTACAGGGCAGCGGCGGCAGCTATTACTATACGCAGGCATGGCTGCGGGAGAACGGCAGCTTTGTCAGTGCGTCCTGCAGCTGCCCGTATAACCAGAACGGCGAGGGCACCTACTGCAAGCATATCGGCGCATTGCTGCTGGACGATGCCGAAAAGAATGCCCCTGCACCGGCGGCAAAGCCGGATGCGATTCCCGGTGTTGTGCGCGGCGCGGCGGGCCTTGCCCCGGAACCGGCCCGGCGGGACAGCTATGCCTCCGGGCTGGAAATGCTATTTGGCAAAAAGTGGCACGGCGAAACGCCGGTGTCGGATCACGAGGCCCGCAGGCTGCTGGATACCTACAAGGAAGCAGCCCTTGAAACCTTGGTGTGGACGAGACCGCCCAGCGCACCGGCTTTGCCCATCTGGAACCGGAGCTGACCCTCGTGCCCGGCGCACAGCCATGGCTGCGGCTGCGCATCTCGGACGGCGGGCGGCAGTATGTGGTAAAAAGCATCCCGAACCTGATGGAAGCCGTCGAGATGGGCAAAAGCGTCAGCTACGGCAAGGCACTGGCTTTTGTGCACCGGTGGGATGCCTTTGATGAAGAGTCCCGTGCACTTTTGCAGCTGCTGCGCCGTCAGGTGAACGCAAGGCAGAGCATGGACAAAGCCGCCGTGCGGGTGTACGGCGGGGCCGAACAAGGCCCGGCGGGAGGCATGATCCTGACCGGCGAGATCTTTGATGATCTTGTGCAGCTGTACGAGCATACCGGTTTTTTGGGCGGGTACGAGCTGCGGGAAGGTCTGCCCGTCATTACCATGACCGTGGAGCGCCGCCGCGGCGGTGTGCAGGTGGAAGGCGAACCCGCACTTTCCGCTGTGCAGGGCCTTGACTATGATTACCTGTTCAGCGAGGATACGCTCTGGCGGCTGCAGCGGCCCGGGTGCACCCGCATCCTGCCCGCATTGCAGGCGCTGGGCGGCAAAAGCCTGTTCTTTACCAGCGCAGATGCCACGGCCTTTTGCAGCTATGTGCTGCCGGAGCTGGGCAGCAAGCTGAACATCGTGGACCCGGAACGTCTGCTGCTGAACCAGATCCCGCTGGAACCGGTGGTGCAGTTCTATCTGGACGCACCGGACAGCTTCCGCATCGAAGCACACGCGGAGTTTTTGTACGGGGAGGATAAGGTCACGCCGTTCGTGCCGTCTCCGGCAGGGCTTTTGCGGGATGTGCGCGCCGAGAGCCGGGCAAAGCGGCTGCTGGCCTCTTATCTGCAGCCCGGTGTGGGCGGCAGAGAGGAAGTGTACGGCACCGCTGACGAGGACGAGATCTACCGCATGTTGGAGGAGGGCGTGCCGGCCCTGCTGGCCGAGGGTGAAGTATACCTGACGGATGCCTTCCGCAGCCTGCAGGCCGCGCCGCCCCGCATCACGGTGGGCGTTTCGGTGCACGGCAGTGTGCTGGATCTGGAAGTGGATACCGGTGAGTTCCCGGTGGCAGAGCTGAAAGACCTGCTGCGCTCCCTGCACCAGAAAAAGCGCTACCACCGCCTGCGGGACGGCCGTCTGCTGCGGCTGGACGACAGTCTGGAAGGGCTGGACGAACTGAACGATACACTGGAACTTCCGGGGCCAAGCTCAAGAGCGGCCACGCCGAGCTGCCGCTCTACCGTGCACCCAGTCTCGACTGGGCGCTCTCGGGCCAGAACGGCCTGCGTTTCAACCGCGACGATGCGTTCCGCCGCATCAGCCGCAGCTTTCACGCCGTGAAGGACAGCGAGTATACTCCGCCGGAAAGCCTGCACAATGTGCTGCGCAAGTACCAGCGGGATGGCTACCGCTGGCTGCGCACGCTGGACGGCTACGGCATGGGCGGCATTCTGGCCGACGATATGGGCCTTGGCAAGACCGTGCAGGTGCTCAGCTACCTGCTGGCCATGAAGGAAAGCGGCCAGCGCCTGCCCAGCCTCATCGTCTGCCCGGCATCGCTGGTGCTCAACTGGCAGGAGGAATGCCAGAAGTTCACGCCGCAGCTTTCCTGCGTGGCTGTGGACGGCGACGCTGTTCACCGGGCAGAGCTGGCAAAGCAGTGGCGGAAGCCGACCTTGTGGTGACCAGCTATGACCTGATGCGCCGGGACGAGGAGCTTACAGCGGGCAGCAATTCTACGCCTGC
>ENA-OQAS01000158-OQAS01000158.1-human-gut-metagenome-genome-assembly--contig:-NODE-158-length-35506-cov-4.056107_pt1 | contig 35506 bp, 45 predicted proteins | sample MGYA00242733_ERZ504523 | MGnify/ENA primary metagenome ERZ504523 (study PRJEB26092, sample SAMD00036239) | human gut metagenome | host: Homo sapiens | study: EMG produced TPA metagenomics assembly of...
CCAGGAGGCTTTTGCAGATTCAAGGGAAGGACAGACTGAGGACACCATCGTGGAGTGGAGATCATCTTACTGAACTTCTGGAAAAACATATGGATACCAGGTCATTCATATAACAGATGCCTTTGATATGATGGGAGGAACACTGGACAGGAGTAAGGCTTATGATTATGCCAGGGTATCCATAGAAAAAGTGCTGGAAGAAAATCCCACCATTGAAGTTGTGATCGACCTTCACAGAGATGGTGTGCCGGATGAGCGTCATCTGGTAACGCAGGTGAATGGAAAACCTACTGCTCAGCTGCTTTTTTATAATGGATTAAGCTATACAGTCAGTCAGGGGGCAGTGAGTTATCTGCCCAATCCTTACATAGAAGAGAATCTGGCATTTTCCTTTCAGCTGGAATATCAGGCGGCACAGTATTACCCCGATCTTTACCGGGGGATCTATCTGGCAGGTCTTCGCTATAATCTGCATCTTAAGCCACGGGCCCTGCTTCTGGAGGCCGGAGCACAGACAAATACCGTGGAGGAAGTCCGAAATGCCATGGAACCATTTGCAGATATCTTAAACAGAGTTCTGAAAGGCAGTGACAAAGAAGGCTGAAATATGATATGATAAAGAGCAGTATGGAAAAATATGCGTTCTGAACGCTTTATACGAGAGAAATTTAAGGAGGACTTCCTGAATGATAGACCAGAGTAAAATTCGGAATTTTTGTATCATTGCACATATCGACCATGGCAAGTCAACACTTGCGGACCGTATCATCGAGATGACGGGACTTCTTACCGAGAGGGAAATGCAGGCCCAGGTTCTGGATAACATGGACCTTGAGAGAGAACGAGGGATCACCATCAAATCCCAGGCGGTTCGTATTGTATACAAAGCCAAGGACGGAAATGAGTATATTTTTAACCTGATCGATACCCCGGGACATGTAGACTTTAACTATGAGGTTTCACGAAGCCTTGCTGCCTGTGACGGAGCGATCCTTGTTGTGGATGCAGCACAGGGAATCGAAGCTCAGACACTTGCCAATGTATATATGGCACTGGACCATGATCTGGATGTGGTTCCGGTGATCAACAAGATCGACCTTCCAAGTGCGGATCCGGAGCGTGTTATCAATGAGATCGAGGATGTGATCGGAATTGAGGCGCAGGATGCACCGCAGATCTCCGCAAAAACAGGACTGAATGTAGACCAGGTCCTGGAGCAGATCGTCAATAAGGTCCCGGCGCGTCGGGGGATGTGGATGCACCGCTGAAGGCTCTGATCTTTGACTCTGTTTATGACCCTTATAAGGGCGTTATCGTATTTTGCAGAGTGAAGGACGGACGTGTGAAAAAGGGCACGAGGATCCATATGATGGCGACCGGATTTACCACGGAGGTTGTGGAGGTTGGATATTTTGGAGCGGGTCAGTTTATCCCATGTGACGAGCTGACAGCAGGCATGGTCGGATATATCACAGCCAGCATCAAGAATGTCCGTGATACCCGCGTGGGTGATACGGTAACGGATGCGGACAACCCCTGTACAGAGGCGCTTCCGGGGTATAAGAAGGTAAACCCTATGGTTTATTGTGGCCTTTATCCGGCAGATGGTGCCAAGTACGGCGATCTCCGTGACGCACTGGAGAAGCTTCAGCTCAACGATGCTTCCCTTTATTATGAACCGGAGACATCGGTCGCTCTTGGATTTGGTTTCCGCTGCGGCTTCCTGGGACTTCTTCATCTTGAGATCATTCAGGAGCGTCTGGAGAGAGAGTATAACCTGGATCTTGTAACTACAGCACCGAGTGTTATCTATAAGGTCTATAAAACCAATGGTGAGATCATCGAGCTGACCAATCCCACCAACTTCCGGATCCCTCAGAGATCGAATACATGGAAGAACCCATGGTGAAGGCAGAGATCATGGTAACCACAGAGTTCATTGGTGCGATCATGGATCTCTGCCAGGAGAGACGTGGTCAGTATGAAGGCATGGAATATATGGAAGAAACCCGTGCACTCCTGAAATACAGACTGCCGCTGAACGAGATCATTTATGATTTCTTTGATGCACTGAAATCACGTTCCAGAGGTTATGCATCCCTGGATTACGAACTGGACGGATATGAGAGAAGTGAGCTTGTAAAGCTGGATATCCTTGTGAATAAAGAAGAAGTGGATGCTCTTTCCTTTATCGTGCATGCAGATACTGCTTACGAGCGTGGAAGAAAGATGTGTGAGAAGCTGAAAGACGAGATCCCGAGACAGCTCTTTGAGATTCCGATCCAGGCAGCTATCGGAAGCAAGGTCATTGCCAGAGAGACGGTAAGAGCCATGCGTAAAGACGTACTTGCCAAGTGTTACGGTGGAGATATCTCCCGTAAGAAGAAGCTTCTGGAGAAACAGAAGGAAGGTAAGAAACGTATGCGTCAGGTAGGTAACGTGGAGATCCCGCAGAAGGCATTTATGAGTGTCCTGAAGCTGGATGATAAATAGGAGATGACTTTTTTGAAAAAAAAATATAAAAAAAACTGTTTCTGGCAGCAGGACTTCTGGCTATAACAGGAGCTCTGCTTACCGGATGTGGTTCAAAGAAGAAAAATGCAGAAGAGGAAAGTGTGATCAAAATCAGTACAGCGCCGGAACCGACTGCCACTCCTGATCCGAAAACCGTAGATCCGGATGCAGTGACGAGCAATGGAAATCTGACAATGGTCAATGAGTACCTGGCAGAAAACGGCAGCGAGGCACTGGGAATCGATGGCGTGACACCGACACCGGCTGCTTCAGACGGAAGTACGGATAATGCGGATAGTGCCGGTGAAGATACAAGCTCCGATGAGGATAATGATACATCAGGTAGTGGTGGAGAGGAAGGAGCCATGGATGGAGAATGAGGCGAAAAAACCGCTGGAGCTCTATATCCATATTCCGTTTTGTGTAAAAAAATGCGATTACTGTGATTTCCTTTCCGGACCTGCCGGAAAAGAGAGACAGCAGGAATATTTCCAGGCTCTGGAAAGGGAGATTGCCGCTGTTCCGGATTTTTCGGACAGGGAGATCACCACAGTTTTTATCGGCGGAGGAACACCTTCCGTGCCGGATCCGTCTCTTGTTGGAGAGATGCTGGATCAGATCAGAAATAAGTTTTTTGTGGCCCCGGATGCTGAGATCACCATCGAAGCAAATCCGGGGGACTTTATATAAAGAAAAACTTCAGATATATCTGGAACACGGGATCAACCGACTGAGTCTGGGGCTTCAGTCCCCGCAGAATCGGGAATTAAAGATCCTTGGAAGGATCCATACGTGGGAAGAGTTTCAGGAGAGCTTTTTTATGGCAAGGGATGCAGGCTTTTCCAACATCAATATCGATCTGATGAGTGCCATTCCGGAACAGACCTATGCAGACTGGGAAAAAAATCTCCGCACGGTGGCAGGGCTTTCGCCGGAACATATTTCCGCCTACAGTCTGATCATTGAGGAAGGCACTCCTTTCGGGGAGAGAAAGCTGAAATTGCCGGATGAGGATACGGAGTACCGTATGTATGAGAATACGGCAGGGATCCTGGAGGAATATGGGTTTCATCAGTACGAGATCTCCAATTATGCGAAAGGCGGACGGGAATGCCGTCATAATAAGGGATACTGGCAGAGGATCGATTATCTGGGACTGGGACTTGGGGCGTCTTCACTTCTGAAGCATATGCGTTTTTCCAATACTGCGGATATGAAGGAATATATTGGAAACAGTGCGTTTCCGGATAAGATCCGCCAGAATATGGAAAGCCTTACAGAGGCAGATGAGATGGCTGAGTTTATGTTTCTGGGGCTTCGGATGACAGAGGGCGTTTCAATGGAAGCGTTTGCGGAATATTTCGGAAAAATATGGAAAACGTTTACGGAGAGGTCCTGAAAAAACATCTGGAGATCGGAATGCTGGAACAAAAAGGAGACAGGATATATCTTTCGAGAAAGGGAATCCATGTGAGCAATGGAGTGATGGCGGATTTTCTGCTGTAGAAAAATTTGTCGATTTTTTCACCTTGACGAACGGATGTTCTGACGGTATACTGATAAAAATCAGAAGTTTTACAGCGGAATAAGAGAGGTAGATTCTGCTGTTGAGAAGAATACCGGAGTATTTTTTATGACCGGACAGAGTAGGAGGCTTTCATGTCAGCAGAAGCAAACGATAAGAAGCGTTTTATTAGGATACGCGGAGCCAATGAGAATAATCTTAAGAATCTTAGCGTCGATATTCCCAGAGACCAGTTTGTGGTACTTACCGGACTCAGCGGCTCCGGTAAGTCATCTCTTGCATTTGATACCATTTATGCAGAGGGACAGAGACGTTATATGGAGTCACTTTCTTCCTATGCGAGGCAGTTCCTGGGACAGATGGAGAAACCGGATGTGGAGAGTATCGAGGGCCTTCCGCCGGCAATCTCCATTGATCAGAAGTCAACGAACCGGAATCCCCGTTCTACAGTGGGTACGGTAACGGAGATCTACGATTATTTCCGACTTCTGTATGCCCGTGTGGGAATCCCGCACTGTCCCAAATGTGGAAGAGAAATCCGCAAACAGACGGTAGATCAGATGGTGGATCAGATCATGACGCTTCCGGAACGCCAGAAGATCCAGCTTCTTGCACCGGTAGTGCGGGGCCGCAAGGAACCCATGTTAAACTTCTGGATCAGGCCAGAAGAAGCGGATATGTGAGAGTGCAGATCGACGGAAATCTCTATGAGCTTTCTGAGGAGATCAAGCTGGATAAGAATATCAAACATAACATTGAGATCGTTGTGGATCGACTTATTGTGAAACCGGGAATAGAGAAGCGTCTTTCCGATTCCATTGAAACCGTGCTGGATCTGGCGGATGGTCTGCTGGTAGTAGACACTATGGACGGGAAGCTTCTGAATTTCAGTCAGAGTTTTTCCTGTCCGGATTGCGGCATCAGCATTGATGAGATCGAACCCAGGAGCTTTTCCTTTAATAATCCATTTGGTGCCTGCCCGCAGTGTCTGGGTCTTGGATATAAGATGGAATTTGATATCGATCTGATGATCCCGGATAAGAAACTGAGTATCAATGAAGGGGCTATCGCTGTTCTCGGATGGCAGTCCTGTACCACGCAGGGAAGCTTTTCCAGAGCGATCCTGGATGCCTGGCAAGGGAATATGAATTTTCTCTGGATACACCTTTCTGCGAGTATCCGAAGAAGGTCCAGGATATCCTCATCCATGGTACCGGCGGTCATTCTGTGAAGGTTTATTATAAAGGACAGCGGGGAGAGGGCGTTTACGATGTGGCGTTCCCGGGACTGATCCGCAATGTGGAGCAGAGATACCGTGAAACCGGTTCCGAGGCCATGAAGCAGGAATACGAGAGCTTTATGCGGATTACTCCGTGCACCACATGTAAGGGACAGAGGCTGAAGAAGGAGTCACTGGCAGTGACCGTGGCGGATAAGAATATTTATGAAGTGACCAATATGCCGGTACAGAAGCTGCAGGGCTTTCTCCGCGATCTGAAGCTTTCAAAGCAGCAGGAGCTTATTGGAAGGCAGATCCTGAAGGAAATCCGCGCTAGGGTTGGATTTCTGGCAGAGGTTGGCCTGGAGTATCTTTCACTTGGAAGAGCTACCGGAACCCTTTCCGGCGGAGAGGCTCAGAGAATCCGTCTTGCCACACAGATCGGATCCGGGCTTGTGGGGGTTGCATATATCCTGGATGAGCCGAGTATCGGGCTTCACCAGAGAGATAATGACAAGCTTCTGGGGGCACTGATGCGTCTCCGTGATCTTGGCAACAGTCTGATCGTGGTGGAGCATGATGAAGATACCATGCGTGCTGCAGACTGTGTCATCGATATCGGCCCCGGAGCCGGAGAACATGGCGGACAACTGGTCGCAATGGGGACAGCTGAGGATCTGATGAAAAATGAGCAGTCTGTGACAGGAGCTTATTTAAGCGGAAGGCTGAAGATCCCGGTACCGGAAGTGAGGAAGGAACCAACCGGATTTCTTCATATAAAGGGTGCGGCAGAGAACAACCTGAAGCATATCGACGTAGATATTCCTCTGGGAGTGATGACCTGTATCACAGGTGTTTCCGGCTCCGGTAAGAGCTCTCTGATCAATGAAATCTTGTACAAGAGACTTGCCAGAGACCTGAACCGTGCCAGAGTGATCCCCGGGAAACATGATGACATCCTGGGTATCGATCAGCTGGATAAGGTGATCAATATCGACCAGTCCCCGATTGGAAGAACTCCCCGTTCCAATCCTGCCACATATACCGGAGTTTTTGACCAGATCCGTGATCTTTTGCAGCCACCGCAGATGCCAAGGCAAAGGGCTACAAGAAAGGCCGTTTCAGTTTTAATGTCAAGGGCGGACGGTGCGAGGCCTGCAGTGGTGACGGAATCATCAAGATCGAGATGCATTTTCTTCCGGATGTATATGTGCCTTGCGAAGTCTGCAAGGGCAAACGCTACAATCGTGAGACTTTGGAAGTGAAGTATAAGGGCAAGAGCATTTATGATGTATTGAATATGACTGTGGAAGAAGCACTGACATTTTTTGAGAATGTACCGTCGATCCGGAGAAAGATCGAGACCCTGTATGATGTAGGGCTTTCCTATATCCGCCTGGGTCAGCCCTCCACCACTCTTTCTGGAGGAGAAGCACAGCGTATCAAGCTTGCCACAGAACTCAGCAAGCGCAGTACCGGAAAGACGATCTATATCCTGGATGAGCCTACCACAGGACTGCACTTTGCGGATGTCCACAAGCTGATCGAAATCCTGCGCCGTCTGTCTGAAGGAGGAAACACCGTTGTGGTCATTGAGCACAATCTGGATGTGATCAAGACGGCGGATCATATTATTGATATCGGACCGGAAGGCGGTGACAGAGGCGGAACGGTAATTGCCAGAGGAACTCCGGAGGAAGTAGCAGAGAATCCGGTTTCCTACACCGGTAAATATGTGAAAAAATATCTGGAACAGAAATAACCGGTAAAAGTTCTTTTCAATTTCTGTGGTTTTGTATATAATGAAGTGCGGGAACGTTTCGGCACAGACCGGAACAGAATAAGTCAGAAATGCGTCAGCATATGAATGTGTATGACGCAGGCGGGAGGATTTATGCCGGCAAAGGATATTGGAATCGATCTGGGAACCAGAAACAGTCTGGTGTTTTCCACAGGCAAGGGAATCGTTTTAAGAGAGCCCTCTGTGGTTGTTTATGATAAAGATACAGAGAAGATCAGAGCAATTGGTGAGGAAGCCAGACAGATGGCAAGCCATCTGACTTCCAATATGGAAGTGATCTGGCCAATCCGAAGAGGTGTGATCGTAGATTATAATGTAATGGAAAAGATGCTGAAATATTTTATTTCACAGGCTATGGGACGGAGAGCGTTCCGGAAACCGAGAGTCAGCATCAGTGTTCCGAGCGGGATCACGGAGATCGAGCGCAAGGCAGTTGAGGAAGCTGCTTATCAGTCAGGGGCCAGGGAAGTTTTTCTTGTGGATGAGCCATTGCTGCTGCTATCGGGGCAGGTGTAGACATTACCAAGCCATTTGGCAATCTGATCGTGGACATCGGTGCAGGGACCACGGATGTTGCGGTCGTATCCGTAGGAGGTGTGGTTGTTTCCGCATCTGTGAAGGTTGCAGGAGATAATTTTGATCATGCGATCATGAATTATGTACGTGAGAAGCATAGTCTCTTTATCGGGGAGGATGCAGCGGAGAATATCAAGATCAAGATCGGAACAGCCAGTGAAGAAGCGGATCTTCGCACGATGGAGGTCAAGGGCAGAAATATCATCACAGGACTTCCGAAGGTGGCAACACTGACTTCTGAGGAGATCCGGACCGCTTTGCGGGAAACGACCGGACAGATCGTAGAGACAGTCCATGGCGTTCTTGAGAAAACACCGCCGGAGCTGGCGGCAGATATCATGGACCGAGGAATCGTTCTTACAGGCGGAGGTGCCATGCTGCATGGAATGGATGCATTGATCGAGCAGAAAACAGGAGTCAGCACATTGACTGTGCAGGATGCAATGCTTGTAGTGGCTGCCGGAACAGGAAAATATGCGGAAATCATGTCAAGGATGTAAACCGTTATGAGGCGTCCGGACGGCACAGGGTCAGAGAAGAGACTGCCGCAGGAAACTCATACAGATAAGGCGCTGCAGCTGCAGTGCCTTTTGCTGTTATCAGAGGTTTACAGATGGAGAAAAAAATGAGTGAGACAGTTACAGGATATATAGATCATGTGATCTTCCGAAATGAAGATAATGGATATACGGTCATGGTACTGAAAGGGATGGAAGAGGAACGGGAATTGACCTGTGTGGGGACATTTCCTGCGATCACCCAGGGGGCTGCCATTGAAGCTTCCGGAAATTATACAACACATCCGGTGTATGGCAAGCAGTTTCAGATAGCCTCCTACGTAGAAAAAATGCCGGAGGATGCACTGGCCATGGAACGCTATCTGGGTTCCGGCGCGATCAAGGGGATCGGTGCGGCACTGGCAGCCAGGATCGTACGTCGTTTCGGCGATGATACCATGCGTATTGTGGAGGAAGAGCCGGAGCGGCTGGCTGAGATCAAGGGAATCAGCGAAAAAAGGCCATGGAGATCGCAGAACAGATGACGGAGAAAGCAGATATGCGCCGCGCTATGATCTTTCTCCAGAAATACGGGATATCACTGAATCTCGGCGCAAAGATCTATCAGAAATATGGGCAGACTGTATATGGAGTCCTGCAGGAGAATCCGTATCGCCTTGCAGAGGATATCAGTGGTGTGGGATTCCGTATCGCAGATGAGATCGCTTCCCGGATCGGGATCCATACAGATTCAGATTACAGGATAAGAAGCGGAATGTTGTATACTCTCCTACAGGCTTCAGGAGAAGGCCATATCTATCTCCCGAAGGAGGAACTTTTTCCAGGGCATCCGGACTTTTGGGAGTAGATTCCTCCTACATGGAAAAACATCTCATGGATATGGTAGTAGACCGGAAACTGATCCTGAAAGAAACAGAAGACGGTGCAGTTGTCTATCCCACACGATATTATTATCTTGAGCTGAATTCAGCCAGAATGCTCTGTGAGCTGAACATCCTCTGCCCGGAAGATGAGGAGATGATGGAGAAACGGATCAATAGGATCGAAAAGGAGACAGGAACCCGGTTAGATGAAATGCAGAAACAGGCAGTGGCGGCAGCTGCCAGTCATGGTCTGTTTATTCTGACCGGCGGGCCGGGAACCGGAAAGACTACAACGATCAATGCGATTATCCGTTATTTTGAAGAGGAAGGCGCTGAGCTGCGGCTTGCAGCTCCCACCGGCCGTGCAGCCAAGCGAATGACAGAGGCTACCGGATACGAGGCTCAGACGATCCACAGACTTCTGGAGCTGAACGGGATGCCGGAGGAAGAGCAGGAAGGCCGTGCAGTTCATTTTGACAGGAATTCGGAGAATCCGCTGGAAGCGGATGTGATCATCATTGATGAGATGTCCATGGTAGATATCGCACTGATGCATTCATTGCTTCTTGCAGTGACAGCAGGGACCAGACTGATCCTGGTAGGTGATGAAAATCAGCTTCCCAGTGTAGGCCCGGGAAATGTTCTAAGGGATATTATCCGCAGCGGCTGTTTTTCGGTAGTAGAGTTGAAAAAGATTTTCCGCCAGGCATCTGAAAGTGATATTGTGGTGAATGCACATAAGATCAACCGGGGCGAGCAGGTGACCATCAATAACAAGAGCCGGGATTTCTTTTTTCTGAAAAGATATGACGCGGACATCATTATCCGTGTGGTGATCGCACTGATCCAGGAGAAGCTTCCGCGTTATGTAGATGCAAAGCCCTATGAGATCCAGGTGCTCACGCCTATGCGTAAGGGACTTTTAGGTGTGGAGCGGCTGAACCAGATCCTTCAGAGATATCTGAACCCGCCGGATGAAAAGAAAAAGGAGAAAGAGATCGGACAGCGCCTTTTCCGTGAAGGGGATAAGGTGATGCAGGTGAAGAACAATTACCAGCTGGAGTGGGAAATCCTTGGACGATACAAGATTCCTGTGGATAAAGGTGTGGGCGTGTTTAACGGAGATACCGGTATTATGACGGAGATCAATGAATTTGCGGAAACGGCTACCGTGGAATTTGAGGATGGCAGACAGGCAGAATATTCCTTCAAACAGCTTGAGGAACTGGAACTTGCCTATGCAGTGACCATACATAAGTCCCAGGGCTCAGAATATCCGGCAGTGATCCTTCCGATCCTTTCCGGACCAAGGATGCTGATGAATCGGAATCTTCTGTATACAGCAGTGACCAGAGCCAGAAAATGTGTTACCGTAGTAGGCAGCGAGACCACTTTTGCGGAGATGATCCGTAATGAAAAACAGCAGCAGAGATACAGCTCTCTGGACAGACGGATCCGGGAGCTGGATGAATCTGAACAGAAAGAGAGCGCCATCGGGGAGAAAGGACTTTCTTGAAAAAACAGCAGATTTTTTACTGGACATGCTTTACCCGAAAAAATGCCCGCTGTGTCATCAGATACTGAAAGAAAAAGACCGGCTGATTTGCCGGAGTGTTCCGGAAAGGTCAGGCTATATCCGGTCCCAGGTGTATGAAATGCGGAAGACCGGTAAAAATGGAAGAGGAATACTGTGAAGACTGCCGCAAGGGTGCCCATCATTTTACGGAGGGCAGAAGTATTTTCTGGTACGGAGAGGTCTGGAGACAGTCTTTGGTACGATTTAAGTATTACGGATGTCGGGAATATGGGGATTTTTATGCAAAGGCAATGAGCGTCTTCGGAAAAAAAATATCTGGAACGGTGGAAGCCTGATCTGATCGTTCCCGTTCCTCTGCATCCCAGAAAAAAAAAAGGATGAGAGGTTTTAACCAGGCAGCATATCTGGCAGAAAGGCTCAGTGTTCTTACAGGGATCCCATGGAATGAGCATCTGGTAAAGAAGATACGAAGCACAAGATCTCAGAAAAAACTTAATGCCATACAGAGGCGTCAGAACCTGAAAAATGCATATCAGGTAACCGAAAGGATCCCGGGTTTTTCTGTACTTGTGGTGGATGATGTATACACAACAGGAAGTACGGCAGATGCCATGGCAATGTGTCTTCTTGAGGCCGGTGCAGAGAAAGTTTATTTTCTGACAATATGCGCAGGAAGGGCATGAAACAGCCGAAAAAACACTTTTCATAGGTATGGAACTATGCTACAATAAATTTGATTGCAGTTAAAAAGTATAACTGTATGGAAAGCGTAATGCGGATCATATATTGGGGATTTTCCTGATAAAGAAAGCTTATGAGGAGTTATTTTTATGGTAAATGAAGAAAAAGTGAAGATTATGAACCGTCTGGCTATGTATGAACATGGCGAAGGCAGGAAGTATCTTCCGGTGAGCAGATATTATCGAAGTGATTATATTGGACTTGCACTGATCAGAAACTTTTTTCTGGTAACGATCGGATATGTATTGGGACTTGCAGGCGTTGCCGCATATTTCAGCGAATATCTTATGGATAATGTGAATAAGATTAATCTGGTCAAGGTTGGAATCTATATCATCGTCGGTTATCTGATCGTGCTTGTTGTATATTCGATACTGACCTACATCCAGTATTCTGTGAAATATTTCCGGGCAAAAAAAGTGTCAGGGAATATTATCAGGATCTTACAAGACTGGAAAAATCTACGGGCGGGAGGAAAAAAGAAATCCGGTCCGGAGAAATGCAGGAGGACATAGAAAATGACAGCTTTACTTGAGATCAAACAGAATATCAAAAGATTTTACGGACAATATGAAGTATATATACTGCCGGTCCTGAAGTTTGTTCTGGCATTTGCCTATTTTCTCTGGATCAACAGCAATATGGGTTACATGAAACAGCTGGATAATATTTTTGTTGTCCTGATCCTGGCGCTTGTATGTTCGATCCTTCCGGTTTCCGTGATGATGTTTATGGGATTTGCGTTGATGATCGGGCACTGTTATGCAGTCGGGATCGAAACGGCAGGATTTATGCTACTTCTTATTCTGTTAATGCTGATCCTGTTCCTAAGATTCAGCAGGTCACAGAATCTTGCAATGATCCTTACACCACTTTCTTTCGGATTTGGTGTTCCTGCACTTATGCCGATCGGGGCAGGCCTGCTGGGTAGCGCATTGTCAGCGCTTCCGGCCGGATGCGGTGTTGTGATCTATTATTTTATACGGTTTGTACATGCACAGTCGGCGGCACTCAGTGATCCTGCCGCAGAGATCGCAGAAAAACTGAAGCTGATCTCTGACGGACTTGTCCACAACTGGGCAATGTGGATCACGGTGATCGCGTTTGTGGTAGTGATCCTGTTTGTGAACCTTCTGAGAACACGGGCGTTTGATTATGCATGGAGGATCGCTGTCATTGCCGGTGGCGTGATCTATATCCTGGTTATCCTTGCCGGAGATTTCTGCCTTAGTATTACGGTAGCCATGGTGCCGATGATCCTGTCCACAGTGATCTCCGTACTGGCAGGATTTGTTCTGGAGTTCTTTGTTTTTGGCGGAGATTACAGCAGAACAGAACGTCTGGAATATGAGGATGATGAGTACTATTACTACGTAAAAGCCGTTCCGAAGGCATCAGTCGCCACTTCTGAGAGAAGTATCAAAAAAATCAATGCGGAGCCGGTAAAAGAAGAAAAAAAAGAAGACAATGTTGTGTCTTTCAGTGATGATGTATTTCCTGAGAAGACCGAAATGCATACAGTAAAGATGCCGGATATGGTTTCCGAAAATACAGTAAGTGAGAAACCGCAGGGATTGGACAAGATCGATTTCGAAAAACAGCTGGAGGAATCGCTGAAGGATCTTTAAACAGGAACGATTGGAATAGCTCAGGAAGAAAGGAGGAGACTTATGCAGAATGTGCTGACAGTTGTGGTCGGATATCTTGGGAAAATTTCCCTTCCGGGACTTGGCGTGATAGATATCATTGAGATCGGACTGATTTCCTTTTTTGTATATCAGTTTATGGCATGGATCAAATTTACACGTGCATATACCTTCTGAAGGGCATTTTGATCGTCCTTGGATTTATCCTGGTCGCATATATCTTCAAAATGAATACGATCCTCTGGATCTTCCGGAACCTGGCTAATGTGCTGGTGATCGGTGTGATCGTAATCTTTCAGCCGGAGCTGAGGAAGGCGCTGGAGCAGCTGGGACAGAAGAAGTTTGTTTCCAACATTATTCCCTTTGATTCTGGCAGGGAAGTGCAGGAGCGTTTCAATGACAAGACTATCAACGAACTGGTAAAGGCCTGTTTTGATATGGGTGAAGTTAAGACCGGAGCACTGATCGTGATCGAGGAAGAGATCCGGCTTGATGAATATGTGAGAACCGGTATCAATATTGACGGTATCCTTACCAGTCAGCTGCTGATCAATATTTTTGAGCATAATACACCTCTTCATGACGGAGCGGTGATCGTGCGGGGAAACCGCGTAGTAGCAGCAACCTGCTATCTGCCTCTTTCAGATAATATGGAACTGAGTAAACAGCTGGGAACAAGACACAGAGCAGGTGTGGGTATCAGCGAAGCTACGGATTCTCTTACGATCATTGTTTCGGAAGAGACAGGACAGGTTTCTGTGGCCAGAGGCGGTGAGTTATCCAGAGGGCTTAACAGTAAGCAGCTTCGTGAAGTACTTGTTTCTGCTCAGAATAAAAAGGTTGTTGACAACGGTAAGCTGAGAAGTCTGCTGAAAGGGAGAGTGAAACATGAAGAAAAATCTGACTAAGAACATCCCTTTGAAAATCATGTCGATCATTGTGGGAATCCTGGTGTGGCTGATCGTAGTAAATGTTGATGACCCTATCATTACAAAAGGCTTTGTGATCTCAGATGTGCAGATCATCAATGAAGCTTATGTGGATCAGCTGGGCGAGATGGTCATGCAGGATGATCGTGAAAATTCAGTACGTGTTTATATTACAGGTGAGCGGAAGATAGTCAACCGTCTCACCTCAAGTGATATTAAGGCAGTTGTAGACCTGCAGCAGGCTCAGTCTACCGATACAGACCCTGTAATGATCCCCATTACAGCAACCTGTTCCGGGATACTTCCAGAGAATATCCAGGTGTCACCGCAGAATCTAAGTGTCCATCTGGAAAAAAAGGTGACCAAGGAATTTGCGATCAACGTTACCAGTGATGACAGCAAGCCTGCACAGGGGCTGGAGGTTGCTTCGCTTACCGCAAATCCGGAAAAAGTCCGTATTACAGGACCGGAATCCCTAGTTGGTAAGATAGACAGTGTGAGTGTGGATGTAAGTTCAAAGCTTGAGGGAATCGACCAGGATACGACGATCACAGGCGCAGAACTGACCATCACAGATAAGAATCAGGATACACTTTCATCAAATTCCATGAGCTATCTGAAATTTGACAACAACGGAAAGGTTAATGTCACGGCAAAGCTCTGGAAGGTGCGTTCTGATATACGGATCAGTGCGGGATATACGGGAGAACCGGCAGAAGGTTATGTTGTGGACAGTGTCACGACAGTACCGGAGACTTTCAGCGTAGCTGGAAGTGAAGAAGCACTGAACAATCTGAAACTTCAGGGAAATACTATTTATCTTGATAATGAGAATGTGGATATTTCAGGAAAGAGCAATGACGTGGAAAAGAAGTAAACCTGTCAGAACTTCTTCCGGATGGCCTTAAGCTGACATCTGGATCCAGTACGGACCTCTGGATCACAGTCAATATCCTGCCGGAGGGCAGTAAGATATACAGCTTCCCGACAGAGGATATCAAAGTAAAGGGTCTGCCTGATGATCTGCAGCTGGCGTTTGAAGTTGCGGATATTGAACTGAAGGTGCAGGCGGAAGACGGAGATCTTTCCCAATTGATCTGAAGTCGGTAGGAGCAGCACTTTCCATGGATGACTGGGAGGAGGGCAGCTACGAAGTACCGATCAAAATCAGCTTCCGGAAGGCTACAAGCTGCTGGAGGATGTAACCGCCGAGATCAAAATCTCCAAGGTTTCCAATGTAGACAGCAGCAGTCAGTAAGTAATCACAGCTTTGGACAAGGCTTGAAGGATAAGTAATATAAAGGGAGACAGCAGCAATGTTAAGTTATAAGGTAACGGTCAGGAACCGTCAGGGCTTCATCTTCGTCCCGCAGGGCTTTTGTGCGGCGAGGCAATAAAATACAAATCGTCCATAACATTTCAGTATGCCGGAGGTACAGCGAATGCCAAAAGTGTTCTGAGTGTTCTGGGTGCCTGTGTTAAAAGCGGGGATGAGATCACACTGGTCTGCGAGGGTGAGGATGAACAGGCTGCGATAGATGCGCTTGTGGCTCTTATCGAAGGCGGACTGGGCGAATGATACGTAACAGATACAATAATTATTTACAGCAGCATGATCAGGAGGGATTATTGTGAAGAGAAGAGTTGTGGCAATTTTTCTCAGTCTGACATTATGCATGGGCGGAACTTTGGAAGCCGGCGCTGCGGCTTTGGAAGTACAGACGTGCAGATGGCAGCAGAGACAGCCGGCGATCCGGCTGAGGATGTATTCAGTGATGAAGCGGAAACGACTGTACAGCAGCCGGAGACAGAAGCGGATCAGACAGGTAGTACTGACAGTACAGACAGTTCAGAAGAAACACCTGTTACACCGGAGAACCCCGCAGAGACACCGGATGTTATAGAAACACCGGAGATTACAGAGACACCGGAAACTACAGAAGCACCGGAGGCTACAGAAGCACCGGATGCGACAACAGAAGACAGTACAGATCCGGGCGATGATTTCAGTGCAGGTGATGCACAGGAACTGGATGCACCGTCAGCAGATACCGCAGTACAGAACAAAGTAGAGAATAACAAGGCAGAGGAAACTTCTGCTACCGGAGCATCACTGGTAAACGGTGTAGTCGTTGCCAAGACAAGTGACTGGGTTTCTGCAAACGGTTTTACAGACTCCGCAAAAAGAAGGTTGCTGCATCTGCAGCTCCGGAGGGAAAAGCTTCTGAGGATCCTGCAGAAAGCAGCGAAGAAGAGCAGAAAACAACAGTTGATGAAACAGCTGCAGCAGCACAGGAGGTACAGCAGACTGAAGAGCTTCCGGAAGGTGCAGCAGAGAGTGAGCAGGCTCAGGTACTCCAGAATGAGTCAGCAGAAGGAGAGCAGGAGACTGCAGCAGAAGAAGTTTCTACAGAGGAAGTATCCGCAGCAGAAGCTTCTGCAGAGACAGCATCCGCAGATGTAGTGTCTGCAGAGGAGACATCCGAAGAGACAGCACCCGCAGAAACAGAGACGCAGTCGAAACATCAGAGAGCGTAGATAACGCAGAGACTCTTGCCCAGGATGAAGGGAACGCTTCTCAGGTATCAGAAACAGGTTCCATCGAAGATAATTATTTTACTGCGCAGGATGGTCTTCTTAAGATCAATACCAACGGACATGTGGGATATTATCTTTTTAATGAAGACGGATATCTGGTAACCGGCCGTATGACCCGTGAGCCAGGTGCAGCAGGTTATACCGGAACACATAAGACAGAATGGTATTTCCTTGAAAGCTCAAAAGCTTCCCTGTATTCGGATTCCACCGGAAAAGCGATCACACCGTGGACATCCAATCTTGGCCAGCAGAAGAGAAATTACTGGTTATGGACAGGAACTATTTTCCGCTATTATAATTCTCAGGGTGATTACAAATCCATAGAGGCTCAGAACCTTGCAGGCAAGATCAAGAAGATCGGAAATGCTTATTATACACTGATGCGTAACGGAAAACCGCGAACAGGGATCCTGAAGCTGACAACCGGTTCCACAACATATCAGTATTACTTCCAGCCGGCATCAAAGGCAGGAGAGATTCCAGGAAAGCTTTTTTATGGCGGATGGACATATGTTTTAAACAGCAAAAATCAGAAACGTTTTATCTATTGTAACCCGAAGGCTGCCACACGTGGACAGATCATGAAACATGGAGTTTATGTATCACCTGTAATGTCCAAGAAATATCGGTACATGCTGGATGCCAGCGGTTATGTTATGACGAATACAATGGCGAAGGCGCAGAATAACGCATATTATGTTTCAGACAGCAAGGGCCGCATCATTACAAAAAAACTTGTGAAGTATAAAGGCAGCAGATATTATTTCGGAGACGATGGCAAGAGAGTTTCCTGGAAGAATTGCTGGCATGGCTGCCCGGGTGCATCCAACAAGATTTATTATTTCGGAAGTACAGCAGGAAAGATTGTTGAAAAATATGGCTGGCAGAAGGTGACCGATGCAAAAGGCCAGTTCTTCGGATGGTTTTATTTCGACAAAAATGGAAATCATTATAAGAGCCAGATGTAACAAACAAGTCCTCCAAAAAGAGCTATTATTTCAACAGCACAGGACAGCTTGCAACCGGAAAGACCAAGATCGGTAAAAATTATTATTTCTTTGCAACATCAGATGCTAATGCGCACAGAGGCTGGATGTACAAGAGTACATTGATCCGTTACCAGAATAAGTGGTATTATGCAGGCGGCAACGGCGTTCTGAAAAAATCAGGCTGGCAGAAGGTCGGTAAATACTGGTACTATCTGCAGAACTATACCGTTGTGACAAATAAATCCATGAAGCGTGGTTCCGTAAATGGTTATCTGGACAGCCAGGGACGTTTTTCCACCGGCTGGGTGATCGTCAGCGATTACTATGATCAGGTCAAATATATCGATCCGGACAGCGGTTCCAAGTATCTGACCAATACAAGCAGATGGATCAATGGAAAACTGTATTACTTTGATAAGAACGGTTACCGCCGCAATGATGTTTCAAATATTTACGGAGGACCATATTACCTGGAGGTTGATAAGACCAACGGTGTTATGACTGTATACACAAACAGCAGCAAGACGATTCCGGTTAAGACAATCCGTGTTTCTGTAGGTCTTTCCGGAACACCTACATGGGATGGTACATACAGACTGAGCCGCAGTCTGAGATGGCAGCCACTGATGGGACCGTCCTGGGGACAGTATGGAACACATGTTGACGGATGCGGACAGGGAGGAATCTTTATCCATTCCGTAGCCGGATCGACCAGGAGTGTTTATAATCTTCCGGCAGGCGAGTACCTGAAGCTTGGTCAGCCTGCATCTCACGGATGTATCCGTACCTGTGTAGCTGATGCGAAGTGGGTATTTGAGAACTGTAACGGTTCTACGATCCACATTTACAGCAGCGGAAATTACGTTAACAATGAATCCTTCAAGGGACCGTTAGGCCGCAGACCGCTGGCAACCTTCCGTGGAGCAGGAAACTTTGATCCTACAGACCCGGAAGTTCCGTGATCTTTACCGAACAGTACCAGAAAGAAATATATAGAATAACTGAAGACCGATGTTCAGCTGTATGAAGCTGACATCGGTCTTTTTCCATATATGGCTTACTTTCCATTTTTTCATATGTATAATAAAAGTTATGCACAAATAAACAACATAATTTATGGAAGGAAACTAAAATGAAAAACTGGAAGAAATGGCTGGTGGCAGGCTGTATGGCAGCACTGCTGGGAATCGGGACAATGGGAACTACAGCGATGGCCATGGGCGGCGGAGGTGTAGACCGAAGCGAGGCAGTTGCTGAGGAAGAAAAAGTCCCCAGCGGGAAGGCAACACAGAATTCCAGGGTAAATTCAAATGCCTGGAAGAAGATCAATGGTGTCTGCTATAACGGAAGTGGCCAGAAGCTGGAAGGTGCTGTCACACGTGGAATCGATGTTTCTGAGTGGCAGGATACTATCAACTGGGGTCAGGTCAAAAAGTCCAATGTAGATTTTGCCTTTGTCAGGATTTCCTATGGCCTGAATCATCTGGATAAGACATATGATTACAACATGAAGCAGGCTGAGAAGGCAGGGGTTCCGACAGGAACCTATGTGTACAGCCTTGCACTGAACACACAGCAGGCACTGAAGGAAGCGCAGCTTGCCATCCGTAAAATGGATGGATACAAAGTATCCTATCCGGTGGTTTATGACATTGAATATGATCAGATGCGCAATCTTTCCGCATCACAGATCGCAGATCTGGCAAAGACTTTCTGCAATGAGATAAAAAAGCCGGATATCATCCAATGATCTACTGCAATACAGACTGGTATGACAACAAGCTTGACTGGAGTAAGATGACAGGCTATGATGTATGGCTTGCGCGGTATGGTGATACGATCCCGGCTCCTGACAAGAAAAAGTACAAATATACCATCTGGCAGTCCACCGATGGTGACGGTGGCGGATATCTGAATACCACCAAGGGTCTGGTTGCGGGAATTCCGTCTTATTCTACTGTAGATATTGACTTCGGTTATGTTGATTATACCAAGATCATCACACCCAGATGGCATGCACAGACCGGATACAAAGCATCCACCAGACCGGATACCAGTAACTATAAAGGAAAAACCGGCTGGGCAACAGAGAACGGAAAGAAATTTTATTATGTCAATGGTGTCAAAAAATACGGCTGGGTTCAGGTGAAAAATAAGAAATATTATATCCATAAGACTGTAGGAATGTGCCGTTCAAAGCTGATCAGGGATTCCAAGAACATTTCCAGATATGTAGACAAAAATGGAGTCCTTGTGAAAAATACCTGGATCACCTATAAGGAGAAAAAATATTATTTTGACAAAAACGGACATGCATTAAAGGGCATGAAAAAGGTGGGAAAGAACTATTATTATTTTCAGCCAAATATGGATACATGATGAGACACGTGCGGTATATGAACAGCAGGAATGATGTATATTATTTTGGCGGTGACGGCGTTATGGTCAAAATGTATTCTATACATGGAGCGGAAACGATGAAAGCCATACCTATTATTTTGGCTCCAATGGAAAGATGCAGAGAGGCTGGCTCAAACTGGACGGAAAGAGATATTATTTTGATCCGGAAACAGGAATCATGTACAAAAACTGTACAATTAAGAAAAACGGAAAGAGCTATACATTCGATGAAGATGGCGTATACACAACTGTATCCGCAGCAAATAAGAAAAAATAAAAATGCCGCAGCGAACGTAAAGCTGCCGGCATTTTTATGATCATAAGGTATAAACAAGGATTCCCAGGATGATGATCAGATTTCCGATGATCTTTCCGCGGGAATTTTTTCTTTCAGGATCCGCCAGGAAAACAGCAGGACAAAAACATAGGCGGCAGTATCGATCACCGGCCCGAATTTCATATCCACTTTGGTGTAGCACCAGGTATTCAGGAGCAGCACTCCGAAAAAGATACCATAGGCCAGGATCACCCGCCAGTTCAGATATTCCCGGAGGATTTTTGTATTCCATATTGGCACTCTGCTTCAGAAGTACCTGGGAAATTGCCGAAAAAAAGGTTCCGGCCAGCATGATCAGCATAAATGTTCTATTCATATCTCTGCACCATCCAGACTCCGATCAGAACGATCAGGATGCCGATGATGTTCTGAAGCGAAAGATTTTCGTGAAAAATGATCACAGCCCATACCTGGGACCACAGAAGATAGACGCTTTTGTTGGCGTAGGCCGTGGAAAGGGAAAATTTTTTGATCACCTGCTGCCATGCAATGGCGTAGATTCCACAGTTTGCGATCATAAGAAAAAGAAATACATAGAGAAGAGGACTATGAAGCCCTTCTTTATTATAATAAACCGATGCAAGCTTGGAAAAAACGCTGGTAAGAGAAAACAGCAGGATATTCAGATGAAGCTGAATATAATCTTTGATTTTTGTCATGTTTCCTCCATATCATAAATGCGATTATCATAGACTGATAATCAATATATATCATCCGGCAGGTTTATGCAAGAAAATGTTTGAACAATGTAACGGTTTACAACAGGAAATGAAAATGATAAGATTAAACGATAAGTGTCAATTGATACAAAAGAGAGGAAAAACGATATGTGTTTATATTCAGTGGTTGTTCCTGTATACAATTCAGAACATACGCTGCAGGAACTGTACACCCGTCTGGAAAAAGTATTCCGTGAAACGATAAAAGAAGAATTTGAACTGATCCTTGTAGATGACGGTCCAGGGACCGGTCTTTTGCGGTTATGCAAGAACTCCGGGAAAAAGATCCCCGTGTCAAGATCATCCAGATGGCAAGGAATTTTGGACAGCATCCTGCGCTTCTGTGCGGATTTGCCCACGCAAAGGGAGAGTTCATCGTAACTATGGATGATGACCTTCAGCATCAGCCTGAGGAGCTCCCCAAAATGATCAATGTAATGAAGGAACGTGACGATGTGGATGTGATCATCGCAAGTTATGAAGGACGTAAGCATAATCTGATCCGGAAGCTGGGCACAAAGCTGTCTGTATGGGCAACTTCCAAAATGCTCGGCAAGGATCCGAACCTTCAGATTACCAGTTATCGACTGATACGTCGGTTTCTGGTGGAAGCCATGCTGAAAACCAATACATATCTTCCGCAGATCGGAAATCTTCTGGTTTTAAGCTCCAACCGTATCATCAATGTTCCGGTGCAGCATGCAGCACGTGCATATGGAAAGAGCGGATATTCTTTTCGCCGCCTTGTGAAGGATCTCATCTATGATATTACTGCCCATACGGCATTTCCGTTGCTTATGGTGCGAAACATCGGCATTGCCAGTTTTCTGGTAAGCTTTTTACTGGGGATCTATTATCTGGTGAGATATTTTCTGTGCGGGATCTCAGTGGAAGGCTGGACATCTCTGATGCTTGTGATACTGGCATTTTTCGGACTGACATTGCTTTCGATCGGGATCATCGGTATTTATCTCATGAATATTCTCAATGAGGCCAAAAAGATGCCGCACTATGTGATCCGTCAGGAGGAGACAGACTGATGAAAAAAGAGATCGGCGGCTATCTGGAACTGGAAGAACCGGCGGGACAGGAATACTATCCGGATCTCTGCGGCGTGAATCTCGGAAGAACAGCGCTTTTGTGGCTGATGGAAGCACGCAGGTGCAAAAAGATCTACCTGCCATTTTTCTCTGCGATTCCGTAACCGGTGCCTGTGAGAGGTCCGGGGCAGAAATCGAATTTTATCATATGGATGAAGGTCTGCATCCGGTCCTTGAGGAGAGAACTCTTCCGGAAGGAGAATATCTATATCTGGTAAATTATTATGGCCAGCTTACCGATGATAAGATCCGGAAATATAAAAAAATCTATGGAAATATCATTGTGGATCATACGCATGCGTTTTTCAGAAGCCGCTGCCGGGTGTGGACACTCTGTACTCCTGCAGAAAATTTCTCGGAGTCAGTGACGGAGCATATCTGTCTACCGATGCGGAACTGGAACCGGAAAAGAAGCCCCTGGATCATTCCATGGAAGAATGGAGCATATTCTGGGACGTTATGAATATGATGCCGGAACCTTCTATCAGAAAATGCTGGATAATGCAGCAAATTATCATGAGATGGAGATCCGCCGAATGTCCCGTCTGACCGGAAACCTCCTCAGGACTATGGATTATTCCGGTATCAAAACAAGAAGAGAACAGAACTACCGTCTGCTGTCGCAGCTTCTTCCTTCAAGGAATGCTTTTACAGGGGAGGTGCCGGAGGGACCGTTTGCCTATCCGTATTATCATAAGAACGGATTAGAGCTTCGACGCTGGCTGGCAGGCCGGAAGATTTTTGTGCCGACAAACTGGCGCAATATCCTGGAAGAATTTGACAGGGATACCATGGAATATGACTGGGCTGCCAATGTGCTGCCGCTTCCCTGTGATCAGAGATACGGGGCAGAAGAAATGCAGTATATCGCGGATTCCATAAGAGAATGGGAGGAAACGGAATCATGAAACACAGATTGCTGATACTGGGAACGTTGGGAGAATTTGAGCAGCTGGTGCAGAAGGCCCGCGAAAAAGGATACTACACCATTGTCTGCGACGGATATCCGGATGGTCCGGCAAGAAAATTTGCAGATGAGGCATTTCAGATCCCGGTAACAGATACGGAACGGATCGCCTGTCTCTGCCGGGAAAAAGAAATCGATGGGATCCTCACATCCTTTTCCGACCTTCTTCTGGAATGTATGGTAAAGATCGCGGACCGGGCAGGAATCCCCTGTTATCTGAAACCGGAGCAGCTTCCCTGGTATCGTGATAAATCAGCGACCAGAGCACTGCTTACTGAATTGGGACTTCCCACTCCGGGCTTTCGAAAAATCCCGATCGCATATTTTAAAGACAGGTCCAAAAGAACTCAGCTGCAAGAGCTGCTTGAGGGACTTCGTTATCCGGTGGTCAGCAAGCCACTGGATAAATACGGCTCCCGCGGGATCTATATATCCGAAGATCTGGAGGAGCTGATAAACGGGGCAGAAAAAACAGCAGGATTTTCTGATATGCCGGAGATTTTGGTGGAAGAATATAACGATGGCTATGAATTCAATATGATGACCTGGGTGCGGCATGGAAAAGTCCATGTGATCAGTATTGCAGACCGTGAAAAGACATTTGTTGGCAAAGGTGAGATCCCCATCAGCACAAGAAATGTGTATCCTTCCAGATTATTGTCAAAAGTTGAAAAGCCTGCCACAGAACTTCTTCAGGCATATGCGGACAGAACCGGTCAGAAAGACGGAGCCCTTTCCATGCAGTTTTTCTGGAAGCCGGGAGAAGGTATCCAGGTCTGCGAGATCGCCGCACGATTTTTCGGATATGAGCATGAATTGACCGATATGGTCTATGGCTTTAATATGGAAGAGCTTCTTCTTGCATCTCTCTATGATCCGGATAAACTGGAAAAATGCTTGCAGAACACGATGTTCATAAACCACAGTGCTGTGGAGCTGTCATTTATTTTCAGGGAAGGCTTCTTACCATCGAAGATCAGTCTGCGGCAGTCCGGCTGGGAGAGAAAGAACAGGTGGAAAAGCCCTGGATCTTTTATCAGGAAGGAGAGAAGGTCATTGAGCATGGTCCTAATCCGTATCTGGCATTATATTATGTAAAAACAGAGAATCGTAAGGAAATGGATCTTCTCACAGAAGAGTTTTATGAGGAAATGCATATTCTGGATCCCAACGGCCAGGAGGTGGCATACCATAATCAGATCCCGGATTATGCACCGGCAGAAAAATAGGCATTGAATTTACAACATGAGTGTGAGAAAATGGAATGTGCAGTTAATGTAGAAAAACCATGAAGAATAAGAAATAAAGAGGAAATACATGATTGATTTTAACAGACCTGCGTTTACAGGTAAGGAATTTGAGTACATCCGTGACGCAGTAGAACGGGGAATGCTCTGCGGCGACGGGATCTACACGAAGAAATGTTCTGCATGGATGGAAGAGCGCTTTCATGTGGGTCATGTGATGCTGACAACCTCCTGTACCCATGCACTGGAGATGGCTGCTTTTCTGGCAGATATCCAGCCTGGCGATGAGGTGATCATGCGTCTTATACTTTTGTATCAACGGCAGATGCATTTGTGCTCCGCGGTGCAAGGATCGTATTTGTGGATATCCGGCCGGATACCATGAATATTGACGAGAAGCTGATCGAACAGGCGATCACAGATAAGACCCGTGCGATCGTTCCGGTCCATTATGCAGGAGTAGCCTGCGAGATGGACACGATCATGGAGATTGCCGGAAGGTATGATCTGAAGGTAGTGGAAGACGCGGCCCAGGGTGTGGATGCCTACTATAAGGGAAAAGCCTTGGTACCATTGGAGATTTTGGCTGCTACAGCTTCCATGAGACTAAGAACTATACCATGGGAGAGGGCGGTGCGATCCTGTTCAACGGGGAGCAGTACCTGGAGAAGGCAGAGATCCTGAGAGAAAAAGGAACGGACCGCAGTAAGTTTTTCCGTGGTCAGGTAGATAAATACCGCTGGATGGATTATGGATCATCCTATCTTCCGAGCGAATTGAATGCGGCATATCTTTATGCCCAGCTGGAGCAGCATAAGAAGATCAGCGACAAGCGGATGCAGATCTACGATTTTTACAATGAGAACCTCAGGTTTCTGGCGGAAGAAGGAAAGATCCAGCAGCCTTATGTACCGGAAGAATGCACACATAATGCACATATGTACTACATTAAGGTACATGATATCCAGGTACGCACAAGGCTTCTGAAATATCTCCGCGAAAAGAATATCTGCAGTGTGTTCCACTATGTACCCCTTCATTCCGCACCGGCAGGAAAAAAATTCGGAAGATTTTCCGGAGAAGATGTTTATACTACAAAAGAAAGCGAGCGTCTTATGCGACTGCCTATGTTCTATAATCTGGATATGGAGGATGCGAAGAGAGTTGTGGATGCTATTGCTTCCTTTGACGGGTTTTAACAGAAGAAGGGGAGAGTTATGAAAAAAATAAAAAATTTACTGGCAGTTTTCGCAGCAGTCAGTGTGGCGCTGATGCTGCCGTTACAGACCATGCTGCCGTGGACCTGAATGCGAAATATGATATCAGCACCAATCAGATCCAGGGATGGCCGGCAGGACCGGATATTACCTCAGATACCGGTATCCTGATGGATGCAGACACAGGAGTTGTTCTTTATAACAAGGGCGGAGATGAACAGAGATATCCGGCCAGCATTACCAAGATCATGACCTTGCTGGTGGCAGTGGAGAACTCCACCATGGATGAGAAGGTGACCTTTACAGAGACCGGGGTGCGTAATGTTACGGCAGATTCCAGTAATATCGGCACAAAGGTGGGCGAAGTCCTGACTATGGAGGAGTGTCTTTATGCTCTGATCATCCAGTCTGCCAATGACGTTGCGGCACAGATCGCAGAGCATATCGGCGGGACAGAGCAGGCATTTATCGATATGATGAACCAGCGTGCCAGTGAGATCGGATGTACCAATACACATTTTGCAAATTCCAGCGGACTTCCGGATGATAATCATTATTCTTCAGCACGGGATATGGCGCTGATCTTCAGAGAAGGACTGAAAAATGAAACATTCCGTACGGTTGTGGGCACACCGGATATATCATCCAGCCTACAAATATGAACAGCCAGCAGAGGATCCTGCATACCCATCATCCTATGTTTGCGCCGGAAAGCGGATTTTACTATGAAGGCTGCATTGGCGGAAAAACCGGAACTACCGTTGCGGCAGGGCATACACTTGTCACAGGAGTGACCAGAGATAATACCACATATATTGCAGTGACTATGCGTGGAACAGAGCTTTCCAATTCCTGTATGGACAGTACAGCTATGTTCAATTACGCATTTGAGAATTTCACAAAAACAGAAGTAAATGGCGGCTATGTATTCCTTCCAAAAGGGGTGGAGCTGAATTCCCTTACCGAGAAGTCAGAGAATACCAATGGGAAAACAGAAACCGGTTACTATTTCGGAGATTATCTGATCGGTACCGCAAGTGTTGCACAGGCAACTGATACACCGGTACCGGAACCGACCGCTGCAACAGAGGACAGCCAGGAAGCGGACAGTTCCGAAGCGGAAGATTCCACAGAAGCAGCAGAGGAAGATAACAGCAAAACAACAGAGAAGAGTACAGCCGGAGAGAGTACCAGCGAAAAAAAGAGCATTCCTGCCTTGCGTAAGATCCTTCTTATGATCATGCAGCGATGATCCTGATCCTGATCGCCCTTCTTGCGGCTCTCAGAATAAAAGAAAAGAAACATCACAAATAAATCAAAACAGAAAAGGAGAAAGAAAAAATGGGAAAAATAAAAGTAACACAGTGCGGAGATATTGAAGGACTGAAAGTGATTGAGCCAACTGTATTTGGTGATTCCAGAGGATATTTCATGGAAACATACAATTATAACGATTTCAAGGAAGCAGGCATTGATGTGGAATTCGTTCAGGACAATCAGTCCAGCTCCCGTTATGGTGTTCTCCGCGGACTTCATTTCCAGATCAGCTATCCCCAGGACAAGCTGGTACGTGTGGTAAACGGAGAAGTGTTTGATGTTGCGGTTGACCTTCGTGAAGGCTCCAAGACCTTTGGAAAATGGTATGGTGTAGTCCTTTCCGCAGAAAACAAGAAACAGTTCTTTATTCCTAAGGGATTTGCTCATGGCTTCCTGGTACTTTCCGAGAATGCAGAGTTCACTTACAAGTGCTCTGATTTCTATCATCCAAACGATGAGGGCGGACTGATCTGGAATGACAAGGACATTAACGTTGAGTGGCCGATCCCGGAAGGTATGGAGCTTATTTTCTCCGACAAGGACCAGAAGTGGGGAAGCTTCGAGGAATATAAGAATCGATAAGGAATTGCAGAATGAAGAAAATATTAGCTTTGCCGGCGGAGCTGTACCAGAATCGAAAGCTGGTTTTAAGCCTTGCAAAAAATGATTTCAAAACAAAATATGCAGGATCCTATCTTGGTATTGTCTGGGCATTTATCCAGCCTATCGTAACGATCCTGGTCTACTGGTTTGTATTTTCCGTAGACTGAAGGCCGGAACGGTATCGGATTACCCTTTGTACTCTATCTGGTATCCGGTATCGTGCCGTGGTTTTCTTCCAGGATGCATTAAACGGTGGAACCAATGCCCTGATCGAATACAATTATCTTGTGAAGAAGGTTGTATTCAAGATCAGCATCCTTCCCATCGTAAAGATCATCTCCGCACTTTTCGTGCATGTTTTCTTTGTGGCCTTTGCGCTGATCTTATGTGCATGCTACGGATATACACCAAGCCTTTATACATTGCAGATCATTTATTACTCTGTCTGCACCTTCCTTTTTGTACTGGGACTCGTGTATGCTACAAGTGCGATCGTCATTTTTTTCCGTGATCTGACCCAGATCATCAGTATTTTTCTTCAGGTGGGTGTATGGCTTACACCGATCATGTGGGATATCAATATGCTTTCTTCACATCCATGGCTGATCAAGCTGTTTAAGCTGAATCCGATGTACTATGTAGTTACGGGTTACCGCGATTCCATGCTTGGTCATATCGGGATCTGGAACCATGCTTCATGGACGATCTATTTCTGGGTAGTTACGATCCTGCTTTTCGGACTGGGATCTGTGATATTCAAACGTCTGAAGCCGCATTTTGCAGATGTGCTTTAATTGAATGCGGATGGCGGATATCCGCCTGATCCGGATCTGACAGTTCCCATGGGGGATTTGCTCTGTAAGGATAAAAAGCAGAACGGCGGCAGATTGTGAGAGTGAACGATTTACACAAAAGTGAGGTTGAAAATGGCAGAAGATATTGCGATTTCAGTAAATGATGTCAGTAAGATGTACAAGCTTTACGATAATCCTATGGATCGTCTTAAGGAGTCCCTGGGATTATCCAGAAAAAAGAAATATAAAGAGCATTATGCGCTCAACCATGTATCCTTTCAGGTGCATAAGGGAGAAACAGTGGGAATTATCGGAACAAATGGTTCTGGTAAATCCACGATCCTGAAGATCATCACCGGCGTACTTTCGCCCACGGCCGGGGAAATAGCGTAAACGGAAGAATCTCAGCGCTTCTGGAGCTGGGAGCCGGATTTAACGGAGAATATTCCGGACTTGAAAATGTATATCTCAACGGAAGCATGATCGGTTTTTCCAGGGAAGAGATCGATGCCAAGCTGCAGTCTATTCTGGATTTTGCAGATATCGGTGATTTTATCTATCAGCCGGTAAAACATACTCCAGTGGTATGTTCGTGCGTCTGGCTTTTGCGGTAGCTATCAATATCGATCCGGAGATTCTGATCGTTGATGAGGCTCTTTCCGTGGGAGATGTATTTTTCCAGGCAAAATGTTACCGGAAGTTCGAAGAGTTCAAGGAAATGGGGAAGACCATTCTGTTTGTAAGCCATGACCTGAGTAGCATCGGAAAATACTGTGACCGTGTTGTGCTTCTAAACAAAGGTGAGAAGCTTGCAGAGGGTGGTGCCAAGGAGATGGTCAATCTTTACCGTCGTGTGCTGGTCAATCAGTATGACGATGCAGATCTGGAAGAAAACACAGACGATGCAGAAGAGGGACAGGCGACGGAGAACCAGGCAGCCGGAGCAGACGTTTCACTGAAAGCACATACCGGAAGCGGTAAAGCTATGAAGGACAGCCTGAACCTGAATCCCAAGGTCCTGGAATACGGCAGTAAGCTTGGCGAGATCGTGGATTTTGCCATCCGGGATGATACAGGTATGATCACCAATGTGATCGAAAAAGGCAAGGAATTTTCCGTTCAGATGAAAGTGAAGTTCCAGGCAGATGTCAGCGATCCGATCTTTGCATTTACCCTGAAAGATCTGAAAGGCACCGAGATCACAGGAACCAATACCATGTATGAACATACGCCTCTGAAACCGCAGAAGGCAGGCGATGTCCGTGAGATCACCTTCAAACAGGTGATGCCTCTGGAGGCAGGGGAATATATGCTGTGTCTGGGCTGCACCGGATATAAAGACGGCGATTTTACCGTATTTCATCGTCTTTACGATGTGTGTAACCTGACCGTGATCACAGATAAGAAAGCAGTGGGATATTTTGATCTGTTTTCCAAAGTATCTGTGAAATAAGTGGAGGAACGACTATGGCGGAGTTGAATTTAGATTATTATACGGCGAAGGATCATTATTCCGATGGGGATATCGAGGAAACACTTCTGAAAATGGCACAGGAAGGCAAATCTTTTGAAGACTTGCCGGAGGAAGAGGTGAGTTTTCCAATGGTCTACCATTTTCAGGGCTGCGGGAGAATATCTTAAGCTGGTATCCTCTGAAAAGGCGGATTCCGTTCTGGAGATCGGAGCCGGATGCGGAGCCATTACCGGAATGCTTTGCCGCAAGGCCGGTCATGTGACTTCCGTGGAGCTTTCCAAACGTCGGGCAGATATCAATTATGCGAGAAACAGGGATAAGGAAAATCTGACGATCATGGTTGGAAACCTGAATGACATGACTTTTCCGGAAAAATTCGACTATGTGGTAGTAAACGGTGTGCTGGAGTATGCCATGAGCTTTACCGAGGGAAAAACTCCTTACGAGACATTTCTTCAGCGTATGGGCGCTTATCTGAAGCCGGAGGGAAGACTTCTGATCGCCATTGAGAACAGACTGGGATTGAAGTACTTTGCCGGAGCACCGGAGGATCACACAGATCTTCACTTTTTCGGAATCAATGGATATCCGGGAAATCAGTCTGTGCGCACCTTTTCCAAGAATGAACTGGGAGAGCTGCTGGAAAACAGCGGCTTTCCTTTTCTGCGCTTTTACTACCCGTATCCGGATTACAAATTTCCGACAGAGATTTTTACAGATGAGAGCCTTTATACCAATTCCTACGGAAGAAGCTATCCTGTATACACAGATAAGACAGCAGATCTTTTGCAGAAAGTGAAGGCGTAAAGGCCTTCGAAAAAGAGAAGATCCTGGACAGCTTTGTGAATTCTTTTCTTGTGGAGGCAGGACGTACCGAAACCGGGACCCGGAGGAAATCCTTTATGTGAAGCTGAACCAGGAGCGAAAAGAAAAGTTCCGTCTTCTGACCAGGATCGTCCGGGAGAACGGAGAGGTCCGTGCGGAAAAAGAGGCTATGGTGCCCCAGGCTGAGGAATTTGTGGAAAAACTGGAAAAACCGGAACAGAGAGTACTGGATCCGATAAATACAAGAATCTTCCCTGCAGGCAGAAAACGGAAAGATCTCTTATCCGCTCCTTACTGGAAAAACTCTTCACCAGGAAATCGCAGAGCTTGCCCAGAAAGAAGATCTTGAAGAGATCAAGGCCCTTCTTAAAAAATTCTATCAGGAATTTTTCGGGGCTCGTCAGGTTGTGGATTACAGGACCGGAGAGTTCCGCGAGGTATTTGGTGATCATCCGGGAAGAGAGGATTACGAATGTGTCTGCCCGGCCAATGTGGACCTGATCTGCAGCAACATCTTTATGGGAGAAAAGGAAAATCAGATCATAGATTATGAGTGGATGTTTGATTTCCCTGTGCCTGTGAATTTTATCATGTGGCGCCTGATCCATGAACTGTATACACATGTTTCTGAGCTGCCGCGGTTATGTCATGAGGATGAGATGATGGCGGAGTTTGACATCAGCTATACAGACTATGAGATATTTATGGATTGGACCATGCATTTCGTCTATGAGTATGTGGGCTGTGGTTCTCTGATCCCGTTTGAACAGAAAAAAGTGCCGGTTTCCGTAACAGAGCTGGTGAACAGAGAAAGAGAAAAGCATCAGATGCACAGCAAGATATACTATGATCTTGGTGAGGGATTCTGTGAAGAGCATACACTTTATGCAGAGGGAAAACTTTCCGGAAACCGTTTCCGGGTAGAGTTTGCGCTTTCCGGTATCAAAGGAATACGAAATCTCCGCTGGAATCCCGCAAACGGTCATTTCCTGAAAGTGAGGATAGAGCGTCTGGATTGTGGATGCAGCGCGGAGCTTGTGCCTCAGGGTGTCCATATGAAAGTGGATAACAGTACCACTGCGTTTTTTACCACCGATGGCTTTTATCTTATCGATGTTACACACCCGGAAAATGTGGACAGGATTGTAATAGAGGGAAAACTTGACTGCTTGAGCTTCCGGATGTGGAAAAGCTTCTGGCCTTTGAAAAAGAGCGTGAAGTACGAAGAGAACAGGAGCGTATCAGAAAAGAGGCTGAACGTGCCGCAAAGCAAGCTGCAGAGGAAGCAGCACGTGCGCAGGAAGAGGCCCTTCGTCATCCAGGCAAAAAAGCGCAGGTAAAGAGACTGGTCAAAAAGGTTCTTCGCTATCATACAGAGCCGGCGGCAGTGATGGGAGTGGAGACAACTCCTACCTGTATGGGCAGTGTTGATTTCTTCCATTATGAGAATGGCACCTTAAATGCCATTGGCTGGGCCTTTGATCCGACGTTTGCGTCTATGGGACAGCCAAGGATCGCATTTTATCAGGGAACACAGAAGCTTCAGGAGGCTTCCTGTACTACGATCTACCGTACGGATGTGGCTAATGCCATTGGAAATCCGGATGCGGAAAGTGCCGGGTTTTCTTTCCTGGCAACGGTTCTTGCGCCGGCAGAGACTTCTGTTTTCCTGGAATACGGAACCGCAGCGGATACCGGAAGATTCCTTATCGGAAAGATCCCGGGAACCAGGGATCAGAAAGAGCTTCTGGTATACGCGATCGAAGATCCGAAGAGTATCGGAAATCTCCGCCATTTCAAACAGCGTCATGTACGCAGCACGAGAAAGGCATATCCACAGGCAGTCTATCAGCAGAAGGTGGATGTGATCGTGCCGGTTTACAACGGACTGGAGTATTTTGATGCCCTGTTTTCCGGAATTGAAAAAACGAAGGTTCCTTATCGTCTGATCATCGTAAATGACAAGAGTCCGGATCCTGAGGTAGGAAACTATCTGGAAAAATATGCCGCAGAGCATGACAATGTGGTACTTCTGAATAATGAGACCAATATGGGCTTTCTTCCGTCTGTAAACCGTGGATTAAAGATGGCGGAAAATCATGTGGCTCTTGTAAATACAGATGTGGAGGTTCCGGAAGAGTGGCTGGAGCGCCTGATGCTTCCGATCTTTGCAAAGGAAAATATTGCAACTACTACACCGTTTACCACCTGCGGAACCATCTGCAGCTTCCCGGATTTCTGCCGGGATAACAAACTGTTTGAGGGAATGCCGCTGTGGGAGATCGATGATGAATTCCGCATGATCCGTCCGCAGTATCCGGCTATGCTACCGGTGTGGGCTTCTGCATGGGTATGAACCTGAAAGCGATCCAGGAGGTTGGCCTTCTGGATGAGGAGAATTTCGGAAAAGGCTACGGTGAGGAGAATGACTGGTGCCAGCGTGCCATAGCTGCAGGCTATGAGAACGTGCATGTGGATAACCTGTTTGTATATCACAAGCATGGTGGAAGCTTCCCGTCTGAGGAAAAGCAGAGACTTCTGAAAGAGCACAGTGAGGCGCTGCTCCGCAAGCATCCGGATTACAACAAGGATACTGCGGATTACTGCAGAAGAGACCCGCTTCGTCCGGTAAGACTCTACGTGGAAATGAAGCTTCTCAACAGGAAGCTGGATGTGCCTACCATTGTGGCCTTTGACCATGATCTTGGCGGCGGTGCAACGGCTTATCTTGTGGAGAAAAGACGTCTGGCTCTGCGGGAAGGATACCGTTTTGTGACCATCCGCTATAATATCGTAAGCAATCGTTTTTACTTTACGTATCAGTATAAGCAGTATGAGATGGAATTTTTTGCAAATGATCTGGAAACTGCCCTTGGTGAGCTGATGCGTGTGGATGAGATCTGGATCAACGAGCTTGTGACCTATCAGAATATTTACGGAACCCTGGAACGTATCCTGCGTCTTAAGAGAGAGCAGGGTGCGAAGCTCCTTATGCTTCTTCATGATTTCTTTGCCCTTTGCCCGGCAGTGAATCTGATCGATGCAGAAGGAAAATACTGTGGTGTTCCATCCTGTGAGGTCTGCGATAAATGTATTCCGGATAACCGCAGCAATGCCTGCACAGAATACGGAACCGGAACGCTCTGGCGTACAAAATTCCGGGAATTTCTGTCAAACTGTGATGAGATCCGTGCATTTTCCGATGATACGGCAAGGCTGTTCAAGCGTGCTTATCCGGATGTATACAATCTCCATGTGATCCCGCATGCACCCCATTACCTTCCGGCAGTGAAAAAAATAAAAAAACCACAGAGACCTTTAACATTGGTCTTATCGGCGTACTCTGCTACAAAAAGGCCTGGAGGTTGTGAAGGCGCTTGCAGGATATATCGAAGAGAATGAACTGAATATCCGTCTGAGACTGATCGGTACTTCCGACGAAGAGATCGAAAGTCCGGTATTTTCCCAGACAGGAAGATATACAAGAGAGGAGATTCCAAGACTTACCCTGGAGCAGGATATTGATATGTTCCTGATCCGTCCGTATGGCCGGAGACCTTCTCCTACACAACCTCGGAGATCATTTCCATGGGATTTCCGGTAGCGGTACTTCCGGTAGGTGCACCTGTAGAACGTGTGAAACGCTATGCCAAGGGCCTTGTCCTGAAAGATGAGAAGCCGGAGAATATTGTGGAAGAGATGATTTCTCTGTGGAAAACTCTCGGCGAAAGTGAGCTCCCTGTGGAAAAACGCAGGCTTCTTTTCGTAGGAGAGGAGATTTCCTTTGCTTCCAGATATCGTGTGGAGCATTTCCGGGAGCAGCTGATCCTTAAAGGCTATGCATCGAAGTTTATCCAGATAGACCAGGCAGAGCAGGAAAAGATCGAGGAATATACAGCGATCGTGATGTACCGCTGCAGCAAGCTGATGGAAGCAGAACTGCTTGCCAACCGGGCGAAAGCAGCCGGAATCCCTGTTTACTATGATGTGGATGACCTGGTATTTAATTACGAAAAAATTTCCGGGCTGCATTTCCTGAAGGGAAGCGAGTACAGTGACTTCCGCACAACTACAGACCGTATCCGCGGATGTATGGGATTCTGCGACGGATATTTTACATCTACGGAGACACTGGCAGGAGAGATCCGGGAAGAATTTCCGGAAAAACCGGTGGTGATCAACCGAAACTGTATGAGTATGGAGATGGAGATCCTGTCTCACGAGGCTGTGGAGCAGACAGACAAGGCTAAAGACCGGATCTATATCGGATATTTAAGTGGTTCCAAAACGCATGATCAGGATTTTGCCCAGGTGGAGGCAGCACTTCTGGAGGTGATGGAGCGCCACCCGGAGGTTTACCTGAAGCTGGTGGGTGTATTGGATGAATCCGGAATGGAGCCGGTGCAGAACCGCATCGAGAAGCTTCCGTTTATGGACTGGAGACAGCTGCCTGCCGTGATCGCAGGACTTGATATCAATCTGATGCCACTGGAGAACAGCCTGTTCCACTGGTGCAAATCCGAGAATAAGTGGACAGAGGCTGCCCTTGTAAAGGTTCCGAGTGTCATGAGCCGTAACTGTGAGATGGAATACGTGGTCGAAAACGGAAAAGATGGCTGGATGTGCACCACAAAAGAAGAGTGGGTCAATGCCTTGGAAGCTCTGGTTACTGATGAGAAGGCCAGAAAAGCCATGGGTGAGGCTGCACATCAGAAGGTTATGGAACATTACCTTACAGTAAATACCGGAAAGGATGCAATGGAGGAATTGTTATGCAGCGAGAGCTATACGAAGTAGAAAAGGACAGGTTTGACCTGAAGGACAGTTCTCTGTATCACCTTCAGGGAACCTGGCCGAAGGATCATAAGCCGGAAGCGTTCTTGACGGGGAAAAGCTTCCGGCAGCCATCAGTGCCCAGGAGCGTGTCAGCGCCCTGGAGCGCTTTAAGGATCTGGATCTGGTAAACGGAGAACGTGTGCAGATGGAAATCTGCCTGCCGGATCTGGAGGGCAAAAAGAAGCTTGTTGTTTATGCGGTAAATGGGTGAAAA
>ENA-OQAS01000159-OQAS01000159.1-human-gut-metagenome-genome-assembly--contig:-NODE-159-length-35471-cov-2.902671_pt1 | contig 35471 bp, 31 predicted proteins | sample MGYA00242733_ERZ504523 | MGnify/ENA primary metagenome ERZ504523 (study PRJEB26092, sample SAMD00036239) | human gut metagenome | host: Homo sapiens | study: EMG produced TPA metagenomics assembly of...
GGAATGCGTAGCTTTGTAATCAGATTCATCCTTAAAAGCTCTTGTCTATATTTCTAAACCTTTCCCGCCGTATGGTTAAGTTTTTTTCCTGTTTGTTCTATCTCCGTAAGCTTTGGAGTTAACTCCATAGCCTTGGGAGATAACTCCAAAGCTTATGGAGATAACTCCAAAGGCTATGGAGATAGAATACATCCGTATAAAAAGGTTTAATCTGGAAAGAGAAAAGGTTTATGCAACAGGAACAGATGCAATACATTGTTGTTTAATTCCGCTGGCGGGCTATTACTTTTTCTCAGTTTCTCCGCCCTTTGGGCTTCATGGCAGCGGAAAGATTGAACCGGTTAAAAAGTCATGTTAACCCTTTTTGTACGCGTAACTTCCATGTATGCAGGCGAGGGGATGGATAACCATTATTTTACTGAGGTGCATGATATTTATGTAAAGGATTTGAAATGCAAAAGGTGAATGTAGCTGCATTGGTGCTTCAAGCACAGAGGAGAAGCCTATTTATAACGTGACTTTTGATAACGTGGATGTGGATAAAGCAGGGATAGGTCTTGGTTTCTCGAATACGAAGACAATTGGGGTTTCTAATTGTAATTGGGAGGTTATGTTGGGGTGCCGTCTACAGCCAGTGCGAAAGATGGTATATTCGATAAATAGATTTGTTTGACTTCTTGGTTTACTTCGCCGATTCCTTGAAAGATTCTTGTTACGCTGGAATGACAGAGTAAAAGGAAAGCAGGAAACCGTTTCCGGACAGGCTGGGGGAGGATTTTTCATCCCTCAGCTAAACAAATGTTTTTATAGATGGTTCTATAAGTAAAAAGACGATAATTATGAGTACAAACGAATTTGCCCGAATTTTATTGACTTGGATTAAGAGTTTTCTATCATGATAGGCATCCCGCGCGATAGGTTGAATGAACTGGATGAGATTATTTTCTTGATCCTGATTGTGGTTATTGCTTTTGCTGTAGGAGCTGTTTTTCATTATTTATCTGTGCGTTTCACACGGAAGGTGTTGAAATATAAAAATATCAGTTTTTTAAGTTCGCTGATAGAATACAATGCCTTGCGGAAAATGTCTGCGGTCATTCCGCCGCTTATTATATCCGCTTTGTTGCCGTTTGTGTTCGATTATCGTTCTACTTGGTTTACTGTCAGTGAAAATCACTTGGATTTATTTCTTTATCGCTTTGTTGTTTTCGGTCAATGCCGTGTTAAACTCGGTAGGTAATGTGCTGATGAACAAGGAGCAGTTACAGAATCGTCCGATGAAAGGTTTCATACAGATCTTTCAAGTGATTTTTTCGTGTGTTGCCATCATTGTCATCATTTCCATATTGATTAATAAGTCGCCTCTCAACCTGATTACCGGACTGGGTGCTTTTGCTGCCGTACTGATGTTGATTTTCAAAGATACCATCCTTGGCTTTGTGGCGGGGGTACTGCTTTCCGAGAATGATATGGTGCATATCGGCGATTGGATTGAGATGCCGCAGAATAATGTGAATGGGGTGGTGATGGATATCACTCTGAACATTGTGAAGGTTCAGAATTTCGATAATACTATTGTCACTATACCTCCTTATTCATTAGTCTCCGGTTCATTTATCAATTGGCGTGGGATGACTGAATCGGGCGGGCGGCGTATTATGCGCGAGTATGCATTGAAACTGGATTACATACAACCCTGTACTCCTGAATTTTTGGAGAAAATGAAGAAGTTTGATGCTGATTTGGCCGACTTTATCACAGAAAAGCAGAAACAGGCGGCTGAAGGAAAAGTAGCGAATACTGACAATCCGGCCGGATTGGTAAATGGAACCATCGATACGAATGTAGGCTGCTTCGTGCTTATATGACTCTCTATCTGAAGCGCCATCCTTTTATCAGTAAGGACCTGTTGCTGATGGTGCGCACGTTGGCTCCTACGGAGAATGGTCTGCCCGTACAAATTTATTGTTTCTCGTCCAATAAGAACTGGCCTAGTTATGAATCTATCCAGGCGGAAATCATGGAACATTTTGTTTCTGTTCTTCCCGAGTTTGGATTGTATCCGTTCCAGAATCCTACTGCCAGAGATTATGTAATCAGTGGTTTGATAGAGTCTGGCAAGGACCTTTCTACTGTAGACGGAATTCCTTGGCATTCGGTCTTGCCAAAGGAAGAAAAGGTATAGTTAGGGATTTAAACATTTATTAATGACTTGCGGTTGAACAATTCTTGTTGCCGCCGTGTTATATAAATGTGTTTTTCATAGTATTAGATTAAAGGTTGAAGATTGCAATCGGCTTGAGAGAAGTAGTTGCATCTGAAGTAGAAGCGTCTACTATAAAAAATATAGAAAGGTTGTTCCTTACGGGACAGCCTTTTTGTTTTGTTAAAAGAAACCATTCACTTTAACTTGAAATGTTAAAGGAGTTGTTGCTTTTATTAAACAATTCTATAATTTCTTCTTAACGCTTCCTTAAATTTGCAGATAGCAGGAAAGTGTGTATATTTGCATGTGTGTTTTTCATAGTATTAGATTTAAGGTTAACAAAAGGTTGGAGCAAGGCGTTGCTCCTTTTTTTTATGGAGTAACGTGAGGAGTACATCTGCTGTCCGGTTCCGATATCCGATACAGAACCACAGAGAAGAATCCGTGCAATGTATTCCTCTCCGTGACTGTGTAACTTAATTCTGCATTTTTAATGCAAGAGGCAGGCTGAATTAAATAATCTCGATGCCTTGCTTCCGGCATAACTCCAATCCCACATCCTTTAACTTGAATTTCTGTATCTTTCCGCTGCCGTCATGGGGAACTCATCAACAAAGAAGATATATTTAGGAATTTTGTAACGGGCTATCTTGCCGTCGCAAAAGTCACGTATATCGAATTCGTTCATTTCCACCCCTTCGTGCAAGATAATGAATGCGCCTACCGCTTCTCCGTATTTCTTGGAGGGGATACCGGCTACCTGTACATCTTTTATTCCTTCCATCTGATACAGGAACTCTTCTATTTCCCGTGGATAGATATTCTCTCCGCCACGGATAATCATGTCTTTTATCCGTCCTGTGATACGATAATTACCTTCTTCGTCTTTCACTCCCAGATCTCCTGAGTGGAGAAAGCCGTTCCGGTCTATCACTTCGGCGGTTGCTTCGGGGTTTTTGTAATATCCCTTCATGGTGTTATACCCTTTGTTGCACATCTCGCCTTGTACGCCTATGGGACATTCCTCGCCAGTTTCCGGATCGATCACTTTTACTTCCGTAAACTCGAAATCACGGCCCACCGTGTTGCAGCGTACATCAAACGAATCGTCGATGCGGGAGCTGTCATGCCGGGAGAAGCTTCTGTAAGCCCGTATACACTGGTGACCTTCATAAACATTTTCTCTTCCACACGTTTCATCAGTTCCACCGGACAGAGTGAGCCTGCCATAATGCCGGTGCGCAGACTGGACATATCGAACATATCAAACATGGGATGGTTCAGCTCGGCAATGAACATGGTAGGAACCCCGTACAAGGCCGTGCAGCGTTCCTTGTGGACGGAGGCAAGTACCAGCAGCGGGTCAAAACGTTCCACCATCACCTGCGTGCATCCGTGTGTAAGGCAGTTCATGGTGGCTAATACCACTCCGAAGCAATGGAACAGGGGTACACAGACACATAGTTTGTCATCGGAAGTGAATTTCATGTGCTCGCCAGTCAGGAAACCGTTGTTGCTGATGTTGTAATGGGTGAGCATGACTCCTTTGGGGAAACCGGTCGTGCCCGAAGTGTACTGCATGTTCACCGTGTCGTGGCAGTTCACCTTCGCTTTCGCTTCCAGCAGCTCGTCATCGTCTATGTTGCATCCCAGAAGCAGAATTTCGGCGGTGTTGTACATACCCCGGTATTTTTCGGGGCCGATGTAAATCACGTTCTTCATGCAGGGGAAGCGTTTGCTCTTCAGATATCCGCGCTGGCTGGTCTTTAGTTCGGGCAGCATGGCGTAGACCATATTTACATAGTCGTCATTGCCACGGTCTCCGTTTACGATACACAGCGTGTGCATATCCGAGTTCTGGCAGAGGTATTCCAGTTCTGCCTGTTTGTAGTTGGTATTTACTGTTACGGCCACGGCGCCGATTTTGGCGCAAGCGTACAGAAAGGTCAGCCAGTCGGGCACATTACCCGCCCAGATTCCTACATGGGTTCCCCATTTCACGCCGATGGCGAGCAGTCCTTTGGCCATGTGGTCTACACGCTCGTTAAATTGTTTCCAGGTGAAGCGCAGATTGCGGTCGGAATATACGATATATTCTTTATCGGGAGTGGTGAGGGCCCAATGTTCAAGCCAGTCACCCAAGGTTCTCGTGCTTAATTCCATCATAAATCAAATAGGAGTATAGATAACAGCCAATATTTTGGCGGCTTGTCCTTGATATCCGTGTACGTGGTGCGGAACGATAGAATCATAATAAATACTGTCTCCGGCTTTAATCAGATGGCATTTTTTACCATGGCATACTTCGACGGCGCCTTCCATGACATAGATAAACTCTTCACCTTCATGCGAGGAGAGTGAGAAGTGGCTTTCCTCCGTCGGTTCCACGTCTACGATGAATGGTTCCATATGCCTGTCCGCTTTTGATTTTGACAGTGAGTGGTAGCGCATATGTGTACGCAGGTCCATTGCATTGTTCGAGAAACTGATGGTATCCTCACTCTCTTGTTTCCGGCAGATTACTGCTCCTTGTTCTTCCTGGTCGTCCAGAAAAGTGCCCAGACGTACCCCTAACGCGCGGGCTATCTTGATGAGGGGAGCCAATGAAGGAAGATCTACATTATTCTCTATTCGTTCTATTTGTTCTTCGGCAAGGCCAGAGCGTACGGCCAGTTCGGCCACACTGATTTCTTTTGTTTCACGTAGTGATTTTATTTTTTCACCAACAATCTTTGTGCTGTCCATGGTTTGTTTTTAATAAGTTTGCAAAGTATAAAGTGCAATATATAATAAAAAAAGAATTGGGCACTCTGTTTTTGTTCTGAATATGTAAAAAAGGCAGGTTAGCGACGAATTGCCGGTCATTTGTCATTAACCGTCGGTAAGTTTCGAATATTTGTGTTTTTTATTCTATCTTTGTTCTCGAAACTTAATTAAAGACTAAAACTTATGTTCTCAGGGATTGTAGAAGAATATGCGGAGGTGGTGCGTATTGTAAAGGAGCAGGAAAATCTGCACCTCACCTTGAAATGTTCGTTTGTGGACGAACTGAAAATAGACCAGAGTATCTCTCATAACGGTGTGTGCCTGACTGTAGTCAGTTTACAGGATGGAACGTACACGGTTACCGCCATGAAAGAAACGATAGAGCGTTCCAACATCGGCTTGCTGAAAGTGGGAGATAAAGTGAATGTGGAACGCAGCATGATGATGAACGGGCGGCTGGACGGTCATATTGTGCAAGGACATGTGGATCAGACTGCCGAATGTATGGATATAAAGGATGCTGAAGGAAGCTGGTATTTTACTTTCAGATATGCGTTTGACAAGGAAATGGCAAAGCGCGGCTACATCACGGTGGACAAAGGCTCGGTTACGGTGAATGGTGTGAGTCTGACCGTTTGTAACCCTACGGAGGATACTTTTCAGGTTGCCATCATTCCTTATACTTACGAACATACCAATTTCCATACTTTTAAAGTGGGAAGCATTGTGAATATAGAGTTTGATATCATCGGCAAATATTTAAGCCGCATGATGCAGTTCTCCTGATTCTTTACCGCAGGTTGCACAGATGATTGTTGAAGATGAAAGAAACTTCTTTGTGGAAATCCGGAATTATCCGCATCGGCTTTTGAGCAAAAAAGAATCTGTGCAATCTGTGGTAAAATCGAATATCAGAATTATAAATCTTTCAGTAATATCTTGCTGGTGCTTTTATAATATTCTTCACGGGCATTTGCCAGCGCCTCCCAAGAACTGCTGTATCGCTTTTTGTCTATTTTGAAGGCTTCCGTTCCGGCTATGTCCAGTCTGTTCAGCAGCATAGCCACGTTCATCCGGTTGATATCTACTGACGGCAAATAGCCTATGCTTTCATCGTCACCGTCCATAGCAGTTTCATAAATCATGTGCATGTCCTGTAGTTCATACAGGATTTTCTTGGTGAGCCTTATCGGGATTTTATGTTCGTCGCTGAGTGTCTCGGCGGTATAAGGAGCCTCTTCCGTCTCAAAGCGCTTGCATATCAGAGACATGATGAGGATACACAGAAAGTCGTGATAACGGCGGCTGATATTTGCCGTTTCTTTGCTGAAACTGTAGTTGCGAAGATTCTGTGCCACATAGCAAAGTTCTGCGCCATACAGGCAGATTCCCCATGAAATTTGCGCCCATAACAAGAACATAGGAATGGCGGCGAAGCTACCATAGATTGCATTGTACCTTGATACCCATATTTGACTGCCGATATACAAGTATTGAAAAGCCTGAAAGGCTGTGCCTGCGATGATACCCGGAATGATGGCATACTTCAGTTTCACTTTAGTATTGGGCATAAAGACGAACAGTCCCGTAAACATGGCCCAAGTCAGGATGAAAGGAATCAGGCGTACCAGAAATTTCATCAGGGGTGCCAGTAATACGAAGTCCTCCATGTTTTTCACCATGGTGGACATAAAGATGGTAAGACCGCTGGAAAGTACGATAAGTAGGGGCAGTAAGAGCAGGATGGAGAAATAATCCGTCATTTTGCGATACAGTGTACGGGGCTTCTTCACTTGCCATATATAATTGAAGGTACGTTCTATGTTATAGGTCAGGCTCAGAATGGTCCAGAACAACATCACCAGACCCACTCCGATAAAAATTCCGCTTTTGGCGTGCACCAGATAGGAGTCAATCAGGCCAAGAATGGTTTCGGCAGCCGCACTCTGTCCTTCAAGACCGCTACGGAATTGGGTTTCCAGCAGGTTGGAGAAGCCGAAACCGCGTGCGATGGCGAATAAAATGGCCAGAATGGGAATAATAGAAAGCAGGGTGCTGTATGTCAGTGCGGATGCTTTATTCAAAATACGTCCCTGAGTGAATTCACGAACAGAAAGAGTAGCGATTTTTATTGCATTATAGAGTATTCCTCGGGATTTGCTAACCTCGTCTTCTGTCACCCGCCATATATCATCTTTGAGAAACGATTGCAGACCTTTCAGTTTTTCCTTGTTCATGGTACTCATAAGCTCTTCATTAGGATATATGAAAAAAAAGCAGCCGGCCTGTAAGCCGGGTTCTGTTCTTCGCCTTGCGGCGAAGTGCCTGCCATTTATCTACGCCTGTTGTCACCAACAGGCTCTAGCGGTCTACCCTCCGACGTGGGGCGAGCAACCCTCATAATGTCGGTTTACATGACCTTACAACTCCTAAGACGTACAGCCCGTCATGTCACCATGCGCTGGTAGGCTCTTACCCCACCTTCTCACCCTTACCCCGTTTCCCGTAGGAATTGTGGCGGTTGTTTTCTTCTACGTTACTCCACCTTCGCAGATGGCTTTCTGTTAGGAAGTAGGATGCTCTGCGTTGCCCGGACTTTCCTCTTTCGCCTTGCGGCGTCAGCGGCAGACCGGCCGGCTGCTTTTAAGTCTACAAAGATAGTGATTTTAGGTTAAACGTAGGATAATAAAGCGGAAAAAAGTAAGAAAATAAATGGAAAAACGAAGAAAGAGCGGAACAGCCCATTACTTTTTCTTGGTATATATAATAATGAGAAGAGAATCGGTGATGCTCGGTTCGGCACTCCTGCTTATCGTATAGAAACAACGGTAAAAACAGAAATATAAAAGTAAATGAACAGTGCCGGAAAGAGAAGTGGGTGCAGTTTTCGCTTTCCCTCTCCGGACACGGATTTTAGCGGTAGAATTCCAGTTCGTTTCTTAATGAACGCACTTCCTGTTGCAGAAGTTCTATACGTTCCAGCATGTGGTGAATGGCGTCGATTCCTGCAATATTGATGGACAAGTCATAATATAAATGCGTGTAACGCTCCAGTTCCGCTAGTTGGGATGTGGGGAGGTAGCGTTCCTCGTCAATCACCCGGACTTCGATCAGTCCGTCTTCTTCCAGTTCCATAATGAACGACGGGTCCACATGGCAACGGTCGCAAAAATCGTTGATAATAATTAAATCGGTCTGCATAATCCTTCTCTTTTTTTAATTGCTACTATCTTTTAATTGGCGGAACAGCTCTTTCTGATGTTCGGTCAGGTTGCTAGGAATGGTGACATTATAAGTTACTATCAGATCGCCAAATTTGCCTTCTTCCTTGTAAACAGGAAAGCCTTTGCCTTTCAAACGGACTTTGGTTCCGTTCTGGGTTTCAGGTTTTACTTTCAGTTTTACCTTGCCGTTCAGTGTGTCCACGGTTTCTTCACCACCCAGTACGGCGGTGTAGAGGCTAAGCGGAGCATGGATATATAAATCATTTCCCAGACGTTTGAATACAGGATCGTCTGGAATGACAAAGGTGATGTACAGATCGCCTGCAGGACCACCGTTTACCCCCGGTGCACCATGACCACGCAATTTGATAGTCTGTCCGTTGGCTATACCTGCCGGAACAGTGATACGTATGTTCTTTCCGTTTACATTAAGCACTTGTTTGTGTGTTTCGGCGGCTTCACGCAATGAAGTTGTAATTCAGCATTATAGTCCTGTCCACGGAATCCGGCGCTTCGTCCGCCGTTTGCACCGCCACGATGCCCGAACAGTTCTTCAAAGAAATCAGAGAAACCACCTGCGCTGCCACCGAAATGTGCACCGCTGAATTCTTCTCCTCCATTGCCGGAATACCAGTAACTGCCGTTACCGTCCGTACCGAATCCGCTTCCGGCTCCGCCAAACCCTCCGAATCCACCGGCACCTCCATATTGTTGCTTTTGTTTTTCAAATTCGTCGGCATGTTTCCAGTGTTCCCCGTATTCGTCGTATTTCTTACGTTTTTCCGGGTCACTCAGTACTTCGTTGGCTTCATTTATCTCCTGAAACTTATCTTTGGCTCCAGGATCATTCGGATTCAAGTCAGGATGGTATTTGCGGGCCAGCTTACGGAAAGCCTTCTTGATATCATCTTGGGTGGCGCTTTTGTCCACTCCCAATACTTTGTAATAGTCTATGTAAGCCATATTATATATTTGTTAAATTTCATCTGCTTTAAGAGAAACAAAATATATGCCAATTGGTTGTGTTCTGTTTTTATTTTATTATCTTTGCAGCGAATTTTTAGAAATTATTCTAAAGGAAATGAGGGGATTGGCAATCATATTCAGGTTTTTTATGCTATTAGTCCTGCTGCTTCCTGTGGTTGCTCTGTGTCCTGTGAAGGCGGAAACGACCTCGGAAGGGCTATCCTTATTGTCACTTCGTATAATCCCGAAACGCGTAGTATTTCTGACAACCTGTCTGCTTTTATGGATGAATACAGACAGCGTGGCGGCAAGTATACTCCGATCATAGAGAGTATGAACTGCAAGAATTTGTCCGAGGCCTATCTGTGGAAATCGCGTATGGCCTCCATCCTTGGTAAGTATAAGGGGAAAAACCGTCCGTCACTGGTTATATTGTTGGGGCAGGAGGCATGGTCGGCTTATATCTCACAAGACACGGAGATAGCTAAAAAGACTCCGTCTATCTGTGGCATGGTCAGTGTCAACGGACTGGTATTGCCCGATGATAGTATCGACACGCGGGTATGGAACCTGAAGTAAGAATATTTATACGGATTTCAGTGATTATAATATTGTTGCCGGTTATGTATATGAATATGATGTCGATAAAAACATAAAGCTGATGCGTCGTTTTTATCCTGATATGCGCCGTGTGGCATTTATATCGGATAATACCTATGGCGGGTTGTCTATGCAAGCTTGGTTAAAAAGGAGATGAAGAAGTACCCCGATTTAGAAACAATTTGGCTGGACGGCCGTACGGAAACCTTTATGGAAGTGAGTGAAAGGATGCGCAGGTTGCCTCAAAATACGTGTGTGTTATTGGGAACATGGCGTGTAGACTGTACGGAGAGTTATGTTATTGGTAATACGACTTATATGCTGCGCGATGCGAATCCCACCCTGCCTGTGTTTACTATTGCATCTGTGGGGCTGGGACATTGGGAGGATATACTCCCGAGTACCATGCGGTAGGAAAGAATATAGGCGCGGTTACTTATGATTTTTTGGATAAAGGGGATAGAGAAGGGGTGGACTTGGTGACTATTCCCGGAAACTATACTTTGATATAAAGCGTTTGCATGAATTCAAATTGGATTCATTGAATCTTCCTCAGGGAGCGGTGTTGGTGAACAAGACTCCTTCGTTTTATGAGCAGTATAAATATTGGGTCATAGGGGTTGTTTCGGCGTTCATGTTCCTGATAGCCTGTTTCTTGATAGCCATATATTATATTATCCGTATCAACACTTGAAACATAATCTGGAAGTATCCGGCGAGGAACTGCTGGTAGCCAAGGAGAAAGCGGAGGAATCCAACAGGCTGAAGACGGCTTTTCTGGCCAATATGAGTCACGAAATACGCACTCCCTTGAATGCCATTGTGGGATTTTCCAGCGTGTTGGTCAGTGATGATTCCTCTCCTGCCGAGAAAGAGCAGTATTGTGATATCATTCAGAAGAATTCCGATTTGTTGTTGCACCTCATAAATGATATTCTGGACATCTCGCGCATGGATCCGGAAGGATAAAATTCGTATGGGAAGAATGTGATGTGGTAGAGTTGTGTCAGACGGCTTTGTCTACAGTGGAGTATGGACGCAAGACCAGTGCTTTGTTTCTGTTTGAAACTCCTGTGCCTTCGCTGGTTGTCAAGACGGATGCCCAGCGTCTGAAGCAGGTGTTGATTAATTTGCTGTCCAATGCCGCAAAATTTACTCCGTCCGGTTCTATCAAACTGACGGTTGCCATAGACAAACAGCATCAGCAGTTGGAATTGTCAGTGTCGGATACCGGTTGCGGTATTCCGCCCGATAAGAGTGAAAAGGTATTTGAACGTTTCGAGAAATTGAATGAATATTCCCAAGGTACGGGGCTGGGATTGGCCATTAGCAGCTGATAATCGAGAATCTGGGAGGTAAGATATGGGTGGACAAGGATTATACCGAAGGCGCCCGGTTTGTATTCACGCATCCTTTGACTAAAAAAGAATAAAGAATAGAGAAATGAAATATAGAATATGTATCAGCGCCCTGCTGTTGTGGGCGGGTATGCAGTTGTCTGCATCCAATAATCAGGAAGAAGTGGTTATCAAGATTATAGAAACCAGTGATGTGCACGGGAATTTCTTTCCGTATAACTTTATCGAACGGAAAGAATGGAGTGGAAGTCTTGCCCGTGTTCATTCCTTTGTGAAAGAGCAGCGTGAGAAATATGGGGATAATTGCCTGTTGATGGATAATGGGGATATCCTGCAAGGTCAGCCTACAGCTTACTATTATAATTTCATGGATACCGTGTCTACTCATGTTGCGGCGGATATGATGAATTATATGGGATATGTGGTAGGTAATATGGGTAACCATGATGTAGAGACTGGGCATGCGGTGTACGACCGTTGGATAAAACAGTGCGATTTTCCGGTACTGGGGGCTAACATAATAGACAATGCCACTGGAAAACCTTATCTGAAACCCTACGAGGTGTTGGAGCGCGACGGAGTGAGGATAGCGGTTCTGGGTATGATTACTCCGGCCATTCCTTCATGGTTGCCGGAGAAATTATGGAGTGGTCTGCATTTTGAGGAAATGGAGCCCTGTGCACGCAAATGGGTGAAGATTATAAAGGAAAAAGAGAATCCTGATGTCATTGTGGGATTGTTTCATGCCGGAAAGTCGGGCAACGTGTTGGGACAGGTGGTGGAAGATGCCTCTATGGATGTAGCCAAACGGGTTCCGGGCTTTGATGTGGTGCTGATGGGGCACGACCATACTAGGGAATGTGTAAAGGTGCAGAATGTGGCAGGAGACAGCGTGTTGGTTATTGACCCGGCAAACAATGCCAATGTAGTTTCGGATGTGACCCTGACCGTAACAAAGAAAGACGGGAAAGTAGTGGAGAAGTCGGTGGAAGGTAGATTGGCGGATATGAACAAGTATCCTGTCAGCCGGGAGTTTATGGATAAGTTTGCCCCTCAATACAAGGCTGTAAATGACTTTGTATCCCGTAAAATCGGTACAATTTCACGTACCATCACAGCGAAGGATGCTTATTTCGGTTCTTCTCCTTTCATAGACCTGATTCATCAGTTGCAATTGGAAATTTCGGGTGCTGAAGTGTCTTTCTGTGCTCCGTTGTCCTTCCGGGCAGAGATTAAAGAAGGAGACATCTATGTGAGTGATATGTTCAATTTGTACAAGTACGAGAACATGCTGTATGTGATGGAACTTCGGGCAAGGAAATTAAAGGTTTCCTGGAAATGGCATACGCCATCTGGACTAATCAGATGAAGAGTTCCGAGGACCACCTGATGCTTTTCAAGGAGCCGGTAGAGAAGGGGAAGCGTGCTAATTTCAAGAATTTCAGCTTTAACTTTGACTCTGCCGCAGGCATTAATTATACGGTGGACGTGACCAAGCCGGCAGGAGAGAAAATCACGATTCAGAGCATGTCAGACGGGACTCCTTTCAGTATGGATAAGGTTTATAAAGTGGCTTTGAATTCTTACCGTGGGAACGGTGGCGGAGATTTACTGACTCTTGGAGCTGGAATTTCCAAGGAAGATTTGGCAAAACGTATTATTTTTGCAACCGATAAGGATTTGCGTTATTATCTGATGCAATATATTGAGCAGGAAAAAGTGCTGCATCCTCATGCTATGCACCAGTGGAAGTTTATTCCGGAGGAATGGACTGTGCCTGCCGCGAAAAAAGACTATCAATTGTTGTTTGGCGAGGAAAAGAAATAAATAGTTGAGCAAGAGAAGGTACATAGTAGCCCCGTTATTACTGCTGGCGCTGTTTTTAACGTATCAGGTAAGCATCACTTTGTTTACCCACGTTCATATTGTGAACGGGGTGATGATTGTGCACTCTCATCCTTCGTCCGAAAAACACCATACGCATACCACAGGACAGGTAATCTTAATTGCTCATCTGAGCACTATCCAGACTCTGGAGCCGGGGGCAGACAGAGATGACTGTATTCCGTCCTGTGTTGTATGTTTGGAATACAAGACAAATACTTCCGCGCGAAAGCGCTTTGTGCGCAATGTATCCATTTGCGCGCTCCTCCTTTTTATTGCTGAAACATAAGGTATATCTGTTGACGGGATACATTCGGATAATCCGTTCAACAGATGCGGATGTGCTTTTGCCGTAGAGCTGCACACATTCTTTAATTGAATAAACCGAAACATTTTAGTAATAGAAAAAATAGATGAAACAATATATTCTGTTACTCGTGCTCATGGTGATGGGTGCGGGTATCCATGCGTATGCAGAAGATGTAAATCCTGTGAAGGAAGGAAATGTGATTTCAGGTCATGTAGTGGAAAAAGGCACGGAGAACAGCCTTCCGTATGCTACCATATTGATTGTGGAAACCGGGCAAGGTACGGTGAGTAACGAGGACGGGGAGTTCCGTTTCAAGAAGGTTCCGGCAGGAAAGTACACATTGAGAGTTCAGCTACTGGGCTATGAGACACAGGAAAAGAAAGTGACCGTCAGTAACGACTTCACGGTAGATGTTCATTTTTTGATGAGTGACGAAGTATTATGACGGACGAGGTAGTCGTATCGGCCAATCGCAATGAAACAAGTCGCAAGGTGGCTCCGGTGGTAGTTAATGTGATGAATGCCAAGCTGTTCGAATCGGTGAATTCTACCGATTTGGCTAAATCCTTGAATTACCAGTCGGGGTTGCGTGTGGAGAACAACTGCCAGAACTGCGGCTTCCCTCAAGTGCGTATCAATGGGCTGGAAGGACCTTATTCTCAGATTCTTATCAATAGCCGTCCGGTAGTCAGTGCTCTGTCCGGTGTGTATGGCTTGGAGCAGATTCCGGTGAATATGATAGAGCGTGTAGAGGTTGTCCGCGGAGGAGGGTCAGCCTTGTTTGGTGCTAATGCAGTGGGCGGAACCATCAATATCATCACGAAAGATCCCATCAACAATTCATTTCAGGTTTCTTCAACAATGTCCAATATGAACGGCAAGGTGTGGGAACAGTATATGGGAGCCAACGCCTCTTTGGTGTCAAAAGACAATACGTATGGCATCGCTTTGTATCAGTCTTATCGGAACCGTAATCCGTATGATGCGGACGGGGACGGTTTCTCGGAGTTGGGAAAGCTGAATATGAATACATTCGGGCTGCGCACCTATTACCGTCCTACGCAGTTCAGCCGTATCAGTCTGGAATATCATACCACGAATGAGTTCCGCCGCGGAGGGAATAAATTTGATTTGCAGCCGCACGAAACGGATATCACCGAACAGACCAAGCACGTCATCAATAGTGGCGGATTGAGTTATGATCTGTTTTGGAAAGAATACAAGCATAAGCTTTCTTTCTATTCTTCCATCCAGCATACCGACCGTAACAGTTATTATGGTGCGCAACAGGATGCGAATGCATACGGAAAGACGAAAGATCTGACTTGGGTGGCAGGCGGCATGTATGTGGGTAATTTTGAGAAGTTTTATTCTCTCCTGCTACTTTTACCGCCGGGCTGGAGTATCAGAACAACTCCCTGCACGATGTTATGACCGGTTATCACCGTGATATGAAACAGGATGTGCGCATTGCCAGCGCTTTTGTGCAGAACGAATGGAAAATGAATCAGTTTGTATTCCTGGCAGGGTTCCGTCTGGATGACCATAACCTGATTGACAATCCCATCTTCAGCCCCCGTCTGAACCTGCTCTATAAGCCCAGTGACAAACTACAGGCACGTATTACCTGGTCTACCGGTTTCCGTGCGCCGCAGGCATACGATGAGGATTTGCACGTTACGGCAGTAGGAGGTGAGGGCGTGCTTATCAAGTTGGCGGAAGGGCTGAAGCCTGAGCATTCGAACAGTATCAGCGGTTCCATTGATTGGACGGCGAATATTGGTCATTTCCAGACCAATTTGTTATTGGAAGGGTTCTATACCGGATTGGATGACGTGTTTGTACTGGAGGATATGGGCCATGACGAGAATGGTAACAAGGTGAAGGAGCGTCGTAACGGTAACGGGGCACGTGTGTATGGCGTGAATCTGGACGGAAAGATTGCACATGGACGTGATGCGGCTTTACAGGTGGGCTTCACGGTGCAGCGCAGCGAATATACTGAGCTGGAGGCATGGAGTGAGAATCCTGAGGTAGCGCCGGTGAAGCGGATGCCCCGTACTCCTGACTATTACGGTTATTTCACATTGACATCTGCTCCGTTCAAGAATTTCGACTGCTCCTTGTCCGGTGTGTACACAGGCCGGATGCATGTGCCGCATTTCGCACCGACAGAGTTGCCCGAGGAATATATAGGACAATATATCGCTAAAGATGAAATGGTGCATACTCCTGATTTCTTTGATTTGAATGTGAAACTGAATTATACGTTTGTATTGAATGACCATATCAAGTTGCAATTGAACGGTGGAGTGCAGAATATCTTTAATGCTTTCCAAAAGGATTTGGACAAAGGTGGTTATCGTGACTCGGGTTATTTCTATGGGCCTACACAGCTAGAACGTATTTTGTGGGGATCAAGATTACGAATTGAATAATCTGCTGATTGGTCAATGTGCTAATATGTCAATGGGTTACGCTTTGTTCCACATGGCACATTAGCACATTGTCACATTGACAAATTAGCAGATTGATTTATTACCAACTACTGACAAGTGACTATACTTTTCTGTAATCCGGAATCCGGATCGGGATAATTATATAAGGGGAAGCGGTGTTCTGTTTCTCCTTCCATATATTTCCACAGACTGGCATATTCTTCTTTCTTCTCGCCCATTTCCTGCAATTGCAGCATATATTGCCAGATAGACTTGTTTTCCTTGATGTATATTTTTTCATCTGATGAATAATCGGACTATGCTGGCGGGTTGGGTCATGGTCAAATTCCAGTATCCGTTTTCCCTCTTTTGTCATACCGATAGTTACGAAAGTCATGCTCTTGCCTATACCCGGCAGGTTCAGTACGCTGCGGTCTGTTGCTACGAAAGGAATCTGATGGAAGGTGCAGAAACGCTGTACGGCTGCCGCACGGTCTTTACTGTTTCTCAACAGGTTCAAGAACTCCTTTTCTTGCTCTGCGGAGAGTTTTCCCCATACCTTTTCCTCTTCTTTCTCCTGCAAGGAGCGGCTGTTAGGTGCAAATACGGCATAATTCTCCTCAAATCCTTTTACCGAGAAGGTGTAATAGCATAGTACACCCAGCCCATTCAATACTTTGCGCAGCTTGGCGGTGTGTCCGCGACGGGAAGCAGCCACATTATATACTAACTGGTTGGTGATAGTCCACCCGGCTGCCAGTATCTTGCGGATAGCTTCACGCGCTTCGGGTGTTACTTCCAGCGGAGTCTGGAAATGCGTTTGAATCAGAAATTGGCTGACTCCTACGGCAGATGCCTTTTCTTTGAACTCGCGTAAGATTTCCAATAGCTCGTCATTGATTCGCATGGGCAGATATACCGGGAGCCGGCTGCCCAAGCGTACTCGTTGCAGTTCCGCATATTTCTCTCCTTCGGCGCGGTGCAGGTTTGCGTTCCGTTTGCGGACAGCCATTTTGTAGACGGCTTTCAGTATATTGCGCAGGGTCTTGTTCTGGCTCATCAATGCATCGCTCCTGTAATCAGGATATCCCTGAGCTGAGTGTCGTTCTCGAAATATTCCATCAGTTTTCTCAACCTCTTGTCCCAGCTCTCTTTCGGCTTCAATTCCTCGAAGTTGAAGTTCAGACGTTCACTTTGAAAGTCGTACATGCGCTGGCAGGATGCACATAGGCCGCCGCAGGCACGTCCCATCGAGTCGGGGATAAGAATGGCCACATCGGGATAACGGCGGTGAATGTTGTGTCCGTCCGGCAGCAGCCATCCGGCAGCGTTGGGCTTTCCGTCCTCTACTGCATCTTCTTTTTCCCATGCGTGGATGTTACCGTAAGTTTCTACCAATGGGAAGAGTACAAGATATAGCTGCGTATGGCTTCGTCATCATATCCTTTTCCGGTAGGATTCAATAATGACAAATAATAAGGGGTGATGAAGACAGGCATTCCGTTTCTTGCGTGCTTTGTGATAAAGCTGCAAGGTTTCTTCGGACAAGGAGTTGCCTAGCATCCGGTTCAGTTCGGTAGGGCTTTTTACGGCCATTGCCAGATGAAAACGGGCTTCGTTCCACCATTGGCAGACCAGCCGGCGTTTATCCTCTTCCGTGCTTCCTTCAGGAAAAAGGTAGCGGCTGGAGGGTGCGTGTCTGTTTTCTATTTTCTGGATAAGAAGGGAGATGATACGTTCTTTGTTTTGTCGGCGGATAGCCCGGACATCCTCATTCAGTCCGCTGGGCCAGCGTTTCATCCACTGTTGCACTTGTTTTTCATCAGGTAGCTCCTCTTCTTCGTGATAAAGCCGGTCGAACTGGTGATACAGGTCAATCCATAAATCAACGGAAATCTCTTCATTGATGATACGATTCGTTAAAAACTTCCAAAGCAGTGAGATGGTTTCTATTTTAATCTCCTGTTCTGTAGAGGCTTCGTAAATGGTTTTTCCATCGTTATCTATCAGTCTTTTAATTTGCCTTGCGGCAGCAGGATTGTAAATAGGACCGGATAATAGATAATCGTTCAGCTTGTTTTTGAAAGCTGTTTCATCCTGGCTTTCTGAAGCCAATGAAGTGAGTTGGGTTAATCGGGTTTCGAATAGTGTTTTAATGCCATGGGTGGATAACATCTTATTCTTTTGTTTCATAAGCAAACGGTTGTTAAGAAAGTGAATACTATAAATAACATATTTCTCGTAGAAAAGTTATCAAACTGTTAACTTCATGCTGCTAATATAGTAAAAAAGCTTCTTTTATGCAAATTCATTAACAAAAAGACTCTTTTTATAAATAGCATTATTTTATAGAGTACATTTGCTTTGTGCTTTCGTCTTTTTTTAAAGCCCGGAGCTTTTATCGGGAAACGAAGAAATTCGTAGTTTTGTAGAGCTTTGCTTGTTTGCAGGTCAATCAAGCTGAAGAGAAACCTCATTTTAATAAATGGAAAAACAACATAGAAGTAAATAAATGGAACTGAAACAACTTTTTACCTTTGCAGCAGCCTGTTCGCTGGCACTTTCGGTATCGGCGCAAGATAGAGTACACTATACAGGCACGGAGCTGTCTAACCCTACCTGTCATGACGGGCAATTGTCACCCGTGGTAGGGGTACACAATATTCAGGTGATGCGTGCCAACCGGGAACATCCTGCACCCGATAACGGCAATGGATGGACATACAATCATCAGTCCATGTTGGCTTATTGGAACGGACAATTCTATATGCATTATCTTTCCGATCCTTCGGACGAGCATATTCCTCCCTCACAAACTTTCCTGATGACCTCGAAAGACGGTTATCACTGGACAAACCCGGTGACCCTTTTCCCTATCTACCGGTTCCCGATGGCTATACCAAGCCCGGACGCACAGACAAGGCAAAAGATCTGGATGCCATCATGCATCAGCGTGTAGGCTTTTATGTGTCAAAGAGCGGCCGACTGATAGCCATGGGAAACTATGGCGTGGCGCTGGACAAGAAAGATGATCCGAATGACGGGAACGGAATAGGCCGTGTAGTTCGCGAAATTAAAAAGGACGGTTCCTTCGGCCCCATTTATTTCATTTATTATAACCATGCGTTCAATGAAAAGAATACCTCTTATCCTTATTTTAAACGGAGTAAAGACAAGGAGTTTGTAAAAGCCTGTCAGGAGATTCTGGATAATCCCCGCTACCGTATGCAGTGGTGGAGGAAGCCGACCGCAATGACCCGTTGATTCCTTTACACAAAGAATACAAAGCGTATTGTGACTATACCTTGCCCGACGGCCGTTTGGTAAGCCTGTGGAAACACGCCCTGACTTCCATCAGCGAGGATGGCGGAAATACATGGCGCAACCGGTGGAACGTGCGAAAGGTTTCGTAAACAGTAATGCGAAGATATGGGGGCAACGTTTGAGTGACGGTACATACGCCACGGTGTATAATCCTTCCGAGTTCCGCTGGCCACTGGCTATTTCGCTGAGTAAGGACGGCCTGGAATATACCACTTTGAACCTGGTGCACGGCGAGATTACGCCGATGCGTTACGGAGGTAATTATAAATCATTCGGTCCTCAGTATGTACGGGGTATTCAGGAAGGTAACGGGACTCCTCCCGATGGTGATTTATGGGTGACTTACAGTATGAATAAAGAGGATATGTGGGTGTCTCATATTCCTGTGCCTGTCCGCGCACATGCCAGCGAGCATGCTGACGACGATTTTGCCGGCTACAAAGATTTGAGCGAACTGACCGACTGGAATTTGTATTCCTTGCAGTGGGCTCCCGTATCACTGGATGGAAAATGGCTGGTGCTGCAAGACAAGGACTTATTCGATTATGCCCGTGTGGAGCGTAAGATACCTGCTACAAAAGAACTGAAGTATCTTTCGAACTGATGGCGGAACAGAACGATAAAGGACTTTTGCAGATAGAATTTCTGGATGAAAACGGCATTGCCTGTTCCCGTCTGGAACTGACTCCCGATGGACTTTTCCGTGCCAAAGGAGGTGCGCGGTTTGGTAATTTGTTGAAGTATGAACCGGGCAAGACGTATAAGGTAGAAGTGGAGCTTTCTGTTGCCAACCGCATGGTAATTGTCTATGTGGATGGAAAGAAAGTGGGGCAACGTATGTTCTTTGCGCCCGTTCCGGCCATCGAGAGAGTGATGTTCCGGACCGGAGCGCAACGGACTTATCCTACGGTGGATACCCCGGCGGACTGGTATGGCATTCTGCCGGATGCGGGTGAGCAGGAACCCTTGTGCACCTATCGTATAGCCAACTTTAAGACGGCTTCTGCTGATAAGGATGCCGGTGCGGCTTTCTTGAAATATAAGGATTTCAAGCCCTATGTGGATTATTTCAACAGCATGGAGGATGAGAATATAGCCAGGCTATTCCCAATGCCCGTGCATCTCAATGGATGGAAGAAAACATTCCTCTTTTCGAGTGCTCTCAAAAGAACTTCGAGGAAATGTATTATTATCGTTGGTGGACGCTGCGCAAGCACATCAAGGAAACTCCGGTGGGCTATGGTATGACCGAATTTCTGGTAAACCGTTCGTATGCCGATAAATACAATCTGATAGCTTGTGCCATCGGTCATCATATTTATGAGAGCCGCTGGTTGCGTAATCCGGAATACTTGAATCAGATTATCCATACTTGGTATCGGGGTAACGAAGGAGGCCCGATGGCCAAAATGACCAAGTTTAGCTCGTGGAATGCGGATGCGGTACTGGGACGTTACATGGTCGATGGAAACAAGGAGTTTTTGTTGGATATGGTAAAGGATTTGGAAGCGGAATATGCTCGTTGGGAAAAGACAAACCGCCTGCCCAATGGACTTTATTGGCAGGGAGATGTGCAGGATGGTATGAAGAATCCATCAGCGGAGGCCGTCGTAAGCAATATGCCCGTCCACTATCAACAGTTATATGTATGGCAATGCAAAGCACTCTCTCTTATCGGCATCATGACAGGAGATGAGGGCATGGCCATGAAATATGGATTGAAAGCCGATTCCATTAAAACATTGGTACAGGATAAGTTGTGGAACACAGACCATCATTTCTTTGAAACGATGCGTGGAGATGCGTCCGCCGAGGTACGCGAGGCTATCGGCTATATCCCTTGGTATTTCAATTTGCCGGATGCTTCTTCCAAATACACTGTGGCATGGAAGGAAGTGATGGACGAGAAAGGTTTTTCCGCACCTTACGGACTTACCACTGCCGAGCGCCGTCATCCTGAGTTCCGCACGCATGGCGTAGGTAAGTGTGAATGGGATGGGGCTATCTGCCGTTTGCATCTGCACAGACTTTGACCGCAATGGCCAATTTCATGAATAATTATCCTCAGACTGTATTGACAGATAGCGTGTATTTCCATCAAATGGAACGCTATGTGGAGTCGCAGCATCACCGTGGCCGCCCCTACATAGGCGAGTATCTGGATGAAGTGACCGGTTATTGGTTGAAAGGAGATCAGGAACGCAGCCGTTATTACAATCATTCTACTTTTAATGATTTGATGATTACCGGTTTGATAGGGCTCCGTCCGCGCATGGATAACACAGTGGAGGTGAATCCGTTGATTCCCGAAGGAAAGTGGGATTATTTCTGTTTGGATAATGTGTTGTATCATGGCCGTAACCTCACTATTTTGTGGGATAAGGACGGCAGCCGTTACCAGCGTGGAAAAGGTCTGCATATCTATGTGGATGGAAAGGAAGTGGGACACGCCGATACATTGACCCGTGTCCTTTGTGAGAATGTGCTATAAATTTGAATAAAGGGGATGTCTTAAGATAATAAACAGACTGTTGAAAGAAAAATGAATTACAGAAAATTCTTAATAGCCGCTTTGTTAGTTATGTCTTTCGCCGTGCAGGCGAAAGACATAACTGTTACCCGCCTGACGTGTGAGATGCGCGACGGAAGAGTGACCACCTCTGATACCCCTCGTTTGGGATGGCAGATGAGTTCGCCGGAAAATGGCACGCGGCAGACCGCTTATGAGATAGAGATTCGGGATGTATGGGCAGGAAAAGTAGTCTGGAACAGCGGCAAAGTAAAATCCGCTCAAAGCCAGTTGGTTTCCTGTGCGGATGCGGTCTTGGAGAAGGACAGGCATTATACTTGGCGTGTCCGTGTCTGGGATGAGGCTGATACGCCTTCGGCATGGAGTGCCCCCTCTGATTTCAGTATCCTGACTTCCGAAGCGCTTCGCCGGCAGTGAATGGATTGGGGCCATTACCCGTAAGGATGCCCGCATACCCGAAGGTCGGAAATATCATGGCAGTGAACTGAAAAAGCCTGAGCAAAGGCCGCCTGGGATGCTGTGGATACTTTGGCAAAGAAAAGTATTTATCTGCGCCGTGAGTTCCATGTGGCAAAGAAAGTGAAAGACGCCACGGCGTATGTATGTGGCTTGGGCTTTTATGAATTTTCGCTGAATGGAGAAAAAGTGGGAGACAGCGAATTTGCCCCTCTTTGGAGCGACTATGACAAAAGTGTCTATTATAATACTTATGATGTCACCTCGCAAGTGAAGAAAGGCGGTAACGCATCGGAGTCCTGCTGGGAAATGGATTTTACAATGTGCAAGGCGGCCGCTATCGTAAACTGCAAATCAGTTTCGGCGCTCCCACGCTTCGTTTTCGGATGGTGGTGAATTATGAAGACGGAACCAGTGAAACGATTGTTTCCGGAAAGGACTGGAAGTACGATTTCAGTCCCGTACTGTTCAATTGCATCTATGGCGGAGAAGATTATGACGCCCGCCGTGAGCAGAAAGGCTGGAACATGTTCGGTTTTAAAGAGCAGGATTGGCATCCTGTCGTGATTCAGGAAGCCCCCAAAGGGGTGCTTCGTCCGCAGATAGCGCAACCGGTAAAGATCATGGAGCGTTATGATATCCGGAAAGTGACCAAGCTCACCGCTGAACAGATAACAGCCGCCTGCAAGTCAACCAAACGGACGGTGGACCCGTCTGCCTTTGTGCTGGATATGGGACAGAACCTGGCCGGGTTCCCCGAAATTACCGTCCGTGGAAAGAAAGGGCAGAAAATAACCTTGCTTGTATCCGAATCCCTGACGGACGAGGGAGCTTGCAATCAGCGTCAGACCGGCAGACAACATTATTATGAATATACTTTGAAAGGGGAGGGAGTGGAAACTTGGCATCCTCGTTTCTCCTACTATGGCTTCCGGTATATTCAGGTGGAAGGTGCTGTGCTGAAAGGGCAGAAGAATCCCTTCCGTCTTCCGGTGATCCAGAAGATACAGTCGTGCTTTGTTTATAACTCGGCTCCTAAAATATCCACCTTCGAATGCTCCAACCGCATCTTCAATGATGCCCACCGGCTGATAGAGAAAGCGGTGCGAAGCAACATGCAGTCTGTGTTTACGGATTGTCCGCACCGGGAGAAACTGGGCTGGCTGGAACAGGATCATTTATGCGGTCCCGGTTTGCTGTACAATTATGATTTGACGGGCTTTGTTCCTCAGACTCTTCAGAACATAGCCGATGCACAGCATGCCAACGGCGCGGTTCCTACCACTGCTCCGGAATATGTGGTGTTCGAGGGCCCCGGTATGGATGCTTTTGCCGAATCTCCCGAATGGGGATGTACCTTTGTGGTATTACCTTTCATGTATTATGAGACGTATGGGGATGATTCATTGATTAGAAAATACTATAACGGAATGCGCCGTTACATTGATTATATGACTACCCGTGCCAATGATGGAATCGTTTCTTTCGGACTGGGTGATTGGTATGATTATGGAGATTTCCGGGCCGGATTTTCTCGTAATACGCCTGTTCCTTTGGTAGCTACCGCCCATTATTATATGGTTGTTCGCTATCTGGTGGAGGCGGCACGTATGCTGGATAATAGGTATGATGTAGCATATTACACTCATTTGGGTGAAGAAATTAATAAAGCATTCCATCGGGAGTTTTATCACAAGGACACTCGTCAGTATGGTACGGGAAGCCAGTGCAGCAATGCCTTGCCTTTGTTCCTGGGAATGGTTCCCGCCGATGACAGACAGGCGGTGCTTGATAATCTGGTAGCGGATATAAAACGCCACGGCAACCGGCTGACCACCGGTGATGTGGGTAACCGTTATCTGTTCCAGACTTTGGCGCGTAACGGTTGAATGAGCTGATGTACACCATGCACAACCATGAAGAAGCACCCGGCTATGGTTTCCAGCTGAAATTCGGAGCTACCACGCTGACCGAGCAATGGGACCCGCGGCAAGGTTCTTCGTGGAATCACTTTATGATGGGGCAGATTGATGAATGGTTCTTCAACTCGCTGGCGGGTATCCGCACCGTTGAGGGAAAACCGGGAATGAAGGAAATAGAAATACGTCCCCGTCCGGTAGGCGATTTGACATACGTCCGTGCCTCTACCCAAACCTTGTACGGAAAAGTTGCGGTAGACTGGACCCGCGAGAATGGAGTCTTTACATTGAAAGTAACGATACCTGTAGGGTGTACGGCACGCGTATTCCTTCCCGATGAAAAAGAGCCGAAGATAGTGGAAAGCGGAACTTATTCTTTTAAGAAATAAACGCGGTTTTCATAGAAAAAGCCCCCTAAGGGTATTTGGTAAAACTAAAATCAACTAATGAACAATATGAATAAACGTACCTTTTTAAGTCTGTTACTATGTGTTTGCTGTCTGTCTTTTCTGCATGCGGAGCGTGTGGATATGCAGCAGGCAGGTGCCGATGTGCAAGGCAGGAAGCTGAACACAGCATTGATTAATTCCACCATCGACCGCCTGAACGCCCATGGTGGAGGAACCCTCTTTTTCCCCGCAGGAACTTATCTCACCGGTTCCATCCACATGAAAAGTAACATCACTCTGGAACTGGAAGCAGGAGCCACCTTGAAATTCTCGGAGAACTTTGACGATTTCCTCCCTTATGTGGAAGTGCGTCATGAGGGAATCATGATGAAAAGTTTCCAACCGCTGATTTATGCCGTGGATGCAGAGAACATCACCATCAAGGGTGAAGGGACACTGGACGGACAGGGCAAAGCATGGTGGACGGAATTTTTCCGCGTCCTTGTAGATCTCCGGGACAACGGCAAGAGAAACATCAACAAGTACCAGCCCATGTTCGAGAAGGAAAACGACCTGAAAGCCCTTTACGCCGAAACCAACGAAGACTGGCACGGCACATTGGACCGTCGTTTCTTCCGTCCCCCTTTCATACATCCCATCCGTTGCAAGAATGTACGGGTAGAGGGCGTGAAGATTATCAACTCTCCCTTTTGGACCGTAAATCCTGAGTTTTGCGATAATGTGACCATTAAGGGCATTACCATCCACAATGTGCCTTCCCCCAATACGGACGGCATCAACCCTGAGTCTTGTAAGAACGTACACATCAGCGACTGCCACATTTCGGTAGGCGACGACTGCATCACCATCAAATCCGGACGTGACCTGCAAGCACGTAAACTGGGCGTTCCTTGCGAGAATATCACGATTACCAATTGCACCATGTTGAGCGGACACGGTGGTGTAGTTATCGGCAGCGAGATGAGTGGGGGAGTGAAGAAAGTGACCATCAGCAATTGTGTCTTTGACGGAACCGACCGGGGGATTCGTCTGAAATCCACCCGTGGTCGCGGAGGCATTGTAGAAGATATCCGTGTAAGCAATATTGTGATGAGTAACATCAAGAAAGAGGCTATCGTCCTCAATCTGAAATATAGCAAGATGCCTGCCGAACCGAAGAGTGACCGTACTCCGGAATTTCGTAATATCTATGTGTCGGGTGTGACGGTCCGTGATGTGAATACCCCCATTATGGTGGTAGGCCTTCCCGAAGCGCCTATTACCGGTATTGTGATGCGTGATGTGTATATTCAGAATGCCAAGCAACGCTGTGTTTTTGAAGACTGCAAGGACTTGGTGCTGGATGATGTGTATGTGGATGGTAAAGAAATAAAATAGACTTCCCGATGAAGAAACAACTATTATGGTGCATGGCGGCACTCTCTTTTTCCGCTGCATCTGCACAAACTTATGAAACCCGGTTCGCACGTCCGTTATCCGATGTGTTGAATGACGTTGCCGCCCGTTTCCAGGTCCGCTTGAAATATGACGTGGATACGGTGGGGCGTGTGCTTCCGTATGCCGATTTCCGTATCCGGCCTTATTCATTGGAGGAAACGCTGACCAATGTGCTTTCCCCCTTCGATTATAAATTCGTAAAGCAAAGTGACAAGGTATATAAGTTGAAACCTTACGAATACGCCCGCCGCACGGATGCCGACGGAGAAAAAATGCTGGCATACCTTAGTGGTTTATATAGTGATAAAAGTCAATGGGAACAGCGCAGGGAGATTCTCCGCAAAGAGGTGCGCCAACGTCTGGGACTGGATGATATGCTGGGGAAAACAGTGAAGGATGCAAAGCCTGTTCTTTCCAAAATACGCAAATTTGATGGCTATACCGTGCAGAACTTTGCATTGGAAACCTTGCCGGGACTTTATGTCTGCGGTTCAGTCTATGCCCCCCGCACCAAAGGCAAACATGCACTGATTATCTGCCCCAATGGTCATTTTGGACAGGGACGCTACCGCAAAGACCAGCAGCAGCGCATGGCGACTCTGGCACGTATGGGGGCTGTCTGTGTGGATTATGACCTGTATGGTTGGGGTGAATCCGCCTTGCAGGTAGGAGGAAAGGCGCACCATACTGCCGATGCGCACACCATTCAGGCTATGAACGGAATATGGATACTGGACTATATGCTGGCAAACCGTAAAGATATAGATCCTGCATGCATCGGCGTGAACGGTGGTTCCGGCGGAGGAACGCAGACGGTGTTGCTTACCGTCCTGGACGACCGTTTTACAGCTGCCGCCCCTGTGGTCAGTCTGGCCTCTCATTTTGATGGCGGTTGCCCGTGTGAAAGTGGCAAGCCATCCAGTTGGCAGGTGGAGGAACTTGCAATGCGGAGCTGGCCGCCCTGTTTGCCCCGCGTCCCATGCTGGTGGTTTCCGACGGAGGAGACTGGACAGCCACGGTTCCCCGTTTGGAATATCCTTACTTGCAACGCATCTACGGTTTTTACGGTGCGACGGACAAGGTGAGCAATGTACATTTGCCGCAAGAACGCCATGATTTCGGTCCGAACAAGCGCAATGCGGTTTATGATTTCTTTATAGACGTGTTCGGCCTTGACCGGAACATGCTGGATGAAAGTAAAGTAACCATTGAGCCGGAAAACGCATTGAAGAGCTTTGGTGAGAAAGGTGAGAAACTGCCTGCCGGAGCCTTGAGATATAAAGAATGATTTTGTCGTTTATTTATTAGGTTAAGAGTTAGTATGGAATCTCCCTCTTGCATAGCCTGTGAAGGTGAGCAGGGGGAACTTTTTTTAGATATGGGGGATTAATACTTTTTGTCGGGTATATCAGGCCTTGTCATGCGGACTGTTAAGTCTTTTTGTACGGACTGTTACTATAGTCTTCGGCAGTGGACCGTACAGTCTGCTACAGTGGACTGTACGGTCTGCCGTAGTGAAACATACGGACTACTGTCGTAGTCTGTAAAAGGTAACCGTAAGAAATGCTTTAATGGTACTGAAAAAAAGACTTAATGGAGCTGAAGCGATGAATTAACTCTGCATTTATGTTATAATCATCTTTAATTCTCCATCCTTGTGGCGCTTTCGGTCGTTTTCTTGTTTATAGTTGCGGATTCAAACCGGTTTCTACATCGGATTTCAGCCGGGTATAATGGAAAAAGCGGAGGTTATAATAAGATAATGCGTTTCTGTAATATGGCAGCAATCTGTTGTCTCAGTTGCGGGGCGCTGATGGGCTTGGCCATATAGCCGTCGAAGCCGTTTTCCATGGCCCGTTGTTCATCACTGGCATAGGCGAAAGCGGTAACAGCAATGATAGGTACATCCAAGGATAGTTTTCGTATTTCCCGGGTGGCCTCATAGCCATCCATCACCGGCATATTGATATCCATCAGAATTATCTGAGGGGTATGGAGCTTATACAAATTGACCGCCTCTTTTCCATCCCAGGCATGTACCAGGTTATATTCTCGTTTCAAGATAGATTGGAACAGCCGGTAATTGCTCTCATTGTCTTCGGCGATCAGAATGGTCAGCTTGTCTTTTTGCACGGAAATGATTGATGCTCTTCCTCTTTCTTGTTCTCTGCAGCGGCAGGCTGGTATGGAATGGTGAACCAGAAAGTGGATCCTTTTCCTTCCTCGGACTCAACACCGATGCGTCCTCCCATGTGCTCTACAATTGTCTGGCAAATGGATAGCCCCAGTCCTGTACCCTGTACAAAAGAGTTCAGTTTGACGAAACGTCCGAATATGGAGTTCACTTTGTCGGCTGGAATGCCGCAACCGGTATCTTTAACATAGAAATAAAGTTCTTTGTCGCATAGTTTGTAGCCGAAGGTGATGCTTCCTTGTGAGGTAAATTTGCTGGCGTTGTTCAGTAAATTGTTCAGTACCTGCATCAGACGGTTCTTTTCCGTTCTTATGAGGCAGGAGGGAAGTCCTTTCTGTACAATCAGTTGAATGCCGTTGCTCTCTGTCCGATAACGGGTAACACTTTCTATCTCGGAGATAATATCATTCAGTTCCACGTTGGAATAACAGAATTCCAGTGTGCCGGCCTCTATTTTCGATAAGTCCAGTATGTCGCTGATTAATTGCAGCAGCAACGTATTGTTACTTTCAATGATATTGATATATTCCTGCTTTTCCTGTTCCTCTTCTGCAGCAGCAAGGATGTTTGAGAAACCGATGATAGCATTTAGCGGAGTGCGTATTTCGTGGCTCATATTGGCAAGAAAAGCGGACTTCAGCCGGTTGGATTCTTCGCGCGGTCCTTGGCTGAAAGCAGTTCGTCTTCCATTTTCTTCCGTTCAGTTATGACTAGGGAAGATCCTACCAAAGTGAGCGGCATTCCGTTTTCGTCTTTGCTTTCCACAGCTGCCTGCGCCTCTATCCAGTCTATTTTCCATTGTGTTCCGTCATTGGCCAGCACGCGGTATTCCTCTTTTACTTTCTCTATTTTCCCGTCTGCCAGGTCACGGTAGGCCTGTATCACGCGCGGGCGGTCTTCTTTAATGATTTTAGCGAAGTATTGCTCGTCCGAAACGCTCAACTGATCTTCGCTGATGCTTCCCGGCATGGCCGCCATGACAATGGGGCGGTTGAGGTCGCATAAAATGGTATGGTCTTTCAAATTCCATTTCCAAGGTACGATGTTGCTACTTCCAGTGCCATGGAAAGTTTATGGTTCGTGGCGCTCAGCATTTGCTGCGCATTGTGCAGTTCGGTGCTGTCCATGCAGAACACATCCACTGTGTCCGGTTCGGTAGAGCAATTCAGGACAACATCATAGAAGATGTTGACGGTCTTAAAATAATATGGGAAGGTGATCGATTTCTTTTCTTTTAAGGTGAGTTCCATGAAATGGGTGAATTCCGGCAAGGACTCCGGGAAAATTTCAGAGGCTCTTTTCCCTATCACCTCGGATTTGGGCAAGAAACATCGTTCGAAATAGCGGTTGACATCCATATAAATGCTGTCTGCGATATTCCCTTCTTTGTCCCATATTACCTGTTCTTTCATGTAAAGGATAGGCATATTGTCTATCAGATTGGTATATTGTGTGTTCGTGTCTATTTCATTTTGCTGGGCGCGTCTCAGCGCTTTCAGCATTTGGATGCGTTTTTGCTGTGCCACGGCCATCAGTATAAAAGCAATGAGTACACTTAGGATGATCCATTTATATTTGTTCAGAAGTTGGCCGGTTTGTCATAGAAAACGGTGTCACCAGGGCATAGGTCGGGATCGAGTCCTTTATTTACCAGTCTTGTGTAGTTGAATGCGGGGTGTGCTTCGTTGGGTTCATAAAAAGGTATGTCGCTGGCTTTCTTCCCATGTAGTATCTCGTCTATCGTTTTCAGTAATTGCCTGGTAAAGATTTGGTCATTATACATGTATCCTCCTACCATGCCGCCGTCATCCATACCTGCATAGCGGATGGTGAACAAAGGGGCGGAGATGCTGGCGATACTTCTGTAGGCATTAATCAGAAAATTGCTTGAAGTGAACGATTCGGTGAACCAGGTGGATACCAGAATGCCTGTGGTCTTGTCTGTTTTACGTACGGCATTATATAGCTGATGCAGACTGTTGGTACGCGAGGAGATGTATTCGTAATCCATTTGCGGGTATTTGTCTTTAATCAGCTCTCGCAGTTGCTTGTCATATTCCGGATTGGGGTAGATGCCGTCTCCCAGGAAAATCAGTTTCTTCATACCGGGAATCATCCTGCACATCAGTTGCACGTTTTCTTCCAGATAGATGGGGGTGTGCATGTAGGTGAAATTGAACTCTTCTGCCAATTCGCTCATGTGTGTCTTTTCTTCGGGGGTGACTGTATCTCTCTGCCTGTAGAATTTCTCATGGTACACATAGGGGTCGGCTCCGCATACAATGGCAGGTACTTTACCCCATAAAGATTGAATCTCTTCTCTGAAAATCAGGCTCATGCTCCCGATGAATACCAGCAGGCGGGGAGGGGTGGAACCATATTTCGAGGAAAGAATTTCTGGGAATCTCTCGATTTTAGTGGAGTCGCCTACCATAAAAAGATTCAGATGCTCTATGTAAGCGTCCATGTTCTCTATTCCAGCTATTTTATGAACAATGGGGGTGGTGATGCTGTTGCTCCAGGGAGAGGATTCGTTGTAGCTGTTCAGAATCAGAATATAGTTCCCCGTCTCGGTGTTTTCCTGTACATGGGAGGCTTTGCCGATGGTTGCAAAGAGGGTGAATATACAGGTACATATCAGTAACCGTTGTATATGGGCTACACACGTTCTTTTAAGATTTCTGTTCATTATTGATGTCCTACTCTTCTTTTATTATATAGCTACGATGCTTGTGATGCAACAAATGTACTATTAAATTAATGAGTGGACGAAGAAATGGAAATGTTTAACAAATATTAAAAAGAGACAGGACGGGATGGAAAGTTTTCGTATAGGCAAATGGGAGATGATTGGATGGGAATTCCTGCCGGCCGATATGGCAGTGGGGCGCGAATGCTGATAAAGGGAGTGGGAGGGGAAGTCATTCTTTTGTTCTATTTCTTTTTTATATAAAGGAATAGTCTTATATTTATCCCGTCATCTTATTTTTGAAAAAGTAGGGGAACATCACTTAATCAGAAGTAGTTATGGAATATCACTTACGTACTAAATTGAATGGAAATATAGCAATGACTTCCTGTTTCCATGAAAACTCCTTTTTGCAGCGTGACAGGAGTCTTTATAAATTTATATGGGTGCGGCATGGAACGTTGGATGTGGAAGTGGATCATGTGGTGATGCATCTGGAAAAAGAGGAAATGATTTCGCTTACTCCTTTGCATCATGTGCAGATAAGGGGAGTGGGCGGTGAATACCTCACTTTTTTATTCAATAGTAACTTTTATTGTATTTACAGGCATGACAGCGAGGTGTCTTGTAACGGATTCCTGTTTAACGGTTCTTCCGTGTCATGCGTTTGAAGCTTTCGCCTTCCCAGTCGGCCCGTCTTGACAGTATTGTCGATATTTTCAGGGGGGAGTGTGGAATACAAGACAACTTGCAGGAAGAAATGTTGCGTATTATTCTGAAACGTTTTCATTATCACTTGTACCCGCATAGCCCGTGAAAAGTTTGATGTGGACCCGGGACGTGAGAACATGTTTGATGTGATTCGTCAGTTTTATGTACTGGTTGACAGTCATTTTAAGGAGAAGAAGCAAGTACAGGATTATGCTGATATGTTGTGCCGTTCTCCCAAGACTATTTCTAATCTCTTTTCCCTTTACGGACTTTCTTCTCCTTTGCGTGTCATTCATGAACGCGTGGATGCGGAAGCCAAGCGCTTGTTGCTTTATACGGGTAAGAGTGCGAAAGAAATCAGTGAGATTCTGGGATTTGAGGATTTGGCTACGTTCAGCCGTTTCTTTAAGAAAATGAACAAGGAGAGCCTTTCGGAATACCGGAAAAGAGAGAAGCGGGAATAATTGCCAACCTATATGGGGAAATTGCCATTTACCGGAGGGGGAAAACCACCGACCTTTGCACCAGGAAGTTAAATCTTTTAATAATGAAAGCAATGATGGCAAAATTAAAATCTCTGTTTGTTGCGTTTTTAACAATAGCAGCATCTGCCCAAAAACTGGGTATCAATCTTATCCGTGTGGCAATCCTTGTAATTTTTGTATGGATTGGTGGTCTGAAATTCTGGAACTATGAAGCCGAAGGAATTGTGCCTTTTGTGGCGAACAGTCCCTTTATGAGTTTCTTTTATACTAAGGATGCTCCTGAATATAAAGAATATAAGCTGAAAGAAGGCGAACTCGATGAAACGAAGCACCTGTGGCATGAAGAGAACAATACTTATGGGTTCTCTCATGGATTGGGTATTTTGATTATGGGGATCGGTATCTTGACGTTTTTAGGCATCTTCTCTCCGAAAACCGGTTTGGTGGGGGCCGGACTGGCTATTGTCATGACATTGGGCACTTTGTCTTTCCTTGTAACACGCCCGAGGTGTGGGTCCCCGATTTGGGAAGTGGCGAACAGGGATTCCCTCTGCTGACGGGCGCCGGTCGTCTGGTCATTAAGGATATTGCTATTCTGGCAGGAGCTGTTGTCGTTCTTTCGGATAGTGCGGGAAGGGTATTGAACCAGTTGAAAAGTAAAGTTGGAAAGACCGGTCACGGACATGCTCTTTTATAGGGGGTATATGGATGCATTCCGGCGAGAGGCAAGTATTTCCTGCAAGACATAACTATCTATGAGGCAAGTTGCATCCTGTGTCATCTTGCTGTCTGTCAGCTATTGATAATGAATGCAAATTTGGCAGATTCTGCGGTTAACCCCTGTTAAGTGCTTATCTGTCTGTGTTAAAAGAGGAAAAAAAACTCTGACAAACGGTACAACCGTACAATATTTGTCATTACATTAGCGTCATAAATGTTAAACCAAACTTGAAATTAACAAATTAATAGATATTAAGTTATGAAACAAGCAACTAAAATGGTACTAGGCGCAGCAGCAATTGTAGCAGTCAGCGCAGGTGTAGCAGGAGTAACGGCTTATTCTATGTTGAAACCCGAGCCAAACAAAAGCGTGGCTTTTAATGATGTGTTCCAACAAAATCCGAATACAAGACTCGCCGCGTTGGACGCCACTCAAATGCAACCGGTGGATTTGACTCAGGCAGCGGAAAATTCAGTGCATGCAGTAGTTCATATAAAGTCAACTCAAGAATCAAAGACTCAGACGGTTACCGTTCGTGATCCGTTCTATGATTTCTTGGTGATATTTTTGGAAATGGCAGAGGCGGCGGTCAGCAGCGTCAGGTGCAGACTCCTGAAAGAGTGGGATTCGGTTCCGGAGTGATCATCTCGAAAGATGGATATATTGTAACGAATAACCATGTAATCGATAATGCTGATGTGATCAGTGTCAAACTGAATGACGGACGTGAATACAAGGGACGTGTAATCGGCACAGACCCCAGCACGGATTTAGCGTTGGTTAAAATTGAAGCGGATGAGCTTCCTACGATTCCCGTGGGCAATTCGGAGGCTTTGAAAGTAGGTGAGTGGGTATTGGCTGTGGGTAATCCCTTTAATATGACTTCTACGGTAACAGCCGGTATTGTGAGTGCCAAAGCCCGTTCTTTAGGGTATATAATAATGGTGTGGAATCTTTCATCCAGACAGATGCTGCGATCAACCAAGGCAACAGTGGTGGTGCATTGGTGAATGCAAGGGGTGACTGGTAGGTATCAATTCCGTACTTTATTCACCTACAGGAGCTTATTCGGGTTATGGGTTTGCTATTCCAACCAGTATTATGACGAAAGTTATAGCCGACTTGAAAGAATATGGAACCGTTCAGCGTGCGGTATTGGGCATCAAGGGTACTCCGATTAATGATGACCAGCAGATGATGCCGGAAGAAATCAAGAAGAAGGTGAAGGAACTGGGCGCCACCGACGGTGTGTTGATTGCTGAGATAATTGAGGGAGGTTCTGCGGCCGGCAACTTGGAAGTAGATGATGTCATTATCGGTATTGACGGAAAACGTGTGAAGAACTTTGCAGAGTTGCAGGAGGGGTTGGCTAAACACCGTCCGGGTGACAAAGTAACCGTCAAGGTGTTGCGTGACAAGAAAGAAAAGGATATCGAGATGACCTTGAAGAATGCACAGGGAACAACGAAAGTGGTGAAGAGTGCGGGCATGGATATCTTGGGCGCAGCATTCCGTGAAGTTCCTCAGGAATTGAAGAGACAATTGAATTTGGGATATGGTGTGGAAGTCACAGGTGTGACAGACGGTAAGATGAAGGCTGCCGGTATCCGTAAAGGCTTCATCATCCTGAAGGCAAACGGACAACCTGTCAAATCAGTAAATGATTTGGAAGATGTGCTGAAAGCTGCTACCCAGTCACCGGATCAGGTATTGTTCCTGAGTGGTATGTTCCCATCAGGTAAACGTGCGAACTATGCAGTGGATTTGACACAGGAATAAGAAGATTTTTAAGGTAGAAAGTTTCAATAGGTAAAGTTTAGAGGATGCACGGTAAGGGTTACTTCCGTGCATCCTGATTTTATAGTCAAACAGGACTGATAACCTTATTTTCGCAAAATATTTAGGAAAGAAGGACAAAGATAGTCTTTTTTGATTTATTAGCTAATATTTTTCAAACAAAAATGGATGTATTCCATTTAATGTTGTAAATTTGCATCCCAAATTTGTTTTATAGAGAATGAGACAATTAAAGATTACCAAAAGTATCACTAACCGAGAGAGCGCATCTCTGGATAAGTATTTACAGGAAATAGGCCGTGAAGACCTGATTACTGTAGAGGAAGAGGTAGAGCTCGCTCAGCGTATCCGTAAAGGCGACCGGGTAGCATTGGAAAAACTGACACGTGCCAACTTGCGTTTCGTCGTGTCTGTAGCCAAGCAGTATCAAAATCAGGGGTTAAGTCTTCCTGACTTGATTAATGAAGGCAACCTGGGATTGATTAAAGCAGCCGAAAAGTTCGATGAAACCCGAGCTTCAAGTTTATCAGTTACGCCGTATGGTGGATTCGTCAGTCTATTCTCCAGGCATTGGCAGAACAGTCACGTATTGTCCGTTTGCCGTTGAATCAGGTAGGCTCGTTGAACAAGATCAGCAAAGCCTTCTCTAAATTCGAACAGGAAAACGAACGTCGTCCTTCTCCGGAAGAACTGGCCGATGAACTGGAAATACCTGTAGACAAAATCTCGGACACGTTGAAGGTTTCAGGACGCCACATTTCTGTAGACGCTCCTTTTGTGGAAGGAGAAGACAACAGCTTGCTGGATGTGCTTGTGAACGACGACTCGCCTATGGCAGACCGTTCCTTGGTTAATGAGTCACTTGCGAGGGAAATTGATAGAGCACTCTCTACGCTGACCGAAAGGGAGAAGGATATTATCCAGATGTTTTTCGGTATTAATACGCAGGAAATGACGTTGGAAGAAATCGGCGATAAATTCGGCCTCACTCGTGAGCGCGTACGCCAGATTAAAGAGAAAGCCATTAGAAGATTGAGACAAAATTC
>ENA-OQAS01000160-OQAS01000160.1-human-gut-metagenome-genome-assembly--contig:-NODE-160-length-35428-cov-6.843149_pt1 | contig 35428 bp, 43 predicted proteins | sample MGYA00242733_ERZ504523 | MGnify/ENA primary metagenome ERZ504523 (study PRJEB26092, sample SAMD00036239) | human gut metagenome | host: Homo sapiens | study: EMG produced TPA metagenomics assembly of...
TGCCGCACCGGTCAAGACCGTGCAGTCCCCCGCTCCGGCGGCGCGCCTGCACCGGCACAGCCGACTGTGCCGCCCACCCCGCAGCCTGCGCCCACATCGGAAGCACCCGCGCCGGAGCCTGTACCTGCGACTTCTGCGGAACCTGTATCTGCACCTGTTCCGGAGCCTGCGCCTGTACAGCCTGAACCGCCTGGTCCTCTGGAACCGGCAGCCGCGGCACCTTCCCCAGCCTCCGCCGCGGACAGCGAGCAACAGCTGTTTATGCAGTGGGCGGATTTAATGGAAATTCTACACCGCACAGACATTGCCCTGTTCGGCGTGCTCAGTGCTCCCAGGGTTACACCCGAGGCGAGTTTTCCTGATTGACAGTCCCAACCCCACCATCAAGGAGTTCATCAAGATCTCCACCCACGCCAAGGCCATTCGCGCGGCTCTCCACGAGCTCACCGGCCACAACTACAAGCTGGGCTTGTTTAAGAAAAAATCCACCGAGCAAGCGCCCCGGCGGGACCCGTTAGAGGACCTGCTGAGCAAAGCACGGGAAAATCATATTCAAATCGAAGAACATTAAAGGAGCATACTATGAAAGCAAGACTTCCCCAGGGTATGGGCGGCGGACCGCAAAACATGCAGTCCATGCTGCGCCAGGCCCAGAAGATGCAAGAGAACATTGAGCCAAAAAGGCCGAACTGGAGGAGAAAGAATATGTGGTCTCTTCCGGCGGCGGCATGGTGGAAGTAACCGCCAACGGCAAGCACGAGATCAAAGCCATCGGCATCAACCCGGAAGTGGTAGACCCGGAGGATGTGGAAATGCTGGAGGATATGCTGCTGGCAGCCATTAACGAGGCCATGCGCAAGATCGACGAGGACTCGGAAAAAGAGCTGTCTGCTGTTACCGGCGGGCTGAACATTCCCGGCCTTTAATCGGTAAGCGGTATGCGATATAATTTAGCCGCACTGCAAAATCTGGTAGACCAGTTTGAGCGTATGCAGGGCATTGGTCACAAGACTGCCCAACGCATGGCGTTCTATGTGTTGGGTTTGTCAGACGAAGAAACCCGGCTTTTACCGACGCCATTACCGAAGCCCATACCAAGATCCACCAGTGCAAGATCTGCTGCAATCTGGCGGAGGAGGAGCTTTGCCCCATTTGCAAAAACCCGGCCCGGGACAAAAGCGTGGTCTGCGTGGTGGAGGATCCGCGGGATGTAGCCGCCATTGAGCGCACCCACGAGTATAACGGCACCTACCATGTGCTCCACGGCGCTATCTCGCCTATGGACAATATCGGTCCGGACCAGATCCGCATTAAGGAGCTGCTGGCGCGACTGAACGACGGCACGGTGGAGGAGGTTATTATGGCCACCAATCCTACCGTAGAGGGCGAGGCCACCGCTATGTATATCAGCCGGCTGCTGAAGCCCATGGGCATTACTGTCAGCCGACTGCCTACGGCGTTCCGGTGGGCGCAGATTTGGAGTATGCCGACGAGGTCACCCTGTCCAGAGCCTGGAGGGGCGCAGCCTGATTTAACAAAAACAGAAAGGAGTGGGCGCTTTGGGAGAAGCAAAGCAAGTGATTGCCCGCAACAAAAAAGCGTTCCACGACTATTTTGTGCTGGACACCTACGAGGCGGGGCTGGAGCTTTTCGGCACGGAGATTAAGTCCATTCGCCAGGGCAAAGTGAATTTGAAAGACAGCTGGTGCAGCATTGACGAGGGCCAAATGTACGCCGTAGGGGTGCATATTTCCCCTTACGACCACGGCAATATTTTCAACCGGGACCCTATGCGCCGTAAGCGGCTGCTGCTGCATAAGAAAGAGATCCTCCGCCTGGCTGCAGACAGCCAGCAGCAGGGGCTGTCTGTCATTCCCTTGCAGCTGTATATTATCAAGGGCCGCGCCAAATTGGAGATTGGCCTGTGCAAGGGTAAAAAGCTCTATGATAAGCGGGCAGTGGCTGCCAAAAAGGCCTCTCAGCGAGACATTGACCGTGCACTGAAGGATCGGCAGCGGGACTGAACCACACCAAAATATAGATAAAAATGGGGATGAAAGGATTTCGACGGGTATAAAGAAGCACCGTAAGCGCATAGCGGAGTTGCACCGCTTAAAAAGTAACACCTTAAATTGAACTGACAATCATAAAACAGTAGCTCTGGCTGCTTAATTGCAGCCAGCGTTCTCGCTCTGAGGGCCACGGCAGGGATGAGAGCGTCGTTTAGTGGCGAACTTGCACGGAGGAGCGTTCCGGCCCCCGTCAGGAATTAGGAACTACCGTAGCGCCCAGTCTGTTTGCCGGCGAAGCGTGAGGGGAACCCCCAGCGACAAACTATATGCGTAGAAAGCGTTGCAGGCGTATATTCGGACGCGGTTTCGATTACCGCCATCTCCACCAACAAAGAATAATCGAAACTTGTTATCATCGGTAACAGTTTCGGATTTTCTGTTTATATAGACACAAGGCAGGGCTAATTTCCTGCCTATTTTTTGTTTTATGCTGTGTGTTGCATTATTTTAATACGCTTTTCAAAAGCAAGTTTCCAGAAGTATTTGTAACTGTTTGTTGCATTATATCTGTGATTTGTATATAGGTATTTAGCGTGAAGCCTGCACCGGTATCGTTTACATACTACGATGCAAATACCACCACTATTTTAACATATGAAGTCACCATTTTGTTATAAAACTTGAAAAATCGAGTAAACTATAATATAATTAAATTAACAAAAATGACGATAGCGTCAAAAATATTAAATGAGGTGATGTTGTGGAAATCAATAGAGATATTTACTTAAACAGACTTATTACGAGAAAACAAAACGGATTTATTAAAGTCATCACCGGCATCAGAAGATGCGGTAAATCTTATCTATTAAACAAAATCTTCTATAATTATTTACTGTCCGAAGGTGTAGACGAGAATCATATTATTAGATTTGCTTTTGATTCGGCAGATGATTTATTGCTTATAGACGAAGATATTTTAGACATAAGTGAGCAAAACAGAAAAGTTGATCCGAGAAAATTTATGAAATATATTTCAGGCAAAATTGTTGATGACGAAATGTATTATCTCCTACTTGATGAAGTTCAGTTACTTGGAAATTTCGAGGCTGTATTAAACGGATATATGAGAAAAGACAATTTAGATATTTATGTTACCGGCAGTAACTCTAAGTTCCTGTCGAGTGATATTTTAACTGAATTCGAAGGCAGAGGCGACGAAATTCATATTCTTCCGTTATCATTTTCGGAGTTTTATTCTGCATATGAAGGCACAAAAGAAGAAGCATTTGACGATTTTTTGGTATATGGCGGATTACCGGCAATAGCTTCAATGCAAACCGATGAACAAAAAGCTAATTATTTAATAACACAGATGAAAAATGTATACATCAAGGATATTGTCGCTCGAAATAATCTTAATTCCGACCAGGAAATCAGCGAGCTTGTTGACATTTTGGCGTCGGGTATATCTTCATTAACTAATCCAAGAAAATTAGAAAACACTTTCAAATCGGTGAAAAATGCAACTCTTTGTGCATCTACGATTGATAAATATATAGGTTATCTAAAAGATTCATTTTTGATTAGTAAAGCAGAAAGGTATGATGTAAAAGGCAAGAAATACATCAGTACGCCTTATAAACTTTATTTTGAAGACACCGGACTTCGTAACGCAAGGCTTAATTTCAGGCAAATAGAAGAAACTCATTTGATGGAGAATATCATTTATAACGAACTCAGATACAGAGGATATAATGTCGATGTCGGCGTAGTTGAGTTTAGAGAAAAAACTGCCGAGGGCAAAGATATCCGAAAGCAAGTGGAAATTGATTTCATAGCTAATCAAGGCAGTAAGCGTTACTATATTCAGTCTGCATACAATATTCCCGATGAAGAAAATGGGAGCAGGAGACAAGACCGTTTGATAAAACCAATGATTCATTTAAGAAAATTGTTATTGTTGAAAAAAGTATGAAGCCACGCCGTGACGATAAGGGCTATCTTATGATGGGAGTAAAAGAGTTTTTACTTGATGGTGATAGTTTGGAAATTTGATTTCAACATAATAAGGAGTGTAAAATAATGTCGGATATAAAATACAACCGAATTGATGAGGATTTACAGCAAAAAATTATTTCTGATAGGGAAAGCTGTTGGATCAACCCATATGCTTTTAAAGACGAAATGGCAGTCAGACGAAATAATAACATTGATAAAGCCAATTTATGGCGTCCCGTGTTTGTTCGTGATGTAGAAAAAATTATGCATTTGCCATACTATAACAGATATGCTGATAAAACGCAGGTTTTTCGTTTAAAAATAATGACGATATTACACGAAGAGCACAGCATGTCCAACTAGTTTCAAGAATTGCACGAAATATTGGTTCAGTCTTAGGATTAAATCTGGATTTGATTGAGGCTATTGCATTAGGGCATGATATTGGTCATACACCTTTTGGGCATGCCGGTGAAAGATTCTTAAGTGAGTTGTATCATAATGAAACCAATAGATATTTCAATCATAATGTTCATAGTGCAAGAGTATTAGATACTATTTTTGCTCGAAATTTCACGATGCAGACTTTAGATGGCGTCTTATGTCATAACGGCGAGTTTGAACAGCAAAAATACAAGCCTAAGTATGAAAAATCATTTGATGATTATGATACTGAAATTGAATTGTGTTATACAGAAGGGACAGATGCAATCAAAAAACTTATCCCATCGACTCTTGAAGGCTGCGTGGTAAGAATATGTGATATGATTGCGTATTTAGGGAAAGATCGACAGGATGCAGCGTTAGCAGGTATCATTGACCCCGATTATGAGTCACTACTGAATTAATAGGCAAAGAAAATGCAAAAATAATTAATAATTTAACAGTTGATATTATTGAACACAGTTACGGTAAGGATTACATAGCGCTCAGCGATAAGGCATTTAGTGATTTGAGTCTGGCAAAAAAAAGAAAATTATGAAGTGATTTATAAAGACAAAAATATGAATAATCAGTATAACAGTATAATAAAACCGATGTTTGAAGATATATATTATAAGTTACTGGATGATATTAAGAAAAACGATGAAGATTCTATGATTTTTAAGCATCATATAAATCCTATTGGTGATGCTTTGAGAAAATATCAAAGTATTGATTATCTTTCAGAAGAAAACAATCAAATTGTTGTTGATTACATTGCCAGTATGACGGATGATTACTTTATTGCATTATACAAGTTCCTTTTCCCTGAAAGTAAATATTCCGTAGAATATGAACCATATTTTAAATTAATATAACAATAACAAGTATTGGATAATGTAAAACATGTCGAAAAGAAATAAGTGAAAATGTAAATAGAAAACTATATGCTGAAACAATTTATAACTTCTTGACATTAATAACCCTCTTGATATTTGTTCTATATCAAGAGGGTTATTTTTTTATTGTTCCTTTTATGAAGTTGTTAAAATCCCTGCCTTATTTTTATGCTTTGTTATTCGGATTTTTGTCATTATTCTTGTTCTCATTTTGCTCGGTAATTAGTTCGAGAAAATAATGAGCAAGCTTTTCTAATTCATAATTCGGAATGTTCCATTCGCCTTTTGCTGCCATAAGGCAACACACTTATTCTGATTTTATATCTGCCTCCTTTAATTTATTTTACCTTTTGATTTTGTGTTTGTTTTCATATTGTATGCCTCCTTTTCAAGCACACAATACGCTAATGTGTTTCAGAAGTCAAGTACTATATTTTGCACGATTTTTTGCTCACAGGTTTGCACAAATCGCCTGTAAGCCGTTTTTAGTTTTAGTCCAATGAGTTACTCTGTTTTAGAGCGAACTCGTCAATTTTTGCCCACAGCGTTGTTTGATTTTTCATAAATAGGTTTATCATACGCACTCCTTTCCGTGAATACTCAAAAACCTTGATTTTCTGCGAAAAACACCCCTTACTGCATACGAATTTGGAATCATACGCAAAAGTATTACGAATCGAAAAGCCGACAGGCTTTGCCGGACGGCGTTTTCGGGCATTTCAATGCCCGAAAATCATACCCCTTTATCCTGCTTCAAAATCGACGGCTTGAATTTCGCTTCAAAACCCATTCAAAAGAGCCGAAATTTCATCCAAAACCGAGTTGAAAATCAATTCAAAAAATGCAAAAGAAAAATGCTATTTTTTCAATTTTAGGCTTTTAGATTATTTGTCATCAGCTCTTACAGTGGGGTACACTAAATTTAACAACACCGTTTGTGATTTTTAAATCATTTCAACACTCCTTTCAAGAAAAAATATAAACCTATACGCATCTCAAAATAAAAATGCATATAGGTTCATCATAGTTTTATTGAATTTTCTCTCCGTTTTCATATTAGCAAATTCATAATTTTCTGTCAAGACCCCTTGCAGGTAAAAAAATAACTTGAATTCAAACTGAACGGAAGATTAATGAAGATTAATATTGATTTGTGTTAAAAGTTGATTTTAGGGAAGGAAGTGTGTATAATGATTAATGAAAACAAGTTAGGAAGGAGCGTTGTTATGAACTATACTTTGATGCACAAAAACATAAAAGTAGCCGATTTATCATTAGACGAAGAAACCGGTTTAATCGTTAAAATAGGCGAAATATATAACTTTGCTCATCTTCCTATCGGTACAACTAAAGATGATTTATCCGCTGACAGAGCTTTGCTCAATAAATGGTGGACTGATCGTTCAATTCCTGCAAGCAGATCGGGTGTAAGAGATGCACTTGAAATATTGCGTGTAAGCACTCCGAAACTGCTTTTGGCAAAATGCTACGGATTAAGCCTGTCGGATCAGTATTGGGTTAAGCCTATTAATTCCGATTTGGAATGGGAAGTCGTAAATTTCTTTGACAATGATTTTTCAGAAGATGTCGGTGATATTCTGTTCGGAAAAGCAAAAGATTCTGAAATATCAGTTTGAACTCACCCGACAACACATCTGACGGTTGCTTAAAGAAAAGATGGAAAATAATTAATCAAAAGCGTTGTCTTCTTAAAGCAGGCAGTTTGCCATATGAACAACAGCCGTTTAATGAGGCTATTGCATCATTGATTATGGATAAATTGAATATAGATCATGTCAGTTATTCCGTTGTTGTTGATGACGAAAAGCCATACAGCGTTTGCGAAGATTTCATTTCAAACGATACAGAACTTGTTACGGCTTGGAAGATTTTGCAAAAATTCCCAAAGCCTAATCACTTGTCTGTTTATCAGCATTATATTAACTGTTGCAATTCTTTGGGCATTGATGACATCGTTGATAAAATCAATCAAATGATTGTAGTTGATTTTATTATAGCCAACGAGGACAGACACCTTAATAATTTCGGTCTTGTCAGAAATGCAAATACGCTTGAATGGATTGGCGTTGCACCGATTTTCGACAGTGGTTCTTCGCTCGGTTATGATAAAGTTACGCCTAATATGGATAAGCAATCATTGATAGTTTGCAAGCCTTTCAAAAAGACTTATTTTGAACAGTTAAAATTAGTCACCTCTTTTGATTGGATAGACTTTGACGCTTTGAAAAATATCGACAATGAAATACTCGGCATATTGAATGATGCCGATGAAAATTTAATTGACGATGCAAGAAAGCAAAAAATCGTATTTTCAATCAACCAAAGAATAGAATATATCCATAATCTTGCATTGGAAAAGACTTGGCAAATTAATGACGACATCAACGAAGATGTTGAAAACGATGTTGCAGAGGATTACTCATCATTTGATATGTCAATGTAAAAATCTAAATAATAAATGTGAAAGACTAGATTAGGCTGACTATGAAAATCAAATAGATAATGTAATAGCCTCTTTTATGCCTTGCCTTTTCTTTTTCCCACCTAGCAATTTCTTTTTGCTTGCGTAGTGCCTTTTTCTCAAGCTGTTGATGAGTTAACTGCTTTTGCTTCATAAATAATCCCCAGTTATTGACTGAATTTTTAAGTATCAATCTGATTTTATAATAGACAAATGAAAAATTCATTTCAAGCATTTTATTCAAATTATTCGAAATTTCGGAATAATACAACAATCCGAATTGCTATATTATATCGGCTGTAAAATTAACATAAATTTAATTGGATTTTCATTGACACATACAACACCTTACGATATAATCAAAGCAAATATATCGCTTATAAAGGAAGTGACTTAATGACGAAAAAATTAACAGCAATATTGTTGGCATTGTGCATGGCAATCTCAATTTTGCCGATGAGCGTTCAGGCGGCATCAAAGCCGGATATCAAAGTGGGCGATTATGTAAAAATGGGCACATATAATAATGCTTCGATTCTTTGGCGATGTGTAAGCATTGACGATAACGGCCCGCTTATGCTTGCAGACAGAATTATTGACACCCTTGCATATGATGCCAAAACAAATGACAACAGCAATTCAAAATCGCACAGCCGAAGCTATAAGCGTGATGATTACGGTTCTAACTATTGGAAAGACAGTAATATGCGCTCTTGGCTCAATTCAACCGCAGCTGCAGGCAAAGTCGATTGGCTTTGCGGCAACCCTCCGAAAGACGGATATGTAAGCGGTGTGGGAGCGTACAACGAAAAAGCGGGTTTTCTCAACGCTTTTTCAAAATCTGAAATTGCGGCAATGAAAACCGTTACCCAGCGTTCTCTCGTTTCTCATCCCGAATACAACAAGGGCATAGTTGATGGAGACGCAAATTCGGATTTGTTATACTACACCGATATTTCGGAAGCGGTGGCAAACTACGACAGTTCATATTTTGAAACTACAACCGAAAAGGTTTTTCTTCTTGATGTAAAGCAGCTAATGCCGTGTGGAAAAATCTCAAAGGTTATTATGTTGCGTATAATAATGACGGTATGGCTTGGCCTTATTGGCTTCGCACTCCTGTTACCGATTGCAATCACGATATGCGTTATATCAGTTCATCGGGTCAGGTCGGTCGTTATGCTCCGTGGTATTCCGATTTGGGCGTAAGACCTGCATTTTATCTCGATTCCGAATATTTTGTTACAACTTCCGGCAGCGGCTCACAAAGCAGTCCTTATATCGGCTCTGCTCCAAATAAGCAAGAGGATGATTATACAATTTCGGAACCTGCCGAGGACGCAAATCCCGATTGGAATGTCAGCACCGAGCAAAGCATTCAGCTCACCCTCGGCCCGTGGTATTCTAATGACGGAAAATATTCTAATCCTACCATCTGTTTATACCATCCAAAAAACACGCAGCGACACGGAAAATATGGTTGTTGTCGTTTGCGGCGAGGGATACACAAAAAGTCAGCAAGGCAAATTCATCAATGATGTCAAACGACTTTGGCAGGACGCTATGAAATATGAACCGTATCGCAGTTATGCCGACAGGTTCAATGTTTACGCTCTTTGCACAGCTTCCGAATCGACTTTTGACAATGGTGGAAGCACCTTCTTTGATGTTATAGTCGACAAATATAATTCGCCTGTTATTTCTAATAATCTCCACGGAAGTCAGTGGAAAAATCATATTTTTGAGAGATGTATCGGTCCTGAATTTATCGAGAAAATTCACGATGCTCATATCAAAAAAAGTGTGATCCAAACACAATTCCGTCCGGTTCGGAATATGAGCCTTATTATTATGTTCACGATTATATTGCTCAGTTCGCTATGGTTGTAAACACAAAATCAGATTTCGGCGGTGCTTATAATAACCGTGAATACGGCTTCCATTATTTCATTTCGCCATCAGACAGTTATCGTGCGTCAAAAACTTTTGCACACGAGTTTGGACACGGTTTGCTCGGTCTCGGTGATGAATACAGTAACGGATATTTGCTTGACGATAAGGAACTTAAATCACTCAATCTTTCCTCGGTTGAAGACCCGGAAAAGATAAAATGGCGACAACTTTTAGGCTTTAGAAACACATATACCTGCCGCAATGCTTACGGCTCAAAAATGCTTGTTTCAAGTTATGAGTGCATAATGAGAGACACAAACTATCAATTCTGTGAGGTTTGCCGTTTGCAGGGCTTCAAGCGAATGTCTCAGCTTGTTAAGGATGTAGACCTTTATGTTGCAACTCCCGAGGTTAAGGAATATACGGGCGCTTATTCAAAGCCGTCTGATTTTACCGACCTTGAAACAAGTTCATATTATAATTACACATATAATCGCAATGACCGACTTTTGAGCGGCAACAGCAAAAGCAGATTTAATACTAATATGAACGGTAAAAAAATCGAGCTTAGAACTGTTATTCAAAACATTTCAGATAAAAATGCACGACAATTAAAATTCAAAATGTGGATTAAGCACTCAGACGGAAGCGTTGCGACCGATTCATCGGGGAACCCGCTTCAAACAGTACAAACCTTTGACATTCCTGTTTGGAATGATAAGGCAAATTTCTGGCCGCTCGGTGCTTTGGATCACATTAAAAGCGATTTTAATTCAGGCTTAAAGAGTTGCTCGCTTATTTATCAAATTCCGTCTGATGCACAGCTTAAGAGCGGCGATACCGTGGCATTTCAGGTGATTGACGAAAATGGAAATGTCCTCGCTGATGACAATACCGAAACACAGCGTTACACAAGCGTTACAGTTCAGTACAAATTTGAGGACGGCTCTGAAATTCCAAACACTGCCGGCGGAACATTTACCGTACCATATGGCACAAAACTTGATTTGACACCGGCAAAAAAGCTTTATGATTACGAATTTGTAAAGGCTGACGGCTTGAATAAGCCTATTGTTTCGGACGGAACGGTTGTTACATATTATTACAAAAATAAAAACGAAGAACACACTCACACTTGGTCCGATTGGAAATACAATAATGATGCTGTTTATAATTCATCAAGTGATTATAAAGACGGCACGCAGACTCGTACTTGCTCCGCTTGCGGTGAAAGCGAAACAAAAGAGGCACCCAATACGGCTCTTCTTCGTCGCAGAGGTAATGCATTGTCGCTTGAAAGCAGTATCACCCTTGCAACTTACATTACCAAAGATGTAGTCGATTATTATGACGAAGTGTATGCCGAGTTTACCCGAAACGGTAAAACCGAAAAAGTGTATCCGTCGGATAAAACATTAACTTCAAATTCAATCGTTTATTGCATATTTGATTATACGGGTATTTCACCGCAGGCTTTAGGTGATGATGTAAGTATTACATTCTATGGTGTCAAAGACGGTGTAACATATAACGGTAATGCTTATAAATACAGTGCAACCGACTATATTAAGTCAACGCTGAATAAGCCTACATCTTCTGCAAAACTTAAAACTTTGCTGGTTGATTTGGTTTATTATGGCGAGGCTTGTCAGGTATATCAAAACTATAAAACCGATAATTTACTTACCGATATACTTACCGATGAGCAAAAAGCACTTCGCAGCACGGCTGATTTGAATTTAACGAATATCAAGAATGCAAGCTACGAAACCTGTGAAAACAGGCTTGTAAAGTTTGGTACGGCATTAAGGCTGAATAATTCGGTTGAAATTGCAATACCGCTGAATATGACCAATGTTACTCTTGATGACCTTTCATTCAAAGTAAAAATAAGTTCAAGAACATTGACATATACCTATGCCGAAAATCCGGATAATTTTGAAAAAGGCAAAGACGGTTATTGGTATTTCTATTTTGACGGTGTTTATGCAAATCAAATGAGTGATGAAGTATTTATCACTGCATACAAAGGCGATGAGCAAGTCAGCTATACACTTAAGTACAGTGTGGAATCCTATGCCGCAACTGTTACTGATGCAAAGTTAAAAGCAGTTACAGACGCAATGATGCGTTACGGCAATTCCGCAAAAGCCTATGCAGGCAAATAATCGGCATATCCATTTATGTGATAGATATGAAATAATTAAGGAGGTATTAAGATGAAGGAAAAGTATATCAAACCTGATTCAGACATTCAAAAGTTTTCTGCCGTTGATGTAATTACGACATCCGGTGGCGGCGATGAACCGATTGTCACTCCACCTGATTGGAACGACTAAAGAGTAAAGGAGTCAAGATTTTATGTCTTGACTCCTTTTGACTTTTTTTCAAATATGATATAATGAAAACTAAGTTATATAGGAGTTATGTTATGGCTAAGTATGCATATAGAAAAATAGGAACTGGTCCACTAATTGATGCTTGCGAATTAGCACTAAATCAAAAAGGAAAATATTATTGTACAACACCAGGTTGCACAGCAAGTATGCACACAAGAAGTCTTGAGAAGGAATCTGCATGTTTTGTTAGTGACAATATTAATGAACATATTAATCCAAGAATTTGCCAAGTAAAAGATTCATTTAATTTTTATAAATATGATGAATCTAAATTTAATTTATTTGATTGTTTTAATTATATCCTTTCAATTCCGCAACAGCCACAAAATCAGGAAAGAGTTCCTAGACGACAAATAGGTGAAAACGAAACAGAAAAATTACCCATAAGAACACTGAAAACTTTATATGAAATGTGTATTCAATATCGTGCTAAAGGTTACTATAACAATTATAAAATAGATGATATACTTGTGGATGATTATAATTTTAATCAGTATAAAGACAATATTTGCGGTGAAAGAATTGTTTGTTGTACATTTTATCAGTACGATAAAACAAATAGTACGATTTCTATGAATTATCTTTCTGATTATCAAAATAAAAACTTTGAAAACGCAAAACATATTAAGTTGATTGTTAAAAATAACATGTTTGAAAAGTGCCTAAATAAACTTTTTGATTTAACACATGAGAACATTGTTGTTGTCGCAGGTAATTGGAACTCATCGAATGAAGAAGATATTTTGGCCGAGTGTGAAATATATTCGGTAGGAAAACAAATTTGTAATGCATAGGTTTTCTATAATCAATTGAAAAATAATAGAACAACTTTAGTATTAGTATAACTTTTTATATCAAAAATAAATTTAAATGAATATGCTGCATTGAATGAATTATGAAAAATAATAATGAATTTAATTCTTTTATGATTAAGAGTTTTAGAACAGATGACGAGAGTGTAATTAAGGGTACGAAGAAAATAAGATATCACTATACTTCACCAAGTGCTTTTTATCAATAATTGATAAACGCCAAATTCGTTTTACTGATATTAGATACTTAAATGACAAATCTGAGGGTGTCTATTTAATAAAACTTATTATAAATTTTTTTTGAAAAATATAAGAATGAATATCAATATTCCAGAGAACTGTTTTTTAATCTGATAAAACTACATTCTATTAAAGAACTAGAAGAGTTAAATGTCAAAAAAATCGACTATAATATGCCTATACCATATATGGAACAGAGACATTTTGTTTTTTGCATGTCGGCTAAACAAGATTCACTAAATATGTGGAATTATTATGTTAATAATGGTAATTATCAAGGGTATAATATCGGATTTAGTGTGAATAAGTTTTTGAAAACATTTGATATAAATGTTGATAATTTATAGATCCGTTTACCGTATATTATGGAGATGTGTTGTATAAAGAAGCGGAGCAATATAAAGAAATTAAGTCTTTTTTTGATTTAATAGAGAAAAATTATCAAAATCACATACCAAACAAGAATATGATTATTTTTTAATTCAAATTAGAAATTATATTGAATCAAACGAAGTTTTCTTTAAAAATCCGGCATTTGAATCAGAAAAGGAATTTAGAATTGTTATTGAAATTGCTGATGAAAGAGTACATAGACCCAAAAATAATTATGCAGGTAAAAACAATAAACAAATTGAAGATGAATTCACGGTGAAAAATGGCTTGATTGTTCCTTTTTGTTGGTTAAATTTGATTGTGATGCTATTACTAATGTTACAATTTCACCTATTACAGAATTTGGTATTGCCAAGGAGAGTGTAAAAGAATTGCTCGAAAATAAAATGGGCAGTAATATAGAAGTGAAAAAGTCCGATATACCAATTAGATTTTAGTAAAGCAGTCCTATTTCAGGACTGCTTTTTTATGACTTGAATCCTCTGTTGTTTTGAGTTATAACACACAGCACAGGAGGTTGATAAAATGACAGGAATTATATATGCACGATATTCAAGTGATAATCAGCGTGAAGAAGTATTGATGGGCAAATTCGTGAATGCAAGGAGTTTGCGAGAAAAATGATATTCGTATAATTGATACATATATTGACAGAGCATTATCAGCAAAAACGGACAATCGTCCGTCGTTTCAGCAGATGATTAAGGATAGTTCCAAAGGTCTGTTTGATGTTATCATCGTTTGGAAACTTGACCGCTTTGCCCGTAATCGTTATGACTCGGCGCATTATAAAAACATCTTGAAAAAGAACGGAGTTAAGGTTGTTTCTGCAACCGAAGCGATTTCAAGCGGTGCAGAAGGTATTTTGCTTGAGTCCATGCTTGAAGGCTATGCCGAGTATTATTCTGCTGAACTTGCAGAAAAAATCAACCGTGGCTTAACCGAAAATGCTTTGAAGTGCAAATATAACGGTGGCTCTGTCGCTTTTGGTTATATGATTGATGATGAGCAACATTTTAAAATCAATCCGACTCTTGCTCCTGTTGTTTTGAATATTTTTAATGATTATATTTCCGGTAAAACGCAGAAAGAAATCCGAGATGAACTGAACAACAAGGGCTTGAAAAATGCTAACGGTCGAGAATTTACAATAAATAATATTTCTAAAATATTGACCAACCGTCGGTATGTTGGCAATTATATTTATAAGGATGTTGTAATTGAAAACGGAATTCCTGCCATTGTTCCGAATGATGTTTTTGATAAGGTGCAGGAAATGATAGCCGTTAACAAGCGTGCGCCATCAAGGCATAAGGCCGTTGATGACTATTTGTTGACAACTAAATTATACTGCGGCAAATGCAAATCGTTTATGGTTGGCGAAAGCGGAAATGCCCGTGGCAGAAGATACAGTTATTATAAATGTGTCAACACCAAGCGTAATAAAACATGCGATAAAAAGGCGGTTAAAAAAGACTGGATAGAAGATATTGTTATTTATCAAGTTATGAAATTCATCAATGATGATTCGCTCATTGAAATGTTAGTAAACAAGATTTTGTCTATTCAAGGTAAAAAAAGCCCAATGTTGAAATCTCTTAAAAAGCAACTTGCACAGACCGACACAGCCATTGAAAATATGCTTAATGCGATTGAGCAAGGCATAATAACAAAATCAACAAAAAAGCGACTTGATGAACTTGAAAGCACAAAAGAAAATTTAGAAACGGAAATCGCAAAAGAAAACATATCACATCCGTTATTGACAAAAGAGTTTTTATATTCGTGGTTTGACGGATTCAAAAACTTTGATGTGAATAAACTTGAAAATCGAAAAATGCTTATAGATACATTTGTTAATTCCGTTGTGCTTTATGATGACAGAATAGACTTTTATTTCAATTTCAAAGATAACGCCAAAAGCCTGACATTATCAGAACTTAATGCCGTTTCGGATTTATCATCTTCATCTCCACCAAAAAGCGGCCCTCCGGGCTGCTTTTTATATTTTTTGTGTACCAATCCACATCACCCAAAAAGACATACAACAGCAAGCGGTGTTACCAGCTACCGCCGCCTCCGCCGCCAACACCGCCACCGGTAAAGCCACCGCCTCCGCTCACAAAGGAACCGGCTTTGCCGCCGGGCTGAGAAACCATACTGTCGTTGGCTGCCCGCAGGGTATCCCGCAACATACGATCAAAAAGCACATAACTCCATACATCGGTCCCGTTATACCACCGAGGCGGCTGCATGGCGATGGACTCGAACTTCTTGATCCACTTGTCGCTGACGCCAAGGGCGTAAGTATAGGGCAGAATGTTATAGAAATACTCCGGATCCTGCTCCACCAGCGCCTCTAACTTCTCTTTCTCCGCCGTTACCAAAAGCTGCGAAAGCCCTGAATGTGCGCCAGGGTTTTGGCGCCTTCATCCGTGCGCCGCAGCATACAGCAAGCGGGGATCAGCCCAGCGCCAAACACAGGGTGCCCGCCAGCATAGCATAGAGAATACTCGGCTCCAAAGTCAGAGCGTCGCCCAGCGCCAGGTGGCTGAAATAGGCGCCGCCGGCTGCGCTCAGCGCCAGCAATACAAAGGACAACAGCTTCAAATAAATACTGGTTTTGTCAAAAAAGCGACTGCGGCTCTCCGTACTGTTCAGGTCGGCCCGTATGGTACCCACCGTTTCATAAAAATGATTTTTCAGCTGTTTATTATCCGTGCGGGTGCGACGTCGGGGAACAGACCGTCCATAAATACTGCCAATTGGTATCCTGCCCCACATAGCCATGACATTTGGTGAGCACAAAGTCTCGCTTGCGCATTCCGGGGTGAATCGCAATATGATTGCGCTGCGCCAGGTACACCAGCAGGGACAGCACCATCTCATTGGTGGCCTTGCCCTTGTACCACAGACCCACCTCTGCGCTGTTCAGTCCTTCCGGCGGATAAAACTCCACCGTGGGCGCATAGCGCTTATCCCGGCCGAACTTCAAAAACAGTACCAGCACGATCAGCGCTGCCAGCGCCGGCAAAACGGCGATCATAGCAATGGTCAGGTTATACTTGGTATAATCGAACTTAAAATACCCCTCCGGCAGGATCAGGCGCAAGGTCAGCCCCTCACCCGGTGCCAGCGCCTGCGTGACCGTACCGCTGATGGTACGGTCCTGCACGGTGTAGGTTACATTCTGGGTTCCGGCGGTGCCGTAGCTGCCGGTGCTCAGGCCCAGCTTGGCCGGGTCAAAATCCTTCGGCATAGTCACAGAGAACTGCACCCGGCGGATATAGGTGTCCCACCCGGTGCCCACCAGATTATAATACAGCTCGTCGGCGTTCTTTACCGTGTCCAGCCCCAAGTCGTAGTTGTAGCGAATGGTATAGGTGTGGGGGCCGGTGATGGTCTCATCCTCGCTGCCCAGGCGCAGCACATACTTGTCGTTGCTGACCTCATGGCTGCATTCGTCCGCACCGGTATCCACATGACTGACCCGGGCAGTGACCACGGCGGTAGAGCGTCCGTACGGGTCAACTGGTTGCGCAGGGGCAGGTAGCGATAAATGCCGTGGCGTGCTTCATTAAAATACACCTGATAGGTCTCCGTTACCGCCAGCACATTGTACTCACTGACCACCACCTGCATTTGGCAGTCGGTGACCACATAGGGCTCCTGGGCATACCGGGATAAAAATCGGACTCGTCCGGCGTGGCTGCCAGGGCGCAAACCGGGGCGCACAGGGTCAGCACCAGCGCCAGCAGCAGGGTGATGATCTTCTTCATTAAAATTCTACCTTCACATTCTCCCGCTGGGCAGTATCGTCCACAAGATACATACTGCGCTTTTCAAAACGGAACAGACCGGCCACAATATTGGACGGGAACATCTCAATCTTGTTGTTCAGCTGCTTCACCGTAGCGTTATAATACTTGCGGGCGTTGGCAATATCTGCCTCCACCTGGCGCAGCTGGTTTTGCAGATCCAGAAAATTCTGATTGGCCTTTAAGTCCGGGTACTGCTCCACCACGGCAGAGAACCCGGCAATGGCGCCGGAAAGCTCTGCATTGGCTTTCAACTTCTCCTCCGTGGACATGGCGGCATAGCTGCCTGCACGAGCGGTGACCACATTTTGCAGCGTTTGGGCCTCATGAGCGGCGTAGCCCTTTACAGTATTCACTAAATTCGGGATCAGATCCCACCGCTTTTTCAGGTACACATCCATGGTGGAGAACGCCTCCTCCACAGCGTTTTTCTTCTTCACTAAGCCGTTGTAAGTGCCTGCCAGCCACAGCACCAGCAGTACCACCACAACAAGAATCACGATGGCAAGTTTCATAAAAATTCCTCCTTGTATGCCAAACTGCAATAACAGTATATGCCTGCAAGCTCATAGTAGCATAGAACCGACCGTTTTTCAACAAAAACCGCCTGCGGCTCGGAGGTCGCAAGCGGTTTTTTTGGACTTGATTTTATTTGACAAAGTCAGCAGCCACCTGGCAATATGGTCGGCACACAAGCCAAACTGCACCAGCAGATCTGCACCGGGGCCGCTGTGGCCGAACTCGTCGTTAACGCCGATACGGCGCACAGGCGTGGGCAGCTGCTCGCTGAGCACGGAGCAAACGGCCTCGCCCAAACCGCCGATAATGCTGTGCTCCTCTACGGTGATGACCTTACCGGTCTTCTTGGCAGTTGCCAAAACGGCAGCCTCGTCCAAGGGCTTAATGGTAGCCATATTGATCACCTCGGCAGAAATGCCCTTGGCGGCCAGCTGCTCTGCGGCAGCCATAGCCTCCGGCACCATCAGACCGCAGGCAATGATGGACACATCGCTGCCCGCACGGATCACCTCGGCTTGCCGATCTCAAACTGATAATCCTCGTTGTGGAACACCTGGGTAGCCAGGCGGGCAAAGCGCATATACACCGGGCCCTCCATCTCATAGGCGGCCTTTACCACCTGCCGAGCCTCCACATCGTCTGCCGGACAAATCACGGTCATGCCGGGGATCACCCGCATCAGGGCAAAGTCCTCACAGCACTGGTGGGACGCGCCGTCCTCGCCAACGCTGATCCCGGCGTGGGTAGCACCGATCTTTACATTCAAATGGGGATAGCCAATGCTGTTGCGCACCTGCTCAAAGGCACGACCGGCAGCGAACATGGCAAAGCTGGACGCAAAGGGTACCAGCCCATGGTAGACAAACCGGCGGCCACGCTCATCATATCCGCCTCAGCAATGCCGCAGTTAAAGTGGCGATCCGGATAGCTTTCTTAAAAATGCCGGTCTTGGTTGCGCCGGCCAGGTCTGCGTCCAACACCACCAGGTTATCGGCGCCGCCTGCAGCCAGTTCCTTTAAGCGTTGCCGTAGCTCTCGCGAGTTGCGATCTTCTTACTTCTGCCATGGTTACGCCTCCAATTCCTGCAGCTTGGCAGTCAGTTCTGCCATTGCCGTTTTGTATTCCTCCGGGTTGGTGGCCTTGCCGTGCCAACCGCACTCGTTCTCCATAAAGGACACGCCCTTGCCCTTCACCGTCTTCATCAAAATGCAGAAGGGCTTGGTGCTCTTATGGAAGGCATCAAAAGCGCTCTCCAGCTGGTCAAAATCATTGCCGTCAACGGTGACCACATCAAAACCAAAGGCCTTTACTTTCTCATCAATAGGCTCGGCGCACATCACATCTTTGCACAAACCGTCGATCTGCAAGCCGTTCCAGTCAATGATCACGCACAGGTTATCCAGATGGTACTGGTTGGCAAACATCATGGCCTCCCAAACCTGGCCCTCCTCGATCTCACCGTCGCCCAAAAGGTGTACACCCGAATATCATCCTTGCCCAGGAACTTGGCGCCTTGGCCATACCGCAGGCGGCGCTGATGCCCTGACCCAGAGAGCCGGTGCTCATATCAACGCCGGGCACCGTGTTCATATTGGGGTGACCCTGTAAATAAGAGCCAATATGGCGCAGGGTGGTCAGGTCCTCCGGCGGGAAAAAGCCCTTGTATGCCAGGGCGCTGTACAGACCGGGGGCGCAATGACCCTTAGACAAAACAAAGCGGTCACGATCCGTCCACTTGGGGTTCTTGGGATCCACACGCATTTCTTTGCCATACAAATATGCGAACACATCTGCGGAGGACAAACTGCCGCCGGGGTGCCCGGATTTGGCGCTGTTGGTGCTGTCTACAATGCCCAGACGGATCTTGGCGGCGTAGATCTGGAGCGCCTTTTTGGTTGCTTGGTCCATAATGATAACTCCTTCAAAAAGATTTCATCTGTATTTTAACACTTAAACGGCGGCTGTTCAATAGTTTTTCCAAATTTATAAGTGCCAAAAAGGGACCCTGTTCCACAGAGCCCCCACTTTTTCGACCTTAACGGATCCGGGTGTAAAACACATCCAGCACCGTCTGCATTAAACTGTCTTTATCCGGGTAAAAACCGGCGTACACATAATCCTTGAATTCCTTATTGTCCACCGCTTTCATCTTCCCCTCCAGGGTATAGGACTGGAAGCCGGTAACGCCCTTTTGCAGCAGCAAAGAGCCAAGGTAAGTCACATTGGACACAGTCAGATCCGTGGTGCAATAATCGGAAGCGGTATTGTACAAATTGGTAATGACGCTAAAATCTGAGGTGACGCTGCCTCGCACTTTGTCCGCAAAGGCGTTTAGGTACTGCACCTGGCGCTGGGTACGATTCAAGGAAGCGTTCAGGTCATCCATATCACGGGTACGCACATAGCCTCGGTGAGATCACCGGTCAGGTGCACGGTGTCGCCCTTCTTGACCCCGTAGTCCGGTAGGTCGTAGAGAGACTGCACCTTCACCCCGCCAATAGAGTCGTTAATGGGCTGGATCCCGTTCAGATCCAAGGCAAAATACTTATCGATGGGCACATTGTAGAGAATACGGCTGATAGACTTGGTCACATTCTTGCAGGAGGTGCCGAAGCCGTCGCCGTAAGCATAGGCAATACAAAGCTCCATTTCCTTGGTCTTTTTGAAATTGCCGTCCTTGTCGAACACATCCACATCCACCATGGTGTCGCGGGGCACGGCGATCATAGAGGTTTTGCCGCTGACCTTGTCAATGGCTACCACAATATCCGTATCCGCCATACCGTTTGTGGAAGTATGGTTCTCCGCCTTGCCCAGCTCTCGCTTGTCTACACCCAGGAACGCCATGGTCACCACATTCTCGTTATACACATAGGTGTGACCCTTATACTCAATGGTCTCCTGGTAGTCGGTGGCGGCAGTCGTATCGGTCATCTTCTTCTCGCCGTCGTAGTTCAGGATCAGGAACGCACCCACCACAAGGGCAACGATAATCAGCAGTGCCACCAAAATGCCGATCACCACCCGGGCGCCCTTGGGCAACCGATGGTGCCGGTGATGATGGTGGTGGCGGTGCCGACGGTGCTTGCCGTGACGGCTGTGGCTATGGTGGTGATGGTGATGATGATGGCGGTGTTCCTCACCGCCGGGCGCGGTTCACCGGTGCGCCTGTGGCCTCCGCCCGCTGGCGGTGGTTCTCCGAGGCGTGGTACTCGCCGGGGGTTGCGTCAGCCGAAGTCTCTTTCATTTCAAATTGAGCGCGCGGTAACTTACGCCGGAGGTATCATCGCCACCGGTTAGGGAGAACACGCTGTCTTCAAAGCGCTCCAAATTGGGATCAATCGGTTTCTTCATTCTTCAGTAACACTCCGCTTACAAGGTATCTGCTGCTCCGTTGGCTGGTGCCGGTAAAGCAGGTGGACAGGATCACCACATGGCTGTCCTTATCCACAGTGGTCTTTAGGTCCGTGCGCACATTCTTCAAGGCAGAGTCCGGATTTGCAGCATGGCAAAGAATTCGCTGCGCACCGTCACATCCTGGAAAGAAAAGCTGTTCATAATATGGCGATCATCGTACTTAAAGGCAGAGATGATCTGGTAGGTTAATTTGTGGCCGGGCATATAAATGTAAAAATACGGGTGGCTGTCAAAGAAAGACTTGTCCTCAAACTTATGCAGTGAGGTAAACATACTCTCGCTAAAGCCGTTATGACCGTACACCAGGGTCACCGAGTCGTTAAAGGTGGTTGTGTTCTGCGACTGGGTAAACACGGCACCGCTGGCCAGCCAGCTTTTATCATAGGCACTGTGGGTCAGGTAAAACTCATCGTCCACCGTGCTTTGCACAATGGGATAGTTTACCTCGGTACCGTCCACCTGGATCCAAGCGTAAATTTCGTTATTTTGGCTTTGCAGCTTTTTGAAATTTACCGGATTGGCGGGCTTTTTGCTCTCGCCGGTGGTACTGGGCGCTTCCGTTACCATACTCTGCTGCGCCGATCCTCCTGGCGGGCGGTGTACTGCTGGTACAGATCCACACCGATATACGCCAGCCCGGCAATCAGGCACACCAAGGCAATGATCAGCAGTATGACCCGCCCGGTGTTGCGCTTCTCCTCTTTTTTCGGTTCTTTTTGATTATCCATTGCTTGGGTGTCGCTCCTTGCATTGTCGCCGTATTTCATTAAAAAGCCTGTTTACCGTATGGCAAACAGGCTTTTGCAGTTCGTCTTATTCAGCGTCCTGTTTTTTCTTCATGGCAGCCAGAACCGCTGCACCTGCGCCGGCAAGTGCAAGGCCGGTAGCCATGGTCGCGCCGGTTTTGGGAGAATTGCTCTTATTGTCCTTTCTGGGCGCCTTCTTGGTAGTGGTCTCACCCTGGAAGTTTACGATGGCGTTACCAATTACATCGCCTCATAGCCGTTGATCAGTTGAATGGTGATGGTGTTGCCGTCTACGGAGATCACCTTGTAGTCCTTGCCCTCGGTCATGCCCGGGAACTGCCAATCCTGGAAGTCGCCGTTGCCGGTGTAGGTAAAGCTGATCTTGGTGGGATCGGTGGGATCCACCTGATAGTCCACATCGTCGCTGACCTTACCGTTTACCTGGCCGATCTTGTCATTGTCTCTGGTGGTGTGCTCCGGGCTGGCCACGGTGTTAGACGCAGCGAAAGCCATCATGGAAGTGGCACCCAGTGCAGAGAATGCCAGCATAGCAGCCAGCAGGATGGAAAGAATCTTTTTCATTTTCATACACCTCTTTGAGAATATAGTTATGCCATAGATATTCTAACTTCATTACTGATTATATCATCTTGGTAACTGCTTGTAAAGTCTTTTTTCAAAATTCTTTGACCCACAAAACCGTGCCACGCGCCATAGTTGCTATCCCTTGGGGCTGTAGGGCGCACCGGGCTGCCACCGGGCACAAAATGTGGCCGCATTTGTGAACAAAAAAAAATTCTTACGCCTCCATGGGCGCTGCCTCCAGCGCTTGGGCAATACTGCCCTCGAACAACCGGCACAGAGCCTGCACGTGGGCCACAATATCATAGACCATATTTTGATTGAGCCAGTTGGTCACCTGGCCGAACAGCTCGCACTGGCAAAAATCCACAAGAAGTGCCAGTTCCTCCTCCGGCAGGGTGCGCAGCAGGTCCACCGAGCGGCAGGCAATGTAGCGGCTGACCACATAATTGCACACCCGCATTAAATTCTGCTCGTAAAACGCCCGATCCGGCGACGCCCAAATGTTGCGAATGGCCCGCTTGTTCTCCACCAGCCGCTCCAGCACCGTCGTCAGGCCCTCTTCCAGAGAAAAGCTCTCCGGTATGCGAGAGATGATCTCGTCCGCGCTTTCTATGATCACCGTTTCCAGCAGTTGGGGCAGGTCCTGAAAATGGTAGTAGAACGAATTGCGGTTGATGCCGCAGTCCTCCACAATATCCTTAACCGTGATCTTGGTAATGGGTCTTTGGCTGAGAAGCCGCATAAAGGACTGCTGAATGGCTATCTTGGTAAAATTCGGCATAACAAACCCCCTGTCCACTCACTATACCATAATCGGTGGCAAAAAGCAAAGCACACAGGGGGTTATTTATTGTTATTTTACAAAGAGCGCCAACAGATCTTTGAAACTCAGCAGCTGCACGGACCAGTAGGCCGGCGCTTTCTTAAACACATTGATGCTCACCATCATAATGAGCCAGTCCGCCAGAATCAGCGTCCCCAGCACATAGTCCAGCTGCACCGTGGTGCGGTAGGGAATACGCTGAATTTTCTTCATCAGTCCCTCAAAGAAGTTGCCCATAATGACAGCCACGCCCAGGCTCATGGCGGTGCAGGTAGGAATGCTGGTGTACTTGGTCACATGCAGGGGGATACCGCTGTAATCCCACAGGGAGATGCCGGACACCTGCTCAAAAATGCTGCCCACCACAATCTCGCCGAAAAAGACAAACAGGAACACCACAGTAAAATAGTAGATCCGTGCCAGTATTTTATCTTGGCAGGTGTTGCCCTCCAGTACCCGGTGGCTGAAGAAGCGCGGGTGATTGGTGGTGCCCAAAGCCAGGTACATGGCCCACATGGCAATGGTGTAGCAAAACAGGAAGGGCAGCAGCTGATTGCGGGAGTCCAAAACGCCCTTAGACACCAGGCGAAACAGGTTCTCCACCCAGTAGCCGATATGGGCATACACCAGCCCCGCCAGCCACAAATGGGTCACATCGTAATCATACAGCCGCACGGTGCCGTTGTCCGCTTTGGTAAAGAATTTGTCCAGCACTTTGTTCATAGTGCCACTTCCTTTCTACCCTCATTGTAGCACCGACTGCTGTCTTTACAATGGCCGAACCTGCCCCTTTGTCTGAAAATATAGCAATTTTTGACAAATGTCAAAAAAAAGCAAAAAGCGGAGAGGCACGCTCTCCGCTTCTGTATCATTTTTTGCAGGTCTTAGCTAAGCTTGGCCTTGCCGGTGCACAGCTGGTAATACCGACCCTGCTGGGCCATCAAGCGTTGTGGTCGCCCCGCTCGATAATGCGGCCGTCCTCCAGCACCATAATCGCATTAGACTCCCGCACCGTAGAGAGCCGGTGGGCGATCACAAAGGTGGTCTTGCCGGCCATCAGCCGATCCATACCGTGCTCAATGTGCTTCTCTGTGCGCGTATCAATGGAGGAGGTGGCCTCGTCCAGTACCATCACCGGCGGGTCTGCCACTGCCGCCCGGGCAATCGCCAGCAGCTGGCGCTGACCCTGGCTCAGGTTGCGCCGTCGCCGGTGAGCATGGTCTGGTAGCCCTCCGGCAACCGCCGGATAAAGGAATGGGCAGAGGCCAGCTTGGCTGCGGCAATGCATTCCTCGTCGGTGGCATCCAGCCGACCGTAACGGATATTCTCCATCACCGTACCGGTAAACAGGTGGGTGTCTTGCAGCACCATCGCCAAGCTACGGCGCAAATCGTCCTTTTTGATCCGGCGAATGTCAATACCATCATAGGTGATGGTGCCCTCCTGAATATCGTAAAACCGATTGATCAGATTGGTAATGGTGGTCTTGCCTGCGCCGGTGGAGCCTACAAATGCAATCTTCTGCCCCTCTTTGGCGTACAGGCTAATATCATGGAGCACCACCTTCTCCGGCACATAGGCAAAGGTCACATGGTGGAACTCCACAGCCCCATGCACCGGCACCCGGCGGTCGCCGTCCTGCCAGTACCACCGTTTCTCCTCCCCGGCACCGGTTACCGTCAAAGTCACGGTGCCTGGTCCTCTTCGGAGGCAGTGTCCATCATCTCAAACACCCGCTCCGCACCGGCCAGAGCGGAAAAGATCGTGTTCATCTGATTGGCGATCTGGTTAATGGGTTGCGTAAATTGCTTGGCATAGCTGAGGAAAGTAAAGAATGTGCCGATGTCCAGCCGCCCGGTCAGGGCCAGCAGCCCGCCGAACAAAGCGATCAGGCATAACCGGCGTTGTTGATTCCGTTGGACACCGGGCCCATCAGCCCCGCGTAAAAGTTGGCGTTGGTGGCCGCAGAGCGAAACGCCTCGTTGTACTGCTCAAAACCCGCAATGGCCTGGTCCTCATGGTTAAATACCTTGATGACCCGCATGCCCTCAACGGACTCCTCAATATTGCCGTTCATTTGGCCCAAATTGGCCTGCTGCGCCTGAAAGTAATGCTTGCTCTTTTTGCCGATCTTAGATACCGTCACCAGCATAATAATCATAAACACCAGCGAAATACAAAACAGCGGCGGACTTAGGGCAATCATCATCACCACAATGCCCACAAAGGTAAAGGCGGAGGACACCAGCTGCACCATAGACTGCTCCAGCATCATCTGAATATTATCCACATCATTGGTGTAGCGGCTCATGATCTCGCCGTGGGTCTGGGTGTCAAAGAACCGCAGGGGCAGGGTCTGCATGTGGTCAAACAGCTCCTTGCGGATCAGGTTGGTGGTCTTGTAGGCGATCTTGACCATTACCTTGCTTTGAATGTACATACAAAGGGATGCGCCAATGTACAGCGCCGACACAATGGCCAGGTTACGCATTAGGCTTTCCACACCCACGGTGGCAAAATTACCTGCCCGGATGGAGGCATCAATGTCGTTCAAAATAGGCTTCAGCCAGTAGGAGGCGCCTACGGAGCATACCGTGCTGGCAATGAGCATCACGAATACCGCCAGCAACATAAATTTGCTCTTGCCCGCATACTGCAAAATGCGGCCAAAGGTCTTTTTGGCATTCTTGGGTTTCTTAAAATCCGTTCTTCTGGGACCCGGCATTATTCGCTCACTCCTTTCGCCTGTGTGGTTACGATCTCCTTGTAGATCTCGTTGTCGGCCAGCAGCTGCTCATGGGTACCGATCCCCTTGATTTGGCCGTCGTCCAATACCAGGATCTGGTCCGCAGCCTGCACGGAGCTGACCCGTTGGGCAATAATGAACACGGTGGTGTCCTTAAAATCTTTATAGAAGCTCTCCCGAATTTTGGCCTCCGTTGCGTATCTACGGCGGAGGTGGAGTCATCCAGGATCAAAATTTTCGGGTGCTTGATCATGGCTCGGGCAATGCAAAGTCGCTGCTTTTGACCGCCGCTCAGATTCAGCCACCCTGCTCAAATCCGTATCGTACCCCTTGCTGGGCCAGTACAAAGTCATGGGCCTGCGCCGCCTGACAAGCCACCACAATCTCCTCGTCCGTGGCGTCTTTCTTACCCCAGCGGATATTCTCCTTAATGGTGCCGCTAAAGAGCACATTCTTTTGCAGCACCACGCCAATCATCTCCCGCAAAGCGGTCAGGTCGTACTTACGCACATCCACCCCGTCAATGAGCACCTGACCCTGGGTAGCGTCATACAGCCGGGGGATCAGGTTCACCAAACTGCTCTTGCCGCAGCCGGTGCCGCCTACAATACCGATGATCTGGCCGGGTTTGGCGGTAAAGCTGATATGCTCCAAAATATCGTCCCCGTGGCCCTCCGTATTATACTTAAAGCTCACATCCCGGAACTCTACGCCCCCCTTGGGGTTCTCCGGCAAATAGGGGTTCTCCGGATTGGTAATGTCAATTTCTGTATCCAGCACCTCCACCACACGGTCGCCGCAGGCTTTACCACGAGCCAGCTGCAACAGCATCATGGAAATCATCATCAGATTCATTAAAATCTGCATCACATAAGAGGCAAAGACGGAGATTTGGCCCACTTCCATCACGCCGGCATTGGCCTCTAAAGCGCCTTTATAATACACAAAGACCACTACGGCGTTGAGCAGCAGCATCATCACCGGCATCACGGTCACAATCAAGCCCGCCGCCTTGGCACCCTGGGCGGCCAAGTCATCGGAGGCGTCATGGAATTTGTCTTTCTCCCGGTCCTCCCGCACATAGGCCTTGACCACACGCATACCGATTAGGTTTTCCTGCACCACCCGGTTTACGTTGTCGATCTTCTTCTGCATTTTTTGGAACATAGGGAAGCCGAACTTCAAAATGCAGGCCACCACCACAATCAAAATCGGCAGCAAGGTCAGCAGCATAGCGCTCATTCTGGGATTGATGGACACCGCAAAGCAGGCGGCCACCACCACCAGCGCGGGCACACGCACTAAAATACGCAGGCACATCATCACCACATTCTGCAAGGTGGTCACATCGTTGGTCATACGGGTAGTCAGCGACGCAGTAGAGAACTGGTCAATATTCTTAAAGGAAAAATGGCTGATCTTGCGGTACATATCCCCTCGCAGCCGGTAGCAAACCGCTGGCTTACATTGGCGGAGGTTTTCATGGTCACCACGCCGCCAAAAAGGCCTAACAGTGCCAGCGCCAGCATGCCCAAGCCGCTGAGGATCACCGCAGTACGCACGCTCTCCGGCGAGGCGGCGGTGTCCACCTTTGATAAATGCTGTTGGCAAGGGACGGCAGGGCCAGCTCGCTGATGGCCTCTACGATCATACCGGCGGCGCTGATGGCTGCCAGTCCCCACAGCCCTTTCATATATTTGGATAACTTCTTTAACATTCGGTTCTCCTTTCCGTTTTCTTCTCTATCTTTCACACTTACGGGTTTTCTTTGCCCACATTTTGCAGCGCACGCTCCAACAGGCCGGCCAAAGTCAGTACCTGTTCCTCACTCATACCGCCGGTGAGCACCTGCTCCATGGCGTTCATTTTTTGGTGAATCTTTTTCGGCGCGTCCTCCGCCACCGAAGTGGGATACAGCCGCACAATCCGGGCGTCCTTTTCGTCCACCCGCTTTTCAATAAACCCGGCCTTTTCCATGCGCTTGACAGACACGGAGGCTGTAGCGCTGGCCACCCCCAGGGCACGGCTCAGCTGGCCCAGGTCATACCCGGCTGGCGAATCAGCAGCAGCAATATATCCTGCTGGCCGGAAAACAGGCCCTGCTCCGCTACGGCGGCATTAAAATTCTTGCGCAAATATTTAGAGAGTTCCATCACCCGAGGACCGATCTCATCCGGTCGCAACGGACGGCGATGACAGGGTTTCAGCTCCATGCAGGCACTTCCTTTTTATTCATTTTGTCGCCTATCGTTAGGCGGCTTATGATGTATTTTAGCACACTTGCACAAAAAGTCAAGCATATGATTGTAAATTCTGCCGAAGTGTGGTAGAATAGGCAACCGTTAGAGGAGCGGTTGTATGGATTTATATGATTATAATACAATAAAGAGAATATTAACCCGTCACGGCTTCACTTTTTCCAAAGCGCTGGGGCAGAACTTTTTGATCGACCTCTCCGTGTGTCCCCGTATGGCAGCAGCACTGGAAGCGGACGACCGTACCGGCGTGCTGGAAATCGGGCCGGGCATCGGCGTGCTCACCAAAGAGCTGTCTGCCGTGTGCGGTCGAGTAGCCGCCGTGGAGCTGGACCGCCGCCTGCCGGATGTGCTGGCCGAGACCCTGGCAGACTGCCCCAATGTGCAGGTGGTGCCCGGCGATGTGCTGCAAATGGACTTGCAGGCGCTGTTTGCCGACCGGTTCGCCGGCTGCGACCGCTTGCAGGTGTGCGCCAACCTGCCCTACTACATTACCACCCCGGTGCTGATGCGCCTGCTGGAAAGCGAGCTGCCTATTGAGCGGCTGGTGGTGATGGTGCAACTGGAGGCGGCCAAGCGCCTATGCGCGCCCCTGGCACCCGGGACTGCGGTGCCGTGTCCGCAGCGGTGGAATACTACACGCAGGCGGAGATCTTGTTTGAAGTGGGGCGAGAGAGCTTTTCCCCAGCCCCAATGTAGACTCTGCGGTGATCGCCTTGACCCGGCGGCAGCAGCCTCCGGTGCAGGTGACGGACGAGGGCTACTTTTCCGTGTGGTCAAGGGTGCCTTTTTGCAGCGGCGCAAGACCCTGGCCAACAGTTTGAACGCCGCCCTGGGCGTGCCCAAGGCAGAACTGACGGCGCTGTTCCAATCTTTAGGACTGAGCGCCACCGTGCGGGCCGAACAGCTGACCATGTCTCAAATGGCAGCCCTGGCTAACGCGCTCTATGAGAAGAAGGCATAAAAGATCAATGAAAGACAATACCCAAGTTTTTGAAAGTTACAGCGTGCCCCGGGCCGTGCGCACTTTGGCGCTGCCCAGCATGATGGGCATGCTGGTGAATATCGTTTATAACCTGGCAGACACATTCTTTGTGGGTCAGACCGGCAACGCAATATGGTGGCCGCCGTGTCGGTGACCATGCCGCTGTTTTTTCTGTTTATCGCCTGCGGCAACCTGTTCGGTGTAGGCGGCTGCGCCTTTGTAAGCCGCTCTCTGGGCGAGGGAAAGACAGAGAGGGTCAAGACCATCAGCAGCTTTTGCGTTTACAGTGCCATTGGCGTTGCTGGTGATGACCGTGCTGTTTTGGTGTTCCGCAAGCCGGTACTGTACGCAGTGGGTGCGTCGGACGCCACCTTTGCCTACGCCGCCGATTATCTGAAGTATGTGGCCATCGGCTCTCCCTTTATTGTGTCCTCCGTGATGCTGGGCAACCTGGTGCGGGGCGAGGGCGCCGCGAAGGTATCTATGATCGGCAGCATTATCGGTCAGGTGGTCAATATTGTACTGGACCCGATCTTTATTTTGAACAAGGGCGACAAGCTCTTTGGTCTGACCATGCCCTTTGGCACCGGTCAGGGCGTAGCCGGCGCTGCCATTGCCACCGTCATCGGCAATGTGGTCAGCGTGGTATTCTTCCTGATTTACTTTTTGCGGGGCAAGTCCATTTTATCCATCAGTCCCGGCCGCTATCGGGTGCGGGGCGGCATTGCCCGCGGGGTCATTACCGTTGGACTGCCTGCCGCCATTAACAATTTGCTGATGAGCATTTCCAACATGCTGATCAATGTGTTTTTGCAAGGCTATGGCGACAACGCGGTGGCAGCCATGGGCATTGCCATGAAGCCAATATGCTGGTGGTAATGCTGCAACTGGGACTGGCGCAGGGCGTGCAGCCGCTGGTGGGCTACTGCTACGGGGCAAACAAACTGGACCGTATGCGCCACAGCATTCGCTTTTCCTGCGTTTGCAACATTGTGCTGGGCACAGTAATCACCGTGATATACTTTATCTTTACCCGCCAGGTAGTCAGCGTGTTTATCGACGACCCGGCCGTAATCGACTATGGGGTTAAAATGCTGCGTGCCTTGATGATCTCCGGCCCGGTGATCGGCTGTATGTTCGTGCTGAACTTCTCATTCCAGGGCATGGGCAAGGGCACCAAAGTATGATCTTGTCCCTCAGCCGACAGGGATTGATTTATTTCCCGCTGTTGATTATAATGAATAAGACGGTTGGTTTGGATGGCATTATCTGGTCCCAGGCCGTGGCCGACCTGGTGTGCACCGCCATGAGCGTGGTGATGTTTCTGCTGGTGGTGCGCAAACTGCGCCGGCAGCATAGTCAAAAGGCGAAAGTATAAGAAAGGGAGAGGGCAAATGGAGCTATCCCATTGGAATAAAAAAGAACAGGCGCCGCTGGTGGAGTTCTTAGGGGCGTCGCTGCTGTCGCACCCGCTGATGATGTATTATTGTCCGGATCGGGACAAGCGGGAAAAATTCATCACCCGCTATATGGAGCACAACCTGCCCCGCTGGATCCAAACCGGCACCGTGCTGGTCAGCGATCCGGCTCACGCGGTAGGCGTGCTGCTGCCCAAGAACGCACCGGAGTACCGCTCTCCGTCCAATGGCGCCCTGTCCATGCTCTCCGGCGACCGTTTCCGGCGGATCCAATCGCACCGGAATGTAACCCGCAATATCGTGGGCGTGATGATCCCCAGGGAAAAGCCGGTGCAGGTGCTCACTCTCTTTGGCAACGCCGCCGCCCAAAAGCAGGAACTTTTGCAGCTGGTGTCCGAGGCACAGGACCTGGCGGACGAAAAACAGTTTGTCCTGGTGTACGACACCTTCTCCCGCCGCTTGGTGGACGCACTGGAAAACCAGGCTTCTCCACCGGCTACCAGCGCAACTTCTGGATACCCACTTCATCCAAACCCTAATGACCTATAATATATAATGTACGGCAAAAGCAGCCCACCGGTCTGCTTTTTATTTTTCCATGCGATCTAAAGTCGAAGAAAAGTGATTCTTCATAGACAATCAGCGCGGGGTATGGTATAGTGTGAGTAAGCGCAAGCAGAAAAGAAAAGGCAGGCAGGTTTATGAGCAAATACGAAAAAGCGGAACTGACCAACATGTGCATGATCTATGACGGTGCCGGGCGTGTGGTGGTACAGGACAAGGTCGGCAAAAGCTGGGGCGGGATCACCTTTCCCGGTGGGCATGTGGAGAAAGACGAGTCCTTTGTGGATTCCGTTATTCGCGAAGTGAAAGAAGAGACCGGGCTGGATATTCAGTCTCCCAAACTGTGCGGGATCAATGGTGGGAAGCAGGTCACGGCCGGCGCTACATTATCCTGCTGTTCAAAACCGACCGCTACACCGGCACGCTGCATGATTCTAACGAAGGCAAAGTGTTTTGGGCCGAATTAGACACGCTGCGCTCCATGCGCCTGGCGCCCAGCTTTGACAAAATGCTGGATGTTTTCACCAACGAGGATATACAGGAATACATCCAGCGCAAAGGGACGGATGGATGGACGGATATTTTGAAATGACAAAACAGGAAATGATATCCACCGTGTATCGCCAACTGGCGCTGGACTATAATTGCCAACCGGAGGATTTTACAAGAAGCGGCATTCTTTTTACAGAAGCAAAAATGCAGCGAGGCCGGCGAGAAATGCCATTTGTCACCCCGCGTCTGGAGGTGATCACCATGGCAAAAGCACCGTGGTCAACGCATCTAAAAGTGTTATGCCCTATGTAAAGCAAAAATTCAGGAACAAAAGCAGCTACGAAATTCTCACCGACAAGCTGGTCTACGGCGCAAATCCCTACTATCTTCCGGATATAGAGCACATTAAGCCTATGGAAAATGCCGCCTGTTCCTTTGTTCTGCTGGATAAAGACCTGCACGGTTTGTATAAAAACAAGGGCTTTTCAAACGCATTGCAGTATGACCGCGACAGCGCGCGACCAGAAGTGCTGGCCGCCGTAGCCTATGACCAAGAGCAAATCGTCGGCATTGCTTGTGTCAGTGCAGATAGCCAGACAATGTGGCAGATTGGCGTGGATGTGCGCCCTGCCTATCGCGGCAACGGCATCGGGGTAAAGCTGGTGAATATGCTGACCATAGAGACTTTGGCTCAAGGTGTGGTGCCCTATTACACCACGGATATTGCCAATATAAGCTCTCAAAAAGTGGCCGTCAAAAGCGGCTATTTGCCCGCCTGGACCCATTGCTTTAGGAACCGATTACCAAAATTCCATAAATAAAAAGCAGTCCACCGGGCTGCTTTTTATTTTACCGTCGGTGGGGCGAAAATCGCAGTATTTCTAATAAACCAGGCGGTTTTTCTGAAGTTCGGCCGGTATGCGCGTGGTATAGTAAGACTGTGTGCCGGGCAACGAGAACCGGATATAGACAATCGCCGCCGGCTATGGTATAGTGAAGTCGCTGCTTTTTTCAAAATGAGAGAGATAAGCAGAACAGAGAAAGCAAAGAGCAAGCAAGAGATCCAAGCGGCCGTTTGCAACATTTCGGTATTGGCCCCCCACGGTCACACAAACAGAAAAAAGCAGCCAAACCGTCTGCATTTTTGCAGCGGCGCGGTCGGATATCGGAGCAAAAAATGCAAGAGACTATTTTACAATTCGGCACCGGCAACTTCCTGCGGGGATTTGCCGATGACTTTATTCAGCAATTAAACAACAAGGGGCTGTATGCGGGCCAAGTGGTGGTGGTATCCCCCACGGACTCCGCTACGGTAGAGAAGATCAATGCCAAGAACGGTCGCTACCACCTGCTGCTGCGGGGGCTGACAGAGGGTCAGCCGGTGCGCGATCTGCGCGAGATCCGCTGCATTTCCCGCGCCGTCAATCCGTACCGGGACTTTGACGCCTATTTGGCGCTGGCACGGCAGCCGGCGCTGCGCTTTGTGATCTCCAACACCACCGAAGCGGGCATTCAATTTGACCCCCACTGCAGCCTGACGGACCGACCCGCTGCCCCGTTCCCGGCCAAGCTGACCCAGTTGCTGTACGCCCGGTATCAGGCCCATTTGCCCGGCTGGTGATTCTGGCCTGCGAGCTGATCGACAACAACGGCCGGGAGCTGGAAAACTGCGTGCGCCGCTACGCCGAGCAGTGGCAACTGGGAGCGGACTTTGCCCGCTGGCTGGAATCGGAAAACACCTTTTGCAACACCCTGGTGGACCGAATCGTCACCGGCTATCCCCGGGAGGAAGCGGCGGAGATCTGCGCCCAAATCGGCAGCGACGATGCCTTGTTGGACACCGCCGAGCCTTACCACCTGTGGGTGATCGAAGGGAATTTTGAACAGGAACTGCCCTTACAGGCAGCAGGCTCAATGCGGTCTGGACCGACCAAGTGGCGCCCTATAAAAAAATGAAGTACGCATACTCAACGGTGCCCACACCGCCCTGGTGTTCCCCTCCCTGCTGTGCAGGTGGAGACGGTGGGCGAGAGCCTGAAAGACAAAGATTTGGCGGCCTTTTTAGACTGCTGCCTGCACCGCTACATTCTGCCCACACTGGAGAATCAAGCGGAAGCAGAGGCCTTTGCAAAGGCGGTGCTGGAGCGCTTTGCCAACCCCTATATCCACCACCGGTGGCAGTCCATTGCCCTGAATTCCATCAGCAAATACACTGCCCGGGTGCTGCCCACTCTGCTGGACACCGTAGCAAACGGCGCGCCGGTGCCCCGGCCCCTGGCGTTCTCCCTGGCCTGCCTGATCGAGTATTATAAAACCCGCCCGGTAACGGACGATCCGAAGCAGACTGCGTTTGTTAGAGAGAACCCCATTCCGGCCATTTTGGCAAACGCCGAGCTGTGGGGAACGGACCTGTCTTTCTTAACGGACACGGTAACAACATGTACGGAAAAGCTGCACCAAAGCGGTGTGCGGGAGGCAATACAATGGAGTATGTGACCATACATCCCAACGATACGGTCAAAGTGTGCCTGCAAGACGGGCACAAATACGCCCGCCGCGCCATTCACAAGGGACAGCCGGTGATCAAATACGGCTTTCCCATCGGCATTGCCACAGCAGATATTGCCCCCGGAGAGCGGGTACACTGCCACAACCTGCGCACCGCCCTGGGCGGCGCCAGAGATTACGCCTATTCGCCAAAATTCCAATACCCGGCGCCCTTGAGCCAGGCCACCATAGACGGCTTTGCCCGCCCCGGCGGCCAAGTGGGCATACGCAATGACATTTGGATCGTGCCCACTGTTGGGTGCGTAAACAGCATTGCCCGGGCGCTGGCGGACCGCACCGATACCATTGCCCTAACCCACCCCTATGGGTGCAGCCAGCTGGGAGACGATCTGGCGGTGACCCAAAGGGTGCTGGCCGGGCTGGTGCACCACCCAATGCCGGCGGCGTGCTGGTACTGGGACTGGGATGCGAGAATAACAATATCCAGGAATTCAAAAAGTCTTGGGTGACTGCGACTCCCGGCGGGTGCGCTTTCTCAACTGCCAGGACTGTACCGATGAACTGGAAAAAGGCGTTACCATCATTCGGGAACTGCAAGCCCTGGCAGCCAAGGACCGACGCTGTGCCCTGCCTGTCAGCAAACTGAAAATCGGGCTGAAATGCGGCGGCAGCGACGGCCTGTCCGGCATCACCGCCAACCCCCTGTGCGGCCGGGTCACCGACCGACTGGCGGCCATGGGCGCAGCGCGGTGCTCACCGAGGTGCCGGAGATGTTCGGAGCCGAGCAGCTGCTGATGAACCGCTGTACCAGCCAAGAAGTATTTGACCGAGCGGTGCGACTGATCAACAACTACAAAAATTACTTTTGGATCACCACCAGCCAGTGAGTGAAAACCCCTCTCCCGCAATAAGGCCGGCGGCATTACCACCCTGGAGGAGAAGTCCCTGGGCTGCGTGCAAAAGGGCGGCACCGCCCCCATTACCGCCGTACTGGACTACGG
>ENA-OQAS01000161-OQAS01000161.1-human-gut-metagenome-genome-assembly--contig:-NODE-161-length-35320-cov-2.345609_pt1 | contig 35320 bp, 50 predicted proteins | sample MGYA00242733_ERZ504523 | MGnify/ENA primary metagenome ERZ504523 (study PRJEB26092, sample SAMD00036239) | human gut metagenome | host: Homo sapiens | study: EMG produced TPA metagenomics assembly of...
CAGCGAGCGCTATGTTGCTGCTCAACAGGCTTTGGAGAGTCTGTGTCGACACGAAATGGTTCCCATTTCGGAGGTCGCATTGTTACTGCGCACACTCAAGACGACAGAGTAGAGAATTTTATATGCGCTCAATTGTAGGTACGGGTCCTGGAGGGTTTCGCTCGATGCTCTACCGTAATGGATCTATCGTGCGGCCTTGCTTGGACGTTTCGCGTGATCAGTTACGCGAATACCTTGGGCTTCTTCCTGAGGAAAGTGTTGTGCTAGATGATGAGGGGCACCGTTGGCGTGAAGATGCAACCAATGCCCACACGGATCGATTCCGTGCCTATGTACGTCACGAGATTATTCCTAAGGCAAAAGCTCGTAATGCTCATCTGTTGGATACTTTATGTCGAACAATGAATCTCATCGCTGACGAAGATGATTATTTAGACGAACTTGCTCGTGATGTGGCGCAAGAACATCTTGAGTGGATAGGGCAACCAGATAAAGACTCGTGGGATGGTTGTTTGTTCAAGCCTTCGTTTGGAAAAATCGCACGCCCTTTGCAGCGTCGTGTGGCTCTGGCAGTGCTAGAGGTGTTTGCGGGACGAGATGCGCGGATCGATCTTTCGCAATAGAAACTCTGCTTTCAGCGTTCGATGAAGAGGGCAATCCAAAAAGCGGATTTGTCTCCAATATTCAAGGCGATCTTGCACTAAGTGCAAACAAGCGTGGTGTTCTTGTTGAGCCCATGGCGCAATTTCGAGCTCGTCGTAAACCAGATAAAGTAAAAAGCTAGCATGAAAAAAATATGAGTTCTAACTGGTGAAAATGGCTCGAACAGAGTCGCTTTTCCTAACAGCTTTCTAATGTCTATATGTATAAGGAGTACCTATGGCAACCGTATCAATCCCGGTAAATGTAATACTTGCTTCAAAAAGTCCTCGTCGCAAGCAATTGCTCGAAGAAGCGGGCGTTAAGTTCACGGTGCTTACGGGTTCGTCTGAGGTTGATGAATCGCTCGAGCCAGATTTACGTGCGCAGCCGGCAGAGGCAGTAAAGAAACTTGCCGAACGTAAAGCTGGTGCGGTGGTGCAGGAGATCTTAGCTCAAAATCCTGTGGGGTTAGGAATCATTATCGGGGCAGACACTACGGTGGTTTTGGATGGTGAAATGTATGGCAAGCCGTATAGCGCCGATCATGCTCGAGAAATGCTTGCCCGTCTTTCAGGGCGAACTCATGAAGTCATTACTGGTGTTTCAGTTTGGATGATTCTTCTCAATGAAACCGAAGAAAAAGGAGGCGACGGTAAGTTTCTTTAGCGTTTCGCTCCTTTACTGAATCGAGCTATGTGACCTTCAAAGAGCTTTCCAAAGAAGATATCAATGCGTATGTTGCAACGGGCGAGACCATAGATAAAGCAGGCGCTTATGGCATCCAAGGTAAGGGTGGCGCTTTGGTGGAAAAGTACGAGGGGGATTACAACAACATTGTGGGGCTTCCTGTTGACGCTTTATTGAAAAACTTCCCCGATATCCTTAAGGAAACCATTGAAGCAGAAGTTGCAGAAGCTGAATAAGTGTAGAACAGTGAAGATTTACTGCAAAACGATAACAGCAGTATTTCATATTTAACGTGTTAAGCTCGCTTTTGTTACACTAAGCGACGTGTATTTGTGGACAAATTGCCTTGAGGTGGAAAAGAGGCCTATCGTGGAGCAATTTCCCGATTTGGATAGAGTTCTTTTTACAGAAGAAGAAATTCGTAATCGTGTTAAAGAACTAGGTACGAGCATTACCCAAGATTATGCTGGTAAAAGTATCGTAGTTATTTCAGTGCTTCGCGGTGCAGCTATTTTTATGGCAGATCTTGTTCGTGAGATTCATTTGCCCATTGAAATGGACTACATGGCTATTTCCTCTTACGGAAATGGAGCGAAAAGCTCTGGAGTGGTGCGTATTCTGAAAGATTTAACGTGCTCGATTGAAGACAGGCACGTGCTCATCGCAGAAGATATTTTGGATAGCGGTCTTACCCTTCGTTATCTGATGAAAAACTTAGAATCGCGCAATCCCGCTTCGCTTCAAGTTGCCACTTTGCTTCGCAAAGACACCCCAAATCAGGCAGATATTCCCTGTAATACATCGGATTTGAATGTCAGATTGATTTATTGTGGATATGGTCTTGATTATGCGAACGGTATCGAAACTTACCTTGTATTGGAGTTTTGAAACCAGAGATTATTGAGTAAAATCAGCAATGATTAGTAGATAACGGTTTATGGCTGGCAAGGTGATTGCTGCAGATACGTTTCTGATTATGACTTTCGCTTGCAATTGCCCTTCAGCATAAGCTTTAAATAAACTATAGAAATGGTTATTGGAAGATAAGGAATACAGTACTTTATGTCGCAAACTCCCAATCCGAAGACCCCCAAAACACCAAAGGGGAATAATCCGAAAGGGTTTAAACAGCCTAATCGGACCAATGTGGTTACCATAGTGGTCTTTATCATTATTGGTATTTTCTTTATGTTCATGATGGCACGCACGATGACCTCGGCTACTGGTGTTACGCAGACCGACGAACTGCAAACGTCGGAATTCATGCAGGCAGTAGAGCAGGGAAGAGTGAGCACGGCGGTATACGATACGGGCTCTTATACCATTACAGGTAGCTATTATCCTGCTTCCACCGCAGGCGGTGCTTCTGCGGATGCGTTCAATGAAGCGTTTGACGCGTTGAATTCTGAGCTTGGCACCATGAATAATGGATCTGCTCGTTTGAATATCGTAGAAACGCAGCAGCTCGCGGTAGCTAATTTGGGTTCGGAACATAACTACACGGTGACCTGGGTTGGACAGGATTCTTTGGGACAGCTCATGGCAGAAAATCCCGAGATCCAATACAGCGTGCGCCTTGCTTCTCCTTGGGGCTCAATTCTTGCCTCGATTTGCCCATTCTGATTATTGCAGGCTTGCTTTTGTTCTTCTTCTCCCAGATGAACAAGGCAAACAATTCTCAGATGTCCTTTGGTAAGGCAAAATCTAAAGACTACGTTGAAGAGCATCCTGACGTTAAGTTTGCTGATGTCGCAGGCGTGGATGAGGCTGTTGAGGAAATGCAGGAAATTAAGGACTTCCTTGAAAATCCTGCTAAGTACCAATCCTTGGGCGCAAAAATTCCTCGTGGCTGTTTGCTGGTAGGCCCTCCGGGCACTGGTAAGACTTTGCTTGCCCGTGCTGTTGCAGGCGAAGCAGGGGTGCCATTCTTTAGCATCTCTGGCTCCGACTTTGTAGAAATGTTCGTTGGTGTAGGTGCTTCTCGTGTTCGTAACTTGTTTAAGAAAGCTAAAGAGGCTGCGCCTTCTATTATCTTCATTGATGAGATCGACGCGGTAGGCCGCCAACGTGGTGCTGGTCTTGGTGGTGGCCACGATGAACGTGAGCAAACCTTGAATCAGTTGCTGGTAGAAATGGATGGCTTTGAAGCTAACGATTCAGTAGTCTTGATTGCCGCTACCAACCGTGCTGATGTTCTCGATCCTGCACTCTTCGTCCTGGTCGTTTTGATCGTCAGATTGTTGTTGACGTTCCAGACGTCAAGGGCCGCGAAAAGATCTTGAATGTTCACGCAGCCAATAAGCCTTTAGATGATGATGTTGACTTGGTAAGCCTGGCAAAGCTGACCCCTGGCTTTTCTGGTGCTGACCTAGCCAACTTGCTTAACGAAGCAGCGATTCTTACTGCTCGTCGCAATAAGCGCATCATTCTAATAAAGAAGTTCAGGATTCGATGGAGCGTGTTATCGCTGGTCCTGAGCGCAAGGGTCGTGTTTTGGATAAGCAAACACGTACTACTATTGCGTATCACGAATCGGGCCACGCTTTGGTAGGACACCTGCTTGAAAACGCTGATCCTGTGCATAAGATCTCGATCATTTCTCGTGGTAGGGCGTTAGGTTATACCCTTTCCATTCCTGACGAGGATAAGGTTCTTAATAGCCGCAACCAGATGCGTGATGAATTGGCGGTATTCCTTGGTGGTCGTGTTGCAGAGGAGCTGTTCTGTGACGACATCACTACGGGTGCTTCCAATGACCTTGAACGTGCGACAAAGATGGCGCGTTCGATGGTTACCAATTACGGCATGAGTTCAGAGCTTGGTGTTCAGGTGTTTGGACAGCCGAATCACGAAGTATTCTTGGGACGTGATTATGGCAATACACAGGATTATTCCGACGATACGGCTCGTCGAATCGACGACGAAGTTGCGCGCATCATGAAAGAAGCTCACGATCGTGCAGAGAAGATCCTGTCTTCCCGACGCGATCAGATGGACTTGATGGCTTCCGTATTGCTTGAGCGTGAAACTATCGATGGAGATGCTTGTCAGGCATTGCTCAATAATCGCTGGGATGAATATCTTCAGAAAGAAAAGGAAGAAGCTGAGGCAAAGAAGCTTAAGAGCGCTGCCGAAAATTCCCAGAACGGAAACCAGGGCGACTCGACTGGTTCTGGTGATTTCCCTGCTCCTACGGGCCAGCCTACGGTTCCAGCATCGACGCAAAGCGATCAGCCTATGATGCCCGCGTCGGCTGATTCGGTGCAGCCCGCAAACAAGCCCGGCTATCCTACTCAATTGCCGCCTTCAGCGACGAATCCTTCTCGTCCAAGGCGTCCTATGCCAATCGATTTGGTAACGGTCCGTCATGAAGAGGTTGAACAATCGACTTCGGTAGACCAGTCTGCTACTCAGCCGATAGCAACGGAGCAACCAGCGCAGCCTGCACAACCAACGCAGCCTGTGCAGCCAGCTGCTCCGCAATCTGCTCGTGAGGTTTCTGATTTGCATGACGCTCAGGTGGAAGCGACCAAAACAACAATACGCCTCGCGTATAGGGTGTTAGTTGCGCGATGGTGCTAGTTGCACAAAGGATGCCAATTGCGCAATGATGCTTTCTTAACATAACGGTATTGGAAGTATTTTGTTTGCTGTGTTTGCCCCGAGCAATTTGCTCGGGGCTTTTTGGAGGAATGACTTATGATTTGGCGCTGCGGTTCTTATTCGTTTGACTCTCGAACTCCTGTCATTATGGGGATCCTTAACGTTACTCCAGATTCTTTTTCCGATGGGGGATCGTACGCTTCCGTCGAGGAAGCGGTAGCAGCAGGGCTTGCCATGGTCGAGCAAGGCGCTCTTATTGTTGATGTAGGAGGAGAATCTACCGCCCTGGGGCAAGTCCTGTATCAATAGAAGAAGAATTACGGCGAGTTGAAGAAGTGGTTCGTCGTCTAGCCGCAGAGGGCGTATGTGTTAGCGTTGATACGCGCCATGCTGAAGTTGCGCAAGCCTGCATCGAGGCCGGAGCAAGCATTATTAACGACGAACAGGATTTCGCGACCCTGAAATGGTAAAAGTCGCCACGTCATGCGATGCAGGTTTAGTGGCTATGCATATGAAGGGCGACGATCCTCGCACTATGCAGGATGAACCCTGCTATGACGATGTGGTTGATGAAGTGGCCACCTATTTGAAAAACCGCGCAGAAATGCTGGAAGATGCGAGGATTGAGCGTGAGCGAATTTGTCTTGATCCGGGTCCTGGTTTCGGGAAAACAGCCAAGCAAACTATTCAGCTTATGCGAAACTTCCAGGAATTTGCTCGGTTTGGGATATCCCCTTATGGTGGCGGTTTCGCGAAAGAGCTATATAGGGTATGCCTACCACATTGATGATCCAAAGCAACGAGATGACGCTTCAGCGGCAGAAGCCTTTTGGCTTGCGAGCTTGGTGCGTCGGTGATTCGAACTCATAATGTACCTCTTACGGTTACCTCAGTAGAAGAGAATTTGCGTCCCTATGCTTTTATTGGCATGGGTTGTAACGTGGCTCTTGTTGCCGATGAAGGAGAAGAGCTTGAAGGCAAAAAGGCAATGCTTAATCAGGCTATTTCCGATATGTGTATGTTGCCCGATTCCCAGATCATTGATGTATCGAGTTTTTACGAAAGTGAACCTGCTTATTTCAAAGATCAGGACACGTTCGTCAATGCGGTAGTTCTTTTGCGAACAGGTTTGCCGCCGCAAGAACTTCTTCGATACTTGCAGGCTATTGAACAAAGTTTGGGTCGTGTGCGTGAACAGGAAAATGGACCTCGAACTTGTGATTTGGATATTCTTGACTATCAGGGATATGTCTGCGATCACGAAATTCTTACCTTGCCGCATCCTTTGCTTCAGGAACGCGACTTCGTGGTGAAGCCTTTGTTAGAGCTTGCTCCTCGTCACGAGCTGGCAAATGGGGTAAAAGTTACGCTGGATACGGTAGCGGTAGGTAAGGCATGGAAGTGTTAGTGCCTCTTGCTGTTCCTTTGGATAAAACCAATTTTGATACTTCGTTTTGGCGTATCCAAAGCTATGGTTGCTTAGATTCAACTAACCGCATCATAAAGGATGCGCTAGCGCAGGGCTCTGATGAGGGGCTGTGTGTAGTAGCACTTCAACAAAGCGGAGGTTATGGGCGTCAGGGACGTCTGTGGGAAAGTCCTCTGGGGGGATTGTATACTTCTTTTGCTTTGACCCCGTCGTATCATGGGGTCTCTCTTGATAAGTTGCCGCTTGTTAGCCTTGTGATGTCGATTGCTTTGCGAAGAGCTTTGAGTAAGTGGTGTGATGCTTCTAAGCTTGCTATTAAGTGGCCCAATGATCTGCTTTTTGACGGGGGTAAAATTGCAGGTATATCACTTGAGGCGATCTCAGGCGGGGTTTGCGTTGGTATAGGCATTAATGTGTTTGCTTCCCAAGATGCTGCATCAAAATCCATAGGGAAGTATTCGCTTTCATATCTTGGTAATGAGTTGACCAGCAAGGTTGTAAAAGAAAAAAATTCGTCTGCAGAAAACTTGCCTGAGAAAGATTCATCTGGAAACCTTGTTGAAGAGAGGGGCTTAGTAGGAAGCTCTGCTGAGAACTGCCTCTCAGAAATAACGGAAGTCGATCTTACTCTTATTCAGCGCAAGGTATTAACGCAGGTTCTTTTCGGCATGCTCCATGAAGTGCAGCACTGCTATTTGAAGTGGTGTACTGAAGCTTTGAGCCTTTAAAGATGAATATCGTTCCCATATGGCTTTTAGAGGCACTCGCGCAACTCTTGAGCTCTTGATGGCTCTGTATTTGCTCAGGGAACTATCGCGGGGATAGACGATCAAGGCCAATTGCTCTTAGAGACCGCTCCAGGGAAACTGGTAGCGGCTCAATCGGGCGAAGTACATGTATGCTCATTGGAACATTAGCAAAATGCACATCCGTTAGAGTATTAATGAAACGCACGTCGAAGTGTATGTTTCTTCGTTGGACATTAACGAAGTGCATGTCCGCTCACTGCATTAAAAAAGAAGAGACTTCAAGCCAATTAAAATCAAAACAATGCCACCAATAATAGTTGCTCGTTCTCCTAAGGCATTGCCAAAGCGCCTTCCGACCACCAACGCAATTCCGCACGTTAGTGCAGTGGTTAGCGCTATTGTTCCTGCGGCAAATGCTACATTCACAGAAAGTGCCGCAAAACTCACACCAACTGCAAGGGCATCAATGCTAGTTGCAATTGCTTGGAGTGTGAGTACTGGTAGCGTAAGAATCTGACCCGAGTGGCCAGAGTTGCTTGAACTGCTTCTTGGGTGGACTCTTCGTCCATTTCCGCTTCTTCATGAAGCGCATCCCAAATCATTTTGGCGCCAATGAAGCCTAAAATTGCAAAGGTAATAATGCCCGCGTATTGTGATATTACATCGCTGACAAGACGACCAAGTATATAACCAACACAAGGCATGAGACCTTGAAAAAGTCCAAAAGTTATGGGCATGAGAATGTTTCGAGCTCTGGAATTGCCCTGATAAATAAAGGTATTTGAAATGGTTACCGCAAAGGCATCCATCGAAAGTGCTAATCCAAGCAGCACAAGTTCGGTTATGGTCACAAATTTCCTCTCTTCGCAGTTTGACTACTATACGTCAAATCAAGACAGAGGGGAATGTGCGACAAGTAAACGACACTGAAGAGAAAGACACTTGGGTCAATCAAGCGATACCGAAGAGAGATCAGAGCGAGCGTCGACCTTTCGCGCTCTTTTAGCACCTTGCTTTAAATTTAGTAGCATTTCAATTAGTGCCGTGGGATAATAGCGCGTGCTTGTAGGGGAGATGAAGGGCGAGGGCTACCAATTACCATATATACGGTATTTTGAAGGATAGGGAATGACTAACCAAGAACAAGACTCTCATATTTGTCATGATCGATTCGGCCGTAATCGTTTCGATGATACCCAATCAACTCTTGCTTCAGAAGCAGATCCTACTCAAAATGAGGGTGATAAAAAGTCCGTAACCTTCTCAAAGGGCTCTTTGCGAGAAGAGCGCTCTGCTCAACCGAGCAAAAAGGTGATGCGCGTACTGCACGTATGGGAACGGGTTCGATCCCGAAACTAATCATGGAATTTGCTATTCCTTCTATTGTTGGAATGCTCGTTAACGGCGCCTACAACGTCATTGACTCCATCTTCTTGGGTCAGGCTATGGGAGAAATTGGTCTTTCGGTAGCAACGGCTGCCATGCCTTTGATGACAATATTTATGGCGCTTGCCATGCTTATTGGCAATGGTGGAAATGCTCTTGCAGCTTTGCGATTAGGCGAAGGCAATAAAGCTGCTGCTGAAAAGAGCTTAGGCAATACCGTTTGTCTTGGAATTATTGCAGCACTTTTAGTGGCAGTGCTTATCATATTCCCCCGTGCGTTGAGGCGATTTTAACGTTGTCGAGCGTTACGCCTGAAATTCGCGATTATACGTATTCCTTTATGTATATTCTGGCCCTAGGTTTTATATTCCAGCTCATTGGTATGGGCGTTAATAACTTTATTCGTACGGCTGGTGCTCCGAATCGAGCATTGGCAACCATGGTTATTGGTACTATTTCTTGTATCGTATTTAACTATCTTTTTGTGTTAGTTTTTGGCTGGGGAGTAGTAGGAAGCGCTTTGGCTACAGTGCTTGGCCAGGCGATTTCATGTGTCTGCGTACTGTGGTATTTCTTGTTCACTAAAGATGTTGCTTTTAAGTTGTATGCCGCCAATCTGAAACTTGAAGCCGAAGTAGTTGGCTTAATTATTTCTCTAGGTGCGGCAAGTTTTGTTATGCAGCTTGCCATGTCCGTTATTAATTTCCTTGTTAACTACCTTCTTGTTTTGTATGGCGGGCAGTCTCCTTTAGGGCAGAAGCAGCGCTTGCTTCTATCGGCGTTGTACAACGCTGTGCGATGTTTACGGTGCTTCCTTTGATTGGCATTGCTGTGGCAATCCAACCTTTATTGGGCTTTAACTATGGGGCGAGTCTTATCTCTCGTGTAAGAAGTACGCTAGGGTATGGCATTCTGATTGCAACAATAATGGGTACGATAATGTGGGCGCTGCTTCATATTTTGCCTTTGATATCGTTTCCTTTTCGGTATTCGCGATGATGCTCTGCGGGAGTTTACGGTTTTTGCGCTTAACGTTCAGGTGCTGGTTTTGCCTGTGGTAGGCATGCAGATTGTCACCTCGAATTATTTCCAGGCAACAGGCAGCCGATTAAGTCGGTTATTCTTTCACTTACTCGTCAAGTATTGTTCCTTATCCCCCTTTATATTGTGCTTCCGCTGGTGTTGCCTCGCCTTGTGCCAACGCTTACTAGCTTAGATGCGCTCTATTTTGCAGTTCCCATTGCAGATATTCTGGCTGTAGTTACTTCGTTGATCTTTATCTTCTTCGAACTGAAGCGCTTAAAAGGAATCGAAGAAGGGACAATTCAGGCGAAATTTGGGAAAAAGAACGCATAACGTTACCAAACGATAAAAGAATTTATTTCTAAGGGATACTTCTTCCTGTTTGTTAAAATGTGCGTTCATCATGTTGGTCGACTCTAAAAGAGTTTGACAGGAAAGGAAACAGGCGTGAACGCTTCTACATCGCATTCTCGAGCTTATGGTAGTGCAGCATCAATTGCATTTTGTGGTTTGTCAGTTGCCTTTATGACGGTTTCAGCTTGGATTACCGTACCGTTTGGGCCTATTCCGTTTACCTTGCAAACCCTTGCGGTCATGTTTGTTTTGTTTGCGCTAAAACCCAAAGAGGCGCTTACCTCAATTGCGGTTTACCTTATTTTAGGCGCCCTTGGATTACCAGTGTTTTCTTCCTTTAAGGGAGGTATCGCTGCATTGGTAGGACCAACGGGTGGCTTTATCGTAGGCTTTTTGATTGCCGGGGCGGTAGCGCTTGCGGTTGGCTGTCTGATCAAGGGAAAAGGGATTTTTTCTTCAGATCAATCTAAGTCAATTTTGGGTAATTCGATCACGGTAGGAACTCTTGCGCTTAACCTCGTGATGGGTGTTGTGTTCTTGCTTGTTCTTTATGCCTTTGGTTGGGCGTGGTTGAGCTATATGGGCAACCTGAGCGCTGAAGCAGCTTTTGTGATGGCAGTTGCTCCTTTTGTTCCTATTGATGCGATAAAGATGTTTGCAGCAGTATTGCTCGCTCAGGCAGTTTCGAAGGTAATTAAGTAAACCAGGCAATCAGGCTGATCGGGTAATCAGGTAAAGCCGGCAAACAGGCGGATTTGGCAATAAGGTAAAGCCAGAGCTTAGTTGTTAGCGGGTTTAACCATTTGCTGTAGTTGCGTAGAGCGAGGAATGGTTGTCTGCCGTAATTTAATCGTAATCATAAAATCAGGAATCGTTAGCTGTTCTAATGCTTTAGTGCATTGAAGGGAACGACATAGTAAATACGGCACCGCCTTCAGGCGCATTAAATGCCGTTACAGTTCCATCAAAATCTTCAGCAATTTCTTTTACGATCGCCAGGCCTAATCCTGCTCCGCCGCTGTTACGTGCGCGGGATAGATCGCCGCGGTAGAAGCGTTTAAAAAGAAGTACCGGATCAATATTCCCGATACCGCAGCCATCGTCTTTAACGGCTACGACCGAGTTGTCATTAACGCCAGATAAAAGGATGCGTACATGACCGCCTTCTTCGACATGACGAATAGCATTATCGACTAAGTTGATAAGTGCTTGCTTTAAGCGGTCTTCGTTCGCCAAAATATCGGGTGCAGCGCCTTCTATGCTCAGCGAGACATTCTTATCTTGTGCAATAGGCTCGAGTGTGTCTACCACATCTCGCGCGACTTCTTCGATGTTTAAGCGCTTAAGGGCGTAGGCAGGCACTCCTTCTTTGGCGTGCTGTAAAGCAAGTAAGCGTTAGTAAGCTTCTTAAGACGATCGGCTTCGCTTAAGATAATCTCGCAAAAATGTTCGCGGGTCGATTGTGGCATGTCGGGATCTAGCATCAACTCCGCATTGCCGCTGATGGCGGTCAGGGGGTACGAAATTCGTGGGCTACATCGCTTACGAAGGTATCTTGACGTTCGTTGAGCGCTTTTAACTCTTCTACGCGTGTGATATAGATGCGATTAAACTCATTAATACTTTCGGAGAGATCGTCAACTTCGCGCATGACTCCAGACGGGGCAAATGTGATGCTGGTGTCGCCCGCCTTGGAGGATTGAACTTTTCGGACCAGTTCGGTAAGGGGACGGCTAATAAAGTGCGCAATGAGTAAGCTCAAAAAGTAGCATACGCATCCTGCGGGAATGATGGTAAGGAGAAGGGTGTAGGGGCAGTCGAAAACAAAAATGGCCACGAGCGCCATAATGGCGCAGGCCAAAATTGCCAAGAGGGTAGCAAGAAAAGAAATATGCGTGAAAAGACGCATGGGTTTTTCTTCTCGTTGTTGGTTAACGCGAGGCGTTTCGGCAGATCGTGGCATTACTCAACTTCTCTTTTAAGCAGCATTCCTATAGATATACATTGGATACGAACGAAAAGATCATGTACGAAAATCGTTTTCGCAGGCGGCTTTCAAATTTCGCGGGGGCTTTCAAAAATAGCTTCCTAAAACAAGCTTTTTTAAAAGCATCCTTCAGGACTATTTCTTGAAACGATAGCCATAGCCTCTGACGGTTTCGACCAGTTTAGGATCGTATCCTGCAGATTCAATTTTATCGCGCAAACGCTTGATATGGGTGTCAACCGTTTTTGTTTCAGTAATAAATTCCCAGTTCCATGCGTCATGGAGCAGGTCTTCGCGCGAAACTACTTTGCCTGCATTGCGCATGAGGCAAGCAAGAAGCTCAAACTCTCGTGGTGTAAGGTCGATAGCGCCTTTGTCGCCTTGCGCAACATGAGTATCTTCGTTGAGAGTTATACCTCCTGCAGAAATTTCATTTCCAGAGACCATCTCATTACCTTGGCTTCTCCGAAGTAAAGCTCGGGTGCGTGCAAGAAGCTCTCGAACTCCAAAAGGTTTTGCTAGGTAGTCATCTGCACCAAGCTCAAGGCCTACAACTTTGTTGAGTTCGGTGTCGCGTGCAGAGAGAAACAAAATTGGCGTAGACATTTTTGTACGGATACGACGGCAAAGCTCATAGCCATCGATACCGGGCAACATGATGTCGAGAATAAACAGGTCGAAATGCTGTTGCTCTATTTTGCGTAAGGCTTCTTCGCCATCTGAAGCAATTTCAGTGAGGTAGCCCTCTTTTTGCATGGCATAGCTTACGAATTCGGTAATTGAAGGCTCGTCGTCAACGATCAGAATGCGAGCAGGCGTATTTTCCATACGATCACCCTCCAGCTAGTATTGTTAAACGCTTCAAAAATAAAGCTCGTGTATATCACCTTCAATAGTATGGTAGCATTCGCAGGTAGTGCATACTTTGAAAGGGACTGTCAGAAATATGTTACTTGCAATAGACGTGGGAAACACGCAAACCGTCCTCGGAATTTATGACAATGGCAAACTTGTTCATATGTGGCGTGTTGCTACTAATGTGGATCATACGAGCGATGAACTTCGAATTAAGCTTCATACGCTCATGATGGCAGAGGGGCTTGAGTACTCTCATATTGATGGAGCGATTTTAGCTCGGTAGTACCTGCTCTTACTCATAACTGGGAAAAAGCATGCTGTCGCTCCTTTAATGTCGACACGCTTGTGGTTTCAGCAGCTAGTGCAGGGCACTTAATCAATGTTGATGTGAGTAGGTTTCCTGAATTGGGAGCTGACCGTGTAGCTGATGCGGCAGCGGCAAAGCATCTGTATGGATCTCCTGTCATTGTGGTGGACTTTGGTACGGCGACCAATATCGAAATAATCAACAAAGAGGGTACGTTTGTAGGGGGCATCATTGCTCCTGGTGTAGAGTCCTCAATGAAGTCATTGTTTAGTCGTGCAGCGTTGCTCCGTTCGGTGGAATTAGAGGATCCAGGCACTGCGATTGGCACTAATACCGCTGAATGTATGAAGGTGGGCATCATGTACGGCGAGGCAGCTCGTATTGATGGCTTGGTTGATCGCGTATTCAAGCAGCTTGGATACGAGGCAACCGTGGTGGCAACAGGTGGATTAGCGCATCGAATTGCACCACTTTCAAATTCCATTACCGAAATCAATCTCGAATTGACCTTACAAGGATTACGAATGATTTATAACGAGCTTTCACGCTAAACTTTGTACGTGAAAGCGGTTGTCTCTCGAGAGAAAAGTTCAGAGAGACCGACGTTTGCAAGGCGCACTTAAGCCATGTCAGGTGCGTTAAAAGCTATATTTAGCGTGTCAAATGGTATGTCCGAACAATATCCAAACAGACACGTTGAAAATTGCGTTTTCGCAGGCGCATTACATGATGGATTGCAACAGGTTTATAAACTGGTTGCTAATGAATTCAGGCGAAGGAAGGTAGGCTTACATAATGCTGAGCGATATCGAAATTGCACAAGCGACCGAACCACGTGACATTACCGAAATTGCCGAAAAGGCAGGAATTGATCCTTCATATTTGGAGTGTTACGGCCGTTCAAAAGCCAAGGTAGATTACAACTTGCTTCGCAATGAGACACATGAGCCAGGCAAGCTTATTTTGGTTACTGCTATCAATCCAACTCCTGCTGGTGAAGGAAAGACCACTACTACCGTAGGTTTGGGCGATGCTCTTTCCCATTTGGGCAAGAAAACTGTAATTGCTTTGCGCGAACCTTCATTGGGACCTGTATTTGGTATTAAGGGTGGTGCTGCAGGTGGCGGCTACGCACAGGTTATTCCTATGGAGGACATCAATCTTCATTTTACGGGTGACTTTCATGCGATCGGAGCAGCAAACAATCTCTTAGCTGCTTTGCTTGATGCCCACATTCACAATGGAAACGAATTGAATATCGACGTACGTCGCATCACTTGGAAGCGTGTTGTCGACATGAATGACCGTCAGTTGCGCAATATTGTGTGCGGCTTGGGCGGTAAAGCAAATGGCGTTCCGCGTGAAGACGGGTTCGACATTACGGTTGCTTCAGAAATCATGGCTATTTTCTGCTTGGCAACTTCCATTACGGACTTAAAGGAGCGCTTGGGCCGCATCGTAGTTGGCTATACCCGCAACGATGAGCCGGTAACGGCACATGACTTGCATGCAGAAGGTGCATGTGTGCCTTGCTGAAAGATGCTTTGAAGCCTAATTTGGTTCAGACTCTTGAAGGAACTCCTGCTTTTGTTCATGGTGGTCCTTTTGCCAATATTGCACATGGCTGTAACTCCATTATGGCTACTCGTATGGGTCTTGCTTTGGGTGATTATTGTGTTACTGAGGCAGGCTTCGGTGCAGACCTTGGCGCGGAGAAATTCCTGGATATCAAGTGCCGCTTAGCAGGCATTCAACCTGATGCTGTAGTGGTTGTTGCAACGGTTCGTGCGCTCAAGAATCATGGTGGTGTTCCTAAAGATCAGCTCAATGAAGAAAATCTTGAGGCGCTTGAGGCCGGTCTTCCTAATTTGCTCCAGCATGTTGAAAACATTACCAAGGTATACAAGCTTCCTTGCGTGGTCGCGATCAACGAATTCCCTACCGACACGCAGGCAGAAATTGATCTGGTTCGTGCAAAGTGCCAAGAGTTGGGTGTTAATGTAGCCCTTTCTCAGGTTTGGGCAAAAGGTGGCGAAGGCGGCGTAGAGTTGGCAGAAGAAGTTCTGCGTTTGTGCGAGCAGCCCAGCAACCTCGAGTTTGCCTACGAAGATAATCTGGGTCTTGCAGAAAAGATGGAGCAATTGCTAAGCGAATCTATCATGCTGATGGCGTTAACTTCACCGCAGCTGCTAAAAAGCAAATTGCCCAGATTGAAGGAATGGGCTTTGCGCATATGCCTGTATGTATGGCAAAAACGCAGTATAGCTTCTCCGATGACGCTTCAAAGCTTGGTGCTCCTCGCAACTTCACTATTACGGTTCGCGAAGTTAAGGTTTCCGCTGGTGCAGGTTTTGTAGTGGCTCTTACGGGTAACGTAATGACAATGCCTGGTCTGGGTAAGAATCCTGCTGCTTTCAAGATCGACGTTGATGAGAGTGGTAAGATTTCTGGCTTGTTCTAGTTGTTCTAGCTTGGTTCCTTCTTATACGTTGGGCATTGCGTAAAGGTTTTTAGGTTTCGCGCTTTCGGTGGTTTCAGGTAACTATCCATCGGGAGCGCGAATTTTATTGTACTCATTCATATATAATGTGATGCACCTTTTTAATGAGGCGCCAAAAAAATGGATAGCGCCACAAGAAAAACAGAGGCATTCTAGTGGTAGAGTGTCGGGAAAATCACCGCTGCGAAGGCGTTGAGAACCTGAGATTCTTTCTGTAGAGATGCCGTAATACTTAGAAGTACGATATTGGTAGATCAAACATTTATTTCTGAAGTTGCTGCAGGAACGCCAACCCCGGGAGGCGGGGGCGCTTCGGCCTATTGCGGAGCACTTGGTTCTGCACTCCTCTCTATGGTTGGTAACTTAACCACAGGAAAGAAAAAATACGCAGAGGTAGAAAGCGAAGTTGTCGCGCATTTGAAGCAACTCGAGGAAGTGAGACAAGAACTTCTTGAGCTCGTTGAAAAGGATGCCCTTGCTTTTGCTCCCTTGGCAAATGCTTTTAAGCTTCCTCGCGACACCGATGAGGAAAAAGCGTATCGTCACGGAGTCATTCAAGAGGCTCTTATTGACGCTATTTCGGTTCCTTTTGCCATTATGAATGCGTGCGATAGAGTTATCGATTTAAGCGATTTCTTGGCACATTATGGAAATCGGAGTGCTATTTCTGATGTGGCAACGGGTGTTTCTTTCGCGCAGGGCGCTCTTAAAGGTGCTGCACTTAATGTATACGTAAATGCCGCAATGTTGGACGACCGAGACATGGCTGCGAGGTATACTGATGAAGCGGACAGACTTATAGCGGAAAGTGGTCGTCGCGCGGACGAGATTTACAACTACGTGTTAGAAGAAATCAGGTAACTACAATGACTCACGTTTTGCATTCCCGCCCCGTAACTGAAGCGATTGCGGAAAATTTAGCTCATCGAATTGAGCGTTTAAAAATTTTAGGTATCGAGCCTACGCTTGCTCTGGTGCGTGTGGGTGCGCGCCCGGATGATTTGAGCTATGAGCGTACGGCAGTTCGTCGTGCTGAATCTCTGGGTATTACAACACGAGTTTTTGATTTGCCGGAAACCGCTTCTCAAGAAAAGTTGCTTTTGCAGCTACGTCGCATCAACGGTGATTCTAAAATCCATGGCTGCTTACTGTTCCGTCCTCTTCCAGAGAATATGGAAGAGAAGCTGGTTAGCGATGAGCTGCTATGGCGAAAGATATCGACGGTATTTCGACTTCTTCTCTTGGTGCAGTTTTTACTGATGCGGTTGAAGGGTATGCTCCCTGTACTGCGGAAGCCTGCGTGAAGATGCTAGATTTCTACAACATTCCGGTAGAGGGCAAGCATGTAGTTGTTGTTGGGCGCAGTTTGGTAGTGGGCAAGCCTGTGGCTATGCTGCTTCTTCGTCGTAATGCAAGTGTGACCATCTGTCATTCTCGCACCTCTGATTTGGCGGAAATTACTCATACTGCAGATATTGTTATCTGCGCGACGGGTCGTGCGCGTGCTTACGATGCGCGTTATTTCAAGCGGGTCAGGTTGTGCTGGATGTTGGTATCAACTTTGACAAGAACGGTAAACTTTGCGGTGATGTCGATTATGATTCGGTTGAGCCACTTGTCGAGGCAATCACACCTGTTCCTGGTGGATTAGGTTCGGTCACTACTTCAGTTACGATGGAGCATGTAGTGACGGCGGCAGAAAAAACCATTCGCTAGCAACAGCAAGATGGAACAGCGAAGGCGGATCTATACTCAAAGTGCCAAACCTAGGTTTGCACTTTTGTTTAATGGCTTCAGCCTGTTGAGGATGCGAAGCGCCCAAAGCGATAAACCATCCGCTGTGCGGATGGATAATAATTAAAACAACGGATTTTTCAGCGAAACGAGTAGGTAATATATGGACGAACAATGGGTTGAAATTGCTACAACTGAATCGGCTAGCGAAACTAAGCAAGTTGCAGCAGCACTCGCTATGGTAGTCGGTCCTGGTGAAGTAATTACACTCGATGGTGATTTGGGTGCTGGTAAAACCCAGTTTACGCAGGGCTTGGCAGAAGAGCTGGATATTGAAGGTCCTGTTACTAGTCCAACCTTTAATTTGGTTTCCGTGTATGAAGATGGGTGTTTACCCTTATATCATTTTGATCTCTATCGACTAGATGGTGCTGAAGAGCTGGAAGATATCGATTTTTATGGCATCGTTGAGGTCAGGGCGTTTCTTGTATTGAATGGGCTTCAAAATTTCCTGATGAAATGCCCGAAGACAGGCTTGAAGTGTATCTTGAGGTGATAAACGAACACTCGCGGCGGATAAAGGCGCGCGCTTATGGGGCAGCAGCGCAGTTGCTTGATTTTTGGCAGCAGGCATGTGCGTCAAATGACAAGTAGGAACACGTGATGATGCCTGAAATTCGTGGGTATTAGCAAGGAGCGGTTTTCAATGGCAAAACTTGGGAATCAAGTAAGCTACAGCGGGTTTTGAACAGTTTTTATCGATGGAAAGCGCTGCATCGGGTTTGATCAACTTGCATCGATGGAAAGCGCTGCATCGGGTTTGATCAACTTGCATCGATGGAAAGCGTGGCATCGGTTTTGATCAGCTTGCATTGATGGAATAGTTGGGACTACGCGAAATGCGTTAGCATTTTGGAAGCTGGGGAGAAAAAATCGAATTCTGCCACATTTAAGCTAGTTATGTATAAAGCAGTGTTACCAATCAAGCAAGTCTTCATACTATTCGCCACATTTTGGCGTGAAATGAGGGCTTAAATTCACTGTTTTTGTAATTTATTAAACAATCTAGCGAAAATATGTTTAATAAGCTTAAATCCCTAAAATAGTTTTGTGCAGCACTCGGCAAAATGTGTCAAAAATCAGAAAAATACTGCACGCTGCGGGAACAGCGCCAACCCTGCACGTCAAGGAAGTGGCACGAAACTCCGCATGCCGAGGGAATAGCACTAACTCCGTATGCCGAAGAAATAGTACTAACCCTGCATACCGAGGGAGTAGCCCGAAATCAGTTTGGTCTCCTCGCGAAAGATCGGCGTAAAATCTTTTAGGCTAGTTTTGAGAAATACCGTTGCATGATTTTGTAATTCTGCATAATGGTATTGCGTGAAACAAAAATGGAACCATATGAAAGACTTTGCATGAAAGATTTTGTACTTGCTTTTGATACCGCAAACGAAATGATCTCGATTGGCCTGGGGAAGCTTGACCGAGAGGTGCGCGCTATAGAAATAGTTGCATCAAGCGAAACGGAGGCTTTTCGAGCTTCAAATGTAAAGCTTCTGCCTGAAATTGATTCGCTTTTAAAACGGGAAAACGTGGCACGTAACCAAATTGCTTGCGTGGTGTGCGGACGTGGTCCAGGCTCGTTTACGGGTGTACGTATCTGTATGGCAAGTGCGAAGGGAATCGCAATAGGACTTGGCGTGCCCCTGTTTGGGGTTTCGACATCGGATGCTCAAGCATGGCATCAATGGGGTGCTGGCGTACGCGGTTCTCTTGTAGTGATCGGCGATGCTATGCGCAAAGAGATATATCCAGTGCGCTATGCATTAGATGATGCGGGAATCGAGCGCTTAAACGCAGATTTCGTGATGAAGGCAACAGAGTTGTCTGCGTGGTTTGGCAGCGATTCGCAAGAACAAATAGCAACCACAACCATTACGGGTGATGGCCTTAAGAAATATGCGGACTTTTGCGAAGGGAAAGGCGTTCTTTCGCAGGAATATTGTTATCCAACAGGAAAGGGATTGCTGCTTGCAGCTCAAGCGTTATGGCAGGCGGGCGATTTCGACCCCGAGAATATAATTCTGGGCGATCCCTGCGTGCTGCTTCCTGTGTATACGCGGCTTTCAGATGCCGAAGAGGCGGAGCGCGCTAAATTCGCAAAGCAACAAGCTGAAGAACGTAAGCCAAAACAGAATTCTCAGGTGAAGGTATCGCAGCAAGCATTGTTGAATAAACAGCAAGGCAAAACGGCCTTGCTTGAGGAAGCTATTGCAAACGAGCTTGAAAAACATCTGGAAAACAAACTCGAGAATGAATTAGAAAACGCGCTCGAAGGCGTGCTTGAGGAAAAAGACCTTACAACGGGAGTTCAGGGCGGATCCATCGTTCGTTACCAACCGCTAGAAGCAGTGTGGGTAAATGCGGTCGAAGAGCTGGAGGCACGCGCTATGGGTAGCGACGCGTGGCGCGCCTCACAAATCTTGACGAACTTCCACGAGTAGATCGTACCTGGTGGGCGGCATTTGAAATGGAGGACTCTTCCAAGCGAGTGGTTGAACCAAAAAACGCTCATCTTATTGGATATGCGGGTGGTTGGATCGTGGATGGACAGGTTCAACTGTTGAAGGTTGCTACGGACATCGTATCGCAGGCAGGGTATTGCGCAGGAGCTTCTGGCGCACGTTTCGCGTGACGCGCGTGATCTGGGAGCAACAGAGATGACGCTTGAAGTTCGTGCCACCAATACGGGCGCTCATGCCTTTTATGAACGACTGGGTTGCAACGAATTGGAGTTCGTCCGCACTATTACTCCGACAGGGAAGATGCCGTCATCTATACGGGACCGCTTCCCCTTTCTGAGCATGATGTCGCAGGGATGGAGCTACGCTTAAATGATGCAGAATCTATCAATTGCTCGGAGCAAGGCGGAAGCCTAGCTGCTCAAGGAAAACTTATTCTGGCTATCGAAACTTCTTGTGATGAAACGGCGGCAGCACTCATTGATGAGGCGGGCACGATTGTCGCTGATGTTGTAGCGTCTCAAATCGATTTCCATTCACGCTTCGGCGGTGTGGTTCCTGAAATTGCAAGTCGAAAGCATATCGAAGCTATCGGTGGTGTGGTTCAGGAGTGTTTGCATCAGGCTCGCTTGCGCACTGGTCAGGAAAATCTGAATTGGTGTGATCTGGCAGCGGTTTCAGTTACGTATGCTCCTGGTTTAGTTGGTGCTTTGGTGGTAGGGCTCGCGTTCGCGAAGGGTCTTGCATGGGCGGCTGATAAACCCCTTATCGGCGTAAACCATTTAGAGGGGCATCTCTACGCAAATAAGCTTGCATGTCCCGACATTGAGCCCCCCATGGTGGTGTCGCTCGTTTCGGGTGGACATACCATGTTGGTACATGTGAAAGATTGGGGCGATTATGAAACCATGGGCTCCACGTTGGATGATGCGGTAGGCGAGGCTTTCGATAAAGTAGCTAAAGCAATGGGGCTAGGGTATCCCGGTGGTCCTCTTATTTCGAAATTAGCGAAAGATGGTAATCCTAAAGCAATTCATTTTCCTCGTGCACTAATGCATTCAGGCGATTTGCAGTTTTCACTGTCGGGTCTAAAGACTTCAGTCATGACTTATCTGCAGAAAGAGCAGCAGGCAGGGCGAGAAATAAACCAGTCAGATGTTGCAGCAAGTTTTCAGGCGGCAGTTATTGACGTTCAAGTAGCGAAGGCAAAGACAGCACTCGAACAAACCGGTGCAAAGGAATTTTGCCTTGGTGGGGGTGTGGCAGCAAATCCTGAACTACGTCATGCTTATGAGGTTATGTGTGAAGAAATGGGCGTGCGTCTAACTATGCCGCCGCTTTCAGCATGTACCGACAACGCAGCGATGATTGCATTGGTAGCGCTTGATCGTTACAAAGCTGGAAAGTTCTTTGGACTTGACTGTGATGTAGCAGCGCACGTTTCGTTGGATGAAGAGTATTAATTCAGGATTAAGTGATCTGTTTTAAATTACCCGATAGGTGCTTCGTTAAGCTTTCGAACTTGGGCTTACCAAAGAAAAGTTTAACAGGCTAGGTTAATAAAGAAATTTTTACCCATTTCATCAGGTAAAATAGGTTAATGGATAAAGCCCTATTCGGAAGGTTTGAGCGTCTTTGCTCGCTCGGCAAGGTGGTAGAGGCTTCTTTTTCGGTTAGTACTCCATCATCTACGTATCTATGAATGGTTTCGCAATAGAGATCCCAGGGAGTTTCGCCTAATTGATTTCGAACATTTATGTCGGCTCCTGCGGTCAGTAAAAGATCTATCGCGGCATCGGTCTCATCTAGGCTTGCAGAACTGGTATCTGACGCAATCGCAGTTGTGCACATATCGTCGCAAGCGTTATGTAGCGGGGTATTGCCATCTTCATTTGCACTATTAACCTCTGCTCCATAATCGAGCAACATTTGTATCATTTGGAGCGAGGCAAATGAAGTTGAGGTTGCAAGGCATAATGCATAGTCGTCATTTTTTGGATTGTTGCCTGAATCATATTTGATAAGAGGCTGGGTCAGGTCGATTGGCTGATTGTTTGCCCTGGCGTCTTCGAGCAGTGTACGTACGCAATCTTCGTCTTCGTAGACAAGTGCAGTATAGAGGAGGCTTTGATACGAAGCGGGCCCTTCAGATGGCAGCTGTAATTCGGGCGCATCAAGGCAATTTTCTAGCTGTTCGAAGTCGTGCGAAATAATTGCTTGTGAGCAATCTTCGTAGGTGATGGTAGTACTGCTTTGAAAAAAAGGAATAAAGATTGCTGCGCTAAAGACAATTAGTAAAGGGATGCTTACTGTGTAGAGCGCTATGGGAAGCGCGATAAGCGCTCCGAGTTTTTTGCCTTGTTCGCGGCGTTGCTTTCTCTGCGCTGCGAAAACAATACTTATTATGGTTGCTGCAATAAATATAGTTATAGCACGATGATCGCAAGAGTAACAGCGCCCATCATGGCAAGGATCATCAGTATGCTAATTCCGCCCATCGCGTTTCTCCTGCGATCATTTATTTGCCTTATGCTGTTTGCATTATACGTGCACTATAAGCTACTCGATAACGTATGCCGCAACGATTTCGCCGCAGAATACCGTATGGAAATCGCGGAAACCAGTTTCGTCGGTTGGGTACCAGCGCTCAATATCACCTGGATCGAGCGAGCGTAAATCTTGGTCCTGCACATAGCGAATTATACACTCCAAAGTTAGAGGAAGCTCTCGAATACCTGGTGCCGCTACTACTTCAGGATCTTCCAAAGTCAGGCCAAGCTCAGCAATCTTGTCCATGTCGCGACCGGATTTTGAGCCGCAAAGCGCAATGATATTTTTGTCAAATTCACCTACGGAAATATTTACGCTGAACTCACCGGTTGCTTCCAGGAATTCTTTAGTGAAGCGATGCTGACGTACAAATGCGGTAAAGAGCGGTTTGCCCCATTCGATACCGAGCGTTCCCCAACTAATAGTCATGGAATTTACGCGGTCGCCGTGTTTGGTGGTAAGCAAAACACCCTTTTGAACACCTTGAAGAATTTCGGTGGCGTGCTCGAGTGGATCAATCATGCGTTTCATAGGCGATGCTCCTTTTCGGGTCTTTTAACGTGTTTCTCTAGATCATGCTGTTTAGAGCTTCATCTAATTAGCTCGATCTAAAGGAAACTTTGTTGGTTTTCTTCATAGTATCGAAAACTTTGCACCTCTTTTGAATAATTGAGTGGTTTTTCGCATTCGTTGCCCGGAAGTTCCATGAAACGGTAAGACGCCAGTAAGGTTGTTGTTAGGTTGCGCGCGTATCGTAATAACTGTCAAAGGAGGAAGCGGACGAAGGATTTCGCGAGGGACTCGAGGTGCCTCGCGGACACTTCAAGCCTTCGTCTCGCTTGGAAGAAAGGCGCAACTATGAACGTATCAATGAAGAAAATGATAGGACTTTTTGCGATTGCAGTTGTGCTGGTATTTATTGAGGGAATGTTTCCTGAAAAGAAACGCACCAAAGCACTTCCTTATCGCTATCACACCAAGGTGGTGAATTAGCCATGGAAAATAAGCAGGGAACCATTGCTGGTCTTATTTCGTGTGCAGTAATTTTGGTTATTGCGGTTTTTGTACTTATGTCGGGCGGAGCATTATAGGTACGCCACAGGGTGCGTTATGGCATCTTACTCCTTATAAGCAATATGTACCGCAGCTACGCCAAAGGTTACGTTAGTGTATTCCACGCGCGAAACCCAGCATCTTTCAGCATTTTCGTAAAGCCTTCCTGGTCTGGGAAGGCTTTAATTGATTTTGCTAGATAAACAAATCCGGAGGCGTCACCCGTAACCAATTTGCCCCAAGCAGGAATACCCCAACGCAAATAGATGCGATATCCCAAGCGCATAAGGGGGTTAGGCGGGGTAGAAAATTCCAGCACGCATAAAGCACCGCCAGGTTTTAACACGCGATACATTTCCGACAGTGCGCGTTCGCGTTCAGGCATATTGCGAATGCCATAGGACATGGTAAGAATATCGAAGGATTCGTCCTCGTAGGGAATGTCCTGTCCATCAACAACGGCAAGCTCGACAGGAACCCCCTTCGCTTCGCCTTCATCAAGTCGAGCTTGAGCAACTTCGAGCATGGCAGGTGTGTAGTCGGAAAGCACTATAGATGCAGGAGGTTTTTGTGCGCAGGCGGTAAAAGCAACATCACCCGTGCCACCTGCAATATCAAGCAGACGTGATTGCGGGGTAATAGGGGACTTGTCGATGAGGGTGCGCAACCAGCTGCGATAGCGACCAAAGCTAGACAGTGCATTGAAGCGCTCATATTTCCAAGCGATATCGGTAAAAATTTGCTTAACGCGTTTTGAAGAAAGTTCGGCAGGGGCATCTTCGCCGGTGGCAGTATCGATAGAGTGAGTGTTTTCGGATGCCTGCTTACCGTCAGATGATGAAATGCTGCTTTGGGGGACCTGGATCTGTGAGATTTCATTTGCAGACGCTTCAGGAGTCTCTTTTGAATCTATAGTCATAAAACGGGTTTCCTATTCTGTGTCCATACAATGCGCATATTTTAGCGCCCTTTGCCGTATCCACATATCCAAGTACTGTGAATCGCAATGAATTAACTTAGAATAAAACGCTTCAATGCTATCATGACTAAGAATTATTGGGTCAGGAGGAAAGCATGTTACTGTGCGCTAAATATATTGTTCCCGTTTCGTCCGAGCCAATGGAAACGGTGCGCTTCTTGTTCGTGATGGTGTTATTGCTGATATCGGCACAACGGAAATGATGCGACTTCGTTATCCTGATGAGGAAGTAAAAGACTTTGGAATGGCGGCGCTCACTCCTGGTTTTATTGACTTGCATGCACGTGTTGAAGACGGCGTTTTTCGTGGCCTTGTACGAGACTTGCCTTTTGTTGAATGGCGCAAGAATATAAACGATCTTCGTTCCCGAATCACCGATTCTGAAGCTTACGATTCAGCCTACTTAGGTTGCCTTGAAGAGCTTTCGGCTGGTGTTACTACGATTGCAGACACCACTTCAACCGGTGCAGCTGTTTTTGCTACCCGTGATTGCGGTTTGCGCGGAGTGATTTATCGAGAAGTGGGCGCTATCGATAAGCGTCTTGTTAACTACGCCATGAAGAAAATGGATAGCGATTTGGAAAAATGGTCTCAGATGGTAGACCCTGATCAGGTCATACTTGGCGTAGCTCCCGATCCGGTCTATGAATGCCATCCAGAGATGTATCGCAATGTAGCACAATACGCTGCCGAACATAACGATCTACCTGTTTCATTAAAGCTTGCTGAAAGCAAAGAGGAAGTTCGTTTTGTAAGGATGGTGCAACGGCTGGTCTTGATAGCACGGTTGACCATCGTGGATTTGTGGAGGTTCCGCCTTGGTTGCCCACTGCGGTAACTCCTGTTAATTATGTCTTGAACTGGGGATTATTTGAAGCTAAAAATGTGATGATGCTTTATGGCGTTTGTGTCACTGAAGACGATATTCGTCATATGCGTGATTACGATGTAGCTGTTGCGGTATGCCCAAGCTTAAGTGCTCAGCTCGGTATGGGCGTTGCGCCGGTAAGTGAGTATTTGCGTTCAGGCTTACGCGTAGGCTTAGGCACTGGTGCTCCTGCTTCAGTTAATTATCTCGATATGTTTTCTGAAATGCGTTTCGAGTTGATGATTCAGCGTGCATTGAGTCGCGAATTCTTGAACTCGCAAACTCTTCTTGAAATGGCAACTCTTCGTGCTGCTCAGGTATTGCGTATTGACGACAAGGTCGGCTCGCTTGAAGTGGGCAAATTAGCAGACATCGTTGCAATTGATCTGTCTGGATCCCATCAAACACCCACTACGGATCCGGTTTCTGCCCTACTGGGTTCTGCAAGCAATAGCGACGTTATCATGACTATGGTGAACGGCAAGATTCTTTACGAAGAGGGCCGACTTCATGTAGGAGAAGGTGCAACAAAGGTTATTGCGCATATTCTAGAAGTCCGCGGGCGTTTGCGTTCCTAAGTTTTCCTCTGGTCGAATCCTAGGGTAGAGAACGCTTGCTCTGCGTTATGGTTTCCCACAACGAGAAAGAAGTTTTGGTTTATGGCCAATAAGAAACAAAAAATGACAGCAAAGCAGCTTAAAGAGCGTGAGGAGCGTGCGCTTGAGCGACAGCGTAAAGCTCAGGAAAAAGCAGCTCGCAAGGCACTTTTGTGGCGCATCTTTGTAATCGCAGTTTGTGTTATTTTGATTCTCGCATTATCTCTTCCAACTATGGGACTCATGTTTCTGGGAGGTAACTAACATTGCTATGTCGCCGTTTCGTTTGATCATTGGATGATGCCTGTCGTTGTAGGATTCGTCAGTTTGCTCATTGAAGGCTAGCTGGCAAGCTGGTTAATCGCCAGTTAACGGTAGGGAACTTTCGAAACGGTTTTTATAAGAGAAGGAAGTTAGCTTGTTTGGTATCGGCGGCTTTGAGCTGTTCATAATTTTATTGTTCGGCTTTTTGATTTTTGGGCCTGACAAGTTGCCTGAAATGGCAAAAACTCTTGGTGCGGCATTGCGCAAATTTAAACAAGCGCAGGCCGAAATGGAGTCAGTTATCAAAGGTGAAGTTTTGGATGTAGATGGCAGCCAGGCGAAGAAATCTTCTTCGGCAGCTTCTTCTGCCTCCGCAAAAGCCAAGCCTGCTCCTACCGCTACTCAAGAAAGTTTTGCTGAGCGTAAGGCTCGCTACGATAAAGAACGAGCAGAACGTAAAGCCCGCGAGGAGCAGGAAGCTATTGCTGCAAATAGGCGGGCAATGAAAGAAGAAGCAGCTAAAAATGTCCGAGATGCGGTAAAGACAGCATCTGAGACGCAAACATCTGAGACGCGCGTATCTAGGACGAACATGTCCGCGAACCAATCATCGGCAAAGCAAGTATCTGAAACGCGAACACCCGCTAAGCAACCTTCTTCCAAGGCTCCAGCAAACAAACCCGCTCCGGGTGCGAAGCCTTCTTTGACACCTGAAGAACTATTCGGCGTAAAGCCAATTCAAAATAAACCTGCCCCTAAATCAGCCAGGCCACATCAGCCAAACTAAATCAAGTGCAAAGCTGCATCAGCCAGGCTGCTGTATCTGAAAGGGGTGAAGTAGATATGCCAATCGGACCAGCTCGTATGTCGCTTATGGAGCATCTAGGCGAATTGCGCATGCGTCTTGTGCGTATCGTGGTGTGCCTCATTGTGGCGACACTCGTGTTCTATCTAGGAACCGATACGGTAGTGCAATTTCTCCTTGCTCCTGTTTCTCAATATATGCCGCTTGATGAATCCGGACAGGTTCAACTTAACGTTTTCGGTGCTTTTGACGCATTCTCGGTTCGAATTACGGTGGCTCTCTGGACGCGCTTGTGGCAACTGCTCCTATTACGCTTTGGCAAATTTTGGCTTTCTTTCTGCCAGCGTTAAAACCTAAAGAACGCAAATGGTTTGTTCCGACCTTTGTTGCGGCTTTGTGTCTGTTCATTGGTGGAACGATTTTTTGCTATTGCATCATTTTGGACCCAGCGTTTCAGTGGTTAACTGACCAAGCAACAGGATTTGCCACTATTCTTCCAGAGGCAAGCCAATGGGTTGATATTATTATCAAATTTGAACTGGGCTTTGGTATTGGCTTTGAGATGCCTCTTGTAGTGTTCTACTTGGTAATGTTTGGAGTGGTTCCGTACAAAAACTGCGTGCAAGTTGGCGTGGGGTATATGTGGGATTGCTTGTTTTCTCTGCTATGGTGACCCCAGACGCTTCGCCTGTAACCATGGGTCTTATGTTTGCGGCGATGGTAGTTCTGTATGAAATAAGTTTATTGGCGGCACGTGTAGGCTTGCGTCGTCGCATCAAACGCCAAGAAGAAGCTCGCAAGCAAGAGCAGCTTGAGGCAGAGGAAGCAAGGCGGAATTGAAATACGCAAAAAGAAAGTTCCAAGAGCATCTTTGGGGAAGCGAAGACAAAGAAGCCGACATGGCTGAAAAGAGGTAAACGTCATGCATGAACTAGGGATTATGAGTGGCGTAATGGATTCCGTTCAACAGGCTGCAAATGATGCGGGAGCGCAACGGGTTTTGAAAATCAGTCTTTCAGTTGGCGAAATGACAGAAGCGATTGAAGATGCGCTCCGATTTGCGTTTGAAGCGCTCGCAGAAGGTACTATGTGCGAAGATGCAGAGCTTGAAATCACCATGATTCCACCTAAAAGCATCTGTTTGGAATGTGGCGCGGAATATGAACACGACCGTTTTCACATGTTGTGCCCGGAATGCGGAAGTGCTTTTTCGGAGCTTTTGCAAGGGAAAGAATTACGCATTGACTCTATTGAAGTAGATATTCCTGACGAAAATGAGGAAGCGGAGGCAACTCATGCAGATTGATTTAAAACAGCCTATCCTTGATAAAAATGACAAGCTTGCTCAGTCTAATCGCGAATTGTTTAAAGAAAAGAAGGTTTTCGTGTTAGACCTGTTGGCATCGCCAGGTTCCGGTAAGACTTCTACCATTTTAGCTACCATTGAAGCGCTTCGGGATGAATTTAATATCGCGGTAATTGAGGGCGACATTGCATCTTCGGTGGATTCCGAGAAGATAAAAGAACAGGGCATTGCTGCAGTGCAAATCAACACGGGCGGTGCTTGTCATCTGGAAAGCGATATGATTCGTCGTGCGGTGGATGTTTTAGATCTGGACAATCTTGATTTGATTATTGTCGAGAATGTGGGCAATTTGGTATGTCCAACTGATTTCGATCTGGGCGAAAACATGAAGGCAATGATTCTGAGCGTTCCTGAAGGCGACGATAAGCCCTTGAAGTACCCCGGTGTATTCCAGGCTTCTAAAGCTATTGTGCTGAACAAGATCGATACGCTTCCTGTGTTTAGCTTCGATAAGGATTTGTTCTACGATCACATCAGGAATCTTAATCCGACTGCTCCTATTTTCCCTATTTCGGCGACAAATGGCGAAGGGGTAGAAGCTTGGGCGAACTGGTTGGCTGAACAAATTCGCGCACTGTAAACCATTCATTTTTTCGAGGTCGTAAAAGAGCCCTGTATCATTCTTGCTTTCTTCCTGACAAGATTTCCTGAGCGCTGAAGTACGCGTAGCTTTATGGCGGCGCGCTTCAGCGCTTTTTGGTGATGCAAAAGACATCGCACCACTTTACTCGTGTTCTAGTATCTCTTGTTATCGGGTGTCCATTTATGCAAATATCCTTAAAAAGGCATATCGATTTTGTATAAAGTCGCAATCAGGGTACGCAATTAATGTGCGCCTGTCACGCAAGATCAACTGCCATGCAAGGTTAACCGCCATGCAAGGCCAAATTAGTGTAACTATGAGTGGCAGGTGTGTTCAGTAATATTCCTAGTTCCCCTTTACGAGGCGATGGCGATTTTCTTTCGTTTATTTTGTTTGGGTATGGTGCCCTCTTGATCTGGTGTTTGTCCGTGTTTTATCATGAAAGTATCAGTTTGCATGAGTAATGCATGAATATCGCATGTTTGATTTAAAAACTACGAAACTTGTCTGGAAGGAGGAACCAATGCCTGCACTTCAAGTAAGAGATTTTCCGGATGATCTGTATGCTGAACTGAAAAACTGCGCCGCAGAAGAAGATCGCAGCATTTCACAGCAGACAGTGCATATTGTGCGCGAATACCTGAGTGCTCGAAAGCGGTTAGGCACAGATGTGGTGTGGACGGTGGTTCCTAAAACCGAAGTACATGCATCTGGTTTAGGGAGCAGTGCTAGTTCCTCTCCAAAAAGAGAATCCTATTATTGCGATACGGCTACTGAAGCAGAGCGTCAGGCTCGCATAGAGAAGCGCAGGAAGATCTTCGAGGAAATCGAGGCTTTTCAGCATCCTGAAATTCCAGATGATTTTCCTTCTCCTGCCGAGTTAGTAAGGCAAGGACGCGAGGAAAGAGATGAACAAATTTTTGCGGCATTAGGTGGATTGCGATGATCGTGCTTGATTGCAGTGCTGCGGTAGCTATTGTTCGCGAAACATTAGAAGGAAATGCTTTGCGTGCCCTTATGCTTGAAAACGAGACGACTCTAACATCGGAGATGTTTGTGGCTGAAGTTCGTAATTCATTTTGGAAGTATGTTCGCGCACAATTGATGACTATTGAAGAAGCTGAATTTTATATTGAAAAAGCAATTGGATTGGTTGACGAGATCGTCCCTCTAAAAGAAAACGCCGATGAAGCCTTCGCTGAAGCGGTGCGCCAGAATCATTCGGTATACGATATGTTCTATCTAACGTTAGTTCGGCGAAGTGCAGGAACGCTCTTCTCGCTCGATAAGAAGCTCGTAAATCTTTGTACAGAGATGAAGCTTGATTGCGTGAAAGAAGTTGCATTGTAGTGACAGCTTAAACAACAAAGAAGTAACAAATAGGAAAAAGATTTGATCAATTAGAGGACGTGCTTTCAATTATTTGAGAGCACGTCTTGTTTTATCTTTCTAAAAGTCCAGGTGAACCATCAATTTCGCCCCATGGATTGACTCGAATAGTCCTTCACTAAAATCTAAGTGTTAGACACTCATATTTTCTTCACGATGGGTTGCATTCGCTCAAGAGTTGCTAATATGTATAGGCGTTAGCACTCCAAAGTGCTGAGTGCTAAGTTGCTAACGAAAGATATCAATGAACGGCGCTTATATAACTCGGGTAAGCATCGTCTGCAGCAATCTTTCGAGTACAACTTTGGTAATAGACGCATAGATGGTAGGCCATCGTGCGATTTAGACCTTAAGAAAGGAAGTACGCTATGAATCTCAAGCCGGTTGGTGATCGTATCGTCGTCAAGCAGGACGAGGCTCAGGAAACCACGGCAGGCGGTTTGTACATCGCTGCTGAATCCAAGGAAAAGCCACAAACAGGTGTTGTTTTGGCAGTAGGTGAAGGCAAGGTAAACAACGAAGGTAATCATCTTCCCATGCCAGTAAAAGAAGGCGATCGCGTTCTTTATGGCAAATATGGCGGAACCGAAGTTGATGTTGATGGCGAAAAGGTAATGATTCTTCGCGCAGACGACATTTACGCAGTATTTGCTGAGTAGCCCGGCTCTTTTGAAGTGCGTATGCTAGCTGGGACTTACTTTTCACGGGCGAGCTAAGACGCTTTAGTGAAGTAAGGCAAACAGTGAAGGACAGCGCGCTTACGGGGTTTGTGCAGAAGTCATCTGCATGCACTACTTAAGTAACACTTTCTTGAAAGGAATTGTTTTATGGCAAAGGAAATTAAGTTTGAGGCTGATGCCCGTAGTGGTATGGCCGAAGGCGTCAAGAAGCTTGCAGACGCCGTAAAGGTAACGCTTGGCCTAAGGGTCGTTATGTTGCACTCGAACGTTCTTTCGGTGCTCCTCTTGTTACCAACGACGGTGTAACGGTTGCTCGTGAAGTTGAGCTCGAAGATCCCGTGGAGAACATGGGCGCTCAGCTGGTTCGTGAAGCTGCAGTTAAGACCAACGATGTAGCAGGCGACGGCACCACCACCGCAACCTTGCTCGCTGACGTTATCGTAAGTGAAGGCCTGCGCAACGTAACCGCTGGTGCTGATGCTCTGGGTATTCGCCGCGGTATCGTTAAGGCAACCGATGCGGTAGTTGAGGCTATCAAGGCTGATGCAACTGAGATCACCACTAAGGATCAGATTGCTAACGTAGGTACTATTTCTGCAGGTGACGCAGTAATCGGCGAAAAGATCGCTGAAGCAATGGACGAAGTTGGCAAGGACGGCGCAATCTCCGTTGAGGAAAGCCAGACCTTCGGCATCGACATCGACATTGTTCAGGGCATGCAGTACGATCGCGGCTACATTTCTCCTTACATGGCAACTGACACCGAACGTATGGAGCTGTACTTAACGATCCTTACATTCTGCTTACCGACCTCAAGGTAACCTCCATTCAGGATTTGGTACCTCTACTGGAGCAGATCATGAAGTCTGGTCGTTCTCTGCTTATCGTTGCTGAAGATGTTGAGGGCGAGGCTCTGGGTACCCTGCTTCTGAATAAGCTCCGTGGTACTTTGAATGTTGTTGCTATCAAGGCTCCTGGTTTCGGCGATCGTCGTGCTCGCATCTTGGAAGACATCGCTGTTGTTACCGGCGGTAAGGTTGTTTCCAAGGACTTCGGTATGACCTTGGCTGACGTAACCATTGATGCTTTGGGTACCGCTAAGACCGTTAAGGTTTCCAAAGACACCACTGTTATCGTTGACGGTGCTGGCGACAAGGCGGCTGTTGATGCTCGTGTTGCTTCTATGCGCGCTGAATACGATCGTCTTGATTCCGACTTCGATCGTGAGAAGCTCCAGGAGCGTCTGTCTAAGCTTTCCGGCGGCGTTGCAGTTCTTAAGGTTGGTGCTGCTACCGAATCCGAGTTGAAGGAAACCAAGTCTCGCATTGAAGATGCTCTGCAGGCAACCCGTGCTGCAGTTGAAGAAGGCATCGTAGCTGGCGGCGGCGTTGCTCTGATCAATGCAATTTCTGCTCTGGATGAGCTCGAGGCTGCTGACACCGATGAGCAGGTTGGTATCGACATCATCCGCAAGGCACTGGAAGCTCCTATGCGTGGCTATTCGCAACCAATGCTGGTTACGAAGGTCCGTAATCGTTGAGAAGGTAAAGGGCTTCGCAAAGGGCGAGGGCATTAACTTCGCAAACGGCGAGCAGGGCGATATGATCAAGATGGGCGTTAACGATCCTGTTAAGGTAACCCGTACTGCATTGCAATCTGCTGCTTCTGTTGCTGCGTTGATCCTCATTACCGAGGCAACCATCAACGAGATTCCTAAGGAAGGTCCCGATCTGTCTGCACTCGCAGGCGCTGGTGCCGGCGGCGGAATGGGCATGATGTAAGTCGCTTTCGCAAGTAGATTTTTCTGTGGCGTCCTTAGAGGGCGCCACTTTTGTTTATGGGATAGTTTTGCCGTAGCGCTGACTTCTGTTTTCCTTGGCTGGTTAGAAGAAACTACTGGTTGCCAGCTTTATTTGGCAGTTTAATTTTGAATTTTTGCTAATTCGTTTTTGATCAAAGTTGTTTCATCGAGTTGTAGAGTAAGTTGAGATCCGTCGAAACCTGCTTTACGAATATCTTTATTGGATGAGATTTCAGCAATAATAAACTCAGGTTTATCTAGTTGTTCGCGAATGATATTCGCATCGCCAGGTTCTACTTTGTTAAGCACATAGCGCAGGGGCTTTCCCATATGTTGGGTAATTTCATTAACCTTATTTGTTAACTTAATTGATTCAGCGGTTGGGTCAATTACCATAATTACGGCATCAACGGCGTTATCGGTTCCGCGTCCAAAATGTTCAATACCTGCTTCCATGTCAATTAGTGTGACATCATTTTTGTTTAAATGAAGGTTATCAATGAGTTGCATCAAAACCGCATTAAAAATGCAGGCGCAACCCTCATTATCGGTATGAATTTTTCCGATACTCATAACTTTAGCTTCTCCTGGAGCAGGAGAAGCTCCTTCTGGGAGTGTGTCCATGGTCCAAGGCTTTTCGAAGAAGTTGGGGATACTCATAGGAGCATTGGCAAGAGCAGGCATCATGTTCATTTTGCCGCCCATTTCGTCGATATATTCTTTGGGTTGTTCTTTGCCTAGGAGTTGGGCGAGTCCAAAGTTTGACTCGTCTCCATCGATCACAAGCACTCGTTTTTCATCCTTTGCATAGGAATTCGCCAAGAGCGTGGTTAAAGTACTTTTCCCGCAGCCACCTTTACCGCAAATTGGAATTTTCATACGACTCTCCTATACGTAACACTGCTATTACTACGTAGTTTTGTATGGGCTCTCGACAGGATCAAGGTCTCGCAATTTACAGATATTTCAAAAGCGTGATTAAATAGACATGCGTTCAAAAGTGCCGATTTATTGAACGTCGCTCAAATGAATATCTCTCCATCGGCAGTTTGTAGCGGTCGCATCTTTGCTGATTGTGACTCAATTTTCACCTAGTTGCAGCACATTTACTTAGACATGCCGCGAAAAATAAATGAATCAATAGTGCGCTTGGTCTTTTCCCATTGATCATCTGGAGAGGCAATATTGTGCGTAGCCAAGCAAAACAGCCATGAATCTGAAACCAAAAAATTGATTCAGCCTGGCCGGTTGGTATTCCTAGCTGTGCGGATACTCGCTCGACATATGAATGCTTATAATGCGAGCCCGCTTTGCCAATAAAGTAATCAGCTATTGTCTGATCGAGAAAAAGAGGTTGATACATTTTATTGTTGCGGATGAACTGACACAGGGGAGTTTTGGTAGACGTATCTTCTATACAATAAGGAAATTGATCAAATACTTCTCCTATTTCTGCGAGAGCATCATCTATAACTTCTTGAAGGACATCGTCAATACGGGAGTAGTGAAGATAAAACGTAGTGCGATGTATATCGGCGTGAGTACAAAGTTCGGCTACCGTTATACGTGAGAATTCTTTAGTAGTAAGGTATCTAGTAAGCATTTTTAATTGCCGTAGTGGTGAACCGAGAGCGAAGGTTATTTTTTCTAGGCTTTTTCATTCTAGTCCTTTAGTGTTTTCATTTTGGCGCAAAGAACAATATCTGCCTTGGGGACTTGGACAGTGCGAAAGCTTGGTTGTTAGTGTCGGTACATTTTCTTGTAGCTTTATAGTAAATCGTTTGAGTCCGCTCGCCTTCGACAGATTGCCAGTTGTGTAGATATTTGTGTTATCAATCGCGATTCCGTAACAATTACGCTAATATTTCGATGTTACTAAATTTAATTTCGTAGCACGAAATGAGGTAAGAGGCTATGTTGGCAACCTACACGGAGCAATTCGCTTCTGCAAAGAATCAAACAACTACCACTAAACCTTTTGTTTCAGATAAGATTATTGTTTCCTACTGGGATGAACGATCGGTAAGCTATTCTTGCAATGTGTGCGAAGAGCTTGCTGGTGTGTGTTATCCGGAATGGGAACGGATACTTCAGCAGCGTTCTGCCTCTGTCCGCGGGAAGGCGCAAGACCTAGGCAGGGTTCCTCGTATGCTTGATTTGGGTTGCGGACCGGGGTTCTTTAGTATTGTCTTTGCGCGTATGGGATGTGCAGTGGACGCGGTTGACTCAAGTGAAGGAATGCTAGAAAAGGCACATAAAAACGCTTCCGATGTAGGTATTGTAGACAGCATCAACTTTCACACCGCAGATATTTGTGAGCTTCCTTTTGAGGATAATTCGTTCGATGTAGTTGCGCTTCGTAATGTGACATGGCTCATGCGAGACCCTATTGCCGCTTATGCCGAATGGCAACGCGTTTTGGCTCCGGAAGGACTTCTTCTCGTTTTTGATGCAAATTGGTATCACTATTTGGTAAATCCTATCGTTGATGCACAACGTATTTCGGATCAAGTTTCTCTAGAGACACTAAATCAGACGAAGCGGCCTAGCAACGCAAGAGCAGGAACGCCGCTGCGAAGAAATTGCTCTGGCACTTCCTTCC
>ENA-OQAS01000162-OQAS01000162.1-human-gut-metagenome-genome-assembly--contig:-NODE-162-length-35258-cov-2.228260_pt1 | contig 35258 bp, 38 predicted proteins | sample MGYA00242733_ERZ504523 | MGnify/ENA primary metagenome ERZ504523 (study PRJEB26092, sample SAMD00036239) | human gut metagenome | host: Homo sapiens | study: EMG produced TPA metagenomics assembly of...
ATGAAGGGTACTTGGTACCGTTGAGGTAAATCTTGCCGTCACGAGTCGCGTTGTAGTTGGGTGGTCAGTTGAAACGTCGGAACCTGCACCAGGCTCCGTGCATGCAGAATTCCAGATCTGCTCACCAGTGCCAAGATATGCCATTACCTTTTCGATCTGCTCTTCAGTACCTTCACGGATAATAGTCTCAAAACCGGGAAGCTGATACAGAACGTAGGTAGGTCCACCATACTGACCAAGAACCTCATATACAGCCATCAAGGTAACGAGTGGCTGCTCAAGACCAGCACCACCATGGCTTTCAGGAAGCATGATCTGGTCAAAACCAAGATCGCACAGACCCTTTACCCAACGCAGCGGATACTCGTGCTTCTCATCACACGCCAGGAAATACTGATCCCAGGGTTCGCTTTCCATGTAGTCACGGTAAGCCTGAACGATAAGTTCCTGATCATCGCTTAACTTGAAATCCATTTTTGTTTCCTCCTTTTTTGTGCAGCGAATCTACTTTCGCTGCTTTAAAACCAACCGTTCCCTCATAAACCAATTGCAAGTCCCCCATTGGGAATGTGAGGGGTTATCTCAAGTTCGCAGAAGTAATTTCTTAACGAACTATCAACCTATTGAAGCGCTTCTTCCGGAATTCCTACTTGCTGTCGGAAGAAGGTTGCACCGTGCTCAAGAGCATCATTGCGTCATCAAGGACACGGGTGTAATGCAGGAATGCATGAATTGTTCCTTGAAATACCTCAAAACGGTGAGGGATCTCGTACTGATCACAAATTGCTGCCAACGTTGCTGAATCATCACGCAGCGGATCGAATTCCGCAGCGGCAATATAACAAGCAGGCATATCATGCGTTAAGTCGTTTAAAAACAGGTTTGCGTAAGGACTTTTTTCTACTTCTTTTACGTCGTCGGCATAAAGGTTTAAATAAAACTGCCAATCCTCTTCGGTTAAACCATCCCAAGGTCCTCCCAAAAGACGCATAGAAGCTGAATCTTTAAGGCCAAACCATCCGTAATATAAGAGCAAACATTTAATATATGCTGCGTTCTTCTTTTCCTCACGCAAATACATGGTTGCAGCCAGGTTCAAGTGAGCTCCGCCGGAGTCTCCTGCCATTCCCATACGTTGACCATCAATTCCATACTCAGCAGCATGTTCATGAACATACTCAGTAACGCACGCTACCTCATGAACCTGAACAGGAAACATCGATTCTGGTGAAAGTCGATAGTCAACTGCTACAACAATTGCATTTGACTTGGAAGCAAGTACTCGACAGATTCGATCATGAGTTTCTAAATTACCTAAACAGAAACCTCCACCATGTACATAAATAATTGCATGAGTTCGAGTAGCGTGATGCTTTGCCCCTTCAATTGAGCTAAGCGTTGGATAGTAGAATCGAACGGGAATTTCCCCATAAGGACCTTCAATGTTTTGATCAAAGGTCTTTACCATGGTGGGACCGCCCTGAACCCAATACTTACGACCTTCTACGTAGTTCTTGCGCATTACTTCAAAGCCTACGCTCGTATCGGTCGTATCTCCTGCAAGCTCATCTTCCTTAGCGAGAACTGCTTTCATCTGAGGAGAAATACGAGCAAGTACATCAAGTTTATTCACCAGAACCCCCTACCTTATTTGGAGCTTTACCCTTTTCCCTTCCGATGTTTGGAGGGCGGGGCGCCCGCCCCAATCAGGCGCCCCTTTTTATATGAACCGTACGAAATAGTGTTGTCGTGATTCATCTAACTCAGAGAAATGAAATTTCTCTTATTGGTGCTGTGGCATTCCTAAGATTCAGCCACTTCTTCTTCGGTAGTAGCATTTGCGTGCTTTTTAATGGTGCGAAGCAACATGAACAGGCAAACGATACCAATTACTGCAAACATGATCTCGAAACCAAAGATACTAGAGAAAGCTGCCGTGCCTGAGCGTCGATGATAGAGCCGTACCACGTATGGATGAAAACGTCAGGCAAGAAGCCAACTACGGAAAGCAAACCAGCAGCGGTACCGAAGATTCGCATAGGAATCTTTACCTCGGAAAGAGGAGAAGAGCCAATCGAGAAAACACCGTACGTAGTGAAACCGAATACGACTACGAGAAGAGCTGCTACCATTGCACCTTCAGTGCTCTGAGGATAGATAATAAAGCCGATCAGAACTGCAACGGTAAGAATTAAGCCACCAGCAATAGCCTTGGAAGGACTATGCAACTTCGTTGCAATGAAACCAACAACAGGACCAGCGATAAGACCAATACCGTAAGTACGAATAAGACCTACAACATTTACCAAGTTACCGTCTGCACCAAAGCACTGAGTCAGGTAAGGAGTGGTGTAGGTTGCACCCTGATACACAGCGTACACGCAGAAGTATGCGATACAAGCCCAAATAACACCTGGATGCTTGAATGCTTCAACTGCTTCAGAAAGACTAAAGAGTTTTGCGTCTTTGTTGATTTCTCCAGCGAAATCAGGAATGAGGAAGTAAGAGATAATACCGAGAATAGCAATTACAACACCTAAGAAAATAAGCATTGCCTGAACACCAACAGATCCAGAGAATGCAGCAATAATAGCAGCATTTACCAAACCAATTACTAATCCTGTAACGCCATAGATCGAGTAGCTGATACCAATCTTTGAAGCATACTCATCTTCTTCACAACAAAGACGAACAACTTTAAAGCGTGTGCCCCACCAAATCAAGATCGAGGTAATACCCATCGCAACAAACAGTGCAAAGCAAACCTGAACTGAAGGAAGCGTTGCATACACAAATACCAACACTGCGGTAGTTATGAATCCATCGGTAGCTAAGGTACGCATACGGAACTTGTCTGCAACGATGCCTGATGGTAGATAACAGATCATTGCGGCTAAACCATAGGCCGATACCATTAAGCCTAAGTCAGCATTTGTGCAACCAAGTGCCTGCATCAGTGGATCATAAAAGACATTTTTTAGATACATAGGTGCATAAATGATTGATGAACCCATCGAAATTAAGATCACCAATGCCCATTTGTGGAGTGAGGAAATGTCTTTATATGTCACCTCACCCATACTTTCGCCATGATAGCCATCTTGATTTCCCTTTCTTTGAAAACTCCCACCCAATTCCTCTTAGAGATTTAGTCCATTCAGTTTTTCGAATCTGGATTCACAATCTGTAAGACGATTGAGCTGACATGGCTATCATTACTGAACGTGTTCACGCTGCCATCACAAAATAGGGAGGATTAGTGATATGCAGTAAAAGTAACGAGGAAACAATTTCTTAGTGAGGACCTACATACTTAATAATTAGTGATACGGAAACGGTAGTTATTTAGTATTCTGCGATCAGGATAAATGGGGAAATCCAAATAGCTTATTGTTTTTAGAGGGGAAACAATGAATTCAGTAAACATTGAAGCTACTCACACTAATTTAAAAAGTAGTGAGGAAGCAACTAAGGGCAAATCATCAAGAAATAATGAGCAAAGAAGGTTAATCAAACCAGGATATGAGTATAATCCTGCAGTGAAATATCTTGGTTTTTCATTGCTTCTTTCGTATCACTATGTTCTTTGGTTTAACTCAGAAAGTTTCTATCCAATTCCTTTACTTGATGAAAAAATAACTATTGGATGGCTTGTCAATCTATTGGGAACTTCTCTTGCAATGATTGTCGTTGCTTTAGTTCTTAAGCGCTCGAATCATCTTTCAAGCATAAAAATGCTCGACAAAATTGTTCCTCTCGTACTGATAGCAATTACCTTAGTATTAGAATCAATCGCGCCTAGTTTAGGTAATCCTGTTCTCTTATACGGATCATCGATGATAGCGGGTGCATTTGAGGGATTAATGCTCATTCTTTGGGGCGAAAGTCTCGTAAGATCTAACGCCAAGTTTTCCGTCATTCATATTGGTGCTACCTTCGGTTGTACGGTGTTTGCTTGTATGGTGTTAGGGCTCATCATGCCTAATTTTGCCACTCCAATTTTCACCGTTATTTTAGTAGCAATTTCAGGTGTACTCCTTGTGATGCAATCAGGCACCTTAGAGAACGATTATGTAACGCTTCTCCCTAAGAAGGCAGCTAAACCCGCCATGAAAACGGTTGCGGTTGTATGCATGATTGGTTTTGTTACCAGTATTGCTTGCTACTATCTGACCGCAATTATTCCTTGGGAAAACATGCCAACTCAAATTTTCACATTCACCATGGGTGTATTTGCTGCTGCGGTGATGATTTTATTTGTTTGCGTAATTTGTTCCTTCACCAAGGAAAAAGCTTCTATTTTTAAAATTTTTCCTTATTACTTAGTACTTGTTATTGCCTGTTTAGCAACTTTTATCCTCTCAGAGGACCTCTACCTCGTAAGTTTTTTGGGAGCTCTCTGTATTTCTTCTCTCATTGAAGTCTCCCTCATTATGTATTTTGGGATTTTGATGCAACGAGGATTTTTCTCTCCTGCGATGGCTTTTACCCTATCGGTTGCATCAGCGCGATTAGGAATTTTTGTAGGTAATGGTTTAGCGCTTGGTTTTGAATTTAACCCAGAACTAGCACAAGTTGCTACTGATCCGACTGCGTTAGCTTTCGTATGCTTATTGGCATTTTTGCTTATACCCATCACCAAACGTGAAAACAGCATTTTGGAACTTACGAGCGCACCAGTAAAACCAGCTGAAATCGAGGTAATTTGCCAAGAAGTTTCTCAGGAATTTGCCTTATCTGAAAGAGAAGCTGAGATCTTGAAACTTCTTGCAAAAGGAAACACCGCCAACGGTATTGCCAATAAATTGGTCATTTCACCCCACACGGTAAACACTCATATCCGACACATTTACGATAAAGTAGGCATTCACAAACGCAGTGAGCTTTTGGAATACATCAATATGAGAAAAGATGATTCCTTAAACGAATGATTATTAAACTGAATATCTTCGTTTAAAAAACATATATTACCTTCAAAGAATTTAATGCTATCGCAAGATTACGAGTAAAAAATTGTTCCCCCTGCAACAACTCGATCTCCTTTATAAAGAACTACAGCCTGACCAGGAGCTGCACCGCGAACAGGTTCATCGAAGGTAATTAGCAGATTGCTACTATCATCAAGACAAGCTGTTGCAGATCGTAAGCGGGCACGATAATTAATTTTAGCCTGTACCGACACAGGTTCAGAAAAACAGTCCTCTGAAGGATAAGAACAACTATGAGCTCTTATAGAAAAGAGGTTCGCATCATTACTCCGACCAACTAAAAGAGTATTTGTAGCAATATCCTTTTTAATCACAAAAAGAGGCTCCCCCACTGCTACACCAAGACCTTTACGCTGTCCGACAGTGTAATACAACAAACCACGGTGTTTTCCTAAGACATTACCTTGCGTATCCACAATAGGTCCTGGCTGAGGGTCAAATGCGCCATCACTTTCAATATTTTTCCGCTCCTCAATAAATGCTGCATAATCGCCGCAAGGAACGAAACAGATATCCTGACTTTCGGGTTTTTCAGCAACTTCGAACTCTGCATCAGCAGCAAATTTTCGAGTCTGATCTTTGCTGTAAGAACCTAAAGGGAAAAGAGTATGAGAAAGAGATTCCTGATCTAAATGATAAAGCACATAGCTTTGATCTTTCGAAGAATTAACTCCCTTATGAAGTTCGAATTTCTGGGTATTATCATTGAAAACAATCTGAGCATAATGACCTGTTGCAAGAAAATCACAGGATAAAGCTTTACGAAGTTCGTGTAGAACACCAAACTTTAAATACTTATTACATTCAATACAGGGATTCGGGGTAAGCCTGAAAGATATGCATCACAAAAAGGATCCATGACCTTTTCAGTAAATATCGCACGGTAATCCACCACATGATGTTCTATACCAAGTCTTTCAGCAACCTTTCGAGCATCACAAGCTTCCACCGAAACCTTAAGAAGCTCTTCTTCTGTAGGATTTGGTGGTAATCCTAGTTGTGGTGTTAATACCATTGTTAAACCAACAACTTCATACCCCTGCTCTAAAAGGAGAAGAGCCGTTGTCGAACTGTCTACCCCGCCGCTCATGGCGCATAATACACGCTTCATGTAATAATCTCCGTTATGAAAATAGATGCAAGAAATCCTTTATATCGGCAACTAAACTAGATATCTGGTGCTACCCTTGCGAGTAAATCAACTTCACACCAAATTATTCCGCTGATGCTTTTTGACATTCATTTTTTATGGCAACATTCATGCTTCCTGTACGAAATCCCTCAATATCTAAGGTGACATAGTCAAACCCCTGTTGATGAATGACCTCTATTATTTTTTGACGTATTTCCTCAGATAATACGAGAGAAAACTCTTCAAGGGGCACCTCAATTCTTGCTAAGTTTTCATGAACCTAAGACGCACTCTCGTAAACCCGCAAGAATGAAGCAATCTCTCAACCGCATCAATTTTTTAAGCAATTTAGAAGATAAAGAAGTGTTATAGGGAATACGAGTTGCAAGGCAGGCGTTTGATTGCTTGTTCCAGGTTGAAAGCCCCACCCTGTGAGACAGATTACGAATATCTTGTTTTGAAAGATTTGCCTCTAGAAAAGGGCTTACTATTTCAAGTTCTCGTAATGCTCTCATCCCAGGGCGATAATCATATAAATCATCACTATTTGTTCCATCGGCAATAGTGGAAAAACCTAAGTTGTGAGCTTCTTGTTTCATTACGTTAAATATCTTTTGTTTGCAAAAATAACAGCGGTCTATTCCATTTGCTACAACTTCAGGAATCGAAAGCACTTCTGGTTGACATATTTTATGAGAAACACCTAAGCGTTGAACAAATCGACTCGCCTCTTCGAATTCCGAAGATGAAGTCATAGGAACCTGAGCAGTTAGGGCTAAGGTATTCGATCCTAATTCATCGAATGCAAGTTTCAAAAGAAGGGTTGAGTCCACACCGCCAGAAAAGGCAATTGCAAGGCTGCCATATGAACGAAGAATTTTACGAAGTGTGTCTTCTTTTTCTGCTAGAGATTCCATAATTCTCCCAAATCAATTACCGCATGAAAACTGTGCCAATTCTATTTCATAAATGCTTACAATGAGGTAACACTTACAAAATCCAGAATTAAGGAGCAACAATGTCAACCATTGTTTGTAAATGCTTGCATGCGTGGCAACGACTCACGCACCTTATCACTCTGTAAAGAATACCTCGCAACCAAAACTTCAGACGTTATTGAAGAAGTTAATCTTGATAAGTTAGCACTCTCTCCCTTATCGGGTTCATCTGCCGCCTATCGTATGGAAAAAAAGGCAGAAAAAGCATGGGATGATCCTATTTTTACTTACGCTAAACAGATGGTAGAAGCCGATGAAATAGTGATCGGAGCTCCTTACTGGGATCTTTCCTTCCCTGCCGCTTTAAAAACCTATCTCGAACATTGCTGCGTATGCGATGTCACTTTTCACTACACTCAAGAAGGACGTCCAGAGGCTTATGCAAATCAAAAACATTAACCTACATAACCACTAGCGGAGGTTTTATTGGAGATAAAAACTTTGGCTATGATTACGTATGTGGTCTTGCAGAAATGCTCTCGCTAGGTAACCCAAGGTTTATCAGTGCAGAGGGATTGGACATCATTGGGATGGATATTGACGCACAATTAGACGAGGCACGACAAGCGATCAAAGAACTTATATAAGCTTGGAGACTTCTTTATTCGAATGTCTGCTTGAGTTGTTTTCCCTTGGTAATCGTATAAAAACCTAAAACAAAAGTTATGGCGAGTAAGGCTAGTGACATAATCCATTCTGCTTCCCAGCTTATTTCCGCAACCGCTGCAAACAAGGTCGCGGCTCCCGCTCCTGCAAGGTTAACTACAATAGCAACACGCGAATATATGAGGGTATAGTCACGTGGACCTGCAATTTGACGCGTAAAAGAGGCTCCAAGCGCATCAACAGCTGCATACAGGACACCACAAAGTAAACCGCCAGCATAAATAAATAGAGGCGAAATAGAAGCACCAAACCACATACAGAAAATACTTAAGGCACCACTGACACAAGGTATGCAGAGAGCTACAAAAAGACTTTTATCCGAAACAGCACCTAACAATACCTTACTGAATGCTGAGAGCGCCATAATACAAGCAGCTACTGCTGAAGCAAGCATAATGGCGCTCTCAGGGGTGATACCTGCAACACCTGAATCTCCCAGATGATAAATATAGGTAGCAAATAAATTCCCTACTACCGTCATCGCGTTAAATATTCCCATCGTAATCATCAGGTGTAAAACACCGGAGATTTAAACATTACTCTTGCCGAAACACCCCATTGCTTGCCTTTCGGATTGTTTTCTGATGTTTGCTCAGACAACATCTTTTCCTCAGACGAAGAGATTATTGCTCCATAGGGATGCAAACCCACCTCGGCTGGATAACTACGGATTAGAGCCATTGTTGCAAGCAGTCCTGTTACCAAAACCAATGCAGCAAACAATATATATGCCATACGCCAGTCAGCAACGGAGAATATGATTCCTCCAACCATACTCCAAAGAGCACCACCAACACCGGACATAGAAAAACACAAACCAATAAAGAATCCTGTGCGCTCAGCAAACCATCGATTAATAAGCGTAGGAACTGTCAAAAACATTAACGAAACAATACCGAAGCCAATAAGTATCCCAGAAAGATAAAAATGCCAGATTTCAGTCCAAAATGCGCAAAGACCAAGTCCGAGAGCGACAAGAAATACCGAAGCTGAAAGAACCCAACGTAAATCGAAACGTTCCATCAAATTTCCCGCAATTGGTGAAAATAGTGCCCCGATAAGATACACCAGCGTAATATAAAGCGTAAATTGACTAGAGCTTGCTCCCAAACTCGAAGAAACAGGAACAACAAAAATGGACCAGGTGTTATACACCAAAGCGCAGGGACCTAAACAAATCAGGATACCCGCAATAACAATCATAATATGACGAGTAGCTAAAGGTGTTTTTGAGTTTTTATTCATCATGGGATTTGACCTTTGTGATGGACAAGCTCATAAGCATCATTTCGTGTTAAACCAAATTCGTCCTTGAGTATACGAACAATATCTTTTTTTGAATACTGCCCGCTGTTGAGTAAGTCACTAACGCGCTCTTCAGCCGACAAAAGCGCACTTGTTTTATCGGCTCTTAATTCTTGCTCATTTGGCGCTTCGATTACTAATACAATTTCGCCTTTTATGCCTTCTTGCTTCTCTCTGTCTACAAAAACTCTAAGAACTTCGTCAATCGTACCACGCACAACTTCTTCGTGAATTTTAGTAAGCTCACGACAGACCGCGACACGTCTGTAGGGCACAAGTTCCTTTAAAGCACATAAAGCTGATACCAACCGTAGAGGACTTTCATAAAAAATTAAAACTGCATCTAAGGACTTGAGCTGACTTAGTAAACGCTTGCGCTCGCCTTCCTTTCGAGGAAAAAACGCACCAAAATAAAAAGATTGAGCAGAAAAGCCACTTGCCACATAGGCAGTGGTAAGCGCAGTAGGACCTGGTAAAACCTCAACAACTGCACCGACTTCAAGCGCAGCATCCACGAGACGTTGACCCGGATCTGAAACACCCGGCATTCCCGCATCGGAAGCATAAGCAATAATTTCGCCCGATAAAACACGCTGAGCAATATATTCAGCTTTGCTGCTTAAGGTTGCTTCATCAAGACGTCAAGTGATTTTTTTATTCCTAGAACGCTTAATAATTTACCCGTAACACGAGTGTCTTCACAGCAAACCACATCGCATTGAGAAAATGCCTCTAAGTTCGCTTAGTTATATCGCCTAAGTTTCCAAGCGGTGTAGGACAAATAATCAACTTGCCCTTACTGGTATGCCCAATCTTTATTTCGTTACTTGCCATTGATACCAAACTCTACCATCCAGTGAAAACATAATCACCAAGTTCTATACATGCAATTTCATTTCTTTACAAAAGTCGAAAAAATATCGCAAAGTGTAATTTGTTAGTCGGTCTCAACCGAAGCAATTACTTCAACTTCAATAAGGGCACCTTTAGGCAGAGCGGCAACTCCTACTGCCGAACGAGCAGGCAAATGACTACCAAAAGATTGCGCATAAATTTCATTAAAAGCAGCGAAATCAGCAATATCGTCAAGATAGCAAGTAGTTTTAATAACGTGATCAAAATCAGTGCCTGCAGCTTCAAGCAAACCACTCACATTTTTCATGACTTGAACCGTTTGTTCTTCGATCGTAGAACCCACCAACTCGCCCGTGGTAGGATCAAGCGCAATTTGACCCGAAGCAAATAACAATCCTCCGAAACTACTCCCTCGAGAGTAAGGGCCGATTGCTGTCGGAGCTTTTTTCGTGCTTATAGAATGCATTCTTTCTTCCTTTTTACGATTGGTAATATAAAACGTGTTAACGTAGCGCTGTTACGAGAATATTTCATAACAGACATTTCATACTATAAGAGTAAAGGACATCCATGTTAACCCTCGCTACATTTGAAGAAGCTGCAAAAAAAAGTAAAAGAAGTAACCCAGGAAACGAAGCTTATCTATAGCCATCATTTCAGTAAAGAAACGGGCAATGAAGTATATCTAAAGCCAGAAAATATGCAGCGAACTGGTGCCTATAAAGTTCGCGGGGCCTACTACAAGATTAGCACGCTTACCGATGAGGAACGTTCCCATGGGCTAATTACAGCTTCTGCGGGAAATCATGCACAAGGCGTTGCATACGCTGCTCGTAAATATGGGGTTTCTGCCACAATTGTTATGCCCACTACTACTCCCCTCATTAAAGTTGAGCGCACCAAAGAGCAAGGTGCTGAAGTAGTACTAGCTGGAGATGTTTATGATGAGGCTTACGAGCATGCTCTGAAGCTAGCAGAAGAGCGATCATTGACTTTTATCCACCCCTTCAATGATCCTATTCTGGCAGCTGGTCAAGGGTCTATTGCGATGGAAATCGTCCAGGAATTGCCCCTTGTAGATATCATCTTAGTGCCTATTGGAGGAGGCGGGTTAGCAACTGGTGTTTCCACCTTAGCAAAAATGCTCAACCCTCGTATTAGCGTAATTGGCGTTGAGCCTGCAGGAGCAGCATGCATGAAAGCATCCCTTGAAGCTGGTCATGTAGTTAAACTTCCAAGCGTAAATACCATTGCTGACGGCACTGCAGTCTTAGAGCCAGGTGACCAGATATTTCCCTACATTCAAGAAAACATCGATGATATTATCACGGTGGAAGATGACGAACTTATCGTAGCTTTCCTGGATATGGTCGAAAGTCACAAAATGATAGTAGAAAATTCTGGCTTGTTGACCGTTGCTGCTCTAAAACACTTAAACGTTCAAGGGAAAAAAGTGGTTTCCATTTTATCGGGTGGCAACATGGATGTAATCACTATGTCTTCAGTGGTTCAACATGGCCTCATTCAGCGCGACCGTATCTTTACTGTTTCTGTGCTGCTTCCCGATCGTCCTGGCGAATTGGTACGAGTTGCTCAAACTATTGCTGATTGCAACGGAAATGTTGTTCGCTTAGACCATAATCAGTTTGTCACTGCAAATAGAAACGCGGCAGTTGAACTACGAGTTACGATTGAAGCATTTGGCACTGATCACAAGAACAAAATCGTGAATGCTCTCGAAGAAAAAGGATTCCGTCCTAAACTTATTCAGGTTCACTTATAAGCATCTTTGGCAAGCTTGCGAATAAACTACTAATTCAGGTAATGCGCTTATATACGTAGAATCTTTTTTCAAAAAATTAAAGTTCAGTCAAACTTAGTATTTCTAAGAATGACTGAACTTTTTTATGCGAAACAAAAGCTATAACTCGATTAGTATCAGTTCGCTATTTATTATTACCTTCGTAGTGCTTCACCTCGAGCGGATTCGCAAATCTACCACATAATCAACTAAACGTTTTTCTGTTCAACTTCATCTTCAGTATTAAAGACATCAACACCTTCTGAAGCCTGTGAACGGGTTGGCATTTCATGAGGTTGACGCTGTGCGATATCCTCTTCCAAATTTGCTTTAGCAACTGAAATCATCAATTTAATACGATTAAGCTGGTTTACTTCCGAAGCTCCTGGATCATAGTCAACTGCAACAATATTGGTACCCTTATAGCGACGACGCAACTCTTTAATTACCGCTTTTCCTACAACATGATTAGGTAAGCAGGCAAATGGCTGTGCGCAAACAATATTGGGCGCTCCACTCTTAATAAGTTCAACCATTTCTGCAGTTAGGAGCCACCCTTCACCCATCGAATTGCAAAGAGACAAAATTTCTTCGGCATAACTTGCTAATTTGAAAATATCAGTAGGTGGTTCAAAACGATTTGACTGTGCAAGCGCATCATTCATTGGTTTACGTAACTTAGCAATTGCCTTTAACGCTGCACGAGCGCCTGTTGCACCTTTCTTGGATTTACCCACTCCTTCCTGCTGGAAAATTGAACCAGCAATACCAAATAAGAAGAAGTCAACCAAGCCTGGAACAACTGCCTCGCACCCTTCAGCTTCAATAACATCAACTACCTGATTGTTTGCAGTAGGATGGAATTTAACGAGAATCTCTCCTACTACCCCAACACGAGGTTTAGTACCTTCGCCTTGTAAAGGTAAATTATCGAAGTCATCAACTATTGCACGAACAGTCTTTTTGTACCGTCCAAATTTTTCACCCTCATAAACTTGCTGCTTGCACTTAGCCATCCAATAATCAAACAGATTCTGAGCAGCATTAGGTTCGATTTCGTAGGGTCTTGTACGATATAAACACTGCATAAGCAAATCGCCATAGAAGAGGGCAAATACTGCGTTGTAGAGCATAGTGGCAGACAGTTTAAAACCAGGATTTGACTCATCCAGCTTTTTAAACGCCAATGAAATAACAGGAATATGTCCTAATCCTGCAGCTTTTAGCGCCTTTCGAATCAGCGAGATGTAGTTTGTAGCACGACAGCCACCACCGGTTTGAGTAATAATTACCGCAAGTTTATCGGTGTCATAACGACCAGAAGTAACTGCCTCCATAATTTGGCCTGTAACCAAAATTGAAGGATAGCAAATGTCGTTATTTACATACTTCAAACCCGCATCAACTGCCCCATGGTCCACCGCAGGAAGCAACTCCATGTTGTAGCCATTGGCATTAAAAATCGGCAAGAGCAAATCGAAATGGATAGGAGCCATCTGAGGACATAAGATCGTATATCCTGCTTCTTTCATCTCTTTGGTAAACTGAACTTTAGGAAAAGCAGTTGATTCTGCTTTTAGCGCATGATTTCCCTTTAACGCTTCAGCAAGAGCTGCCTCTTCTTCCTGCGACATTATTCGGCGATCGCTTTGGACCTCTTCAGCACTCTCACGCGCAATCTCTGCCGCAATTACCGCACCAGCTTCAGCTTCGCGTTTGCCTGTTTTAGCCTCAATAGCCGCTTCACGTGCTCGGACATCTGCCTCAAGCTGATCACCATCAAACCCACATACAGGACAACCACCCTGCAATGCATTTTGTTCAGCTCGTTCTTCAGCTTGGCCTTTTAAAGCCGCCAGAAGTGAACGAACGCGAATTCGAGCAGCGCCCAAATTTGAGACTTCGTCAATCTTTAAAACGGTATAAATTTTGCCAGATCCTTCAAGAATTTCTTGTACCTGATCTGTCGTGATCGCGTCTAGACCACAACCGAAGCTATTAAGTTGAATGAGATCTAAATCATCACGTTGGGTAACCACCTTAGCAGCACGATACAAACGAGTATGATACATCCACTGGTCAACAGCACGCAGCGGACGTTCAACCTGCCCCATATGCGCTACCGAATCCTCCGTGAAGACCGCAAGACCAAAGCTGGTGAGTAATTCAGGGATAGCATGATTAATTTCAGGATCTCCATGATAAGGACGACCAGCCAAAACAATACCATGGACACCATGCTCTTCAATCCATTCAAGAGTCTCCATGCCCTTTTGATGAATGTCTTCATGCACCTGCTCATCTTCTGCCCACGCGGCATCAACCGCTTCAGCAATTTCTTCTTTCGTTGGAAGAGGTCCTGACCCCATAAGCTCAGGGTGATTTTCAACCAATTCGACGAAAAGACGCTCTTTTAGTTTGTCTTTAAGGTGATAAGGAACAAAAGGATTAAGGAATTGAATGTCAGTTTCGTTAAGTGCGTCAACATTGAGCTTCAGCGCCTCAGAATAGCTCATAACGATCGGGCAATTAAAATGATTACCTGCCGTCTCATCCTCTTGACGTTCATATTTAGCGCAAGGCATCCATATAAAATCGATATCCTTATCGAGCAGGTTCATGATATGCCCATGAGAAAGCTTAGCGGGATAGCAAACGCTTTCGGAAGGCATAGATTCAATACCTGCTTCATAGGTCTTCTTCGTAGAAGGATCCGAGAGTACAACTCTGAAACCTAATTTAGTAAAGAAAGTAAACCAGAATGGATAGTTCTCATACATATTTAAAGCGCGAGGAATACCTACACTGCTGCGAGTAGCTTCTTCTTTGGTAAGCGGCGTGTAATGATTGAACATACGCTCGGTTTTGTAATCAAAAAGATTCGGCACTTTTGATGCCTCTTGAGCAAGACCAGCACCTTTTTCACAGCGATTACCCGTGATAAAACGACGATGTTTTCCGGTAGATTCGTCAATACCAAAATCATTAATAGTAAGCAGGCAATGATTTGAGCAAGCTTTGCAACGAATATTGCGATGGGTCGGCTCAAGCGCTTCAAGAGCTGCCAAATCAAGCATAGTAGTATGAGCAGGTGCACCAGTTTTTGCTTCTAGGTCATGAGCGCGGTCACGTGCCAACAAAGCAGCACCATAAGCGCCCATATTACCCGCAATATCAGGACGAACCGCATTCGTTTCAGCGAGCTGCTCAAAAGAACGCAGAACAGCATCGTTTAAGAATGTTCCACCCTGAACGATAACTTTAGTTCCCACCTCATGGGGATCGCGAATTTTAATAACCTTAAACAGAGCATTTTTAATTACCGAAAGAGCCAAACCTGCCGCAATATCGCCAACCGTTGCCCCTTCTTTTTGTGCCTGCTTTACGCGGCTATTCATAAAAACAGTACAACGGCTACCTAAGTCCACAGGATTACGTGCCTGAATAGCACTCTGAGCAAATTCGGAAACACTAAGGTTTAAGCCAGAAGCAAAACTTTCAATGAAGGAACCGCAGCCTGAAGAACATGCCTCGTTAAGCATGATATGTTCAATAACGCCATCCTTAACACGGAGACATTTCATATCCTGGCCACCAATATCAAGAATAAATTCAACCCCAGGAAGCATTTCTTCTGACCCACGTAGATGAGCAACCGTTTCGATTTCACCCGAGTCAACACGTAATGCTTCGAGAAGTAGAGCTTCACCATATCCAGTTACGGTTACATGACCTATAGACACTTTGCTTTTACCTGTTTGAGGATCAAGAGGAAGCTGCCCATACAATTCTGCTACAGCACGTTTGGCGCAACCTAAAACATCACCCTTGTTGCTCATATAGCTGCTCCACAACAAAGAGCCATCCTCTGAAATAAGAGCTGCCTTAAAGGTTGTTGAACCAGCATCAATGCCCAAATAAGCTGTACCTTCATAAGAGGCAAGATCTTCTCGACGAACTACCTCTTTATTGTGGCGCTGTTTAAACTCTTTATAGTCCTCCTCATCCTTAAAAAGTGGAGGTAAACGTACAACCTCACTACCTTGAATATCTCCAAGATTTTCAAGTCGAACCACTACATCATTTAACAATTCAGCTTTTGCATTCGAACTCGCAAGCGCACAGCCACCAGCAACAAAAAGATGGGCATTATCAGGTACGATAATGTGTTCTTCATCCAGTTCTAACGTTTCATAAAAGCGCTTACGTAATTCAGGCAGATATTGTAAGGGTCCACCAAGAAAAGCAACGTATCCACGAATAGGTCTACCACAAGCAAGCCCAGAGATAGTCTGCGTCACTACCGACTGAAAAATAGATGCAGCAATGTCTTCTTTTCGGGCACCTTCATTCAATAAAGGCTGAACGTCCGTTTTTGCAAATACACCACAACGACTTGCAATGGGATAAAGAACGGTATGATTTTTTGCTAATTCGTTAAGACCGCTTGCATCGGTATCTAGCAAAGATGCCATCTGATCAATAAAGGCTCCCGTACCACCTGCACAGGTACCGTTCATGCGCTGTTCAATTCCATTATCGAAATAGATGATCTTAGCGTCTTCTCCGCCAAGCTCAATTGCTACATCTGTCTTAGGAATAAAGGTCTCAACAGCGGTCTTAGAAGCAATTACTTCTTGGACAAATTCAATATTGAGCCACTGCGACAAAAGAAGTCCACCAGAGCCAGTAATACCAATGGTGGCAGCTTGATCAGGAAATTGATCTGCTGCTTCACGCAACACCTCAAGTACGGTTGCGCGTACATCAGCATGATGCCTGCGATAAACGGAATATACTATCTGTTGATTTTCATCCAAAACCGCAACTTTACGGTAGTTGAACCCACATCAATACCCAAATGAAGTCGCGTTGCGCTACCAGTTCGGGTGCCATTGAAATCTCCTTACAATCTAATTGGTTCGCCTGGTTTAATAAAAAGCAGACGCATAGCAATAAGCGCCATAGTTTGCGAATCTTCTTTCATACCCATCTCGATCCAGTGAGTAATTACCCCTAGATAAGCTGAAGCATAAAAGGAAATATAATAACTAACGAAAGGATCGGGATCGTTGCGGTACTTTTCATGAAGTACCCCCTGAATAAGCGTAGTACAAAAACTATCCCTTAATCGTGACCCAAAACCTGGGTCTCCCCCCGGTCCTAATACCGCATGAAGAAAATCACCTTGACTACGAAAATAATCAAAAAGAGAAACCAAGAAATGGAAGTGGTTTTTCGTAAGGCAATATGCCATTACCTCTTTTACTGAGAGAGTACTCATCTCATCACGAATATGAGAAATATCGCCCAACACTTCTTCTTCAAAAGAAGCCAAGAGATGTTCTTTGTCGGAAAAATGATTATAGAAGGTCCCACGATTAAGATCGGCTGCACTACAAAGATCGTTAACGGTAATCGCCTCAAAACCCTTAGTTTCCATAAGCGAAATTAAGGCAGCTCGCAAGGCACGCTTCGAACGTACAATGCGTCTATCCTCATTGTGATTTACCAGACGACAAGAACTATCTTGTACTTCGGGATAAACCAATAAAAACTCCCTTAATCAAACCTTTCAAAAGGTTAGCTTAAAAACATAATAACTAATAGGTAAGTAACTGCACTATGAATAACTTACCGTCTGTATTATATTTCAACACTTAGCCGATTAATAGACACTCTGTTCAAAAACTTCTCATGTTGCAAATAAGTTCAAAACGTAACTATCGATCAATACTGCACCCGCACCGTACGCTTTTTTGGTAAGCTTTCATATGTTTTAAAGTAAACGGAAAGGCACTGCTTCCATGCAAATTACTCCCGAAGAAATTGCTGAAACACTCGCAATGGTAAGTCAGCAACATCTTGACATTCGTACAATCACACTCGGGCTCAATCTTCGAGCATGCACCCATGAAGACGTAGACGTAATGGCTCGTAAAGTCTATGATCGCATGACCAAAGCAGCAGAAAAGCTTGTTCCCACTGCTGAACAGCTCGAACGTGAATTCGGAATTCCAATCGTTAACAAGCGTATTTCTGTCACTCCTATCGCAGAAATTGCGCTGCAACCACCGAAACTGACCTATCTCCCTGCTCGCGCAATGGATAAAGCCGGTAAAGAAGTGGGGGTAGATTTGTAGGAGGATTTTCTGCCCTTGTTCACAAAGGAGCAACACAGGCAGATATCAATCTGATGGATTCTATTCCAGAAGCTCTTGCCACTACTGATAACGTATGCGCTTCAGTCAATGTAGGATCCACTCGTGCTGGTATCAATATGGATACCGCCCTTCGCATGGCACGCATCATAAAAAAATCTGCAGAACTAACAGCAGATAAGCAATGTATTGGTGCGGGCAAACTTGTAGTGTTTTGCAACGCTGTCGAAGACAATCCTTTTATGGCTGGAGCTTTTCACGGCTCAGGCGAAGCTGATGCAGTTGTCAATGTAGGGGTTTCAGGACCTGGTGTGGTAAATGCAGTACTGCGTAGTATGCCCGAAACGGCAGATATGACCAGTATCGCAGAAGCTATTAAAGCTACCGCATTCAAAATTACACGCGCAGGCGAATTGATGAGCAGAGAGGCAAGCCTCCGTCTCGGTGTTGAAAAAGGTATTTTAGATTTATCGTTAGCTCCTACTCCAGCAGAAGGTGACTCAGTTGCTGAAATCCTTGAAGCAATTGGTGTTGGAACATGCGGAGGACCAGGAACAACTGCTGCACTTGCGATGCTAAACGATGCCGTTAAGAAAGGTGGCGTGATGGCAAGCTCGAGTGTTGGTGGCTTATCGGGTGCATTTATACCAGTATCGGAAGACTCAGGTATGATTCGCGCTGCTGAAGCTGGAGCACTCAGCCTCGAAAAACTTGAAGCAATGACTTGTGTTTGTTCGGTGGGACTAGATATGATTGCGGTTCCAGGAGACACCTCTGTTGAAACGCTCTTTGGCATTATTGCTGACGAATGTGCGATTGGCATGATTAATAATAAAACGACTGCCGTTCGTTTGATCCCTGCAATCGGCATGCAGGTTGGCGACAAGCTAGACTTTGGTGGACTCTTGGGATATGCACCAGTTATGCCTGTAAATCAATATGCCGGTACGGTATTTGCTCATCGTGGTGGACGCATGCCAGCACCTCTTAATTCCCTAAAGAATTAATCAATTCATAGCAATCCAACACTGAGATAAAACACACAGTTGAGACCCGCTCCAATCTTTTAACGTTCGTAAAAAGTTGCGAGCGGGTTTTTATTTAAGCCTTGTTTAGCACTATAATTTACCCAACCGCTCAGTATTTGGGGAATACTTAGGCGTAGTTCAGTGGAATATATCTTTATGTCTAAGTTTACGAGTAATGAAGCGGTCTATTGTTTCGTCACTAAAAGAGAGCTGAGGGGTTATGTTTACTATTAGTAACTTCACCGAAAATGACGATGTTCAGATGCTTGATGCATTAGGTGCATTCCAAGTAATTGAATGGAAGCGCGATTTAAGCGTTACACCAGAATCTTCTGTAGTAGCTTATTTTTCTAGCGAGATGAATGTACGTCGTCGTCAGGTAATCTGCGACTTAAGTCAAGCTCCCGTTACCATCCAGGCTGGCGCCATGCAGTGATGGTAGGCGATGTTGAACAAACTACAGGGGTAACTGGTGTAGGAGATTTTCTTGGAAAAGCAGTCCGAGGAGCAGTAACCAAAGAAACTGCTATTAAACCCGAATACAAAGGAACTGGAAAATTAATCCTAGAGCCACTTTTAAATATATTCTTCTAATCGATGTGGCAAATTGGGGAAACAGCATCGTTCTTGATGATGGTATCTTCCTTGCTTGTTATTCAAGCTTGCAACACCAGGCGGTAATGCGCAGCAATATTTCTTCAGCAGTGGCAGGTAACGAAGGACTCTTTAATCTAAGTATTAACGGATACGGTGCCCTCTGCTTAGAGTCTCCTTGTCCTAAAGAAGAATTGATCGAAGTTACACTTGATAACGATGTTCTGAAAATTGATGGCAATATGGCTCTTTGCTGGAGCGGAAGCTTAAACTTTACCGTCGAGCGCTCTGGAAAATCACTTATTGGATCTGCTGCTTCAGGTGAAGGTTTAGTAAACGTATACCGCGGAACCGGTAAAGTATTGCTAGCTCCAACCACCTTTTAGGAAATTTTTCTGAAAGCTAGGTTAAACTCAAAATCGAAAACTAAAAGAATTAATGGACTGAAAACACAAGTTTTCGGTCCATTTTTCTATCATCAATTACCTACAACGTCCAATGACGAATACCGCTAACTGAAATATCCTTTAAACCCAAAAAAGAACGTAGTCCAAAGTGAATCTCTTTGTCATAATCCAATCCTCGAATCATGACGAATAATTCTCCAAAAGGAACCTCGAGCTGCCGAATAGCCTGATCTCTGAGTTTATCCGCACCCTTTTCATTGACAAAACGAAGTAAAAGTTCAGAAGTATCGGCACAACATCCAATAGGATCGATTTGTTCAATCACAATTGCCGTATATTTTTTCTTCTTCATATACTCAATCAGCGATTCGTCATACGTAATGTCCATGAACTATCTAACCTAACTAGCCAAGAAACACCTTTTTCGTATACGGGTAATTCTAAGCAATAATAAATACCCTTTAGAGAATTTCAAACAAACTAATGCTAGTCGTTAAGAAATTCTGCTTTAACAAGATATTCAATATTTCCTTCGGGGCCCTTAATAGGCGATTGCACTACTCCTTTTACCATAAATCCCGCATCCTCAAGCGCTGAGGTAACCTCAGAAATAACACGTTGACGAACCGCTTCGTCTACAACCACGCCTTTCTGAGTTTCTTCATGACGACTTTCAAACTGCGGTTTGATAAGCCCCAAAAACACACTACCCTTTTCACAAAGGGAAGCAAAAACTTCAGCTAGTTGCGCTAGGCCGATAAAACTTAAATCACAAACAACAATATCAAAAGGAGCCCCTAAACCTTGCGGGTCAGCAAGTCGAATATTAGTCCTTTCAAAAACTTCAACCGAGGATCTTGGCGCAGCTTCCATGCTAATTGACCATAATTCACATCCACACAAGCAACGCTTCTCGCCCCCGCCTGCAAAAGACAATCAGTAAAACCGCCGGTAGAAGACCCAACATCTATACAACGTTTACCCGATACCTCTTCATGAAAATAATCTAGAGCGCCTTGCAACTTATGGCCACCACGCGACACAAAGCGTTTGGTGTTCTTAACGTAAAGGTCTGCCGCAGGATCCACCTTCAACGCCGCACTGGATACATATACATCATCCACCCGAACCTCTTTTGCGATAACAGCGCGAACCACTGCATCCCTATTAGGGAAATAACCTTGTTCAATCAGTAAATCATCTAAACGAACTTTTGCCATAATGTCACAGTCCTACTTCTGAAAGGCATTCTTATAGTTATTCAGAAGAACCACTAAACAAACCTGTCTCATGATTTCGCTCTTCCCGGGAAGGAATTCTGCCCGTTTCGATTATTTGTAAGAAATCACGTTCGGTAAGATAGGAACGCCTAGACTTTCCGCTTTAGTTCGTTTTGATCCAGCTGCTTCACCGCAAATAACATAACTTGTTTTTTTAGAAACACTTGAAGAAACTTTAGCGCCATATGCCTTCAAACGAGCACCGGCTCATCACGGGTCATACCCGATTCGACAAGACTTCCCGTTAAAACAAACGTCAGACCATCTAAGGTTTGAGGTAATGAAGGTTCACTAACTTCTTGAGCCATGGGAAGACCAGCCTGCGTTAAACGCTCAATAACTTCAAGATTAACGTCATTACTGAGGAAATCGTGAATACTTTGAGCAATGATAATTCCTACTCCTTCGATATGAGCAAGATCATCCACCTTTGCACTACGAAGCGCATCCATAGATGGATATACGCGCGTGATCGTCTCCGCCATCGTTTTACCAACGTGACGAATACCAAGGCCAAAAATAACTTTAGCAAGACTGCGATGCTTGCTTTCCTCGATTGCTGCAACAAGCTTTTCAGCCATAACAGGTCCCAAAACAATAGGTTCGCCTTTGGTAGTGACGCGTCCCATATCAAGCATTTCAAGCTGTTCAAAGGTAAGTTTATAAAAATCAGCGACGTCATGAAGTAAATCAGCTTCGATAAGCTTCGCGATCAGCTCTTCACCCATACCTTCTATGTCAAGAGCCCCGCGACTTGCCCAATGCATCAGACGTTCTTGCGCCTGAGCAGGGCAATCCAGTGAAACGCAGCGATAAGCTGCTTCTCCCTCTTCACGCACAAGAGGAGAACCACAACTAGGACATTCTTTTGGCATAGACCAAACTTGTGTGTTGTCTGGTCTTAAAGAAAGGATAGGGCCTAATACTTCAGGAATTACATCCCCTGCTTTTCGAACAATTACCGTATCACCAATTCGCACATCTTTGCGCTGCACTTCGTCTTCGTTATGTAGCGTCGCACGAGCAACCGTAGAACCAGCAACTAACACAGGATCAAGTTCCGCAACAGGCGTACAAGCACCCGTTCTGCCAACCTGAACCGTAATATCTCTCAACACCGTTGTTTTTTCTTCAGGAGGAAACTTATAGGCAATAGCCCAACGGGGCGCACGGGCGGTATATCCCAGCTCTTCTTGTTGAGCAAAAGAATCAACCTTTACTACAACACCGTCGATCTCGTAAGGCAAATCAGCACGCTTATCGAGGCATTCACGACAGAAATCATGCACTTCACGCGCAGAAAAGCAACGACGAACATCAGGATTTACATGGAACCCGCACTCACGAAGCCAAGAAAGCAATTCCCATTGGCTCGTTGCTTCAATTGAGGCCTCGCGCGCGATAGCATACATAAAAGTAGAAAGATCGCGTTGTGCCGTAATAGTAGGATCCTTTTGTCGAAGAGATCCAGCAGCTGCATTGCGAGGATTAGCAAAGGTTTTATTTCCTAAAGCCTGAGCTTGTTCATTAAGAGACTCGAAACTAGATTTTGGCATATAAATTTCACCACGAAGTTCTATGGAAGGAATTTCGTGGTGAATATGCTTTAATCCCTTTTCCATTAAGCGCAAAGGAACATCATGCACGGTGCGTACATTGACGGTAACATCTTCTCCAGTAGTGCCATCTCCTCGCGTAGCTGCTCTCACTAATTTTCCTTGTTCGTAGGTAAGCGCCAATGAGGATCCATCGATTTTCAACTCACATACCAGAGGAACGAACGAGCCGAGCGCAGCTTCTGTGCGCTCCATCCACGCATCAAGTTCTTCAAAATTCATCGCATTATCAAGAGAATACATACGTTGCTCATGAACTACAGGCTCAAACTGATTACCGACCGCACCACCAACACGCTGAGTAGGTGACGAAGGATCCTGCAATGAAGGATGGGCTTGCTCGAGATCACGAAGTTTACGCATAAGTGAATCAAATGCAGCATCTGAAATTTCTGGATCATCAAGTACATAATAGCGATGGGTATGATATTCAATCTCTTTACGCAAGCGAAGCACACGTTCCGCAAGGGTTTCTTCAGATACCTCTTCTTCAATGGTTCCAGTTTGAGTTGCAGCATTGATCAAAGATCGCTCTGATTCGGTTCAGAGGTAGTATTACGATTTTTTGCAGAAAAAATAGTATCAGTATCTCTCGTTGTCATGAGTTCCTCATTTTTCTTTATTTAAACTGCCGTCGCACCCCAAGAAGGTAACACAGGTTTTTTATTTCGTATTCGATAGGTCTTTTATTGCCTGAGGAACGCAGTCTAGGACCTCTTCAGCACACGCACTAATTTGACCATATGAATTTTCAGCTATGCAGCCCGCTTGGGCATGAAGAGCAACTCCCAACTTGCAGGCATCAAATACATCCATCCCTTGCGCCAAGAAACCACCAATAAGCCCTGCAAGAACATCACCAGTTCCCGCTTTTGAAAGGACCGCGGTGCCCTTAGTAACAGTTTCGGACTTTTCGCCTTGAGCAATAACGGTATTTTGACCTTTAAAAACAACCGTTGCGTGATAGTAGAGCGCCAGCTGATGAGCAGCCTCTTCCTGAGTCATAGAAGCAACATCAATATTAAACGGCTTACCTAATTTAACTGCCTCCCAAAATGAGGAGTCAAAACTAAAGAGCCCGAAAGCAGCGTCAAAGTATTAGTCCATGCAGTATCTTCCCTTAAGGCTGGTAAATACGAAAGCGCTCCCCCATCGAGCAACACAGGACGTGCAGCATAATTTAATACTGACTCAATAAGTGAAAGAATCGATAAATTATCCGACTCAAACCCGGGGCCCACCACAAACGCCCCTTTAGATCCAGGTTTAAGTGCTTGTAAGGGATAAAACTCTTCGAAGGAATTAACCACTAAGGAAGGTCGATACAGACGAAGAGTTAATTTGTTTTCCATTGCAGTAAATACCTGCGTATATCCCGCTCCAGCAAATTGTGATGCCTTTGCAGCCAAACATGCTGCCCCAGGATAAGAAGGACAACCTGCGAGTAAAACACATTTGCCACGAGAATACTTGTGAGCATCAACTGCGGGATAAGGTAAAAGAGCGGCAAGTGATTCATCAGTAAGCATAGTTTCACAACCATTTCTTATGAATTAGAGGGAATATCATCAAGCAATGAACGTACTTCTTTAAACTGTCGAGTCAGTTCTTCAGTCGGACTCATTTTTCGAATTGGCTCGCTTTTCGCCTCGCCGCTTAGCGCCATAGCACATGCGACCGCTTCTTTATGGGTGTAAGAAAGAGACAAAGGCAACTCTTCAATGTTTTTTTTCTATACTGAGCTCCAGTGCACGACCATGTAAAACCGCGCGAGGTTTCCCTTTTGCATCAAGAGCAACTTCAACATCTTTCATCCCAATACCCTGAGAAAACCCTGTTCCCAAAGCTTTGAGCACTGCTTCTTTTGCTGCAAAACGTGTCGCGTAGTGAAATTCAGGGGCTGCAGTCGCGTTACAGTAAGCTTGCTCCTCTGACGAAAATGCACGACGTGCAAACGCGGGCGACCGTTTAAGAATTGCCCTCATACGATCGATCTCTACAATATCAACCCCAAGCGATACCGAATCAGACAAAACAGAAGATGAAGCGCTCTGTTGCGCTTCATCTAATGAGCTAGATTGTTCAACGCGTAAAGCCATCGAACTTCAATCCTCCAAACTATTCAAAGAAGAACACCGATATCGCAGCGTTTCGCAAAAAACCTATAAGATGTCCTATTCAACCGTAACAGATTTAGCCAAATTTCGAGGCTGATCAACATCACAGCCTCGGGCTACGGCTACAGCACGAGCGAGTAGTTGAAGAGGAACACTGGCAGTAATTGGCATAAACGAATCACGAACTTGGGAATATAAATTACGTGATCAGCAACCTTTTTAACATTTTCATCGCCCTCGGTAGCAATAGCGATAATTTTCGCACCTCGAGATTTTGATTCTTCTAAATTAGAAAGCGTTTTGTCATACGTAGGGCTCTGGGTAACTACCGCAACAATAGGGAATCCATCATCAAGCAAAGCAATAGGCCCATGCTTCATTTCTCCAGCTGCATACGCTTCTGCGTGAATATAGCTGATCTCTTTAAGTTTTAATGCCCCTTCGTAACATACTGCCTCACCTAATCCACGACCGATATAAAGCGTCGAATCTCTCCCATCAAAGAAATGGGCAGCATCCTCAATAGCGGAAGTGTCATCCAAGATCGCTTCAATTTGATCAGCAGTATCTGCCAATTCCGTAAAGAGCATACGAATCATATTTAAAGTAAGTTTCCCTTTAACGCGACCAAGAAGCATTGCCAATAAAGTTAAACTTACCACCTGACCGATAAATGATTTGGTCGAGGCAACAGCAATCTCTTTATTTGCCTTTGTATAAATAACGCCATCAGATTCTCGCGCAACAGGAGAACCAATGACATTGGTAATACCAAAAACCTTAGCGCCCTTAATTCGAGCATCTCGAATAGCAGCTAAAGTATCAGCTGTTTCACCTGACTGAGAAACAGCTACCACCAAAGTGGTCGGAGTAATGATGGGGTTACGATAACGGAACTCACTTGCTACTTCCACTTCAGTTGGAATACGTGCCCAAGCTTCAATTAAATTCTTTGCAATAAGACCAGCATGGTAAGAAGTACCACAGCCAATAATATAAACACGATCAATATAATTAAGTTCTTGACGCGTTAAGGTGAGCTCATCAATTTTTATTTCTCTGCCCGACATACGGCCTGCGAGGGTATCACGAACAACACGCGGCTGCTCGTGAATTTCCTTGAGCATAAAATCAGGATAACCGCCCTTTTCTGCTACATCGATATCCCAATCAACATGAGTAATTTCAGGCGTAATTGCTTCTCCTTGTTGATCGTAATATGAAATCCCCGAGGTGTCATTACGGCAAATTGATTATCTTCCATTATGACAACATCTCGCGTTGCCTCTATTACCGCAATGATGTCAGAAGCAACATAGCTACCCTTTTCGGAAGACCCTAAAACAATTGGAGAATCTTTTCGAGTAACAACTATCGTTCCTGGTTCCTGTTCACAGGTAACCGCAAGCCCATAGGCACCCACGAGACGCGATGCCGCATAGCGGACTGCCTCCAATAAATTGCCGTTATAACCCTCTTCTACAAGATGAGCAGCAACCTCGGTGTCAGTATCAGAAACAAACGTATGACCTTTTGCAATAAGCTCTTCGCGAAGTTCAGTGAAATTTTCAATGATTCCGTTATGAACCACTGCAATATCATCAGCACAACTAGTATGAGGATGAGCATTACGCTCAGAAGGTGCCCCGTGTGTTGCCCAACGGGTATGTCCAATGCCGCAGGTACCGCTACATTGATCAGAAGAAACTGCATCGACCAATTCAGAAACTTTACCCAAACGCTTTACGATATTGAGCTTGTCTCCATCAAATACCGCTATTCCAGCTGAATCATACCCGCGATATTCCAGCCGCTTTAGACCTTCAAGCAAAACATCTTTTGCTTGCCCCGTGCCGGTATAACCTACAATTCCACACATATAATAAGCTCCCTATATCGAGATAAACTTTTCCATAACTTGTATATCTTATCGTAGAGTTGCAACAGATTGCTAACAGAGACCATTCTACTGATACAATCAGCACATGATTATGCACCGAAATAACAAATTCCCCTCGAAAAACAGCTTAGAGCGTCGAAGCGCTCATGCTCCTCATGGCTCTCGCGTAACCTCAAGCTTCATTCATAGCTCAGTCATCAAAACACTCCAACTATAGGCACTCACCAAGTCAACCTTATCGGACAAATCAATTTCCCACCAAACTGCTTTTAATCATACTGGCTATTATCGCTTGTATTGTCATGATCACCTTCGCAATCCAAAACTGTTCTCATACACGTGAATACAACTGGGAAAACTTACAGTATGAAAACGGAAGAATATTCTATAGCGAAAACGGAACTATCACTTCTCTTACCGGAATTGATGTTTCCAGCCATCAAGGAACCATCGATTGGAATGCTGTTTCGCAAGACGGAATAGATTTCGCCATGATTCGATGCGGCACTCGAGGATATACTGAAGGAAGTCTTTTTGCAGATGAAACTTTTTACACCAATGCCGATGGCGCTCAAGCAGCAGGAATTCCCTTTGGTGTTTACTTCTTTTCTCAAGCAATTAACGAACAGGAAGCCATCGAAGAAGCCGAGTATGTACTAGATCTTATCCAAGGAATGGAAATATCATGTCCTATAGCCTATGACCTAGAAGACATGCCAAGCTATAACGCACGTGCAAACGATGTATCGGCAGAACAAATAACTGCGAATGCAGAAGCATTTTGCAATCGAATAAAGCAAGCAGGCTATGAAGTAATGATCTACGGTAATCAGCATGACCTTAGTCGTTACGACCTTGAACACTTAAACGAAGAAATTTGGTATGCAGAATACAATGGCACTCAGCCAACAACTTCTATTCCTTTAGTTATGTGGCAATACACTTCAACAGGAAGTGTTTCAGGAATATCGACCAATGTAGACCTCAATATTTTATTTGATGCAAATCTAGTACATGCCAACTAATTAACTTACCCACTCCTAAGCTTTGCATCATAAAAATCGGCTAGCAGTCTAATCCTGCCAGCCCGATGTCAATTGTTTTAAAAGCACTTTTCAAACGTGATAATCGACAGACTTATTTACGTGATGCCTGATATTCTTCAACGAGCTTTTGCTGCACGTCGAAAGGAGCAGGCTCATAACCATTAATCTCAAGTGAATACGTACCTGAACCACGAGTCATAGCGCGAAGGTCTTTGGTGTATGAAACAACTTCTGCATAAGGAACACGCACAACAATAATGGTGTCACCAGCATCATCGGAGTCAGTACCAACAATGCGACCACGACGAGTAGCAACATCTCCCATTACCGTACCAGCATATTCTTCACTTACCACAATGCTCATATCTGCCATTGGTTCAAGAATAACCGGAGCTGCCTGCTCACAAGCTGCCCTAAAGCCGATGCGCGCTGCAGTCTTGAATGCCATTTCATTAGAATCAACCGAATGATAAGAACCGTCATATACCGTGCAAGAAATATCAACCATAGGATAACCAGCCAAGAAGCCTTCTGCCATTGCTTCCTGAACGCCCTTATCAACTGCAGGGATCAAATTCTTTGGAATTCTGCCGCCAACAACTTCGTTTTTAAATTCATAACCTTCACCTGGGTTTGGTGCCAAACGCAACCAGCAATCACCAAATTGTCCAGATCCACCAGTTTGCTTCTTGTGACGCCCTTGAGCTTCCGTCTGCTTGGTAATGGTTTCACGGTAAGGGATACGTACAGGGACTAACTCAACTTCAACCCCTGTTTGAGCTTTAAGGCGATTAAGCAATACATCAACCTGCATATCTCCCATAGTGTAGAGAATCTGCTGGTGAGTTTCTTCATTACGCGTAAGCTGAATAGTAGGATCAACTTCCGCTTGACGGGCCAAGAAAGTACCAAGCTTGTCCTCATCGGCCTTCTTTTTTGCCACAACGCAAACGGGATACTGAGGAATTGGTAAAGGCAGCGGATCTACTTCAATATCCCCACTCTTCGAAAGGGTATCCCCTGTTTTAGTCTCTGAAAGCTTAGGAACCACCACGATATCTCCCGCTTTGGCACTTTTAACGTCCATTGGTTCCTTACCCATCATGACGTAAATATGACCAAGACGCTCTTTTTTACCAGTACGAGCATTTACCAATCAGTGGAAGGCTCCATGTAACCAGAAAGCACTTTTATGAAACTTAAACGACCGACAAAGGGGTCAGAGATAGTTTTAAAAACAAAACCTGCAGGTTCTCCTGTTTCATCAACACGAAGTTCAGAACCATCAGCCAAGTAGAAAGGACCGTGATGGCGAGGATGTGGGAAGTACGTGCAAATATCGTCCATGATCCCCTTAATACCCTGCTCAATAATGGTGGAACCAACGAAAACAGGTATAAAAATCTCCTGAGCAATTGCTTCCTGAAGCAAGGATTCCAGCTCTTCCTGGGAAAGCTGTTCTTCGCCATCAAGGTATTTCATCATCAATTCATCGTCAGCTTCAGCAACCAAATCGCACAATTTATCTCGCGCAATCTGAGCAGCATCAGCATATTCATCAGGAATGTCTTCAATCTTCTCGCCGCCATCAATGAAGTAGCGAGCTTTCATACGCAAAATATCAATTACGCCTTTAAAGTCTTTGTCGACACCAATAGGAATAGTTACAGCGCCTAGACGAGAGCCAAAACGAGCATGAAGTTGCGCCATAGCAACATCAAAATTAGCTCCCTCACGGTCGATGTGATTAATAAATACACAACGGGAAGTACGCATCACTTCAGCTTCATGCCACAAACGAGTGGTCATATTTTGTGGACCAGCCACCGCATCGACTACGAACATGCACATTTCGCAAACTTGCATGGTTGCGAGAGTGTCTCCCAAAAGTCGGCCTGACCAGATGTGTCTAAAAGGTTGATTTTATAGTCATCACCATAGGGAATGGGAGCAATCGAAGTTCCGAGCGTGAAACGACGCCTAATTTCCTCTTCATCATAATCAAGGTAAGACTTTCCGTCATGAGTTGTGCCCATACGAGGCGTCTTGCCGGAAATATGCAGCATTGCCTCTGCGAGTGAAGTTTTACCTGCACCATCTTGGCCGACTAGCGCAATATTACGTACATGCTCTGTTGCAGGAGCTGCCATAGATACCACTTCCTTCGTTTCCGGGTTCGTCTTAAGCCCCTCAGAACGATAATGAATCAAACTATTTTGTCGCCCATCGACAAAACAGGAGGCCGTCTACGGTGAACATGTTCACCGTAGATTAGTTTATCGTATCTTGGCTGCTCCGTGGCAAATTAGTTATTCAGTAACGAATGTTGTGTTATCCATGATCCACTCAGCAGCTTTCATACGCTGAGCACTCTGCTTCAATAAGAACGCGCGACCTGATTTTTGCATGGCCTCAAACGTGTCTTCTTCTTTTCCTGGAGCAATATTTTTGAGGGCCTGAATAAGATCAGTAGGCTGAAGCTGAATTTGTTCATGCTCGAAAATTGCATCAAGGATGAATCCTTGCACGAGTTGGTTTTCAGCCTGAGCAGAAAGAGATTCCTTAACCTCGTCTTCAGTGAGTCCTTGCTGCTTTGCGAATTCTTCAAAGTTAGTGCCTTCACTCACCAAATCTGATACCAGAGTCTCAAATAGCTCCTGCGTCATAGCTGAAAGCATTTTTTCCGAAACTGTTCCCGTAAAACGTTGCAGGTATGCCTCCATCGCCGCAACCATCTTCGCCTGCTCATAGCGAGTTGCCAGTTCCTCTTCAGAAGTTTGGCGAAAACGCTCACGCAAATCATGAACAGTGGATATACCTGATTCAGATAAATTCTCAGAAACCCAAGAATCAGTTACCGCAGGAACCACAAGCTTTTCGGAATTGGGATCAAGATTTTGCTGAGATGCTGCAACTTGTCGAGCAAGCATGAGCATCTGCTCTTCAATATCAGAATCTTGAACTTCAGGCTTTGGCCCAACCGTAACAGTAGCGGGCTCATAACTTGAAAGTTCAAAATGCGGCTTTTCGAGAAACGTCAATTCAAAAACAAAAGGCTTATCCTTAGACGGAGCATCTTCAGCAGAAATATCATAGGTAGCAAGAGGTGCTTTTCCGTATTCAGAAATTGCAAAAGGAACCAAGAAATTCACCACTGACGAATAAATTACTTGATCTGCTTCATCCTGCTTTAAAGTGTTCACGATCTTATCGTATGAAGATTCGCCTTTTAAAGTATCAAGATTGTATTGCAAAATAAAGGCATCAAGCCCGTCAGTAAATGCACGCTGCATTTCTTCTTCGTTAGCAATCGCGCGTAAACGAACCTCTTCACCATTTTTTCGAGAATTTCTACCTGCATTGGTATCCTTTCGTATTAAATATGCATGCAATATAGGATAAACAGAGATTAACCAACACGATCAGAATCGAACGCATTTTAATTACATGACATAATAGTTAACCTGAAACTGTTCTCGTTCAATTGCAAGGCAAAACAAGCATCACTTATCATATATACGTTTGAGAAAAAGTGGTACCGATGAGTAACGATAATTATGAAATACCTCCGAAAAAGTACACGCTTAAACCACGTACTATCCCTTTACCCTCAAATTCCTCAGCCCCAAAAATCCAATCTTCTTTATCACAAAAGCAAAAAGTACACCGCCCAATCGTTCGGGCAGCAAACGAAGACGATGATCTTTACGATCCCTATTCGGATATTCATGACGGAACATTAAAACCTCTGAAATTTGAAGAAGATCCTTGGAAATAACACCTAATCGAATCTGGAAAATCCCTCATGATAATCCTAATTGCTGGCACAACTCATACTGGCAAAACTAAACTCTCTCAAACACTTCTTGAACGTTTTCGTTACCCTACGCTTTCGTTGGATCATCTAAAAATGGGGCTTATTAGGAGTGGCGTATGTGATTTAACTCCCGAAGATGATGAATTGCTTGTTCCGTATCTATGGAGTATTACTGCCGAAATAATTAAGACTGCTATAGAAAACAACCAAAATCTCATTGTTGAAGGTTGCTATATCCCTTTTGACTGGCGTAATTCGTTTGAACCGCACTACTTATCCTCGATAGAGTACTGTTGCTTAATCATGACACCAAACTACATTACAACCCATAAACACGACATCATTCGTCACGCAGATGATATAGAACAACGACTAAATGACTGCTTGGATGATTTATTCTTTGAAGAAATTATCCAAGAAAACGCTGATAATCTCGCAAAGTGCAACCACTATCAACTGCCTTATTGCCTAATAGAAGAAACCTACTCAACGGATAACCTTGTTATAGAGAAATTTGATGATGAGAACACAAAACCTCTCTTTGCTCACGATACTCTTAAAGCAGCGCAACTCTTCTATGAAACAATACATGCAGTAAATAGATTTGATTACTCTTCTGAACAACTTGAAGCATGGGCGCCCACAGTCGAACCATTCCACAGCGAAAGCAAACAAAGAATTATTAATAAGCTCTCAAATCAATACAGTGTTGCGGCAAAAGAATGTGGCCTATTGATAGGATTTGGAAGCCTTGATGAAAACCATGATGTAGATATGCTCTACGTTCATAAGGATAGACAACAGCAAGGAATCGCCTCTCGTATTTTATCTAATCTCGAACAAGAAGCGCGAAACCACGGCAAAACCGAAATAGCAACTTTCGCATCGATAACTGCCCGTACGTTCTTTACAAAGCAAGGGTATCGAGTAATTCGCGAAAATATTGTTATCAGAAATGGTGTTGAACTTAAGAATTATCTTATGGAAAAACAATTTTGAAATTATAAAAAGAAAAATTAAAAGTATTTTGTAGTCCAACTTTGACAATCCACTTTCAAAAAATAAAGCCTCCCCTAGGGAAACTTATTGTAGTAATTATATTTCAGTTTATTTCTTGAAACATTAAGCTCGAAAAGTATGTCCTGCTCTTGATTTCATGAGCAGGACCAACACCTTCTCAAAAGTAATAGATTACAGAGCCTTCTTTGCTACTTCTACCAAAGCTGCAAAAGCATCGGCATCATTTACTGCCATATCCGCAAGAACCTTACGGTCAAGCTCTACGCCAGCCTTCTTAAGACCGTTCATAAATACGGAATAAGAAAGGCCGTTAATACGAGCAGCAGCATTAATACGGGTAATCCAAAGACGACGAATCTCACGCTTCTTTGCACGACGATCGCGGTACTGGTACTGCAAAGAATGCTGTACCTGCTCTTTAGCTGCACGATAAGAGCGAGATTTTGCGCATAGTAGCCCTTTGCACGATTGAGAACGGTGCGGCGCTTTTTGTGGGCATTAACTGCACGCTTTACACGAGGCATACGGAGTTCCTCCTTTGACTAGCGAAGACCCAGGTTGCGAGCGATTACTTTGTTATCAGCAGTTGCAACCTCAGTTTCGTGACGGAAATTACGCTTACGCTTCTGGCTTTTCTTAGTCATGATGTGAGACTTGTATGCCTTAGAGCGCATAATCTTACCGGAACCGGTAACGCGGAAGCGCTTTGCGGTGCCGCGATGAGTTTTCATCTTGGGCATTAGTTGTCCTTTCCCTGTTCTTCCTTCTTTTTCTTTACCGTCTGTGGTAACGGAGCAATAAGCATATGCATGTTGCGGCCTTCCATCTTTGGCTGGTTTTCAATAACCGCAACGTCTTTAAGATCATCAGCCAAGCGCTCAAGAATGCTGAGTCCCTGTTCTGGGTGAGACATTTCGCGACCGCGGAACATAATAGTGATCTTTACCTTGGAACCAGCAGCCAAAAAACGCATTACATGCTTTTTCTTGGTGGTGTAATCCCCAATATCAATTTTGGGGCGAAATTTCATTTCCTTGGTTTCGATCTTGCTCTGATTCTTGCGGGCCTGCTTAGCTTTAATAGCCTGATCGTACTTGAACTTGCCATAGTCCATAATGCGACATACAGGGGGCTGTGCCTGAGGCGCGATCTCTACCAGATCGTAACCCTCGTTGTCGGCGATGCGCTGAGCCTGCTCAATAGGATAAATTCCTAATTGGGAACCGTCGTAGGCAATCAAACGGCATTCCTTAACCCTAATGGCTTCATTAAGCTTGGTTCTTGAGCTGCTATGGTGCCCACCTCCTTCTTTCTTCGATCCGGTGCTACCATGCACAAACTCAAATTACCTTACTGCATAAAAAAACCTGCATCACACACGATTGCAGGTCACACGAATACTCGCCTTAAACGATACCTATTCATATAACCCATCAGCTACAATCTTGTGCCGAACCAGGTGGAAGCATTTGCTTCTCTTCAATACAGCTTGTTTAGAATAACAATAAATTGACGACTGTAAAGAATAAATTTAAATCCATGAATAAATTTGCGCAATTTCACGGAGAAATACGCCCTTTTATGAAGTCACGCACGAAAGACACAGGCGACCTCTCGCAAAATAGCCTATAGTTTATGCGTCATATCCATAGTAACCCGACTTCTGGTAATGAGAGAAAGCGGATATACGAAAGGACTCCCTCATGGCTTCAGTCAAAGGGCAGCTCACACTACGTGGGCTTATTATTGGCGGCATTGGCTGCATAATTCTTACCGCTGCGTCAGCCTATACCGCACTCAAAATGGGCGCTCTCCCCTGGCCCATTGTATTTGCTGCAATCATTTCACTCTTTTTCCTAAAAGCACTCGGCAACACAACGCTAAACGAAGCGAATGTAACGCACACTGTTAGTGTCAGCTGTCCATGGTTGCAGGCGGCTTAGCCTTCACTATTCCCGGAATTTGGATTCTCACCGGTGAAAATAACGTAACGTGGTGGGAGCTTCTTATTGTTGCGCTAGCAGGCACCATTTTAGGATTACTGTGCACTGCCTTTATTCGAAAGCATTTTATCGAAGAAGCAGAACTTGAATTCCCTATCGGTGAATCAGCTGCCCAAACACTCATTGCAGGCGATTCAGGCGGAAAGACTGGGGCGAAGTTGTTCGGCGCTATGGGTTTTGCTGGTATCTACTGCGCCATTCGCGATTGGTTTGCTGCGCTTCCTGTGATGTTCTTCTCAAACATCACCATCCCAGGCGTTACATTTGGCATCTATAACTCCCCCATGATGCTTGCGGTAGGCTTTCTTGTGGGAACAGGTGCAGTAGTTGCTTGGTTCTGCGGTGCCGTATTCGCGAACTTTGGCCTTATTTTCGGCGCTGAGCATCGATCGATGTACAGCTACGTACGTCTGAGCATCGATCGATGTACAGCTACGTACGTCTGAGCATCATCGATGTACAGCTACGTACGTCTGAGCATCGATCGATGTACAGCTACGTACGTCTGAGCATCGATCGATGTA
>ENA-OQAS01000163-OQAS01000163.1-human-gut-metagenome-genome-assembly--contig:-NODE-163-length-35218-cov-4.908438_pt1 | contig 35218 bp, 48 predicted proteins | sample MGYA00242733_ERZ504523 | MGnify/ENA primary metagenome ERZ504523 (study PRJEB26092, sample SAMD00036239) | human gut metagenome | host: Homo sapiens | study: EMG produced TPA metagenomics assembly of...
TCTCAATTTTGTCCAGATCAGCCTCTATCAGAAGATCACCTTTTTTTTGACCTTGTCACCTGCTGCAACGTGCGCTTTAAAAGGTTCGCCCTTAAGTGTGACTGTATCCAGTCCGATATGTATCAGTATTTCCGCGCCTGAGTGCTTGTCAGCGTAACTGCATGAAGCGTATCAAATACCATTGCCCACCTCACCGTCTGCCGGAGCATATATCCTGCCGTCTGCCGGGATCACGCAAAACCGTCACCCAGTACCTTATCCGCAAAGACAGGTCCGGAACCTCCGCAAGGGGAACCACTCTACCCTTGCAGGTGCATAGATTAAATTTCCTTTATCTTTTCCTTTAAAAAATTTCAGCATATTCTCTTCCTCCCGTTATTTCACCACTTCTTCCGGTATTGATATCCGCGATGTCGATTTGTAAATATGTCTATATATTTTTTATCCGTTCCGGATTTATATTATATATTTCGTATAATTTTCATTTTTTGATTTTTAGGCATGTGTATATATTAACCATTATTTTCGGTTTTGTCCACATTTTTATCGGTATTTTTCAAAAAAATAAGCTGTAGCACATTAATGCGACAGCTTATGCAAGAATATTCAGTTTACTTCAGCAGTTCTTTTTCAATCCTTTCTCTTGCCTCCGGAGCCTGTTTATTCATCTTCTCCGAGAAGCCGAACATGGATACACAGGCGATATTGTCACCGCCCACCTTCGGTGCAAGCTGCAGATATCCCGTCATTTTTCCTGTATTTCATAAATTGTACAATATATGTAAAGCTTTGTCGGTCACTTACTGCAAAATTTTGATCCGTTTTGAAATAAGTTTCTTTACATTTATCCCAAAAAACTCCCTCACATATCCGTTTTTTCTGATACATGAGGGAGTTTCTGATTTATGACTGTGATTTATGACTGATCTATGATCTATTTTGCTTTATAACGGTAAACGGTTTTTACTGCTGTGCTGTCTTTACCGGTTGTCCAATCACTTTCGGAGGTTGTGGTCTGAGTCTGGAGTTTTTTGTTCTGGTACTGGTTCATGCGGTACCAGGCCTGGCCTCTGGCTCCGTAGCTTCCGTAGGCGCCGTTACAGGTAGTTCCGCTGGAGCACCATACCCGGCTGCCGTTTCCATTCCAGTTCAGCAAATAATAGGTAATGCTCGGGTCATCTCCATCTGCGCCGGAAGCAGCTACGGTTACCTGACTGGCTGCTACACTGTCAAAATGTACATAAGGCCCGTCTGTGCGAAGTTTACATTCTGTCCGGTATTCGGTCCGCAGAATGATAGTAATAATAGCCACCAGTTGTCTGGAAGCAGATGTCTCCAGTGGTCTTACAGACTCATAAACACCACCATCGTTGACATAGCTGGAGGTTGTTTTCTGATAGGTGTGTTTATACTGGATCATATATTTATCGGAAGTGATATTCTTTGGAAGCGTATCCACATAAACCCAGTTTTTAGGTTTCGCCTTGATCTTAAAGGTCTTTGTTACGGTTCCGCTGTAATTCCCCTTAAACTTCACCGTTACCTTATAAGTACCAACATTTTTTCTTCCACGGGAATATGTCACCTTGTAATTGCCGGAACTGATGTTTTTTTTATTCGCACCGGTTACTTTTACCTTCGGTGTTTTTACTTTTCCGTCATATGTATAGCTTGTGGCAGAAAGCTTTATTGTCTTCGGATAATAGATGGTTTTCTTTCCGGTCACTGCACCGCAGGAGCAAAGATACTGCACATATCCGTTCCTGGATGTAGTTGCTTTCTTCACCTGTTTTTTGTAGCTGTGTTTATGAGCTTTTCCGGTGATCTTAAAGGTTTTTGTAACGGTTCCCGAGTAATTGCCTTTAAACCGAACTGTTACCCGATAAGTTCCAACATATTTTCTTCCGGCAGATAGGTAACTGTATAGTTGTCTGCACTGATCACCCTGTTGTTGCTGTCTGTAACCTTTACCGTTGGCTTTTTTACTTTTCCATTATAAGTATAGCTTGTTCTGGAAAGCTGTATTTTTTTCGGATAATAGATGATCTGTTTATTCTGTATACTTCCGCATCTGCACTGCTCCTGTGTATATCCGTTGGCAGTGGTGGTTGCCTTTACTGTTACTCTCTGATAGCTATGTGTATGTGTGACCGGAGCTGCCTGGACAGTGAAATTCACAGAATCCGAAAATGTATATGCATACTGTGCATGATTCACAGATGCCACCGCTACCCTGTAATTCCCCGCCGGCAATGTGCAGGACCAGCTTGTTCCATTCACTCCATACTGAAATTGCGTCGGATTGGATTCTCCTGCTTTATACACATATACATCATAATATCTGGCATAGCTTGTTGCATTCCAGGAAAACGTTGTGGTCTGATTCGCTTTTCCCGGATTCACGCTCACATATGGCTTGCCCGGTACACGAACGCCCGGATAGATAAAGCCAAGCAACACCTTGTTGGAATCATAAGGGCGCCTTCCTCCGACTGCATTGGTCAGTGTATATCCATATGCAACTCCATGAGAGGATGTCTGATCTTTGTCCGTTCTTCCTCCCTCATCTACCGTAAATCTGTTGTTTCCAAGATTAGCTGTTACATAAGCAACATGTCCGTAATAATCTCCGCTCCATACAGCAATAGAACCGGGAACAGGCTCATTTCCTACTGCATAGCCCTGATTGATAGCACTTTGCCACCAGCTTACCGCATTTCCCCATGAAGGCAATGCGATTCCCTGTCTGTCATACACGCACTGCCATGCAAAACGTGTGCAGGGGATCTCGTATAAGCCATCTCGATCCACATCCTGTGTTGTAGGATAAGGATTACCTGCTGCTGTTACCGTTGCCGCCGGTACCGCACTGAAGGCAGTTACTGCGGACAGCGCAAGGACCATCAATTTTTTCAGAAGCTTCTTTTTCATAGCTTTCTCCTTTCCTGCGGTTTCATCCTTCTTAACAGACAAGTCTGATCTGGCATGTCTGCTACGATGAAAATGTTCTGCATGTTTATTACTCTTGTTTCATATTTTGTCTCTGTCCGGCAAATTTATGATACCTTTATTGTGCATACTCTCACGGAAGATGTCAAGGTAAAGAGATCCAGTCAAGTGGATATTCGCATCGGTAATTTTTTTCGGCCACTTACTGCAAAATCAGCCTTTCCTCACAGCTATCCAGCGTAGCACTGATAACTCATCCAACTCCCGAGCAGCCACACTACCCTACCGCCCTGAAAAGCCAGCCCGTGAGGCGTGTGCTGCCTGTCGCCGGACTCTGCAGGAGGGGAGCTGATTCCCGGCAGCCTAGAAGCCAGCCCCCGACGAAGCCCCGGCGACAGGCAGCACACGCCTCACGGGCGTCCCTTTTCACAAAAAAAAGCCGAACCAGCCACATCCCGCAGCCAGTTCAGCTCACCCCATACAACTACAAACTCACTCACCATCAACCCAGGCAAGCAGCTTCCCGGTAAAAACCCTATTAAAGAAATGAATCACCGGTCCCAGCCCAAAAGCCGTCACCAGCGTACCAATACCCACAACACCACCAGTCAGATAACAGATCAGCGCACAAAGCACATCATTAGACATCCTGTGCCAGAAATAAGGAATCTTCGGCCATCTCTCTGTCATGATCAGCGAAAGACTATCATAAGGCGCAACCCCCTCATCCGGCATCTGATACATCGACAGTCCCAGACAGCAGATCACAACACCCACACACAGTGCCACCAAACGTACCGGCAGCGCCACAAGCTCCAATCCAAAAACACCAGTATAAATATTATAAAAGAAAGTAGTAATATAAGCCAGACAAACCGCATTCACAACCGTACCGATCCCAAGGAACCTTCTGCCAAAAGCAATCTCAATGATCAGCAGCACAATATTTACAATCAGCTGGAAATTACCATACGCCATACCAATCATATCCGCAACCGCCATATTCATTCCACTGAACGGATCCGTTCCAAGCCCGGCAAGCTTGAAAATTCCAATCCCCATACCTGCAAAAACATTTCCGATACACATGATCAGAACATGCTTCCAGTTAATGTTCTTCAAAAAATCCCCCATAACCCTCATACCTCATCCTCTCTGAAAATATTGTCAGGCAGATATCCACGATCCACCTTCACTGCGCAAGATCCATACCAGATAATACCTTAATAACCAGCCTGCTGCAACGCTATATTCTATCACACCACCTCACCCCTGTAAAACACAAAAGCTCCAAGAAACAACAAAAAGCAACAAAAAAAGACATCCTGCAGACCACATTATATGATCTGCCGGACATCTCTCTTTTTCATATCACGCTGTTAATTCAATTTCACAATCACCAGTCAATCCTGAAGCTCTCATGGCAGAGCCTCGTTATTTCAGATATCCCGAAAAATTTTTTCAATATCCAATATTATTTAATGAACTTAACCTCAGGATAAATTGCCTGCTTGGCAGCCTCTTTACGCTCATTAAATACAACCTTGTTCTCCTCAAACAGGTTACGTCCCTGTGCATCGATAGATACGATCAGCGGCCCAAATTCTTTAACCTTGTTGCACCATAAAGTCTCAGGCATTCCAAGCTCATCCAGTGATGCTCAGCAATCTTCTCAACCTCTGTAGCAGCTACAACTGCACAGCCGGCCGGGAAAACACAGTGGATCGCACCGAACTCTTTGCAGGCACGCTCAGTGTTCGGACCCATACCACCCTTACCAACGATCACTCTGACACCAGTAAGCTTGGTAAACTCATACTCGAATTTCTCCATACGCATAGAGGTTGTCGGTCCTACAGAAACCATTTCATAATCATCCTCTGTACCCTCGATCTTACGAACGATCGGGCCGGCATGGAAAATAGCTTTGTTGCGGATATCATACGGAAGCTCTCTTCCATACTCAACCAGACGACGGTGAGCAACGTCACGACAGGTCATCAGATCTCCGTCCAGCCATACAATATCACCGATTTTGATATCAGCCAGGTCTTCTGCGCTTACAGGTGTAATAAGAACTTTTTTATCTCCTCTGATTTCGATCATGATTTTTCCCTCCGTTTATATTATGCATTAAATTTCCATGTGGAATGAGTATCACAGGTTACTGTAAGATCCGGATTTACAACCAGATGTCCACGACGGTGGGACCAGCATCCAACATTTACTGCAACACCGATGGTAGATGGATGTCGTGCAGTATTCTCAATGTTAACACCCATTACAGAATACTTTCCGCCCATACCCTGCGGTCCAAGGCCGATGGCATTGATACCATCCTCGAGAAGCTTCTCCATTTTGCTGCGTTTGCGTTATCGTTGTGAGAACCGATCGGACGCATCAGCGCTTTCTTGGAGTTCAGAGCAGCTGTCTCTACAGATGTTCCTACACCAACACCAACAAGAAGTGGAGGACACGCATTCAGTCCGTAGGTTGTCATCTGATCAAGAACGAAATCTGTAATACCCTCATATCCTGCACCCGGCATCAGAACCATTGCTTTTCCCGGAAGGGTACATCCGCCGCCTGCCATGTATGCGTAGATCTCACATTTATCGCTGTTCGGAACAATATCCCACCATACAGTCGGGGTTCCTTTACCAACGTTTTTCTTTGTGTTGTACTCATCAAAAGTCTCAACGGAATTATGTCTTAACGGTGCTGCAAAAGTAGCCTGAACAACAGCATCTTTCAGAAGTGCTTCCAGCTCATTGATATACGGGAAATTTGTTCCGCATTTCAGCCAGAACTGAAGAACACCTGTATCCTGACAGCTTGGACGGTTCAGCTCTACAGCAAGACCCTGGTTCTTTGTCATTGTCTCATAAAGAACCTTTGGAAGTGCAGCTGTTTCCTGTGAACCAAGCTCTTCAAGTTTATTAACTACGTCATCCGGTAATTTTTTTCCAATATGGGCAACAAAATCTGCTACCATGTCTGTTAATACTTTAACTCCATTTTCCTTAGTCATGATTTACCTCCTGATATGGTTCGATGGTTTAATGTTTTTTAGTTACATAGGTTTTTGTTGGTTGTTTCATCATTAATTTTGGCTGATTAATGGTTAAGATGGCTTTTTTTGGCTCATTTATCATTTCTCCTTCACTGTATGGTCAGTGCAGGAGGGAATGAACTTAATTAAAAGTGTTGCTGTCACAAAGTAAACAGTAACTCAAAAGTTTCTCTCCTTACGGATAAAACGGGAACAGGATCGGTAACAGGATCATACAGATCACAAAAGATACCAGGATCAGCGGCAGACCGGATTTTACGTAGTCTTTGAATTTGTATCCTCCAAGACCAACTACCATGGTGTTTGCCGGCATACCGATCGGTGTTGCATATGCACAGGAACCTGCGATAACCGTTGCGATAACAACAGCTCTCGGATCTGCTCCCAGGTTGTTCGCAAGAGATACCGCGATCGGGATCATCAGTGCTGTGGTTGCTGTATTTGACATAAAATTTGTCAGTACACAGGTTACAATAAAGATCACCAGAAGAAGAAGGATCGGACTCGGATCTGCTCCAAGAAGTCCTACGATCTTATCTGCGATCAGCTCTCCGGCTCCGGTTGTATCCAGCGCTTTTGCAAGTGTCAGAGAACCGCCGAAAAGGAATACAACTTCAGGTCAATAGATTTCAGTGCTTCTTTTTCGGAAATAACTCCTGTCAAAACCAGGACGATGGCTCCGATACATGCAGAAACCTCAATGCTGATACCGATCTCTTTTTCAAAGATCATTGCAAGGATCACAAGGATCAGAACTACCAGAGAAACCGTCTGTTTCCACTTCGGTACATGGCTGAAATCCTGCTGATCTTCAAGCGCTTCCCCGGCCGCATGGTTTCCATTGGGAAGGAAACGATATCCGATAAAAACAAAATAGAGGATTCCAAGAACAAGCATCGGAACTCCAACCGGCGCATACATAAAGAAGCTTGTGGAAAGCCCCATCTCCTGAAGTGCATTCACACCCATCAGGTTTCCGGGTGCACCGATAATAGAAAGGTTTCCGCCAAGTGCTGCGGCAAATACCAGCGGCATCAGAAGACGGCTTCTGGAATAACCGGACTCATCGGCGATTCCACAAACTACCGGAATCAGCACTGCTGCAGTACCTGTATTGGATAAGAATCCAGACATTACACCTACGATCACCATAATCGCAATGATCAGTGTTTTTTCTGTTCTGGCAAATTTCGTGACCAGTCCTCCGATCTTATTTGCCATTCCTGTTTCGAACAATGCCTGGCCCACTACAAACATGCCAACGCAAAGGATTACGTTACTGTTTACATACTGTGAAAATGTTGTTGTTGCATCCACAACTCCTGTGAGTGTCAGACCGATGGCACAGATTGAAGCAGTCAGTCCAAGAGGAATTTTTCAAGGATGAAACTAATAATGGTGAACACAAGAAACAGCAATGTGATAGTTGTCTGAGACATTTCTGTACTCTCCTTCCATTTGGTTTTTTCCTGAAAAGTATAGGCCGTACACGTTTCTTTTGATGGTTCCATTATAACCGGTGTACATATAAAAAAACAAATTAATGAAACATATATCCGCATAAAAAATATTTATAGTATCAGTTTTTAATGATAATTTTTGTACATTACTAACATAAAATCAGCGTATCAGCAAATGAATCTGGCAAAAATTATATTTCTATGCTATTTTTATGTAGACACCAAAATACTCTGTCACATCTTTTCCGGACAGAAATGAAAAACTTTACTAAAAAATTTAATCTGACAATTCATCGAGAGAAGGTTTATCATGACACTGAATCAACTACGCTATTTCTGCACAGCCAGCCGCTGCCACAGCATCACAAAGGCAGCCGAAGAATTATATGTGACCCAGCCCACCATTTCCATGGCTATCCGCGATCTGGAGATTGAATTCGGGATCAGCCTTTTTCCAGAAAAGGAAATCAGCTGAGTCTGACCCAGGAGGGAGAGTCCTTCTACAAAAAAGCTACCTATATCCTTCAATATTGTAATGAGCTTCAGGCCGATTACTCCAGCATGTCCAGGATAAAACCGCCTCTTCGCATCGGGATCCTCCCATGCTGAGTACCGTATTTTTTCCGGAGCTGCTTACGGCGTTTCACGAAAAGCACCCGGAATTGCCGTAGTACTGGAAGAATACGGATCTGTCCGTGCCTGCAATCTGGTACAGGATGACACCCTGGATGTAGCTTTGGTCAATATGGAACAGTATAATATAGATAAATTTCACAACACTGTCCTGGCCAACGACCAGGTGGTTTTCTGTGTGAGCAACGACCACAGGCTGGCAGAAAAAAAATCAGTCACAACAAAAGATATGGCGAAAGAGCAGCTGATCTTTTTCAATGCTGACTCCGTCCAGAATCAGATCCTGAAAATGCGTTTTGAGATGGATGGCCACACACCCAATATCGTTATGCGAAGCAGCCAGATCTACACCACCCTACAATTTGTAAAAACCGGAAAATATGGCTGCTTTCTCTACTCCAGCATGACCGATAACTTTTCCACTTCCAATGTTACCGGTATCCCGCTCAATCCACCTGTCCGCATAAAAATCGGCATGGTATGGAAAAAAAGCAAATATATCAGCGGCGATATGCTGACATTTCTGCATTTCACCCGCATGTATTACAAAGAACATCCTCTGATAGAAAAATAAAAATCCATCAAAATCCCGGTTATATGTCGATTAATTTTTCTAATAAATGCATTTTTTTTAAAAAACCCATTGAAATCCATCAATTCATGTGATACTCTGTGTTACAGTGTTTTTCTACACAGAACGAATGACCGCCACTACCGTACACAAAAAAGGTCCTGGCAGCATTCAAAAATAAAAAAACTCAGGAGAGTCTCTTCAAATCAAAAGAGAAGAGCGCCGAAGGTGTACGCAGCACACAAAATGCTGTAAATCTCTCAGGCAAAAGGATGGAGGAAAGAGTAATGTTTACACAAATCAACAACTTTATCACATGGTTTGACGGAGTCGTTTGGGGACTTCCGCTGATCATTCTGATCCTGTTCACAGGAATTCTGTTAACCGCTCGGTTAGGTCTTTTACAGGTAAGGCACCTTGGAAAGGCACTGAAATTCATGGTAAAAAATGAAGAAGGCGGCGATGGTGAGGTCACAAGCTTCGGAGCTCTGTGTACTGCGCTTTCAGCAACCATCGGAACCGGAAATATCGTAGGTGTCGCAACTGCTATCGCAGCTGGCGGACCAGGAGCACTTTTCTGGATGATCGTAGCCGCATTCTTCGGAATGGCAACCAAATACGCAGAAGGACTTCTGGCGATCAAGTACCGTACCATTGACAAAGAAGGCCACGTTCTCGGCGGACCTTTCTACTACATCGAAAACGGTATGGGAAAACAGTGGAGATGGCTTGCCAAGATCTTCGCATTTTTCGGAGCAGGTGTGGGACTTTTCGGTATCGGAACCTTTACACAGGTAAACGGTATCTCATCTGCAGTTACCAATTTCTTTGACCCGGATAAAGCACACACAGTAGCACTTTTCGGAAATACATATTCCTGGGCAACTGTAGTTGCATGTCTGATACTTACCGTATGTGTAGGACTTGTCGTTCTCGGCGGAATCCAGAGAATCGCAAAGGTATCCCAGGTCGTTGTACCGTTTATGGCAGTTCTCTATGTTGCACTGGCACTGATCATCGTGATCACAAACATCACTGCAGTACCTACAGCGATCGTAACTATCGTAAAATCTGCTTTCACAGGAAGTGCACTTGCAGGTGGCGCAATGGGAACCATGGTCGTAGCTATGCAGAAGGGTATCGCCCGCGGTATCTTCTCCAATGAGTCCGGTCTTGGTAGTGCCCCGATCGCAGCTGCCGCAGCTCAGACAAAGGAGCCGGTACGTCAGGGTCTTGTATCCATGACAGGTACATTCATCGATACCATCGTGATCTGTACCATGACAGGTCTTTCCATCGTCATCACAGAGACATGGAACACAGGTCTTGAGGGTGTTGCCATCACAACAGCTGCTTTCCAGAAAGGTCTTCCTTTCCCGCCGTTTGTAGCATCCTTCTCACTGATGCTGTGCCTGGTATTCTTCGCATTCACAACGATCCTTGGATGGGATTACTACGGTGAAAGATGTCTGGAATACCTGTTCAACAGAAACAAAGCCGCAGTTACAACATACCGCTGGCTGTACATCATCTGCGTATTCATCGGACCATATATGACTGTAGCAGCTGTATGGAACATCGCAGATATCTTCAATGCCCTGATGGCATTCCCGAACCTGATCGCTCTTCTTGCCCTGAGCGGTGTGGTTGTAAAGGAAACTAAGGATTTCTTCAAAAGACATAAAAATTACGAATTCTGATCCCAAATATCGTAATCAAATGTAAACACACGCAAACCCATGATGATCCCCTAATATCATATAAAAGACGCGAACCTTTTTATCCTCCGATAAAAGGCCGCGTCTTTTTTTATTTAAAAGCTTTCTATGCCAGCGTCAGGATCTCCATCTGCTGTGTCAGATCCGCTGCATCCAGAATCTCTCCATTTCGGATATCTTTCTTATCAAGCCGGACACACATTTCCTCTCCATCTGTCATATGGAAAAAATTATCCTCCAGAGTAACATCCGCATCAGTAAATCCAATAGCTGTAAACGGGCTGAAGCAGCTGCTTTTTAAATGGATCACAAATGCATCACCTTGCTCCTCCACCTCGGCAGTGATCTCCGGTTTATCCAGCTCCAGATATTTATACGGAACAAGGGTCTCCACATCACAGAGCACATCTCCGTCAGCAAGTGTCACTTCCGCCTCAAGAAAGATCTCATACTTCTTGTCTTCCCATCCGGAAACATCCACCGCCAGGATCGGAGCGGACTCCTGCACACCCACAGTGCCCGTTCCGGTAAGCTTCTCAAGAATCTCACATTCCATATTTTTCACATAAAAGGCAACCTGATATGACTGTGCGTCCATACTTTCATTTGCCAGATACACCTGCATGATATCCCCATCCATGCACATACTCACCGCCTGTGGCCCATAGAATTTTTTGCCATATAATGAAGTGCCTTCCAACGGCCAAAGTAGTCGATACTTGCCCAGGATGCCACCGGCCAGTTGTCATTGATCTGCCAGTAAAGGTACCCATACAGCGGCCTCTGTGACGTCTCCAGTGGTCTACTCCATACTTCATGGCCATTCCCTGAAGGATCTGGCTCACATAGAGAAGCTTGCGGAAATTCTCCGGATAACGGAAATTCTCGGAAAGATAATACAGGATCTTTCCGTTAGCTGCAGGATTTTTCTGGTGGTTCTCCATCACCCTGGAAAAATATTCCTATCTTTCTCTTCCGTAAAGCTCTCCACAGTTTTCAGGCACGGAAAAGACTGGAAGCCAAACTCCGAGCAAAAACGAAAATAATGCTTCTGATAATCTGTAAAAGGCTTCTGACCATGCCATACATCCCAGTAGTGACAGTCTCCTCTGTTCTCATCGTCCGGATCATCAAAGCAGCCTCCGGAGCTTGGGGAAGACTGCCAGAAAAAGGTCTCGCTGTCTGCCGCCCTCACTGCTTTCGGAATCACATACTCAAACATTTTTATGTAGTCCGCACGGAGATATTTCGACTCACTCTGTACCTCCGGCCAGTGATCCCAGGCAGACTCCATCTCATTGTTTCCGCACCACAGGCCAAGGGATGCATGATGACGGAGACGTTTTACATTTTCCGTGATCTCCTTCGTGATATTATCTTCAAATTCTTCTGTAAGATCATAAACATTACATGCGAACATCAGATCCTGCCATACGATCAGTCCCATCTCATCACAAAGATCATAGAAATGATCCGAAGGATAATAACCGCCGCCCCACACACGGACACAGTTAAAATTGGCACGTTTGCAGGATTCCAGAAGATACTTCTGGACCTCCGGTGTGATCCTGGAATAGATGCAGTCCTCCGGAATATAATTTCCCCCCATGCAAAAATTTTCACGCCATTGACACAGAACGCGAACTCTTTTCCCCAGAGATCTTTTTCCTGGCTGATGGTAAGGGTACGGAGACCGATGCGCTTCGTTATGGTTTCCAGAACTGTGCCATACTCGTCCAGAAGTTCCACCTGAACTTTATATAACGGCTGATCGCCGTAGCCGTTTGGCCACCAGAGCTTCGGGTTGTGGATCGAGGATGTCAGCACTGCTGGATTATTATTCGCTGATACAGTCTCCCCCACTTTGCATACATGGGCTTCCGTTTTTCGGTCGTTAGCACCTGTTCTATGTCCACAGACGCTCTCTGCATCCTCCTGGATCGTCACCCTCACCTGACACTTATCCACAGCATCTCCGCTTACAGCCACAGTTGTACACACATCCACAGCATTATCCCCATGCACCTGTGTGATCTTCACATCCTCAATTCTCGGATGACTGTATGCTTCCAGATAAATATCCCGAAAAATCCCGGCATCAATGGTCTGGGGCCCAATCCCATCCAAACATACAATGAGCCTTCCGGATCAGCTGGTTTCCTTTCATTCCACCGCAGGAACATAGTGGATCTCTTTATTATCTTCATACTCATAAGCTTCGATATACTTGAATACCGACCGGAATACGATCCGGATCTGATTCTCCCCGGAATGAAGAAATTCTTTCACATCCAGCTTCCAGGTACGATGCATGTTATCTGCAGATCCGGCTTTTTGCCCATTGATATAAATATCTGCAAGAGTATCCAGCCCCTCACAGACCAGTATTATTTTTTCTTCTTTCAGGATATCCTCTGCAGCCACAAATGTTCTGCTGAATTCATAATCCTTCCGGAACAGTTCCCTTGTCACATCCTCATTTGTCCGGTAAAAAGGATCTTCGATCTTCCCGGCACCATAGAGCCCGGAAAGCACAGATCCCGGAACCTGTACCTCACATAATCTGTCATTTCCTGCTTCTGCCAGCTCCCACTGGCCATTTAACATTATTTTCCTCATAAAATATATCTTCTCCTGTAAAAATCCCCTTCGCACGATCTTATATACAGGGCTGTTGTATTAGCCGTACTGTATTTTATTTATAGCCTTCCCCCATAATTCCGGTAATTCTCAATATAATCCAGGATCTCCTCCGGGTCTTTCATGAACCGGCACATACCCACAACATCTCTGGACATAAATTTTTCCCCTGCTGTGTATTCCAGGAGTGCCTGCATGCTGTCGTAATATCCCTGAATATTATAAAGAACGATCGGCCTGTCGATCCGTCCCAGACTCTTCAATGTCAGAATCTCAAAAAACTCCTCATAAGTACCAATTCCCCCAGGTACCACGATGGTCGCATCCGAGCGGCTTTCCAGCAGGTGCTTCCTCTCACGCATATTTTCAGTAAAAATGAACTCTGTACAATGCTCATACAACACTCCCGGCTGGTCAAAAAATCTCGGTGCGATACCTAGGATATAACCTTTTTCTCTGTCAACACCCCGGCTGCCGCCCCCATCAGCCCCTCTTTTCCACCTCCGAAAACAAGGCCGTGGCCACGTTTCCCCATCAGCTGTCCCAGCTCTTCCGTTTTCTCATAATAGATCTTTTTCAGCTCTGCGCTGGACGCTCCATAGATACAAATATTCATGCTTCCGTCTCCTTCCCTGCTGCCTCCACAAATGCCCGGAGAAGCTTCAGCTGTTCTGAAGAATCATACATCATCTCCGGATGCCACTGCACAGCTACTGCAAATGGATGATCATTTATCTCTGAATATAACTTTTGCCGGCCTCTGCACATGATACTGGCAAAGACCGGCTTTCCGTCATTTCCGATACATCTGGAATGCATCCGGAAATGCCTGTTATTTTATTATAATCTGACATACACATGGGGTCAAGCAATTGCCGCTGCCTAAAGCTCCCGTTTTATTATACGAGAACTTTTTCCATCCGCTGTATTTCTGGTTTCTTTCCTGCGGATTCATGGAGGGGATGAACTGATTGCGGTTCTTCACCTCGAAAATGCTCTCCATCTATAATTTAGGACTGATCAGTCATACAAGCCATTCTGCTCAAAATCTCTGAACAGGCTGGCTTCTCCATCATCAGCAAATGCATCTGCATCCCCCTGATCGGAATCATACTGTCCTCCCTGGATATCTGGGATATCTGCATCCTGGGAATCCTGGGACGTGCTATCCTCAGAGCTGTCCTTGCTATCCTTGCTGGAACTGTCATCTTTACCAAGTTTTACAGTGAGTGTCTTCTCCTTATACTCATTGCCATCCAGAACTGCAACCGTCACATCGATCTTTTCCTTCGGCTCATAATACTGAAGCAGCTCAACCAGCTGATCGATACTGGTGATCGTTTTACCATCAAACTCTGTAATGACCATATTCTTGGTAATACCTGCATCATCGGCAGGGCCGCCCTCGGTTACCTTCGAAACAAATACACCCTGCGGGATACCATAAATCTGTACTGCCTCCGTACTTACTGTACTGCCTGTGATACCAAGGATACCATGATTATCCACTTTATCTCTTGCCTTGGCATTCATCATGTTCTCAAGAGAATCCGCAACATCAGAAATTGCAATGGCATACCCCATACCTTCAACCTCAGTAGAAGCAAGCTTGGAAGAGTTAATACCAACAACCTCACCATCCATATTCAGAAGCGCACCGCCACTGTTACCGGGATTGATAGCCGCATCTGTCTGGATCAGGTTCACGCCCTTGTTGATACTGCTGCTGTTATCTGTAGAATCACCCTCGATCTGTCCTGATGCATCTGTCTTACGGTTCTTAGCACTGACAATACCAGTAGTAACGGACTGGCCATAGCCAAGTGCATTACCAATGGCAACAACCTGCTCACCGATCTTCAGATCATCAGAGCTTCCGATCTTTGCAACAGAAATTGCATCCATTGTATCATCCGAAACATCCTTCGTTGCAACAGAAACAACTGCAAGATCCTCGCTTTCATCAAAGCCCTTTACCGTAGCCTCATAAGCATTACCATCTGCAAAGGCAACTGACAAGGTATCGGCACCATCCACAACATGATAGTTTGTGGCGATCAGTAGCTCAGAATCTGTTTTTCCGATGATAATACCGGAACCGCTTCCTTCAACTTCCTGCTCCTGGCTCGGCGCATACTGGGAACCAAACATGCTGTAATAATCCTGAACCTCCTGAACGGACTTGGTTGTGATGGCAACTACAGAAGGCATTGCTTCTCAGCAACATCTGATACATCCAGACTGCCCTTTGTATCGGAGGATTTTGTAGCCTCTGTATCTTCGCTGTCTTTATTTGATTTTTTATCAGACTTCATAAGAGTCAGATTCTCGGAGCTATCGGTTGCCGCCTGTACGGACTGTGCACCGGAGAAATAATTTATACCTTCATATGCACCAACTCCAATGCCGCCGGCAAGTACTGCACACAGCTGATGGTTGCACCCTTTTTCATCATTTTCTTTATTTTTAATTTTCTGTTGTTGTTCATGGTTAAGTCCTCCCTAGGAAAAAATTCTTCTCTGTTTCCTTTTGATGCTTCAAAGTATATGGGTTAATTGTGTTTACTTTGTGGGAAAAATGTGTTTTATTTGTTAAAACTTTTCACTGTCATCACAACTACAAACCACGCAACCTCAAGAAGAACGATCATTCCACCTGGTTTCAGTCCGGCATAATAGGAAAGAAACAGTCCGGCAATGGTGGTACATACCGCCACGATAATGGCACAGATCAGTGTACCCTTATAGCTTTTTGCCATCTGCATCCCACACGCCACCGGAACTACCAGCATGGAGGAAACGATCAGGGTTCCTACTGTACGGGACGCAATGGAAACTGTCAGAGCCGTCAGAATAGTAAAAAGAAAATTAATATTCCGCACGGAAACACCGGAGATCCTTGCCGCATTTTCATCAAATCCGATATAAAATAGTTCCCTGTAAAAAAACAGCACTGCTGCCAGTACCAGCACACTGATCACAACTACCAGCGCCAGCTCTCCTTCACTGATGGACACAATACTTCCGAACAAAAAGCTGTTCAGACTGGCACCGTTTTCCACAAAGCCGGACAGCACACCGGCCAGTCCGATCCCGGCAGACATGACGATGGAGATCGCCACCTCCGAATAACGCGGGATTTTTTTGCGGATAGCCTCAATTCCAAGAGCAGCTACGATGCACATCACTACTGCACCGGCTACCGGATTCACTCCAAGTATCAGTCCCAGCACAACACCGGCCAGTGAAGAATGGGAAAGTGCATCTCCGATCATGGACATCCGTTTCAGAACAATGGTGATCCCGATGCAGGGCGTGATCACAGCCAGAAGGATTCCCACCAGAAAAGCCCTCTGCATAAATCCATACTGTAAAATACTCATACTTCGTCGATCCTCCCCTCTTCCGCTTTAAAGAACCGGTTTGCTCCTTTAAACTCACCGGAATTTCCATGAGTAACCATAAGGATCGTCAGCCCCTGTTCCTCATTCCGCTTCCTCAGAACTTCTGCAAGTGTTTTCACAGAAACCATATCCATTCCTGTGGTAGGCTCATCCAGGATCAGGATCTTCGGTTTTCCTGCCAGTGCACGTGCCAGCATAACCCTCTGCTGCTGTCCTCCGGAAAGATCTCCGATCCTTCTTTTCCAGAACTCTTCCATTTCCATCTCCGCAAGTGCGGCTTTCAAACGCGGGATCTCTTTTTTTGCCCGGAAACGTGCCTTCCAGGAAGAGGAATACACGCCTGTCATCATGATCTCTTCCACAGTCGCCGGAAAATTCTGGTTTCTGCTGATACTGTTCTGTGGAACATATCCCAGATCTCCCTTTCCGAATGTGGCAGAAATATCTTTTCCATTTACAGTGATACTTCCCTCCTGCGCCTTCAGTTCGCCCAAAAGAAGCTTCAGAAATGTACTTTTTCCACTTCCGTTTTCACCGGTAAGGATGGCATAATCGCCATCCTTCACCTCCAGGTTCACCTGATCCAGCACAGGTGTCCCTGTATAATGAAACGAAAGATTTTCTATCAAAATTCCCATAATTTCTCCTTTTTTGTTACAGCTACTGTCCTGCACCTTCAGTTCAATGCCTTCCTGAGTGCCTCCAGATTCTTCCTCATCACAGAAAAATAATCCTCTCCGGCCTCTATATCCTCCTCACTTAATCCCTCGATCGGATTCAACACAGCAGTCACCGCATCCACTTCCTTCGCCACTGTCTTCGCCACCTTGGGACTTGCCAGCTCCTCAAAAAATATGGTATGGATGTCGTATTTTTTCGCATACTCGATTACTTCCTGCATCTTGGCAGGATCAGGCTCTGAATCCGGTGTCAGCCCTTCGATAGCCAGTTGCTTCAGATCATAGGCATTGCACAGATATCCAAAAGCCTCATGCGCCACTATGATATCCCGGCTCTTCGTACCTTTCAGACCATCTCTGAACTCCTGATCCAGCTCATCAAATTCACCGGCATATTTCTCATAATTTGCTTCATAATAATCACCGTTCCCAGGATCAGCCTTTACCAAAGCATCCCTGATATTCTTCATTTCCTGCTTTGCCCGCATAGGATCAAGCCAGACATGAGGATCTTTTCCTTCATCACCATGAGCATGATCATGTCCTCCATCCAGAAGCTCCACACCATCCGATGCCTCAGACACAACCAGATCCTGATTCTCCAGAGTATCCAGTACATCCTCCGCCCAGTGCTCCAGATTCGCACCATTATAGACAAACACATCTGCATCCTCAAGATTCCGGATATCCGTTGCCGCCGGCTCCCAGTCATGAGGCTCCGTTCCCGCCGGAACCATATCCTTTACCTGGATCCTGTCGCCCCCTACCTTCCGGGCAAAATCATACATGGGATAAAAGCTGGCCATCACCTTCAGTCGGCCATCCTCCACAAATGGCTGTCCCACCGTTCCAGCCCTGTGCAAGCCATATCCGGTCACACCGCCCACAACAAGAAGCGTCACCGCCAGAACTGCTGCCGCTGTCATCTTCCCTCTGTTAACATTCATTTTTTAAGCCTCCTGCAGCTGTCACAATATCCATAAAAGATCGTCCGGCTCTGATCGATCTCAAATCCGTGTTCATCCAGCACATGTCCCACAAAATGATCGATACATCCACACTGCAGAGGAATCGTATGCCCACATTCCAGACACACAAGCTTACCGTAATTCTTCCTCTCCTCATCACGTATAAAACGATACTGGGCAGGCGCTCCCTCCACAGACGGAACCTTCAGCACCGCTCCCTCCTTCTGCAGCCGCTCCAGTCCTCTGTATACCGTTGTCCTTCCGATCTGGATCTCTTTTCCACGAAGAGCTCCATAAACTGATCTATGGTATAAAATGTATCTCCATATTCCTGCAGGCATTCCAGAATTATTTTCTGCTGCCTGGTGCTGTATTTCATTTTTTCTTCCATTATATTTCCTACTCTCTTCTATCAACTGCACCTTACATGGCAGATTTGAATTTGAAAACCGTTTTCATATTACATTCAAATAAGAATTTCGTCAAGATATTTTTGAAGGGAAATAATTTTTGGTATGTTCTTATAAAAGCACTTTATCTCTACCTTCTTTTATGATAAAATATAACCAAGACTTAACCAATAGAAAGAAGGTAGACCTCTATGAAATCACAGCGACTGGACATGATCGAAGAATATGTGCTGGAGCATAAGAACGCTTCTCTCGATACATTATGTGAGAAATTCAACGTATCCAAAAACACCATCAGAAGAGATGTCGATATCCTTCTGAAACGTGGCAGTATCATGAAAGTATATGGCGGTGTCGCAGCACTCGAAACTCCACAGACTCTTCCCCTTCTGTCTTACGAAGAGCGTGGCGGACGTCCTGACGAAAAGAAAGAAATCTGCCGCCGTGCCGCAGAGCTTGTGGCAGAAGACGATACCATCTATATCGATACAGGTACAACCTGCCTGAACCTGGTTGATTTTATTGCAGATAAGCACTGTACGATCCTGACCAACAGCCTGCTTATCTTCAACAAGGCAGCATCCTATCCGAATCTGGATATCATTTCCGTTCCCGGAAAGCTGAACCGCAAGACCCTGTCCTTCACAGGACCGGATATCAATGATTATCTGCAGACCTACAACATTTCCATGGCTTTTATGGCCTGCACAGGTGTAACCATGAAGAGCGGACTTACCAATGCCAGCGCAGAGGAATACATCACCAAAAAAGCCATTGCAGAGAATGCCAACAGCATGATCCTTCTTGCAGACCATTCCAAATTCGGCCGGATCTCTCTTATGACCTATTCTTCCATGGAAAAGCTGGACGCCATCGTAACCGACCAGTCACTTCCTGAAGAATACGACAGCTTCTGCCAGGAGCACGGTATCCGTGTTATGACGATCGATTAAATCGGATATTGACCCTAAAAACGTGCATCTGCCGGAAATCCAGCAGATGCACCGTTTTTGAATATGCTCATTTCATTAGAGGATTTTATCTGAAAAGCAGATCTTACCCGATCTGCCTTACAGTGTCATAAATTTATTTATGAAGCTTTCTTAAGCCTCAGTACTTCCTTCCCATGTGCCGACCTTTCTCTTTCCGGCAGCTTCATCGAACCAGTGTGTTGTAACTGTTTTTGCTCTTGTGAAGAAACGATAGCCGTCTTTTCCGAGAACGTGCAAATCGCCGAAGAAGGAATCCTTGTTTCCGGAGAATGGGAAGTATGCTGTCGGAACCGGGATACCTACATTGATTCCTACCATACCGCCATCTGTCTCCATAGCGAATTTACGGCTGTAATATCCGCTCTGTGTAAAGATACAAGAACCATTTGCAAATGATTGGCATTCATGACTGCGATGCCTTCCTCGTAATCCTTTACTCGTTTGATACAGGTTACCGGTCCGAAGATCTCACGGTTTCCAACTGTCATCTCAGGTGTTACATGATCAAGAATTGTCGGTCCTACGAAGAATCCGTTCTCATATCCCGGAACTACTACATTACGTCCGTCAAGTACAAGCTCCGCACCCTCATCGATACCCTTCTGGATCCAGTTACAGATCTTCTCCTTATGGCCTGCATTTACAACCGGGCGAGATCGGTATCTTCATCATATGCACAGCCAAGCTTCATAGCCTCTGCTTTTTTCTTAAGAAGTGAAACAAATTCGTCTGCGATACTATCCTGTACGCATACAACCGGAAGAGCCATGCATCTCATACCTGCGCATCCGTATGTAGAGTTGATGATCGCATTAACAGTAGCCTCAAGGTTGCAGTCCTCAAGTACAAGTGCATGGTTCTTTGCCTCACACTGTGCCTGAACTCGTTTGCCATGAGCTGCTGCTTTGGAATATACCTGTTTACCAACACCTGTTGTTCCTACGAATGTAACAGCCTTTACTCTCTCATCTGTAAGAAGGATATCAGCCTCTACACGGCTGCAGGTCACAAGGTTTACAACACCCTTCGGGAATCCGCCCTCTGTATAGAAAAGCTCCATGATCCTCATAGCTGTAAGTGGTGTCTGGGAGCTTGCTTTCAGTACTACTGTATTTCCACATGCAATGGAAAGTGGAACCATCCAGCCCCATGGGATCATTGCCGGGAAGTTCATCGGAACAATACCAGCAGTTACTCCAAGTGGTTTGCGATATGTAGCTGTATCATATCCTGTAGTTACCTGCATTGCAGCATCGCCCTGGATCATTGTCGGAAGTGCACATGCCTCTTCTGTAGGCTCAATTGCTTTCTGAACATCTCCTCTTGCCTCTTTGATGTTCTTTCCGAGCTCTTTTGCACAAAGTACGGAAAGTTCTTCCTTATGAGCATAAAGAACATCTCTCCATCTGAACATATACTGCTGTCTCTTTGCAAGAGAAAGTGAGGACCATTCCGGGAATGCAGCCTGTGCGGAAGCGATCGCCTCTTCTACCTCATCCGGTGTACAGCAGGGAACCTGCGCGATCACCTCACCTGTACTGGAATCTGTAACATCCATGTATTTCTCTGCCTTTGACTCTTTCCACTCACCGTTTACACAGTAACCCATTTTTTGATCTCAGCCATTTTAGGATACTCCTTTCGTGCTTACCTTTTTATTCTTAACTTCATAAAAATTTTATTCATTCTCGTTTTGTTCTGGTCACAGATTATCATTTATTTTTAATTTTGTCAATATAGTATGGTTATATTTTGAGTATATTTTTCAAAATTATGTGTTAATTTATTCACATTTCATGGTATTCCATGTTCCTGTATAAACTCTTGAAACGCATGCATTTACAGCCATAAAGCCGCATAGTGTCTTGTCGTTTTTTATTCCATTGTGAGAGCAAAAGTTACTCATTTTTGTTATTTTCATAACACACCATTCCACACACACTATTTATTGCTTCCAGCTACGCTGAGGCTTTTAGACCTGTGCAATCGGATTCACAAACAAGTAAGGGGTATCGTTGTTCTGTTACAATTACAGATTCCTCTGATCCCGGCATATTTCCTCTGTATTTTCCAGGAACAAGGAAATACATCTGTGCGTCCCTTGCGGACGCGCTCATTTTCACGACCGCTCGCTTCTTTTCACGCTTATTGCACCTTTACATACAATCCTGCGCCTGCTTATCTGATCTACAGCATTTTCATAAATTACTGCAGCAATCAAAAAAACAGGATACGGTTATCGTATCCTGCCTTAGCTTTTCATTTTCTGTTTTTCACATATTTCTGCCTAACCAAATATGGTCTGCACCAGCACCATATAAAACACCGTTCCCCCTCCTATGCTGAGCAATGTACTCTTCTTCCATTTATGTAATACCACAATGAACAGTATTGCAATCAGCTCTGGCAGTCCGTAATAAGTACTTTCCGGCACATCCTTCAGACAGAATACCACCAGCAATCCGATCACTGCACAGGGCAGCACTTTTCCCAGATAGGTGATCACAGCCGGCGGTTCCTTTCCTTCCGGAAATATGATAAACGGCAAAAATCGCGTTGTCATAGTCCCCAGGACCACTACCACAACCGTTATGATCTGCTGTGTTATTGTCATAGTCATTCCTTATCCCTCCTGTCCGGCTATATCCCAACTGTCATGCCTGATATTCTCCTGACTTCTGTATACGTTCTTTTTTTCTCTTCTCCTCATGCTTCTTCATTCCCAGGAAGCATAAAACGATCGATGCCATTAACGGAAGGATAAACTTCCCGCTTCCAAAGATCACCAGGCAGATCACAGAGCATACAATTCCGACCAGCGCCGGCTTATGATCTTGTGCATCTTCCCACTGATCAATGAACATAACCACAAACAGTGCGGTCATGACAAAATCCAATGATGTACGTCCCTTTCTGTTTTACAATTTCCACAGCTGATGCTGCCCGTCCATGGTAACAAGATCTCCCTCATTGATATCTCTTTCATACAGAAGTCCGTCATCATGTCGCAGACTTGTTTCATTTCCATTCTCATCTTCCACCAGCACTACTGACATAAGTGCTTCACCCGGCTGCCGCTCTTCACAGCCGAAATCCATGTCTTCTTCTATCTTCAGAACCTTGTACTGCATGATCAGATTTCCTCCAGCAGCACATCGTTAACGGCCTCATAAGCGTCCTCAAGCGCATCCAGTGCCTCTGTCAGCGTGTCCATCTTCCGGCTGTCCGCATTTTCTTCCTCATAGGCTTCTATCACTTCAGCCATTACATCCTTCAGCTCTTCCAGTGAATTTGCAATGTCCTGCAGCTTCTGATCTTTGTCCTCTTTTGATGTGATATTTACGATCTTACTCATAATCCTTCCTCCTGTCACTTTACTCTCATTCTTTATTCTGATCCTTTATCCTGCATATATCATGCTTTACATGTCATACTCCACATTTACCCATTGTACCATATCCTGCACGCAGATGCATCGGATATGTTTTCTCTCTGCTTTATATAATACCATCGAAATCATAAAAAAAAATTGGTAAAATCTTACCAAATTACCCGTCTTAGTCTGTTTATACTGATTTTTCCACTCCGGTCTGGTATAATCGATCTAAAGGAGTTTTTCAATTTACAAACCACTCCTTTCCCATTACAAGGAGCATATTGCCATGAAAGAAAAAACCGAAACCTTTAACCAGGGAAAAAGATATTTCTTTTATATTCTGATGTTCGCCATCCTTGGCTGGTTCATTTTTATGCAGATCTTTGGTGCGGATGAACGTTCTTCCGACACCTCAGCAGCCTCTGTGATCTATTCCGGTACCGTTACCTGGCAGAAACCGGATGGAACCACCCAGGAAATCTCCGTTCCGGGCACCTACAAGGTTCCCGTCGGTGATACAATGGTCCTCAACATCCAGCTTCCCGATGCTCTTACAGATACCTGCTTTGCCATCCGTTCTTCCCTGCAGGATGTGGATTTTTATGTAGGGGACGACCTCAGGACCAGCTACTCCACGCATAAAACAAGGCTTGTGGGCAAAAACTCCGCCAGCCGTTATGTTTTCTGCCCGGTTTATGCTTCCGATGCCGGCAAAGAGCTCCGTATTGAACTGACCACCTACACCTCCAATTACACCGGAGTTGTCAATCCTGTTTACTGTGGAAACAAGGCAGATATCTGGATATATATTTTCAGCAGATACGGACTGGAAACCTACATTGCTTTTTTTATCCTGTTTGCCGGAATCGTCACGATCCTGTTCAGTTTCGCTCTGGGATTGGTCTATCATACACGATTTGACATGGAATATCTTGGATGGTGCATGGTTATGGGCGCCGTCTGGATGCTGGGTGAATCCAAGCTCCGTCAGTTCCTGGTCCCCAACGCTTCCGCTCTCGGATCTCTGTGCTTCGTTATGATCCTTTTGTGTCCGCTCCCGATCCTGTTTTTTGCGGACAGTCTCCAGAAAGGGCTGCATCACAGATTTTATGTCTGTCTTGGAAGCATCGCAATGATAAACTTTGCAGTCTGTACGATCCTCACTGCTGCAGGTATCGCAGATATATCGAAACCATGCCTGTAAGTCATGGAATCCTGGCGATCACCGTTGCCACAATATTTGTACACCTTTTCCAATATATACGCACCGAAAAAAACAAGGCCGACCGGCTTTTACTCATTGGTCTGCTGACAGCGATCCTGTGTATTGCCGTTGAAGCAACCTCCGTATACTTTGTCACATTGATGTCCGGACTGTTTGTGGGCGCCGGCATGCTGATCCTGCTCTTTGTCAATATTGTAAGAGCCATCAAAAATGTCCAGGATATAGAACTGAAACGCCAGCAAAGCGAAATCCGCAAAAACCAGGAACAGAATGAAAAAATGTCTCTGCAGATGATACAGACCCTTTCCACCACCATTGAGGCAAAGGATGCGTACACCCGCGGTCATTCCTACCGGGTTGCACAATATGCAGCCCTGATCGCAGAGGAGCTGGGCTGGACACCGGAGGAAATCCTGAATCTGAAACGGGCTACTCACCTTCACGACATCGGAAAGATCGGTATCCCGGATCCGTTCCTGAACAAACCTGCACAGCTGACCGATGATGAATACAACCTTATAAAAAACACACCGTCATCGGTGCCGAGATCCTGAAGGATATAACCCTGATCCCGCATGCGGCAGAAATCGCAAGAAGTCACCATGAGCGTTATGACGGAAAAGGCTATCCGGACGGGCTGGCCGGAACAGAAATCCCCATCCATGCCCGGATCGTGCTGTTGCCGACTGCTACGATGCCATGAACTCCCGCCGAATCTACCGTAATGCGCTTCCACCGGAGGTTGTTTACGAAGAATTCCGCAAAAACCGTGGTACACAGTTCGACCCGGAGATCACAGACATTTTTCTGAAACTGCTCAATGAAAAACGGCTGCCTCAGTGGGATCCTTCCCAGGAAGAACCGGACACCTATAACCTTCCGGATATGCAGCTTACCGTCAGCAAATTCATCTCGGACATAATGGCTACCATAAAAAGCCAGGAAGACGCAAAAAGCTATGATTTCCTTACCGGTCTTCCCATGCGTAACCTGGGCGAACGTCTTACCGCGGAATTTATGCAGACACATGATGGATGTCTGGTATTCCTTGATATGGACAACCTGAAAAAGATCAACGACATCTATGGCCACAAAGCCGGCGACCGTGCACTGAAATGTCTTGGAAAGCTGCTCCAGAAACGGGCAGATCAGGGAATTTCCTGCAGACTTGGCGGAGATGAATTCCTGATGTTCCTTCCGGACACAGATCCTGATTCCCTGTCTCTGCAGATGGACGATCTGTTCCAGAAATTTCACAACATCACTACCGATGATCCGGAACTCCGGTTTGCCACACTGTCCGCAGGCCTGTGTCTGTGCAGCACCGATGATTCCTTTGAGGACTGCTATTCCAAAGCAGATAAAGCTCTGTATTACGTAAAACAAAACGGCAAAAACCAGTTCTTTTTCTACCAGCAGATCGACCGCAGCACTCTTGCGGCATCCGGTTCCGGAAAGGATCTGAAGCTTGTGGCAGAGTCCCTTCAGAAAAGCGGCATCTATGTAGGTGCTCTTGATCTGAATTACCGGGATTTCGCACGCCAGTATGAATACATGAGCCAGCTTGTCACACGCAGCCAGTGCAGATGTTATCTGGCGATGCTCACCATCGAGACACTTGTGGATACAGTTCCTGATATCGAATCCATTGAGCAGACTCTGGAGTATATGGAACAAGCCATTCGGCAGAATATCCGCCGTGTGGATATCTGTACACGCTACAGCTCCCTGCAGTATCTCATCATACTGTTTGAGCCTGACGAAACGCATATCCCGGACATCATAGAACGTATTTTTACCCAATATTACCGTCAGTGTGACAGCAATGATTTCCAGCCATCCTATGAATACCTGGAAATATCTCCACAGGAGTTATAAATACTCCCATGGCATGGACATGATAAAGCCATAACGAAAAAGAGGCCGTACTTGACGGCCTCTTTTTGTTAAAGTTTTGCAAAATATCATTAAGACGTGGCTCTGGAATTTTCCTGCATGAAACTTTTTCCGTATGTTCGATACAGATAAACCGCCATGAAAATAGTCACGGCTTCTGCCAGCGGCATCGTCATCCAGATGCCTGCAACCCCTATAAGCTTTGGCAGGATCAATATGAACACAGCCACCAGGATCAAAGAACGCATTGATGAGATCAATGCCGAAATAAAACCTTTTCCCAGGGCAGTAAAATATCCGGAAAGAAATACATTTAAACCAATAACCAGGAAAACCGGACTAAACAGCTTCAGGCCATCCCATGTCAATGTAAATACATTTCCCTCCCCAACGAATAAATGGATGATCTGTTTTCCAAATACAAGTGATACCGTGAGGATCAATACTGAACTGATGGCAATCGTAATAAAACTATATCGTGTTATTTCTCTGATCTTGTCATGATTTTCAGAGCCGTAATTATAGCTTATGATCGGAGCCGCTGCAACGGCAATTCCCATATAAAAAGCGATGAAAAAATAGTAAATATACATAATGATCGTCACAGCCGCAACTCCATCTTCACCAAAATATTGCATGATAATAAGATTAAATAAAAATGTAGTGATCCCGGTAGACATCTCCGTCAGCATTTCACTGCTTCCATTGGTGCAGGATTTCAGAAGAACACTCATGTCGGTCTTCGGTCTGCAAAACCTTATATGGCTGTATTTCAGAAAATAGATAAAGCCAATCAACATGCTTACTGTAATGGAGAGAAATGTTCCCCATGCAGCTCCAAGCGTTCCCAGTCTGAATACAGCCACAAAAATATAGTCGAAAACAATATTAAAAGCCAGACCTGTCAGAGACATGATCATTCCGATGTACGATCTCCCATCCGTCCTCACAAGATATTCAAAAAATAGCTTGAATGACATCGAAACCGATCCTAAAAATATGACAAATGCGTATGGCACCACATGCTCCATCAGGCGCTCACTGCTTCCTAAAAAAATACAGATCGGTTTCAGAAAAAGGATTCCCACAGCTGTAAAAGCAACTGAAAGTACGAACAGCACGATCGTGATAAAAGTAAATATCTCATTTGCTTCCTGTTCTCTTTTTTGTCCCATCCGCTCTCCTATGATGCACCTGATCCCGTTGCAAGCATGACAGATGTTCCGAAAATAACACAGGTGATCGGAATAACAATATTAATTCCTGCAAGCGCGTCAGAGCTGCATACCGTGATACAAAAAATCCATCTATCGTTGTATAAAATGATAAAAAGATCATGGTCAGCACTGATGGAACCAGATATTTTAAAAATTGAGGATAAGACATTTTTGCCTCAAAGTATTTCATTTCTATAAAAACCTCCTGCTTAGTTACATAATCAGTCAAAATCTCTGGTAATGTTCGTAAGCCATTTATTTCTGAAATAGTGGATGAACACCACAGGCATTTTTTCGAACTCATCCAGGGTCATTATAAAATATACCCAGACAGGCGGCAGTTTTAAAACATATGCTGCAAGGAAGGTGAGAGGAACTGCAACAAGCCACATAAATATGGAATCTACGATCATTCCGAACCTGGAATCGCCACCTCCTCTGAAGCATCCGCATATAAGACAGGTATTGATACCCTCTCCTACAAGACGCCAGGTTGTCATGATTATAAAAATACCAAGATAATAAATGGCTGTCTCTGTCAGTTTATCCCGGTAGAAGTCCAGTATCATAGGGCGGACTGCCAGAATAATGGCACATCCGATGAGACTTACGATAATTGTTATTCTCAGCATACGTTTCCCATATTCTCTGGCTGTGTCCTTGTGATCTTTACCAAGCTCCTGGCTGATAATGATGGTAGTAGCATTGGCAAAACCGCGACAGGCGATGGCACCAATGTTTACCACCATAACAGCAACGGCATTTGCGGCAACCATATCATCGCCAATGTGGCCAAGGATCGCTGCGAACGCTGAACTGGCAAAGCTCCAGACAACATCATTTATCACAGCCGGAGAAGCAATTTTCATAAAGTCCCTGAACAGAATACCGGATTTCGCACAGAAATATTTTATCCGAAATCTGACATCGGAGCTGTTTAATGAATAGATGAGACAGATCAATACCTCTGCGATCCTGGCAATAACAGTACCAAGGGCAACACCGGTAACACCAAGCTTTGGAATCCAAACAGGCCAAAGATAAAGGTGGCATTACAAAATACATTGACGCAAAGCGATACAATGTATGTAACAGAAGGCAGCATTATTTTTCCGACACTTCGAAGGGCACTCATGAAAACCTGAGAGAAGCCCATAAACATAAAGGAAAATGAGACCACCTTCAAATACTCGCTGCCGGCAGCAATCGTATCCGGACTGTTTGTAAAAATCTTCATGATCGTAGTCGGCATGGAAAAGGAGATAACGAAAAATACAAGAGAAACGATCAGTGAGATCCGCTCCGCCAGGCCGAGAATCTTTTCTACTGTCTTTTTATCACCCTTTCCCCAGTACTGCACATAAAACCGAAGTACCTGTAGCCATGCCATAATACAAACAGAAAAGAATAAATGTGTACTGGTTGGCAAGAGATGAAGCTGACATGGCAGTCTGGCTTACATATCCCAGCATTACAGTATCCGCAACATTTACCAATGTTCCGATCAGATTTTGGATCATGATCGGAAATGCTAATTTTGATGCATATTTTAAAAAATCTTTTTTATTCAGCATCGGTCAGATCCTCCGTGAATTCCGATAAGATATTTACTTATAAAGAACAGTATATCATATACCCTACAAAACCGCGAGGTTTTTCAGTACTCTTTCCAATATAATCCTCAATTGTATACTATATTTCACCCTCTGGTCATATTTCCATTGTACATAAAAAAAACAATATCACTTTAACGCAAAAAATCATTCTATTTTTTTCACTTTCTATGATATAATATTTATTGCGAAACTAATAAAACGAGGTGAACCAGGTGAAGAAAAAAACAATTGTACCTCTTATCGTTTTTTTACTGGGCATATGCCTTGTTGGTTTAATTGTATACAAAATAGACTCACATGAAACTGAACAACAACACATAAAAGCACAATTAAATGCAACAACCTACGGCGAACGTATAAAAAATGAGATTACAAATGGAATTGCGATCACAGATACGCTAAAGCAGGTCCTGATCAGTGAAAACGGAAAGATCAGTCAGTTTGACACAATTGCGGAAAATATTATGTCTGACGTTATTGAAAGCATACAGCTTGCTCCAGATGGTAATGTAACAGATATTTATCCTTCTGAGGGAACGGAAGCGAGTAAGATCGATCTGCTCCAGGATAAAGATTGCAGCAAAATTTCCTGTTACGCAAGAGACAATCACGTGATCATTACACAAGGTCCTTTCGATTTAAACGGGGCGGCTGTGGAATTGCTGTCCGCAATCCAGTCTACCTGAAAGATGAAAACAACCAGGAATATTTCTGGGGATTTACCATTGTTATCCTGCGTGTTCCTGACATTTTTTCAGATGCGATCAGTGCACTTTCGGATTTCGGATATGAATACAGACTCTCAAAAACCGACGCTCCCTGGAGCGATACTTATAAAGTTGTTTATCAGTCAGACGACCAATTAACTCATACTGTTTCTTATGGTTTTACGATAGGGGAAGAGAACTGGAAATTAGAAGTAGCTCCTGAAAGCGGATGGAGAGACCTTAGATTACTGATAATCGTCGGCGGAATGTTTACTACTGTCGTTTTACTTTTCTCAGGTCTTACCCGGGTATGGTTAGTATCGAAAGAAAATAAAAACAAATTTCAAATACTGGCACACACAGATTCTCTCACCGATATTTACAACCGCTATGGATTTGATGAATTAGCCGAAAGGATGATCACTAAAAATCCAAAAACGCATTTTGTGGCCGCACTCCTTGATATTGATGACTTTAAGTTTATTAATGATATTTACGGACATGTCTATGGAGACAGGGCACTAAAGAGTCTTACAGATAGCATGAAGGCTTTTTTCCCAAAAAACACATTACTGGGAAGAAACGGTGGCGATGAGTTCTGCATTCTTCTGCCGGATCATACCTATAAAGAAGCGGGAGAACTGCTGCTGCAATTTACCAAGCTTCCAAAGACATTTTCATGCAAGGGAAAAGAATATCCGTTTTTTATTTCTCTCGGATATGCAGAATATCCAACCTTTGCATCCAGCCGTTCACAGCTTATGCGCTGTGCAGATGCAGCACTTTATGAAATAAAGCTTCACGGAAAAAACGGATGTATGGCTTACAGGGAGGGGCTCCGGTCAGGAGTCCGCAAACAGCTCGGATTTGCATTCAAGGATATCTCTGAACACCTTCCGGGTGCATTTATCATATACAGAGCGGACAAAGATGATGATGAACTCCTGTATGCAAACCATGAGTTCCTTCAAATGACCGGATATAAAAATATAGATGAACTCTTCAGCCTTACAAGGAAAAGCTTCCACAACCTGATCAGGGAAGATGAACAACAGCAGATAGAAACAAGCATCTGGAAACAGATCGATGCCGGCAATAACAATGACTATATCCACTTTCATCTTCGAAAAGCAGACGGCACTTACCTTTCTGTTCTTGATCACGGAAGGATTGTAGACAGCCAGCAATACGGAAGAGTATTTTATGTATTGTTTATGGACTGGGAAGCTATGCATGTTCATTACAGTGATAAATTTTCCGGCTAAGGTACAGACATCTCAGTCTGTATCTTAGCGGCTGTTTTTTCCTGAACAATTCAACATCTTATAATATGTATTCCATCTGCCTTTCTTTTGTCCGCATTCCCATTTTTTCATAAAATTTTTCTGCTGAAGTATTTCCTGCCCACACATTCAATGTCACTTCATAGCATCCCAGCTGCTTTGCTTCTTTTTTTACATATTCAAACAGGCTTTCCCCAATATGCTGTCCTCGTGTCTCCTGATCGACACACAGGTCATCTATAAAAAGAGATTTAAACGGTACCATATTGCTTGAAAAAGGCTGCTCCTTTAATTGACAAAATGCATACCCCACACAAACATCAGCCTCATCCGCTGCAACATATACTGGCTTTTCTTCATTTTTCAAAAGCTCTGTCAATTCGTCTGTCGTATATTTTGTTGTGCCCGGAATAAAAATATCAGCCTTATATCTGCATGGATCTGCAGCACCTGTCCTAACAATTCCAGGATCCTCGGAATATCTTTTTCTTCTGCTTTTCTGATGAACATTTTTTTCCTCCTGTTTTTCAATAACTGATTTCATAGATTCTTTATACATACACCATAATACCATCGTGTGAACGCTTATAACAATAAAATCTCTTTAAGCAGTCTCACTTCCTTTTGCATTATAATGAAAAAGTTTATCGTTTTCCGTGATGTATATCACATTTTTATTCCTGAATCCGTATCATTACAGACAGTCAGCTCAAAATGGTTTCTGTTTGTTTTTATAAGCCCTTCTTTTTGCAGCTTTGATATCTCCGAAGACATTGCCGCACGGTCAATGCAAAGATAATCTGCCAGCTGCTGCCGGTCAAAAGGAATATCAAAGGATAACGATGCCTGTCTGATAGATACCGACGACAGATAGGACAACAGCTTATCCCTTGTCGTTCGCTTGCCCACATGTGTGATCTTATCGTTGAGGATCAGGATCTTATTTGCCAGGACACCGACCAGGTTACGGATCAGCTTCTGATGATGCTCACATACTATTGGGCAGGAAACCAGAAGCCTTTGAACATTTAATAAAATAATCTCACAATCTTCGTCTGCTACCACACTGACATTCAGAACAGCTCCCGGACTTGCTGCATATGGTTCACCAAAAAATCTCCTGCATGACATTTTGACAGAATATTCCGATGTCCCCACAGGTCTTCCTGAATAACAAGAACACAGCCTGCCACCACAAGTCCCATTACTTCGGTAGAGTCTCCGGCTCTGAAAATATAAGAATCCCGTTTTCTGGAGATCGTTGCTGCATTTACACAATGCAGTATGGATAATATCTCATTATCAGTAAGACCTTTAAAGAAAGGGCTCGTTCTTAGAATGGGTAAATATTTTTTCAAAATTAATCCTCCTGTTGGAAATCAAACATACACGTTGTAATTATTATACTATACTCCTAACAGAAACCAAGGATAAATACTACTAGTCGAGGATAAAATAATAAGAAAGATCCTTCGAAAAAATCACAGAATAAAAGGAGAATACAATAATGGATAAAAAATGTTTTGTTTTCAGTGTGAACAGACTGTCGGGTGTACCGGCTGCACCGGAAATGCCGGTGTCTGTGGAAAAAAAGCAGATACAGCGAAATTACAGGATGAACTGACAGGTGCGTTGATCAGTCTGGCTAAAGCTGCCGACAGCACGGAAACTATTTCAAAAAGAACCGGACAGATCATAATCGAAGGACTGTTTACTACAGTTACAAATGTAAGTTTTGACAATGCAGCAATCGAAAACATGATACAAAAAGTCAGAGCTGAAAAAGAAAGACTGGCTCCTGACTGCAGAACAAAGGAATATGATCTTCAGCAGCTGTGGAATGCCAATGAAGATATCCGCTCCTTGAAATCTCTTATTCTCTTTGGTATCCGCGGAATGGCTGCCTATGCCTATCATGCAAATGTTCTGAATTATGAAGATGCCGAAGTGAATCAGTTCTTCTGCGAGGCATTATCTAAGATCGGTTATGAAGAAAGCACAGAAGCACTGCTTTCCACAGTACTCAAAACAGGAGAGATCAATCTGAAGTGCATGGCACTTCTTGATAAGGCAAATACAGACACCTATGGAACACCAGAGCCAACTGATGTTACACTTACGGTAGAAAAAGGGCCTTTTATTGTCGTAACCGGACATGATCTGAAAGATCTGCAGCTTTTACTTGAACAGACTGAGGGAAAAGGAATCAATATCTATACACATGGTGAAATGCTCCCTGCCCATGCCTATCCATGCTTAAAGAAATACGCTCACCTGAAAGGCAATTTCGGAACTGCATGGCAGAATCAGCAGAAAGAATTTGACCATCTTCCGGCCCCGATCCTCTACACTACCAACTGTCTGATGCCTCCAAAAAGCAGCTACGCTGACAGAGTATTTACAACAGAAGTGGTTGCCTTCCCGGGAGCTGTCCATATTGACGAGAAGAAAGACTTCACACCACTTATTGAAAAAGCACTGGAGCTGGGCGGTTACAAAGAAGATCGTATGTTCTCCGGTATCAACGGCGGAAAAAAAGTGACAACCGGTTTTGGTCATGCAGCCATCCTGTCCCATGCAGGTACTGTAGTAGAGGCTGTAAATCAGGTGCGATCCGCCATTTCTTCCTGGTTGCCGGCTGTGATGGTGCCAAGCCAGGTCGAAACTATTATACGGAATTTGTAAAGCAGACACCTTCTGACAGTATCGTTCTCACCCTGGCATGTGGAAAATTCCGTTTCAATGATCTCGATCTGGGAGAGATTGGTGGTCTTCCACGACTGATGGATATGGGTCAGTGTAATGATGCTTATGGTGCGATCCAGGTTGCTGTGGCACTTGCAGATGCATTTGGATGTTCTGTAAATGAGCTTCCACTTTCCTTCGTACTCTCCTGGTATGAACAGAAAGCAGTCTGTATCCTGTTAACCCTCCTGCATCTGGGTATCAAAAATATCCGTCTTGGTCCTTCTCTTCCGGCGTTCCTTTCTCCTAATATTCTGAACTTTCTGGTTGAAAATTATAGTATTACACCTATCACCACACCGGAAGAAGATATCAAAGCACTGATGAACCAGTAAAAGTAAATTTTTCAAAGCCTTTACAAAATCAACAAAGCCGATACAGGATTCCAAAAGTCCTGCATCGGCTTTATTTACAGGTCTAAAGACTCGGATCAGCCGACAACACTTTTAAACATGTGCAGCGATATTCTGATGGAGTTAAATGATAACGTTTTTTAAACAATCTGCAAAAATAATCAACGTTATGAAATCCGCTTTCATAAGCGATCGTTTTTACTTTTTTATTCGTATTTTTCAATAACCAGGAAGCTGCCTGAAGTCGATATCCTATCAGATAATTAACCGGTGTAGTATGTAAAAAACGGTGGAACAAATTAAGTGCAGTACTTTTGCTGATTCCTATATGCGAAGCAATTTCATCCAGAGACAAATTGCGATTATAGTTTTCATGTATATATTGCATGATCAACTGCACTCTTTTCTGTGCAACTTCATCCACTGTCTGTACATCTCCTTTATTAGATAACTTTACATTTTCATAAAAAGTCAGCCATAAATCCTGCAGCAATGCCAAAGTAGCAAGTTCTCTTATTTTCTCATTCCTCTGTATTTCCATTATTTTTATCATAGTTTGTATGATCTTTGTTTGCCATAGTTCATCAGGCTGAAAACGCTGGAAATATATATTCGATGAAATGATTGGCAAAATATATTTCTTATAGATCAGGCTGTTCTCCGGCGCAATAAATTCCGGCATACATACAAAGTTAGGAATGATACCACCTGATGATGCGTAAAAGCGGTGCAATATTTTAGAATTAATAAAAATTGCTTCTCCTTCTGACAATATAATCTGTTTTTCTCCTATTCCGCATGTAACTTGTCCGGACTCGACATATAAAAACTCAAATTCTCTGTGCCAGTGCCACTCAATACAATGAAAATCAAACAATTCCAGATTATCATAATAATACTGGAATGGATAATCACTGCTTCCATGCTGTTTAATTTCCATGAACTCCTCATCTGTAAGTATTTTATTATAATCCATCCCATATCACGTTCTTTCTTTTTTACGATATTATACAGTATTTCTACAATTTAATTCAATGTATATATCTGATATTTGCTATATAATCAAGTAAAAAAAGAAAAGAGGTATTCTTATGATTTTTAAATGGATGAATGAAAGTGAGATCAACATTGAGGGCGACAAAATTGAAATAACCGCACCACCCAGAAACAGACTTTTTTGTGAAAGTATTGATGAATGTGAAGATTGAACATAAAACTGTTAAAACAATTCGGAGAGGAAAATAAAAAATGAATGCTGTAAAAAAAACTAACTCCATAACGACAAAATAGCCTGTTATATGGG
>ENA-OQAS01000164-OQAS01000164.1-human-gut-metagenome-genome-assembly--contig:-NODE-164-length-35192-cov-2.642435_pt1 | contig 35192 bp, 45 predicted proteins | sample MGYA00242733_ERZ504523 | MGnify/ENA primary metagenome ERZ504523 (study PRJEB26092, sample SAMD00036239) | human gut metagenome | host: Homo sapiens | study: EMG produced TPA metagenomics assembly of...
AATCTATCAATATCAATATTGACGGTTCTTGTTTTTCCGTACACCATATATATATTACATACGGTGCACCGGCTTGTACTACTTGTTTGTTTATCTTAAATCTTTCAAAGAACTCTCATTTATGTTTTGCCATCGTTTCCGAAAGCGGATGCAAAGGTAAGAGATTTTATCGTAACCACCAAATGTTTTCGAAAGTTTTTTTTGAAAAAGTTTTTTTTCGAAACTTCCATAAAAGGCGGGACGTCCATCCTCCCCAGGTCTTATCCGTTCTCGCTCCCTTAGCCCCGCTAAGGTAAGATACTGGGTGCAGACACTGTCAAGGAAAACTCTCCTACGTTTGTTTCACCAAGTCAGTCACACACTGTCTGAAGTGCCGCATCTCTCTCGATTGCGGATGCAAAGGTAGACCTTTTAACGATTACCAGCAAACATACGAAGGAAAAATTATCCGGATTTCCTGAAACTTTTTGTAATACTCTGAATAACAGATGTGTTACAAAGCATGTTTTTATAACGGAGGACACCGGAGGAAAAAGACAGACACATTATAATATTCGCACGCGCGTATAAGGACGGAAAAAGGAAGGGACCCATACGAAGATAGCAGACGGAAAACAAGAAAAGAGAAAAAACGGAAGGCAAACTTGCAAACTTGCAAAACTTGCAGCATCTCCACACCCACACACGTGCGCGTACATTATAATATGAAAAAATAATAAAGCATAAAAAAGAGAGCGGAAGACAGACGGACGATACCGGAGAGAACTACAACGGAGGAAAGGATAACAGAAATGCAAAAGGCGGAAAGGGAGATACGTGACAAGACTTCCGGTGGAAAAGAGCAGGAAAGCCTGACAAGGAGAAAATAAGAAAGCGGAAGACAAGGACTAGAACAAAACAAACACTGACCGTAAAGGACCGACTTCCTGAATCTGCGGCAACCACACACTTTAACCTTAATACAATTCACATAATTCTGCGGAAGACACGTATCCTGCATGCGAAAAACCTCCTAGCTACTTTAAACAAGGTACGTTACTAACATACAGGCCTCTATGTTAGTAACGTACAAGGTCACACATTACTAACCTTACGGAACACACGTTACTAACCTTCGGAACACACAAACTATACAAAAGCACATAGCATCCCGTCCAATACCCAGATACTCCGTCAGAAAAGCTGCCGGCTGCTGTTCACCTACCGCTCATCGGTTACCATAACCTCCAGAAAGATTTTCTTCATCCCCCCATTACAAAAAAACAGGATAGAACCAGACCATTCACTACCTAGAACTAGGAAAAAAGATGGAAGCCAACACACCACTCCACCTCTTCCTCCACTCTACCCTTCACACTCTCATCGGATTGTATGTCATTACTTTACCAGGATATAATAATCCATTCGCTATATGATGTACGCATACGCGTAATCGCGCGCGCTCGTGTGTGTGTGTGGAAAGACTGCAAGTTGTGCAAGTTTGCAAGTTTCCCCCTTGCATCATCTCATAAAAGGAGCTGAAAAAACAAAAGAAACAACAAGAGAATAATCACCAAGAATTAAAATATCAACAACTTCAGGCTCCTCGCTCCAGCTCCAAACAGACCTTATAAAAAATGGAGAATCAGCAAAACGAATTACATAAAAAACAATCACACATAAAATTATTGTCTTTCACACTTTGCTTTCTTTATATTGTAGCGATAGGCTCGACAAGCCAAAACAAAGTATATCGCACATTGTATCCATAGGATAATATATTGCTGACTGATTTCAGACATACTAGCTCCCATAGAATTTATCTTAACAAAGGCCAAAGTTCCGGGAGCCGCAGGAACCATATAATGAATCCATTGCCAATACCAAGGCATTAACTCCAGCGGATAAGAAACTCCGGACAGGAAAATCAATCCTACAGAGAAGAAAGCTACCAACAACAATGGAGCATCACTATCACTGAAAAATAACGAACAGGCAATCCAAAGAAACTGGTAGCAAGAATATAAGGTATCATAAGTGCCACAATTTTCCACGGATATGCTAAATGAGGCAATTGGAAAACTAAAGGAAGAAGCCCCAACAAAAAGACAGAGAATAAAGCATAAAAGACTAAATAAGTAAATGATTTTCCTATCACTACGGATGCCATACGTAAAAAAGAAAGATCCCTTCCTTCAGGGCCTGCAAACATCAGTATATCTCCAGTTTCACGCTCTTTCCCACTCAACATGCTGATAACAAATATCAACGTCTGAAAAATAACAACCATCAAAACGGCAGGTATCAAATAAGTACCATAACCATCGGTATAATTATACAGGGCAGTACCTACCACATCGACAGACCTTGTTTGAACCACAGATTGTATATCATCCTGAGGTAGAAAAACCACTTGCTCGGGTCGGACATCATCATTCACAGCAAGCATGGCTCCAGCAGACGCTTCCTGCATGGAAGCAAAATAAAGGAAAGCCGTAGTGGTGCTGTACATAATATATATCGCTTCTTCACCACGCCCCACACGAGCGTCAAAATCCGCGGGAATGTAAACAATACCCACCACTTCATCATATTTCATCAATTCCTTAGCAGCAGGCAAATCAGCATTGTTTGTCAATACCCGTGCCTGCGGAGTGGCATCCAGCAAACGGATGTAACTGCGGCTTAACGGAGTGCGACTCATATCCACTACTGCCACCGGAGCATCGCGTACCACATTGGAGCATACATATAGTTATAAAGTAATCCATACACAAAGATGCCACCGCTGAGTACCAATAAAATGGAATAGCGGGTACACATCACACGAAACTCGTGCCAAGATACAGCTAATATATTATTCAATATCGTCATATTTCCGACTGATTAAAGAGCGTTTCAAATGAGGTAACAACAATAAAGGAGGAATAAGGAACAACAGCAGACAGGCTACATTGCCCCACATATACGCATAACCATAGTTGCCATAAAGCAGATTCTGTCCAATCTCGACAAAGTGACGGACGGGGAAAAGATAAGAGGCATAGTACACCGGTGCAAACATGTGAAGCACCGGAAAGGTAACCCCGCCAAGGTAGCACCTAACGATCCTACCATGGAAACGATACTGATAATAATACTCAACGCAGGAAAAAGAGAGAACAGAAAAACCGCCAGCGCCTGCGTAGCAATGACCAATAGTGCCGAAGTAAGATTCAACGCCCAAAAACCACAATCCATCGGTATATGCATGGCACCAAAAAAGACATAGTTTGCCAGAATACTCATAACGATGAAGATAAAACTGTATGGAAGTAACTTGCAGTGACCGCCACCCAGATATTCCCATCTGCCACTGCCAGCCAATTGGCTGAAGTATGGAATTTCCCTTCACTGCCAATGGAGTATGTAGTGACCAACAACAAGATAACTTGCAGAAAAACAAAGAAGAATGGCTGTGTAAGATAAACCGAATAATCCATATCAGGATTAAATAACGGATGATTCTGTGTGGTGACCGGTAACAGAAAAGATTCTATCTCTTCCTGATTTATACCCAATGCCACAGCATGAGTGACAATGGGAACTACCGAGATGCTTTTCAACAAACTTTGAAATGCTCCGTGAATCTCACTTCCCACACTCATCAATGCATAATGGTAATAATAAGTCAGAGCTGTTTCCTTACCATCCATCACCTTTGCTTCAAAACCAGACGGAATACTGAGGTATCCATAAATACTTTTCCGCTGCACATCTGCCTGGCCTCCGCTTCATCGGCATAATGCCGAGTGATGCGGAAAGTGGGAACAGCCTCGGTCATACGAATTATCTCACGAGAAGTGGCTGTATTATCACCATCCACAACACCCACAGGCAGATTCTCCATCTGTCCGTTACCAAAAATTGTAGCCATAAAGAAGATAGAAAACAAAGGCAAGACGATACACGATGCAAAATAAATGCGCCGGGAAACCATACGGTCCAGTTCACGTTTCAATACCGCTATAAAAGGAGATTCTTTCATTCAAGTAGTTCATTTATATTTACCATTCACTGCAATCAGAATAACATAGCTATCCTTCTATCATTCAATTCATCCAGATTTACCAAGACGGACATACCCGGTCTTAATCCCTCCATCGGCTCTACAGGCAGCGCATGAATTTCAAAAGTTTTCATATCGTATGTCCCGTCTGCTTGGTAGAACGCCAAGTGGCAAAACTCCCCAACGGGCTGATGTAATTGATTTTAAATGCCTTGTTTTTACATCAAGAGCCGGAATATCTCCCATAAAATTCTCGTTCATACGGAAATAAGGCATATAGTCCTCACGGACATTAAGCACTACATGACAATCATCCAATACTACCAGACTCATAATGGGAGTCCCCGCTCCTACCAGTTCTCCACGCTTGGTAGATGGTTGATATCTGTCCGTCTTCGGGAGCTGTGAGGCGGGCATCCATCAACAAGGCCTGAACCTCATTCACAGTGCCCCGAGCCGCATCCACCAAGGAGCGGGCACTCTCTTTATCCTCTTTCTGCGCTCCGTCCTTCACTAACAGGAATTGTTGATGCGCCGCCCGTTCGGCGGCAACAGCAGCTTTATACATGGCTTCCACTTCATCTTTCCGCTGGCTGGTGACCACGCTATCTTTGTAAAGCGCCTGAATACGGTCATACGTCACCGTGGCCAGTTGCAAGTCACTCTTTGACTTGTTCCACAATTCTTCTACCGAACGGACTATCTGCCGACGTGTACCGTCATCTATTTTCTTATTCTGAAATTTCGCAATATCTTCCAAGGCATTTACCTGCTGGAACTTCGCCCAAGCCTCAGGACTGTTAATCACAACCAAGGTGTCACCCATCTTTACATACTGTCCCTCCCGGACCAAAAAGGTATCAATTCTACCGGGAAGTTTTCCGGAAATCCGTATTTCAGTAGCTTCTATCTGCCCCTGCAATACAACCGGTTTATTGCTCATAGCTATAATCCCAATGGCAGACACCATAACAATGGCCACAAGAACAACGATAAAAGCGACTCCTAACTGTTTCTTCTCTTTTTCCATATTGTTTTCTTTTTTTATTATTTCCCGAATATAAAGTTCTCGGTTTGTCCGGTACGGCTATACTGCCAAAAACTTCGGGCATTCCGCAAGTAGAGAGCAGAGATGCCAGTGCCACATCATATTTATAATAAGCCAGCAAAAAAGCAATCTGCACCTTGGATAACATCGTTTCCGCATCAATCACATCAGTAGAGGTAGCCATTCCTTCCTGAAAGGATTTTTTACGGATACGTACCAATTCACGACTCATCTCAATCGTGGTGTTGAGTGCGGCGACATCATCCTTTGCATTCTGAATTTCGCTATATAACTTGTCTACCAAAACACCCAATTCATTCTGAGCCTTTTCCCTTCCCAGTTGCAAAGTTTGTTTAGTAAGACGTGTCTGACGGATATTGGCTTCACGGTTCAGTCCGTCGAATATATTCCAAGTAAAACCCACTCCTACCAAAGTACGGGGCATCAGGTTTTTCGGAAGATTCTCTGCATAAAGTGTCTGCTTTCCAAACAATGCAATGGTAGGAATATATGCACTTTTACTGATTTTCAATTGATTATCAGCCATCGCCTCCTGTATTCGCAATTTACTTACTATATAGCTGCCGGTACTTACCAGATTCTTGAAATAAAGTTCATCGGGCAGATCATGGTTCATAAACAAAGGAGAACTGGGATTGATGGATATGGCGTCTTCCACATTCAACAAGACTTTCAAGGCATTTTGCGCCACATTCAAATCTTTCCGGGCAGATTCCAACTCACGTCTGGCCTCGTCCATAGTGACCTGAGCAAAGAGGCGTTCGGCCTTATTTATCATACCGTTCTCCTCCAGCTTCATGGCATTACGGTAATGTTTCTGCAAGCCTAAAAAGGTTTGCTCGCGTACATCCACCACTCTTTGCGCCAGACGCAAAGCATAATAAGTTTCCACCAACTCCGATTGCAAAGTAGCTCCCGCCTCTTCCCTACCTGCTTTGGCCAATCTACCATACGGTTGCCGATACGGCTTGCAAAAATTCGTTTTCCGCCTGTAAAAAGCGGCCACATCACATTAGCATCTATGGTCGTCAGGTTACGTTCTAATAAAGGAAAAGTAAGGGTATGCGCACCTATATTATCAAGAATAGAAGAAATAAATTTATCATCGGGCACAATGGAATGTACAAAGTCTTTTGCCGGATCGGTAAATTGCCTTAAAGGTTCCTTGACCTCAATATGGTTGGACAAATGGACGTATGCACCCGATGCATTCAAAGACGGATACCAAAAAGCATTCATCTTTTGTCGCTCACTGCGTGCTATATCTACAGCCTTATCCGCCATTTGCAACGTGCGGCTGCCCTTGTTCATCAGGCTGGCAGATTGTTCCAATGTTAAAGATAATTCCCCGTTTTGAGCTGATAATGAAACCGGGAGCAAAAGAACACATAAAAATATTTTATAATGCATACACTGTTTAGTTTCTGTTATGTTGTAATAAACAGAAACCAAACAGATGTTTGAACAGGATTATTTATTAATAATCGAAGTGAATTTAAACCAAAGGTATCAAATTGCCCGTTGATAGTGCTTACAAAGCCCCACATCAAATATATGTGTGCCGATGCCATAACCCAACTCGATATATGGATTAAGATGTGGCATGAACAGGATACCACCATACAAACGCTCCTGCTGGACTAATCCCAGCCAACGGTTTAAGGGTTTCAAGAAAATAAAAGGAGACTCATAGGTGAAATTCCCCCGCCAGTACTGACGTGAGGAGTTATACCAACGTCCGTCCAGCAATTGGAAAGTGCCACCAATATCATCATTCCATCCTTCGGGAAGATTACGACGGGCAAAGTTAGCAAAATCCACGAAATACATATCTTCCTGCTTGGTAAACATCCCCCCCCCAATGCGATAACCGATACTTCGGATTCCGCTCAGTTTCAAGTTTTGCTGTATATCAAACTCCCAACGTTCATGAGCACCCGTACTCTTGAATACACCTTTAATGCCCCGTTCATAATCCAGCATAAAAGTAGGCATACTGGAACCTACATTCATCTTCCGGCGACCGTTCATGTAATAATACATACCGGGAGTCCATTCAATACGTATACGAGGTGCAAAACTATTGTATTCTGATCTGATACCTCGCAATGCAGCCCAATCCTTATCGGGCAACGGCTTTTCAAGAATGACTTTCGAATTATTTATCAGATACCTCCAATGTACGGAAACACCTGCTTTAATAAACAAGCCGTTCACTATTTCTATATTATGGAACAGATTGAGATACACATCCTTGAAATAGTCCAATTCCAATTGGTCAAAATTAAAGGTACTATCGGGCAATTGCTTTAGCTGATCCAATACGACACTACTATATATGCGGTTACCGTTACCTACACTAACCTCAAAACTAGCCTGCTTTTCCGGCCAATATTGCCAATCGGCATCCGCTTTCACATAAAGTTCCTTATGTGTAAAATTATAACCTATCTGCGGACTGATTCTAAGTATACGTCCATCATGAAAAAGCCGACTGTATTTAAACTTCTGCTTATACGAAAAGCCCCTGCTGTGGCTATAATCCAACAGCACCGGATTAATAAGTGGAGAACAATGCACACTCCCCATACTGGACAAATTCACATTGTAACTACTGATAAGCATGTCACCCAACTCCCCCCAAAACTCCAAATGTTCATTCTTCTTTTTTTTTCGGTACGCGTAAAAGCGTATCCTGACGTAAAGCATAACTTCTATACAAAGAATCCTCCAAAGCGGACAGCGGAATGGGACGCAGCTCATTGAACTTTTCCTTATCTGTTATCAGCTGTTCCGAATCACAAGTCAGCTTATAGGATTCCGTCAGGTCATGGCGATGCTTCTTTTGAGATTTACGCCGGGCGGCTCCTTCATAAAATTTAATTTCATTGTATTTCAACCAGGCTCCCATATCCATTTCCAGATGGTTACCTATAAACTTAAAAACAAGATTCAAATCAAACTGCACCGGCAGAAACTCCACATCGCCCTCCTCTCCCATCTTGACACGGACCTTGAAGCGGATCACATCATAAACGCCTTCAATATAAAGTTCACGAATAGTCCATATCTGATCACTAACCCACATATATCCACTGACCAACTGTGTACCACGGAATTGGGAATAATAAGTATTTTATACCGCTGGCAATCGGGAGGACCGGCTATAGAATCCAATAAATAATGATAATATCTGCTAGATTTCTTATCCAAAGGAGAAAGAAGTTTATCGGACATCAATGAAGAAGAATAGATATTCATGTTCAAATAATCCATCACATCCGTTATCTGTCCCCTGTTACGTGGAAATGTAGTGGATACCGCTTTTATCTTACGGTCGTATATATCAGGGGCCGTATAATGCAGCTCACTAAGAGATTCCATAAGGTAATCATTGATGTGTTTTTCGAAACGAAACATGGACGGTACATAGCGGATAAGGTGATTGCGCTTATGTACCTTTACTTTTCCTTTTATATATAAATCAGCCTTATACTCATCAATGATACGGGAATAGAACGGCGAAAACTGGAAAATACACTGAAGAATGGAATCGGACACCATCGGCTTGTCGGGCATATCAACCTTTTCCCTCTTAGCCTGAACAGCTAAAGGTAACAAAAGACAAAATATAATCAACCTGACAATCCGTATATAGTGCATCAATGTACTTTCTTTTCATTGTTTGAAGAGCAAATATAAACAAAAACCAACAGGCTGACGCATGATAATACTTAATTAACATCCTTAACAGAAATGAAAAATGATTAGCGATATAGCGAATTATTAATCAAAAAGCAGTATTTTTGCAGCCAACAACCAGTAAAAGAAAGACAACATGTCCAAAATGAGATTTTTTGCTCTACAGGAGTTAGCCAACAGACGCCCCGTTAAAGTTGACTACCCCTCTGAAAAGTTAGCTGATTATTACGGCAACCACGTATTCGACCGTAAAAAAATGCAGGAATATCTGCCTAGTGAGGCTTATAAAGCAGTAATAAACGCAATCGAGAAAGGTACCCCTATCAATCGTGAAATGGCCGACATGATAGCCAATGGCATGAAGAATTGGGCAAAGACCTTTAATGTTACCCACTACACTCATTGGTTCCAGCCTCTGACTGACGGAACTGCCGAAAAGCACGACGGCTTTATTGAATTCGGTGATGACGGTAATGTTATAGAACGCTTCTCGGGCAAGCTGCTTATCCAACAGGAACCGGATGCGTCCAGTTTTCCCAACGGCGGTATCCGGAACACATTTGAAGCACGTGGCTATACGGCATGGGATGTTTCTTCTCCGGCTTTCATTGTAGACAGCACACTTTGTATTCCTACTATCTTCATCTCTTATACAGGCGAAGCACTCGACTATAAAACTCCTTTGTTGAAGGCATTAGGTGCTGTAGACAAAGCGGCAACTGAGGTTTGCAGAATGTTCGATCCAAACGTAAAACGCGTATTCGCCAATCTGGGTTGGGAACAAGAATACTTTTTAGTGGATACCGCACTATATAATGCACGTCCGGATCTTTGCCTGACCGGACGCACCTTGATGGGACACTCGTCTGCCAAGGACCAGCAGCTAGACGACCACTACTTCGGTTCCATCCCTCCACGTGTAACCAGTTTTATGAAAGAATTGGAACTGGAATGTCACAAACTAGGGATTCCGGTAAAAACACGGCATAACGAAGTGGCTCCCAACCAATTTGAGCTAGCTCCTATTTTTGAAGATGTAAATCTGGCCAACGACCATAACCAGCTGGTAATGGACTGATGAAACGTATCGCTTCCAAACACAATTTTACTGTACTGCTCCACGAAAAACCATTCAAAGGAGTAAACGGATCGGGCAAACACAACAACTGGTCACTTTGTACAGACACAGGTATCAATTTGTTCTCTCCTGCCAAGACTGCGGAAGGAAATATGCTTTTCCTGACTTTCATAGTCAACGTATTGATGATGGTCTATAAAAACCAAGATTTACTACGTGCCTCTATTGTCAGTGCCGGAAACAGCCATCGCCTGGGAGCAAATGAAGCCCCCCCCGCTATTCTGTCTATTTTCCTAGGACGTCATCTTTCCCATATGTTGGACGAAGTAGTGGCACGTCTGAATGACGCCGAACTGACCCTGATGAAAAGAAAGCATTGCAATTGGGTATCGGGCGCATACCTGCCATATTGCAAGACAATACAGACCGTAACCGTACCTCTCCTTTTGCCTTCACCGGAAACCGTTTTGAATTCCGTGCTGCAGGCTCATCTGCCAACTGTGCGCATCAATGATTGTGATCAATGCCGCTATGGCACACCAGTTGAATGAGTTCAAGACCCAGATAGATAAATTAGTAAACGGAGGGATGGAACAGGAAGAAGCTCTGTATAAGGTATTAAAAGAAACCATCATCGCTTCACAAAACATCCGTTTTGAAGGTGACGGCTACTCGGAAGAATGGAAAGCAGAAGCCGCGCGACGCGGATTGACCAATATCTGCCATGTACCCGAAGCATCCTGAAGTTCAACGATGAGCAATCTCGTGCAGTACTGATAGGCGAAAAATATTCAATGAAAATGAATTGTTCTGTCGTATAGAAGTGGAACTGGAAAAGTTTACTAAAAAGGTCCAGATTGAAAGTCGTGTACTAGGCGATCTAGCTATCAATCATATTGTTCCCACAGCTGTAATTTATCAGAACAGACTATTAGAAAATCTTCGTGGTCTGAAAGAGATATTCTCCACCGAAGAATACGAAGAGCTGACCGAAGACCGGAAGAATTTGGTACGTGAAATTCAAAACCGCATACTTGCTATTAAAAAAGCCGTGCACAACATGACAGAAGCCCGAAAAGTAGCAAATCATTGGGAAGCCAAGTAGAGAAAGCCTTCAGTTACGAGGAACAAGTGCGTCCATATCTGGAAGAAATCCGCGACCATATTGACCATTGGAACTAGAAATAGACGATGAGATTTGGCCATTACCTAAATATCGTGAATTACTGTTCACCAAATAAAATTCACAAAAAAGAAAGGATAGGAGATAAGAACCTATCCTTTTGTTATTTTTTGAAGATAAATTTAATAATATATCTTTCTTTTTTCTTCTGATTACTTCGTCCTTTTATTTTTTCTTCTTATATTTGTGCTCTATAACACGGTTTTATAGCACGTTTATGGTTAGAAAAGAATTATCAGAAACTGAGATTGCTGAAAGTATACCAGACTTATGGCAACCTTTAACACAGGAACAAAGAGAGTTCTTGGCTCAGAACTTTACGATACAGAAGTATAAAAAGAATGAGACGATATACTGCGAAGGAGAAACTCCGATGCACCTTATGTGTCTTCTTAGTGGAAAAGTAAAAATCTACAAAGAAGGTGTGGGAGGACGTAGCCAGATTATCCGCGTATTAAAGACGAAAGAATATTTCGCATACCGAGCTTTTTTTGCCGAAGGGAACTTCGTGACAGCTGCTTCCGCTTTCGAGCCTTGCACTATCTGCCTTATTCCCATGCCGGCCATTATGAAACTGATAAAAGACAACTCAGAATTAGCTTTGTTCTTTATCCGCCAACTTTCTATCGATTTGGGAATTTCTGATGAAAGAACCGTAAATCTTACGCAAAAACATATTCGTGGACGATTGGCGGAATCTCTGTTATTTTTGAAAGATACTTATGGAGTAGAAGAAGATGAATCTACACTAAGCATTTACCTTTCACGAGAAGATTTGGCAAACTTATCAAATATGACTACTTCGAACGCAATCCGTACGCTTTCTAACTTGCAACTGAAAAACTGATTACCATCGACGGTAGAAAAATTAAAATCATTGATGAAGAGAAACTAAAAAAAATCAGCAAAATAGGATAAAATCTAATATCAATTCATACTTCACACACACAGGCGTCCGTTTTTCCATAACAGACGCCTGTTTTTTTCTCTACTTACAAAACCTTTTTCAGCACCAGCTGTTATTAAAGAAACTAAAACCAAGAAACTATGAGTAAAGGTAAATTATGGGGAATCATCCTCCTTATTTTATTTGTGCTGGGATTCGGTATCTGGCTTTATACCAGTTCATGCGTAAAAAAGATGTAGACCAGGAAGGCATAGGTGTGTTAGACGACATGACTATACCCGCTGTGGACTAAATAATAATAAACACTAACTTAAACTTTACATTATGGCTAAAGAATCTGTGAATATCCTGAAGGATAAAATTGACATTGTGGACTTATTGGCTCAGCTGAATGCAGCTCTGTCCGAAGAATGGTTGGCTTTCTACCAATACTGGGTAGGTTCATTCGTAGTAGAAGGCGCTATGCGCGGTGATGTACAACGCGAGTTTCAAGAACATGCAGCCGAGGAATATAACCATGCAAAATTATTGGCCGACCGTATCATTGAATTGGAAGGCGTACCCGTACTTGACCCTAAACAATGGTTTGATTTAGCTCGCTGCAAATATGATGCGCCCGTAGATTTCGGTTCGGAATCTTGTTGAAACAAAATGTAGAATCCGAACGTTGTGCCATCTACCGCTATCAGCAAATTGCTGAATTCACAAACGGAATTGACTTCACCACTTGTGATATTGCCAAACATATTATGGCAGAAGAAGAAGACCATGAACAAGATTTGCAAGATTACTTAAATGATATAGCCCGCATGAAGCTTATATTCTAAAAAAATAATCCACATCTGCTTCTATTCTTTTTTCTGTTTTGACGGAGAAAGAAAGGTAAGGCCGGTTTCTACTGCAAAAACCGACCTTATTTTATACTATTCATGCAAGTTGCCCCATAGTCCAAATAAATTAACCCATCTTACCTGTGAATCCCCAACGAATAACATTTATAACACTTGGCTGATTCTTACCAGTTTGGTCAATAGCCCTTCCAGCAAATCCAGTTTCAACATATTCGCTCCGTCACTCTTAGCGACAGAAGGGTCTTCGTGGGTTTCCATAAACAAACCGTCCACTCCTACCGCTATGCCAGCCTTGGCTACCGTTTCAATAAGCTGCGGCATACCACCTGTCACACCGGCAGTCTGATTAGGTTGTTGCAAAGAATGTGTCACATCCAGAATTACAGGAAAACCTAAAGTCTGCATTTCCGGAATACCCCGATAATCTACAATCAAATCCTGATACCCGAAAGTCGTTCCCCGCTCGGTCAGCATAACCTGATCATTACCCGCCTCCACCACTTTGTCAGCAGCAAAACGCATGGCGCCAGGTGATAAAAATTGTCCTTTCTTGATGTTGACAATCTTTCCGGTATGAGCTGCCGCCAGCAGCAAATCAGTCTGGCGACAAAGGAAAGCAGGAATCTGCAACACATCCACATATTCAGCGGCCATAGCAGCTTCTCCAGCACTATGAATATCGGTTACCACAGGAATTCCAAAAGTTTCCCGTACTTTACGAAGTACTTTCAAGGCCTTTTCATCACCTATTCCTGTAAACGAATCCAAACGGGAACGGTTAGCCTTACGATAAGATCCTTTAAACACATAGGGAATACCCAGTTTATCTGTTATTTTCACAATACGATCTGCTATTCGGAGAGCCATTTCCTCTCCTTCGATCACACAAGGACCAGCCAGTAAAAAGAAATTATCTGTCTTTCTTAAATCTGAAATTGTCATTATCTTACGTCTATTCATTGAGATATCTACTCTGCCTCTATCCTTAAAGCAAGAAATGGATATCTATAGTTTTTAATTAGGGATAATCAAAGTTATAGCTTCCGGCTGGATCGTAATTTCCAAAGGAAAATGGCGGTCTAAAATACGCCCGTCCAAACTGACAGAAGCATTCTGCGCACGTAGTACTTTTACTTTCCGTGTACGATAAGGTTTCACCATTTTATGATTTAAAATACGTCCCTGCAACAGCATCCACATACCCGAGAAAAGTTGAATTAACTCCGGACGATAAATAACCGACACATCCAACCAGCCATTATAAGGAACTGCACTAGGTGTCAAACCGTATCCACGGGCACTTCCCACACATACCGTCATGATACGTCCACGAATATGTTCGCCATTGATACAAAGATGTGTACGGTACAATTTACGTTCAAACAGCAACAGGAACATGGAAGCGGCAAAAGACAACTCACGTATTCCCCAAAAACGGCGGGTACCATCTGAGATCTGTACAATACGCGCACCTAAACCTATATATATGGCATTCAGGAAATAGCGGGAGGTGTGCTTCTCTCCATCAAAATAATTACAACGCCCCACATCAATTTTCCTCAGACGACGATTGATAATCCAATCTACCGCTGCTTTATAATTATCTTCATCCAACCCCCAATATTGGCAAAGTCATTACCAATACCATTAGGAATGATTCCAAAAGCGATATTTGTCTTATCCTCCACCATAGAAGTCATAATACCGTTAATAGCATCATTGATCGCTCCGTCTCCACCTACAATCACAATGGTTCGATAACCATTATTAGCCAAGGTACGGGCGAGTCGTTCCACCGATCCAAAACCTTCGGACTGTACGTAGTCAAAAACCACCTTACGGTTTTCCATATAGCTACGTATCTCATTCCAACGCTTCTGAGTCTTACGGCTTCCGGCTTTCGGATTATAAATAATCCCCCATCTGTTTGGTTCTACAGCCATAACATTTAGTTTTTAGTGTGTAACAAATTAATGATTTTTTCCACCTTATCTTCCATAGGCAGGCAAGCATCCAGCCAATGTATAGTGAACCCTCGCCGCTCCATGCCCCGGAACCAGGTCATCTGCCGTTTGGCAAATTGATGGATAGCTATTTCCAATTGATGAAACATTTCATTGAAAGAAGTTTACCCAAGACATATAAAGTCAAATACTTATATTCCAATCCGTAATAAATCAAATCCTCGGAAGAAATACCACTATCCAACAAAGCCTTCACTTCGTTTACCATCCCTTCATCCAAACGCTGCTTCAAACGGTGGGATATTTTTTCACGACGTAACTCACGAGCTATATCTACTCCAATGATCAAACTATGAATTTGCGGGAACTCACGGTATTCCGCTGATTGGTGCTTGTAATACTCTTCTATTTCAATGGCCCGGATAGCCCGCTTTACAGTATCTACGTCCGTAGAGTTATGAAGTTTCCTGTAAGTTGACAACAACCGGGTGAGTTCCGCTAATGATTTATCTGCTAACGAGTCCCTAAGTTTGGGATTCTCTGGAACAGGAAGCAGCCTATATCCCTTCAACACGGATTCAAGATACATCCCCGTACCTCCGCATAATATAGGAAGTTTGTCTTTCCATCTCACTTGATCATAAGCATTCAAAAAATCACGTTGAAATTCAAATACATTATATTTATATCCGGGGTCTACAATGTCTATCAGATGGTAAGGTATTTGCTGTCCATTCACGACATAGTCTTCCAAATCCTTTCCCGTACCTAATCCATCCGGCGATATACCTGCCGGCTATCTCCACTGATAATTTCGGTATCCAACTTGTAAGCTAAAGCCGCTGCCAAAGGAGTCTTTCCTGAAGCGGTAGGTCCTAATATCGTTATCAAATCGTACTTTTCCATCCTAAGTTTTTGTAACAGTCGCACAAAGATAACGAAAATGTGCAACTTAGCACGCAAAACTACATAAAAAAGCCGTCTGAATTACTTCAGACGGCTTTCGCTATATGGTTTTTAACTGATTAGCAGTTTACAGAAGCCATGTGAGCAATCAAATCCAATACTTTGTTAGAGTAACCGATTTCGTTGTCATACCAAGAAACCACCTTAACAAAAGTATCAGTCAAAGCGATACCAGCTTTAGCATCGAAGATAGAAGTACGAGTATCACCCAAGAAGTCAGAAGAAACAACTGCATCTTCAGTGTAACCCAATACGCCAGCCAATTCACCTTCAGAAGCTTCTTTCATAGCTGCACAGATTTCAGCATATGTAGCCGGTTTAGCCAAGTTAACTGTCAAGTCAACTACAGAAACATCCAAAGTCGGAACACGCATTGACATACCAGTCAATTTACCGTTCAATTCAGGAATAACTTTACCTACAGCTTTAGCAGCACCAGTAGATGAAGGGATAATGTTACCAGAAGCAGCACGACCACCTCTCCAGTCTTTCATAGAAGGACCGTCAACTGTTTTCTGAGTAGCTGTTGTAGAGTGAACTGTAGTCATCAAACCGTCAGTGATACCCCATTTGTCATTCAATACCTTAGCGATAGGAGCCAAACAGTTAGTAGTACAAGAAGCGTTAGAAACGAACTGAGTACCTTTAACATAAGTCTTTTCGTTTACACCGCAAACGAACATCGGAGTATCATCTTTAGAAGGAGCTGACATAACTACATATTTAGCACCAGCTTCAATATGAGCCTGAGCTTTTTCTTTAGTCAAGAACAAACCAGTAGATTCAACTACGTATTCAGCACCGATTGCATCCCACTTCAAGTCAGCCGGATTTCTTTCAGCTGTTACGCGGATTGCATTGCCGTTCACGATCAATTTGCTATTTTCTACGTCAGCTTCGATAGTACCGTCAAATTGTCCGTGCATAGTGTCATACTTCAACATATATGCTAAGTAATCAACCGGGCAAAGGTCATTGATACCTACGATCTGAATATCGTTTCTTTTCTGAGCTGCACGGAATACAAAACGGCCGATACGACCAAATCCGTTAATACCTACTTAATCATTTTGTTTAAATTTTAAAGGTTTTATAATATAGCTTTTAAACACTCTACGTTGGAATGTTGTTAAACGTTTAGTATTTATTTCCTAAACGCGGTGCAAAAATAAGAATTTGTTTTTATATTCGCACATAAATTCATATTAAAATAAAAAAATGGGAAAAAGCAGCTTCTTGCAAGATTTTAAGGCGTTCGCAATGCGCGGAAACGTCATTGACATGGCAGTCGGTGTCATCATCGGCGGAGCTTCGGTAAAATAGTATCTTCCATTGTGGCCGATGTCATCATGCTCCCATCGGATTGCTGGTAGGTGGCGTGAACTTTACAGATTTGAAACTACAATTAAAGCCGGCCGAAGTAGTGGATGGAGTTGAAAAAGCTGCCGTAACGTTGAATTATGGCAACTTCCTACAAGCTACTTTCGACTTTATCATCATTGCTTTTTCTATATTCTTATTTATAAGATTACTTGCCAAGCTGAATCGCAAGAAAGAAGAAGTTCCTGCTCCCGCCGCCCCACCTGCCCCTAGCAAGGAAGAGGTATTACTTACAGAAATCCGTGACTTGTTGAAGGAACAGGCTGGCAAAAAATAAAATATTATCCACACAAAAAAACGGGCTGCCCTCAAATGCTTGTCGGACAGCCCGTGATTTATATACCAGCCGACATTTCCTAAACATTCCAATCTTTTTTTTGCATATTTTTCCACAAGGAAGCAGGAAGAACAAAGTTTTTCCAATTCAATTATAAAAAGCCTCAACAGCATGACGGATTTTTATTTTTTCTGAGTATCTTTGCGGCACGAAATCATTTACATATCTTAATATATATATGCAAGAAAAGATCATTATTCTCGACTTCGGTTCACAAACCACACAGCTCATAGCCCGTCGCGTTCGCGAACTGAATACTTATTGCGAGATTGTGCCTTACAACAAATTTCCACACAATGATCCGTCCATAATCGGCGTTATCCTTTCGGGAAGCTTTCTCGGTGTATGATGAAAGCGCCTTTAAAGTCGATTTGAGTGACATTCGCGGAAAGTATCCTATTTTGGGTATCTGCTATGGTGCACAGTTCATGTCTTATACAAACGGTGGGAAAGTGGAGCCGGCCGGCACACGTGAATACGGACGTGCACACCTTTCCACTTTCGACCAAGAGAACCCACTATTGAAGAACGTCCGTGAACACTCACAAGTATGGATGAGCCACGGAGATACCATCACTGCCATTCCGGAGAATTTCAAAATTATCGCTTCAACAGATAAAGTAGCCATCGCTGCTTATCAAATAAAGGAAGAGAAAGTATGGGGAGTACAGTTCCACCCGGAAGTGTTCCACAGTGAAGACGGAACCCAGCTTCTGAAAAATTTTGTAGTCGACATTTGCGGGGGAAACAGGACTGGAGCGCTGCCTCTTTCATTGAAACGACTGTAGCCGAACTGAAAGCGCAACTGGGAAATGACAAGTAGTACTGGGCTGAGTGGCGGAGTAGACTCATCTGTGGCAGCCGTATTATTAAATAAAGCGATAGGCAAGAATCTTACCTGCATTTTTGTAGATCACGGCATGCTGCGTAAGAACGAATTCAAAAATGTACTCCATGATTATGAATGTCTCGGACTGAATGTAATCGGAGTGGATGCCAGCCAAAAATTCTTCAGTGAACTGGCAGGTGTGGAAGAACCTGAGAAGAAGCGTAAGATTATCGGCAAAGGTTTTATTGACGTATTCGATGAAGAAGCTCATAAAATTAAAGATGTGAAATGGCTGGCACAAGGTACCATTTATCCTGACTGTATCGAGTCATTAAGTATCACCGGCACTGTAATCAAAAGTCATCACAACGTAGGTGGACTGCCCGAAAAAATGAATTTGAAACTATGCGAGCCTCTGCGTCTGCTATTCAAGGATGAAGTACGCCACGTAGGTCGTGAACTAGGTATGCCGGAACATCTGATTACACGCCATCCATTCCCCGGACCAGGACTTGCGGTACGTATTTTGGGTGATATCACTCCTGAGAAGTACGTATTCTGCAAGACGCCGATGATATCTATATCCAAGGATTGAGAGACTGGAAGTGAAAGACTCGGACGGAAACGAAACATCCCTTTACCACCAAGTATGGCAGGCAGGCGTAATCTTGCTACCCGTACAAAGTGTGGGAGTAATGGGGGACGAACGTACATACGAACGTGCCGTTGCCTACGTGCCGTAACCAGTACGGATGCCATGACCGCCGACTGGCTCATCTTCCCTATGAATTTATGGCTAAGGTTTCAAACGACATAATCAATAAAGTAAAAGGTGTAAACCGCGTATGCTATGATATCTCGTCCAAACCGCCTGCCACAATTGAGTGGGAATAATAGACAACCAACTAATAACTTAAAAACAACATAACGGAATGAAACAAGATATGATTGTTATCTTGGATTTGGGAAGCACCGAAAACACCGTGCTTGCCAGAGCCATTCGTGCTTTGGGTGTATATAGTGAAATTTACCCGCACGATATCACAGCCGCTGAGCTGACAGCATTGCCCAATGTAAAGGGTGTCATTATCAATGGCGGTCCCAACCATGTAATTGACGGAGTGGATATTGACGTGCTTCCCGAGATTTACAAAGCAGGGATCCCCGTAATGGCTGCCGGTCATGACAAAGCATGTTGCGAAGTGAAGCTTCCCCAACTGACGGATGATGTGGAAACAATAAAGAATGCTGTACAATCGTTTGTTTTTGATACCTGCAAGGCAGAGGCTAACTGGAATATGACAAACTTTGTCAATGACCAGATTGAATTGATCCGCCGCCAGGTAGGCGACAAGAAGTATTATTGGCACTTTCCGGAGGTGTAGACAGTTCTGTAGTAGCAGCCCTGTTGCTGAAAGCCATCGGCAATAATCTGGTCTGCGTACATGTGAACCATGGATTAATGCGCAAAGGTGAATCGGAAGCAGTAATTGAAGTTTTCAAAAATCAGTTGAACGCTAATTTGATTTACGTGGATGCTACAGACCGGTTCCTGAGTAAACTGGAAAATGTAGCTGATCCGGAGCAGAAACGCAAGATTATCGGTGGTGAATTTATTCGTGTGTTCGAAGAGGAAGCCCGTAAGCTAAATGGAATCGACTTTTTGGGACAAGGTACAATTTATCCTGATATCGTAGAAAGTGGTACTAAAACAGCCAAAATGGTTAAATCCCATCACAATGTAGGTGGCTTACCCGAGGATTTACAGTTTGAATTAGTAGAACCTTTACGCCAGTTGTTCAAAGACGAAGTCCGTGCCTGCGGAGTGGAACTTGGTTTACCATACGACATGGTCTACCGTCAGCCGTTCCCTGGTCCTGGTTTGGGAGTGCGCTGTTTGGGGGCTATCACTCGTGACCGCCTGGAAGCTGTTCGCGAATCGGACGCCATCTTGCGTGAAGAATTCCAACTGGCAGGCTTGGACAAGAAAGTATGGCAATATTTCACCGTAGTACCCGATTTCAAATCAGTAGCGTGCGTGACAATGCCCGTTCATTTGACTGGCCTGTTATTATCCGAGCTGTCAACACCGTAGATGCTATGACAGCTACTATCGAACCGATAGACTGGTCCATTCTGATGAAAATTACCGACCGTATTCTAAAAGAAGTAAAGAATGTGAACCGCGTATGCTATGACCTGTCGCCCAAACCCAATGCGACCATTGAGTGGGAATAAAAAATATACTTCAAACCATGTAAGATCCCGAAACTAAAAGTTTCGGGATCTTTTTATATTCAAGTTCTTCACTTTGCCCCCAATGACACTAGAACAAGAACCATAAATTTTTTCGTTTTTTTGATATTTCCGCTTCAATATTTACATCCAAGGAATCAAAGCTCTATAATCTCCTCATTACAAATGGTCAGTTTGCCGGCTCCGTTTTCTGTAACTACCCAAGAATTTTCAATGCCGACCGGTCCTACTCCCGGCAATACGATTTTAGGTTCAAGGGCAAACACCATTCCCTCTTCCAACTCCCTCCGGATACGCGGAGCCAACACTGGTGCCTCATTGATTTCCAACCCGATGCCGTGTCCTATAAAACGTGCCTGTTGGGACACCCCCATAAAACGATCGGCAAATCCGGCTTTCGTCACGATCTCAATGGCCGCATTATAAAGATCCTCGCACACCACACCAGGCGCCGTCATAGAGGCAACCTTATCCTGCACTTCAAGACAGACTTGATGAGCTGCATAAGCCTCATCATTTAATTTTCCAATGGAGAACACACGACTCATATCGCACATATATCCGTAAAAGTTTCCCCCTATATCCACCATTACACTATACCCCTCTTTCAACAAAGTTCCATTCATTCCTCCGGGCAAAGACGGATCCAATCCCTTACCACCTAAGGCAAAATCATAAGGCGAAGGAGTAGCTGCATTATCTCCGGCCAACACACTTCCCATAAATATCTCCATACTCTGACCAAATACTCTGAATATTCCCAGACAACCTTCCAGTCGCATCAGGCGTTCCACCTCAACAGATAGTTCACGATCAGTCATCCCCGGATGGTATACATCGGGAATCTTACTATATGCTCGAGCATGTAAAGCAGCCGACCGACGAAAAAGTTCAATCTCCAGCGGAGTCTTTACGCTACGCGCTTCACGAATAATAGCAGTTCCATCCACGACCTCCGATTCAGGAAAAAGAGATGCAAGACGCATATAGTCCGCATAAGGCAGTTCCCCGCCTTCCAACATTATCTTTGAAGCTACAGGTATACCATTTTCTTTTAACAAGTCCACTATCTGCTCAGGTTTACGAATAGGGAATACAAATTCTCCCACAATATTATTAGGACGTTTTACAAAGAGAAGTGCCGGTGAATGAAGCGGTAAATAAAGATAGCCGTTCACTATCTCACCATACGTATAAAGCAAATTTACATTACAAGCTATCAGGGCAGCATCAATGCCTTGTTGAGCCATCAAATAGCGTATTTTATCTCGACGAAATTTCAATTCGGGTTGTAACATAAGTAATATTATCTGATTATTTAAAATACTGAGTACAAAAATAACAGATTTCAGTCAGTATAAAGGATAGTAGTTCCAAAAAAGAGAAAGGATATATTAAAACTCACTAATTTTGGATGATTAGTTTGAAAACAGTGTTCAATTATATTAAATTTGCAAACGAATTGACAAACAAAGTATCTTTCATGTTCAACGGTATCAAAAATATGTGGTAAGAATAGTAATGCGTAATTATGTTATTACTCGTACAATTTGATGTATGCGCTCCACTGATTGATGCCAATCTGGCTATGGTAGAAACGATGGAACAACCCACCCTGCCTTCTGACAACAATGAAGAAAGCAGAGGAGAAGAAACTTATTATTTCCAGTCGGGACGTGCACAACTGCCAAACAGTCGTTTTTTACCCTGCACTATCGACATGCTGGTCAATCTTTTTGCTATTCCCCAAGTTCCGGTACAAAGTTACACACCTGTCAGTGAAAATCCGGGGAAAGTGGTACATCATCACATTATCTTTTGTGTGTACCGCATTTAATATGTCACATTAAAGCATATTCATACATATTGGCCTTGTATTCTGAAAGATTTGAATGCAAGCCGGATCTTTTATTTACTCAAACTCAATTATTAATCTTTTTAAATTGTATTCGTAATTTCATGAAGAGTAATTTTCAGAAAATTGCGGTCCTGTGTACATGCACAGGATTGCTATGCTCTTGTGGTCAATCGGACAACAAGCAGGAACATCACAAAGAATTCATTCCCATCACCATTCTTCACCCCACAACCATTGAGTTTCCACGCTCATATGTAGCTGATGTGCAAGCTATACAGTTTGTAGAAATTAAGCCCAAAGTGGAAGGATTTGTTCAACAAATATATGTAGACGAAGGACAGAAAGTCAAAAAAGGACAGCCCCTATTCCAACTCAGTTCCGACCAATATAGCGAAACGGTAAAAGAGGCGCAAGCCAATTACAAACAAGCACAGGCACAATATGAAATGGCAAATTATGAAGCCGAAAGAATAGGCCGGCTGGTTGACAAACAAATCTTATCAAAAATCCGACTCGACCAAGCCAATAAAGAAAAAGAAGTAGCCCAAATGAAAGTGGAACAGGCAAAAGCACAAATGCAACGTTCACAGATGGATTATTCTTACACCACTATCACTGCCCCTTTTGACGGCTACATAGACCGTATTCCTTATAAGACGGGAAGTCTGGTAAATCCGCAAAGCTTACTGACTACCGTAAGTGATATTTCCGAGATCTTTGCTTACTATAAAGTGAACGAAAGCGAGTATCTGGAATACAAGCGCCAACAACTTAGCGGACAAAAACAGCACGAAGAAAATAATGTGGAACTGATTTTGTCAGACGGTTCCATCTACTCCCACAAAGGCACATTAGAAACTGTAGAAGGTGACTTTGAACGAGGAACCGGCTCCATTGCCTTCCGTGTCCGTTTTCCGAACCCGGACGGACTGCTGAAACATGGAGTGACTGGAAAAGTACGTATGATGACCCAAATGGACAACATCTGCCTAGTTCCCCAGAAATCAACATTCGAAATTCAAGATTTCACCTATGTATATACCGTTGATAGTGCCAGTGTAGTAAAAGTACGCAGCTTCCAACCGCTGGAACGCTATAATAATTACTATGTGACACAAGACTTCTCTCCTAACACTGCCATCGTATACGAGGGAGTGCAAATGATGAAGGATGGCATTACCATCAAGACTGATACCATTGATATGGAAGCAATCAGAAAAGAAGTTGAATTAAAACAACCTATCGTAAAATAAAACGGACAGTTTATGTTTAAGCTATTTATAAAAAGACCGATACTTTCAGGAGTAATCTCCGTCATTATCGTCTGCTTGGGCGTACTGTCTATTTTGACACTGCCCATCACTCAGTTTCCCGATATCGTACCCCCATCTGTAACGGTAACCGCCCGATACACCGGGGCTAGTGCCGATGTGATGTCTAAAACAGTCGCCACCCCGTTAGAGCGTGCCATCAACGGAGTACCCGGCATGACCTACATGACCACTGTTTGTACCAACGACGGTATGTCCCTTACTACTATTTATTTTAAAGTGGGAACCGATCCGGACGTAGCTGCCGTAAATGTACAGAACCGTGTGACTACCGTACTAGACGAATTGCCTGAAGAAGTAATCCGTGCCGGAGTTATTACAGAAAAAGAAGTAAACAGTATGTTGATGTACTTGAACATCATGAGTACGGACAGTGCACATACCGAAAAGTTTGTTTATAACTTTGCCGATATCAATATTTTGCGCGAATTAAAACGTATTGACGGTGTAGGCTTGGTAGAAATCATGGGTAGCCGTGATTATGCCATGCGTGTATGGCTGAATCCTAATCGCTGGCCGCCTACAACATGGTACCTCAAGATGTAACTGAAGCCATCCGTAATCAAAACATAGAAGCAGCACCCGGCAAGACAGGTATCAGTCAGACAAATTACCCCAACAACTGCAATATGTATTACAATATACCGGAAAGTTCAGCACAGCAGAAGAATATGGAGAGATTGTATTGAAAGCTCTTCCCGATGGTTCACTGCTACGTCTGAAAGACGTTGCCACTATTGAATTCGATTCTGAAGATTATAACATGACCTCTATGACCGACGGAAGGCCATCGGCATCTATTATGATCAAACAACGCCCCGGCTCCAATGCAAGGGAAGTCATCCAAAATATTAAAACCAAAATGGCAGAAATCAAAGAAAGCAGTTTTGCGCCTGGCATGGATTACAATATCTCCTATGACGTATCACGCTTTCTTGACGCTCCATACAGTCAGTGCTGAAGACACTGCTCGAAGCATTCATACTGGTATTTATTGTGGTGTATATATTTTTACAAGATTTCCGTTCCACCTTAATTCCGGCTATCGCCGTACCAGTTTCATTGGTCGGTACATTCTTTTTTATGGAAATGCTGGGCTTCTCCATAAATATGTTGACCTTATTCGCCCTTGTGCTCGCAATAGGTATTGTAGTAGACAACGCAATAGTCGTCGTAGAGGCTGTCCATGTAAAGATGCATCATGAGAAACTCTCTCCTTATAAAGCATCTGTAGCAGCTATTAATGAAATCGGTGGAGCCATTATTGCCATCACGCTAGTCATGTCGGCAGTCTTTGTTCCGGTGGGCTTCATGCAGGGAACTGTAGGTATTTTCTATCGGCAATTCTCATTGACACTGGCGGTAGCATTGTTATCTCAGGAATAAACGCATTGACCCTCTCGCCTGCCCTATGTGCTTTGTTACTGAAACCCGCTGATAGGAAAGAGAAAAAGCAGGATGGCTACGTCGTTTCTTTATTTTTTTCAACCGCCGGTACGACCGCTTTGAAAAGAAATACAATATCGGATTACACAAGTATTTGAGCCGGAAAATAATCACTTATGCCACACTGATTATTTTCTTCCTTGCCACTTTCGGCATGAGCCAGGTACTTCCTTCAGGCTTTATTCCCAATGAAGACCAAGGTATGATTTATGTCAATGTAGATGCGCCTCCGGGAGCAACATTGGAACGCAGCGAAAAAGCTTGAACGCTGTACAAGCTGCATTGCTTCCTTTCAAAGAAATTGAAAGCATCTCCACATTAGCAGGTTATAGTTTGATGACTGAAACGGAAGGTGCCAATTTCGGTATGGGTATGATTAATCTCACCCCGTGGAGTGAACGCGATCAAACAGCAGCCGAACTTATAGAGATATACAAAGACCGCACCTCGCATATCAAAGATGCGGATATTCAGTTCTTCCTGCCTCCTACAGTTCCGGGATTCGGTAATGCCAGCGGCTTCGAACTTCGTTTACAAGATAAAACAGCAGGCAGCTTTGCAGAATTTGCCGATGTTGCCAATACATTAGTAGAAAAACTGAATGAAGATCCGCGCATTGTGGGAGCAACCTCAGGATTCAATCCTAATTTTCCACAATATCTGCTGAAAGTGGATATTGCTAAAGCAGCTAAATTAGGAGTAAATCTAAATGAATCCATGGAAACACTCCAATCCTATATCGGCAGTTTCTACTCATCCAACTTTATTCGTTTCGGACAAATGTATAAGGTGATGTTACAGGCTTCTCCAGAGTATCGTATGAATCCTGAAGATCTGTATAAGTTCTATGCCAAGAACAAGGACGGGAATATGTACCCTACTCTAACTTTATGACGATGGACCGTATATTCGGTCCTAACCAGATTACACGCTACAATATGTTCACCTCGGCCTTGATTACAGGTGAACCTGCCGAAGGAGTCAGTTCAGGAGAGGTTATCGAAGCAGTGGAACAAATTGCCAAAGAGACATTACCTCGCGGTTATGATATAGAATGGTCAGGAGTTACTCGTGAAGAGAAAGATTCGGGTGGACAAACCGTTCTCATTTTCGGTATCTGCCTGCTGTTTGTTTATTTGTTGCTGGCAGCACAATACGAGAGTCTGTTACTGCCTTTTCCCGTCATACTTTCATTGCCGGCAGGTATCTTCGGTTCTTATTTTTTCCTGCAACTGGCAGGCTTGGAAAATAATATTTATGCCCAGGTAGCCTTGGTAATGTTGATTGGTCTGCTAGGCAAAAATGCCATTCTTATTGTGGAAATGGCCAACCAGTACCGCAAACAGGGAATGAGCATCTTTGATGCTGCCGTTAGAGGTTCCGTAAGCCGTCTGCGCCCCATCCTGATGACATCCTTTGCATTTATATGCGGACTAATCCCGTTGGTAATGGCAAGCGGAGCCGGTGCTTGGGCAACCGTTCCATCGGAACAGCTGCCGCCGGAGGTATGTTTATCGGTACATTCGTAGGAATCTTCCTTGTACCTGGACTTTACCTTATTTTCGAGAGTTGGTCTGCACATCTTAACCGTAATAAAGTCAGCTATGATGAAGAAGATGAAAAATAACAATATAAACAAAACAGGTTTAATAATAGGAGCTTTCTGTCTGATTATGGTAAGTTGCAAAGCCCCTTCCCTTACTCCGACAGAAAGATAGAGTTACCCAAGTTCTATATGGATAGGGAAACGGACAGCACTACTATCTCTTCCATGTCATGGAAAACATTTTTTCCAGATACGTTATTGCAAAGTTATATAGCCGAAGCGTTAAATAACAATCATTCATTCCTTCAAACTATAGAACGGATATCCATTGCCCGTTCACAAGTTCGAGTAGGAAAAGGAGCGCTGCTGCCCGATCTTTCATTAGGCATTGATGGTGGAGTACAACGTTTTGGCGAGTACACTATGGACGGAGTTGGTAACAGCACCACCAACACTCCCGATTTAGAAAAAGACAAACATATTCCAGATCCCTACCGGAATTTCAACCTAGGACTCAATTTTCAATGGGAAGCTGACATATGGGGTAAGCTAACCGATAAAAAACGATCGACGTATCCCGCTGGATGCAGTCTGTAGAAGCTATGCGTCTGGCACGCACCTTATTGATATCAGAAGTAGGTACACACTATTTTGAATTAATAGGACTGGATAAACAGCGATATGTGCTACGCGAAGCCATCCTAACAGCCAGAGATGCTTATAATTTAACCGATGAACTGATGAAAGAAGGTGAAGTAACCCGACTTTCTGTAGACCAATTCCGGTCACGACGCCTTAAATTGGAAGAAATGCTGCTTGCAAACGAACAGCAAATAAGTGAAAAGGAACGTGCCATCGCCACCTTATTAGGACGACTGCCTTTCAAGGTGAAACGAGTGTCATTTGAAACTGCATGTAGTTATGAGTTTCCCACAGATGCAGGAATCCCGTCACAACTTTTGCAATATCGCCCGGATATAAAGGCTGCCGAACTGGAGTTATTAGCTAGTAAATCCGACGTATCTGCAGCGCGAAAAGCTTTCTTCCCATCCATCGTGATTGGAGGAAACGGAGGTTTTAACGCATTTGATCTGGATAAATGGTTTACTGCTCCTGCATCCCTGGTTTACAATCTCGGTGCAGGTATAACAGCACCTATATTCAAACAAAATACTATACGTGCATTATGGAATGATGCGAAAAGCCAGCAACGCATCGCTTTGTTAGGATATCACGATACGGTATTAAAAGCCTATGAAGAAGTATTAAACCTCATTACTGCATCATCGCAAATGCACCAGCGCAAAAAGTTGAAAGAAGAAGAAAGCCGTATCCATCATCGATCTATTTATAATGCAAATGAAATGTTTAAAGTAGGATTCGCAGGCTATCTGGATGTACTGTCGGCCGATGAACGTTTCCTGGATTGTGAATTGGAACGTATCGCTCTGAATGTGGAATCTTGTAAACTGCATATCATGCTTTACCGTGCCTTAGGAGGTGGAAGCAATTAGTTAATATACTTATATTTTTTGATTTGTTTGGTTAGGAACCGCCCCCGGCAAGCGTGTCGTCAGGACGGTTCTTTTTTACTCTTATAATTCAAGAAATATCAGACCTCTTGAGCAAAGAAACAATCCACAACAATAATATAGCTCCCACAATAGAGGTAACAAGACTGCCAATAATACCAGTTGCTGCAATACCAAACAAACTGAATACCCAGCCGCCCAGGACACCACCAACAATACCAACCAATAAATTAATAAAGAGTCCGAAACCTCCCCCTCTCATCAACTTACCGGCAACAAAACCAGCAATAATTCCGATAATAATGTACCAAATAAAATACATACGCTTTATTCTTTAGAGTTTATAGTTAATCATCTTACTGATAAAAACAGCTATTCTGTATAAAAAGTTGCCTGAATAAATCTTTTTTTACTTCATTGATAAAATTATTCAGGATGCATTTTCCCTTTTTCCGGTCTTCTTTTTCCGGTTTCAGCATTTTCTTCCCCATCTGTTCTCCCTTCAATCTTTATTTTTGTTTCAAACTTAAAAGACAAAATATGAAGATAAACGTACATTCCATGCTATTATTAAGCCTTGCCGCACTACTTTCTTCCTGTGCTGCCGAAGGCAATGATAAAAACAAGACCTTATTGTAAAAACAACACAAGCTGTTCCAGTTTCACATCAGGGTGACAAAGAATTCTCTTTTATTGCCCGACCTTTTCGCACTTCCGAGTTATCTTTCCGAGTAGGCGGTCCCATCGACCGTTTCGATGTATACGCAGGTAACCGATACCAACAAGGCAGCATCATAGCCGAAATAGATCCGCGCGATTTCCGCATCCGTAAAGAACGTGCCGAAGCAATCTACCATCAGGCAAAAGCGGAATTCGAACGTATACAAAAGTTATACGGCAAAGGAAATGTTTCTGCAAGTACTTATGAAAAAGCAAAAGCAGACTATATCACTGCAAAAACAACTTTCAATACAGCTTCCTATGAACTGGAAGACACACGCCTTATCGCTCCATTCAATGGTTATGTGGGTGAAGTATATATAGAGAAATTTCAAGATGTGAAAGCAACCCAGCCCATCATTTCTTTTATTGATATAGACCAACTTAAACTGGAGATTTATGTCACTCAAGACATTGCCCGTGCAGCGCAAGCACTAGATACAATACAAGTACGATTTGACGCCCAACCCGATAAAGTATATAATGCTAAGATAATGGAAATTTCCAAAGGGACTACCCGCAATAACCTCTCTTATCTGCTGACCGCTCTACTTCCCAATAAAGAAGGGAAATTACTGGCAGGTATGTCTGGTAAAGCAAGCCTAAATGCCCCTTCCGTTTCAACTCTTTCCCAAGGAGCAGCCATCCCTCAAACAGCCCTTTGCCATCGCCCTACAGAAGGAGATTATTTATGGGTAGTAAATTCCAAAACCCAACAAGTAACTAAGAGAAAAGTAAAGAAAGGGGATCTATTGCCAAACGGTTATGTATCTATCACCGAAGGCTTGTATCCTGATGAAACTGTAGCAAACAGTGGGCTCCGCTTCCTATCGGATGGAATGAAAATAAGTGTAGAAAACGAATAATATCACAGAAATAAATAATCATGAAACTTGTAAAATATTTTCTACAGAAGAAAGCAGTCACTATCTTGCTGTTGGTATTGATATTGGCCGGTGGGCTGTTCTCCTATATCAAAATGGGAAAACTGGAAGACGCCCCCTTTACCATCAAACAAGCACTCGTACTGACTCCGTATCCCGGAGCATCCCCCTCCGAGGTACAATCTCAAGTAACAGATGTTCTGGAAGATCCATCCAATCTCTTGGTGAACTTTATTATCTGAAAACAGAAAACCGAACAGGACTTTCAAAAATAACCGTTTATGTAAAAAAGGAAATCCGGGCAGACGAAATGCAACAACTTTGGGACAAATTACGCCGTAAAGTAAATGATGTACAAAGCAAACTTCCCGCCGGAGCAGGTCCATCTGTTGTTAACGATGATTTTGGAGATGTATTGGGAGTTTTCTATGGACTGACTGGAAAGAGCCATACCTATCGGGAACTGGAAGACGAAGCCAAGATTATCAAAAACGAACTATTGAAAATAAAAGATGTTGCTAAAATAGAAATCTACGGAATACAGACACCTACCATTGACGTATCTGTCAGCCCATCCGTCATGGCACAAAGCGGAATTACGACCTCGGATATAGCCCGCGCTTTCGAAGCACAAAACAAGTGGTGGATGCCGGAGGTATTGATGCCGGACAAAATCGGCTGCGCATTGAATCCACTGGAAATTTTTATTCATTAGATGATATAAGAAACCTGACTATCGTATCACGCTCCGGTGAACATTTCCGCCTTGCCGACATTGCACAAATAGAAGAAAGTTATCAGACACCTGCCAGCAATCTGATGCGCATTGACGGTAATCCGGCCATAGGTATTGCCATCTCCACCGTCCCCACCGGAAATGTAGTGGATATGGCAGAAGCTGTGAAAAAACGCATTGACGAATTATCCCAATCCATGCCTGAAGGATATGAACTGACCTCTATCTACGATCAAGGATATGAATCAGCCGTTGCCAATCAAGGCTTTGTCTTGAATCTCATCATTTCCGTTTTAACTGTTATACCATTCTATTATTTTTCATCGGGTTCAAGAATGGCACGCTGATAGGTAGCGGACTGATTTTTTCCATCTTCGCCACTCTCATTGTCATGATGCTTGCGGCATCGCACTCCAGCGAATGTCACTGGTCGCCATCATTATCGCCATGGGGATGTTGGTAGACAATGCCATTGTTGTGTCAGACTCCGCTTTAATCAATATGGAGCGTGGAATGCGGAAACGTGTAGCCATCATGCAGGCTTGCTCGACTACCGCCCTGCCCTTGTTGGCAGCAACCGTAATCGCTATTCTTACTTTCCTTCCTATCTATTATTCACCACATATCACAGGTGAACTGTTATCCTCATTAGTCGTGGTTATCGGAGTATCCTGATGTTCAGCTGGGTGTTCGCACTGACACAGACACCTTTCTTTATACAGGAATTTGTCCGCCGCCCACGTCCCGAGGAACTGAAAGCGGCACTGTTCGACGGAAAATATTACAACCGTTTCCGCAATGCTTTACATTGGGTGCTCCGCCACCGGTCGGTCACCATCGGCTCACTGGCCATTATGCTGATACTCTCTGCTAGAGTTTCAAATTTATTCCTAAAGTATTCGTACCCGCACTGGAAAAACAATACTTTACCGTAGATATGTGGCTGCCCGAAGGAACAAACATTAACGAAACAGACCGCATGGCAAGCAGTCTGGCAGACTATATACGCGGACACGAAGAAACAGAAATGGTTTCTACCTACATAGGTCGCACGCCACCCCGCTATTATTTATCCAATGTATCTTTCGGTCCTCAATCCAATTATGCACAAATACTGGTAAAATGCAAGACCTCCAAAGATTCAAAGGAATTACATGCGCTACTGCAAGACTCCATTCGCCAGAAATATCCCGAACCCCTGATAAAAGTGAACAAATTCGAGCTTAGCCCTTTGACAGAAGCCGTCATCGAAGCCCGTTTTCTAGGACCGGATCCTGCTGTACTAGATTCACTGGCAGGGAAAGCAATAGAAATCATGCGCCGCAATCCCAAAGTAGCGGACGCCCGCAACGAATGGGGCAACATGAGTTTAATGATCCGCCTGTTTACGATCCGGTAAAAGCCGGAGCACTGGGTATCACCAAAGCACAAATGATGCAATCCGTCAAGTCTATCAGTGATGGAACTCCTGTAGGAATTTATCGGGATAATGAAAAGAAAGTACCTGTATTACTAAAATCGGAAGGGGTTCATATTACAGACGAGCGATCTTTAGGGGATTTCTCTGTTTGGAACGGGGAGCATTCGGCACCTCTGTCACAAGTAACGGAAAAAATTGAAACCACTTGGGAATTTCCGCAAATACGTACTTATAACCGTCAGTTATCCATGGCAGCCATGTGTGGAGTAAAACCGGGACACACCATGGCGGAAGTACACGGAGAAATACGAAAAGAGATAGAAGAAATAGAATTGCCCGAAGGATATACCTTCTTCTGGGATGCCCAATACAAAGACCAAGGCGAAGCGATGCAGGCCATTGCCAAGTTCTTTCCTTTGGCTTTTCTGATGCTCATTGTAATTCTTGTAGCATTATTCAGTAACTTCAGACAACCGGTCATTATCCTGTGTATCCTTCCCCTTTCTTATCGGGGTTGCCATAGGTATGCTGCTCACCGGATTCGATTTCGGCTTCTTCCCCATCGCCGGATGGCTGGGATTATTAGGTATGATTATTAAAAATGTGATTGTGTTACTGGATGAAATAAATATACAGCGCCGAAATGGAATCGCACCTTATACCGCCATCATAGAAGCTACAGTGTCAAGAACAAGACCTGTACTTATGGCAGCGACCACTACTATTTTAGGAATGGTTCCGTTATTGTTCGATATAGCATTCGGCGGTATGGCAGCCACTATTATTTTCGGACTGACGTTTGCCACATTGCTAACGTTATTCGTAACCCCGGCATTATATGCCATGTTTTATAAAATTAAGAGTAATTCTAAATATGCATCCTATGAAAAGAATTAATATACTGTTTATCTTTATTTTTAGTGTTCCGTCCGCTACTTTCGCCCAACAAAGTGATTTATTGGAAAGTACAGTCGATGGCTGTGGAATACAACCACGACCTGAAGCGGCGGATAAACACATTCTGCAAGTATCGAATTTGGAAAAAGCCGCCCAAAAGGATTACGTCCCAAAGTTATCGGGTGACGCCAACTTTCAATATACCGGTAATCCTATCCGGCTCACTCTAAACCTGCCCAGCATGCAGAATCCATTGACTTTCGAAGGAAAAGACATGAAATATGGCGCTTCCCTCACGTTGCTACAACCGGTCTATACAGCGGTCGGCTGCTGGAAACCATCCGAATGGCAAAACATCAACATAGTCTGGCAGCACATCAGGCGGAATATTCCGTTCCGCCGTGTGCTACCAAACTGATATGCAATATTGGAACACGTGCCCGTGCCGAACTATTACAGGTTGCCACCGACTATCGAAATTCCATTGCTTCGCATCAGCCAAACCATCCGTGAACGAGTGGAAGCAGGCTTGGTAGACCCGCAAGACCTACTCATGGCAGAAGTAAAGCTAAATGAAGCAGAATACCAATTGCTTCAGGCAAAAAGCAATCTTGAAACCGGAAGAATGGCACTCAACTCACTGATTGGCATGGAACTCAATAAAACAACAGAAGTGGAAGACAGCATTCCTTCCATAGTTATGAATGAAGAATTATGGAACTTGGATGGATGCAACCGACCGGAATTAAAAATGGCATACGACCAAATCAACATTGCCAAAAGTTCAAAGAAACTGACAGACTCAAAATATAAGCCGCAACTTTATGTCGGTATAGAGGGTAGTTATTCCTCGCCCGGGTATAACTTCAAATCCGACCTCGACCCTAATTATGCTGTTTATGCCAAACTGTCGGTTCCTATTTTCGAATGGGGAAAACGGCGCAATGAGAAACAGGCATCTTCTTTCCAAGTCGGTGCAGCTACTGATAATCTCCATCAAGTAAGTGACCATGTAAACCTGGAAGTCCAGACAGCCCGTGTATCATTATCTCAAGCAATGGAACAGGTACAATTAACCGGAAACTCATTGGACAAAGCTCGCGAAAACGAACGTATGGCATTGGAAAGATATGCGGAAGGAAAAGTGTCGGTAGTGGAAGTAATAGAGGCCCAAAACTATCGGCAAGTCTCACAAACCAATTATGTACAAGCTAAAGTTTCCGCACAAGGACACTATTCCGCATTACTGAAGGCATTGAACAGATACTAAAAAAGAGGACTGCTGAAAAAGGTGGAAGAATCTTTTAAAAAGACCTTGAGGTTTTCAAAAAAGACCTTGAGGTTTTTTAAAAAGCCGGAAGAGTTTTCAAAAAAGACCTTGATCTTTTTCCGGAGAAACAATAGCAACAACAAATCCTTCCTCTTTTTTTTATTATAACGGTTATTACCCTGAAATAACAGATGGCATATCATAAGTTTAACTTATTACTTCATGACAACATGCACATTTCACACCAAATCACTGTAAAACAATACATTATCCTCATATTATGTGTGAAACATGTTTTTGTTTATCTGTATCTCCGGTGTCATCTCCTAATTTTATCCCTCTTTACTCTATATTATTCTGTAAAAATATTGTAGCTTTGTTCACATGAAATGGAATGTTGTACTATATGGTCTTCTGTTTTCCGGATTAGGAGTTTTTTCCTTATCTCCTGCTGGCTAATTATTCTGAGTTACCCCTCAGGTGTCAGATATACTTCTATTCTAAAGGAGCTTTTATCTTTTTTATCTCCGCTTTCAATATCCTCGGTTATTCCACCCTGCGGCTCAGTTCATGGTTAAACAACCAGTACGCACTGAACCTTCGCAAACGTTGGAAAATCATCACTATCTATATAGCTGTAACTCTTCTATTCTTTTTACTCAATTACAGTTTATTGATTATCGGAAAGCTTTTAGTGGGTTCCTATAATATCTTTATCTTCTAACGGTGGCTGGCGCATCCTCATTTTGGTGTGGCTGGTAGAATTAGTAATCGTAGGGTTACTTCTCTCCAATCGCTCCATTCAAAACACATTGAAACTGCAACAGGAGGCTGCCGAACTGCAAAAGGAAAACAACACAGCCCGTTATGCTGCCTTGCAAACCAACTCAATCCGCACTTTCTATTCAACAGCCTCAACACACTGATTGCGAGATAGAATACAATCCAAGCAACGCTGTCCGTTTCACCAAGCATTTGTCCAGCGTCTACCGTTATGTTCTCC